>JAEEGG010009115.1_pt1 | contig 22328 bp, 21 predicted proteins | sample 9134161 | NCBI WGS metagenome assembly JAEEGG01 (sample SAMN16246543, study PRJNA631951) | gut metagenome | biome: gut microbiome; feature: rumen; material: CR-attached | host: Bos | place: Iran: Karaj | collected 2018-10
GGTAGTGTGTGACGTTGGGAATGGTGGCCAGATACTGGCGTATCAACTGCCGCAGGACACCCGTTCCCGTGCCGTGCAGGATCCTCACGCGAGGCATGCCTACGAGGATGGCGTCGTCGATGAAGTAGGTGACGGCGTTGATGGCCTCGTCGCCTCTCATGCCGCGCACGTCAAGGTCTTGACGGAAGTTCAGTTTGCGGTTATCTATCACCTCGCGGGTGTCTTTCGATACCATGCCGTAAGAGCCTGCGATATTGTTGTTGCGCTCCTCGGTCTTCGAGAGTGCCGTGGTGGGCTTCTCGGCACGTTCCAGACGGTCGGCACGCATCTTCGTTCGCATGCCGCCGAAGATGACTGTAGCCTGACTGCCGTTGATGCTTTCAATTTCGCCGACGGACGTGAGGCCCTTGATACGCACGGTGTCACCGGGTTTCAGTTGAGAGTTGAGAGTTGACAGTTGAGAGTTGGCTGCCGCCGAAGTATTCTCATTCTTTGTTCCTCCTTCCTCCTTCCTCGCAAGTTTCTCAGCCTTCCGTTTCTCCTTACGCTCCTTGCGCTCCTGAATCTGGCGGATTTTGCGGGCGATGGCCTCGTCGTTGTCGCGCGTGTCGATGGTATCGAGTTCTTCCTTGAAGGTGTTCAGCTCCTCACGGGCCAGTCTGGTACGTTCCTTTTCAGCCTGCGCCTCACGAATCTCACGGATGGCGTTCTCTATCTTCTTATTGCTCTCACGCAGCAGTTCCTCAGCCTGTTCCTTCGCCTTACGCAGGATCTCCTTGCGCTGGCGCTCTATCTCGTTCAGCTCGTCCTCGTAGCGGTTGATCTTGCTCTCCAATGACTTCTCGTGCTGGTGGATGGTCTGCCGCTTGCCCTCCCAATAGCGTTTGTCGCGCACGATGTCCTGCAGATACTTGTCGCTCTGGATATACTCCGAGCCAACGATGTCGCTCGCGTCTTTGATCACCTCCTCGGAGATGCCTGTCTTGCGGGCGATCTCGATAGCGAACGAACTGCCAGGCTGACCGATGGCCAACTGGAACAGCGCCTGCATCTCATGGCGGTCGTAGAGCATGGCGCCGTTCACCACGCCCGGATGCCCCTCGGCAAACTGCTTCAGGTTCTGATAGTGGGTGGTGATCACTCCAAAGGTCTCGCGCTTCCAGAACTGCTTCAGCATGGCCTCTGCGATGGCACCTCCGATGGTGGGCTCCGTACCGCTGCCGAACTCATCTATTAATAATAATGTACGCGCGTTGGCCTGCTTCATCATCTGCTTCATGTTCATCAGATGGCTCGAATAGGTCGAAAGGTCGTTCTCGATGCTCTGTTCGTCGCCGATGTCGATCATGATGTGCTCGAAGATGCCAGCCGTCGAGCGGTCGCCGATGGGGATGGGGAGTCCGCATTGCAGCATATACTGCAGCAGTCCGACGGTCTTCAGGCATACCGACTTTCCGCCGGCATTGGGACCGCTGATAATCAGCAGCCGTCCGGTGTTCGTGGAGCGTGGAGTGTGGAGTGTGGAGTGAGAAATGTCTGTGGCAGAAGTATTCTCCCTCCTCACTCCTCCCTCCTCACTCCTCGAGAGTTGTATATCCAGTGGCACCACCTTCTTCCCCTGCTTCTCTAACGAGAGTTGCAGCAGCGGGTGAATGGCGTGTATCCAGTCGATGTGCGGCTTGTCTTCCACCGCAGGCTCGAAGGCCTTCGTCAGTTCAGCCCAGTGCGCCTTTGCCTGAATCAGGTCGATCTGTGCCAGGAACTGATAGGAGTCCAGTATCTCTTTCACGTGGGGGCGCACCTCATCGGTGAACACCGTCAGGATGCGAATGATCTCACGCCGCTCCTCAGCCTCCAGCTGTCTCACTTTGTTGTTCGCCTCTACCACCTCGGTAGGCTCGATGAACACCGTCTTACCTGTAGCCGACTCGTCGTGTACGATGCCGTTGATGCGGCGTTTCACCTGCGGAGCCACGGGAATCACCAGTCGCCCGTCGCGCATCGCAGGAGCTGCGTCCTTATCCACAAGGCCGTCCTTCTGTGCCGCGTGCAATATAGTATATAAGGTACGCGAGATGCTGCCCTGCGTCTTTTCCAGTTCGTGCCGGATGCCCGCCAGCGTCATCGAGGCCGAGTCCTTGATTTTCCCGAACTTGTCGAGTATCGAGTCTATCCGTCGTATCACGGCTGGGAACGTCACAACACCCTCCGTCAGCCTTTGCAGGGCAGGGTAGGGATATTGTGGAGTGTTACCATTCTGCGCTTTTTCCCCTCCTGAGTAGGAGGGGTTAGGGGTGGTCTGATCAGCCGTATGACTATTCTCATTCCTCGTTCCTCCTTCCTCGTTCCTCGAAAGATACCTCACAATATTCGCAATCGTCTCCAACGACCTCCTCAAGTCCCACACCTCGTCTTCCTCCAGATGTGTGTTCTCCATCCGGATGCGTGTGACGGCCTCGCGCACGTCAAAGAAAAACTGCATCGGAAAGTCATCCTTCTCCTCCTTCAGGCGCCGGAACTCACGCACCTGATTCATCCATTCGTTGATCTCACGACAATCCGTGGAGAAGGCAATCTCATCAACCTTCTCCTTACCCAACGTGCTGAGGCAACGCTCCTTCAACAGCCGTCGAATTTCATCGAAACCGAGCTTATGTTCGAAGTTATTCGGATAAATCACGCTGCAAAGGTACAAAGAAATAAGCGATTTTCCAAATAAATTATAAAAAGTTGCCTTAAAATTTGTTTCTTTCAGAAAATCTCTGTACCTTTGCACCCGCTTTCAAGACATCGAAGCACTGGAGAGATGGTAGAGTGGTCGATTACAGTAGTCTTGAAAACTACCGTACCGAGAGGTACCGGGGGTTCGAATCCCTCTCTCTCCGCTCAAATAGCGTAAAAGGAAACCCAAGCGGTTTCCTTTTTTTTGCTTGATTGCCAGTACCTTACGAACATAAGTGTCAGATAGTGAGCCTAATAAGGGGAAGGACATGGTTAAAAATACACCCTGCAATAAAAGATGTTATACGACATCATTGAGCGGAAATGTATTATAAGAAGTATTAGACCCCTGAAACAAAAAGGTTAAACTATAATACTTTAAGGTATGGTAACAAAAATGCCGCTTATCGAGTACGTTTACAACAGGTACAAGAAAGCAACCTCCACGAAGGAGGCAGTAGTAGAACTTCGCATTACGTACGCCCGTAAGCAGAAGTACATGACAACGAACATCTTCCTGTTGCCCAAGCATTGGCATCGTGGGAAGGTGATCAATCGCATCGATGCGATTCAACTCAATGAGTTCCTCGACAAACTGATGGTGGATGTCCGCAAGGTCATTCTCCAGATGCAGGAAGAGGGAACTATGGATATCTTTGCAGTTCCCGATCGTCTTCAGAGACTTCGATCTGGAGGACTCTCCTTCTTAGAGTTCTGCGCTAAACGTGCTTGTGTCAGAAGTTACGGGAAGTCTGATGACAGTCAAGAACGGTATGATCGCTTTATGAAGTTCTTCAGGGGATGGGGTGGCATCAAGTCATGGGAAGATGTCACCGAAGAGAACATCATTACATTCGATGCCTATCTTGACAAGAGAAAACTAAAGCCTTACTCCAAGTGGCAGAACTATCACCGATTCCTTAATTCTTTCATTATTGATGCCATTAATGAGGGATTCCTTCACCGAAACCCGTACAAATGGGTGCGTATCGATAAAGAGAAATCCAAGGGAGGCATTGGAAAGTATCTCACGCCAGAGGAGTTTAACATGGTTCGTGATGCTGAACTACCCACTGAGAGTCTTCGTCGAGTTAGGGACTTATTTGTCTTCCAGACTTATACATGCTTGTCTTATGTCGATTTGGCTGCATTCGATGCAACAAAGATCCAGACAGTCAAGAACATGAAGGTATATGTAGGTAATCGTGGCAAGACAAAAGAGCCTTTTACAATACCACTGCTAAAACCTGCATTGGAGATCTTGAAGAAGTATAAGAACAAACTTCCCATAATCAGTCTTGACAGTTACAACTTTTTCCTGAAGGCTGTTGCCCAACATGCCAAAGTGGATAAGTCGCTCAGTAGCCACTGGGCAAGGCACACGGGAGCCACATTGCTGCTTAACCAGGGCGGGCTTGACTTGAAGGTCGTGGCCAAGATATGTGGCCATTCCTCAACGAAGATCACAGAGCAAGTATATGCGAAGCTGCTGGATGAAACTGTGGTGGATGCCATGGTTGGGTACCAGAAGAAAATAAGAAACAAAAAGTAGTAGTAATATGAATATGCTCAGAGCACCCCCTAAAAAAATAGCGATAATTGCACAAAATAAGGAATATGTGCAGTAGAATCGTCTTGTTTATGTTAAAATATGACTTTTCATTTTTTCTGCTTGCATTTAGTGTCAATATCCACTTATTTTGCTGTAAAAAATCGAAGTATAACTTTTAAATTGTCTGATTATGTTTGAACTTAGTGAATCTCAAATCGACAGGATCGCCCACAAGACGGCATTGATTCTTTTCAAAAAGTTGCGGGAAAAGGAGAACGACCCTATTCCAGAAACTTGTACTCTCTCGGAGGCTGCAGAGATACTTCATATAAGTAAGGATCACATGCGCAGGATAAAGGATAGGTTCCCGCACATAAAGGCAGGCGAAAACAAACAAGGCCGAATCCTTTTTGTGCGCTCGGCTTTACTGGAAACATATGCTAAATAATGATTGGTATGGATGCGCGGACAGATAAGAAATGGACAGAAATTCTCCAGTATGCCCGTGAACATGCCACAGGTGAGGGCAGTCACAAAGGCTACAAGTGGTTGCAAGATGCCTTCGAAGAGTATTTCAACGATCACGAAGAGCGAGTAGAGAAAGGAACGATGCCGTCTTTCGGCGGTGCTTCCTTCAGTGACCATAACCGCACGGTGTTCGCGGCACAGATTGCCCGCGCCTTGCGGTATAATGAGCACGGCTACGAAGGACCCAGGCTGACGAACGAGCAATTCGAAAAGTTGACCGATACCCTCCAGTATATCAAGGAGCACCCAATGAATGAACAATTAAAATTATAAATCACAAATTTTTAAATTTAAACAATTATTATTATGAAGGAGAATTTATCTGTGAATGGGCTTATAGAAGTCCTGAAGAAAGCCCCGAGTGAGACAGGTCTTTATTTGTCGGCAACTATGCCAATCAACGAAAATGAGGCAATTGTCGATGCCGGTGTATATTCGATTCTCTTGGAAGAGGATCGTAATATAGCCATGAAGTCTGGTAAAAAACCTGAGATGCGGCCTGCAGTCCTCTTTCAAATCAGAAATTTCAATTCACTCGCGCATAGCGTATGCGGTGGTGAAGATTTGGCCGTGCGCTCGGTTCTTCGCTACCTGAATAATTGGGATGCCTTTGGCATTCATATTGACTCTGCCCCGCTGCCCGAATCTCGGCGGGAAAAATACAATGAAATCATGGCTAAGTACCGCAACCATGAGATTGATGGCCGTGGTGTGACCTTCGAACTTACTGGATGGCTGGCCAACTTCGACCAGGAGAGCCGCCGGGAGTTCGTTTCGTGGATAGTGGATCAAGAGTTGTAGGAGGATAGAATATGATCTTGAAAAAGATTGCAAGGCCTCCATAAAAAGAAATACCCCGGATGACCGGGGATTTCTTCAAGCGGGCAGGTGGAGAACTGCTTTAACTTTCCTTTTCAACGCGGCAAAGTTAGGCATTTTTTTCCATTCCTGCAAATTTTCGAGTGTTTTATTTTTATTTTTAACAGAAAATTTGTAAGAAGATGATTGAAATACAAAAAATCTACGATGGAACTAACAAAGGAAAAGACATCGTGAAGTGGCTATATCCTCAAGCAGAGGAAGGAAAGAAATTCTGCATTCGTGATGAGAAAACTCCGTCTGCTGTCCTATATGAATATGAAACTAAGCAGTATGGTAAGGTGTGGGGCATTACCGATTTCGGTGATGATGGATGGAAGAGTCCTATCGACCTATTCATGGAGTCGAAGAATATGGGTCAGAATCAGTTTTATGAGGCATTGCAATTACTTGCTCAGCAATTCAATCTTTGTGAGACAGTTAATGCCAAAAAAAATGCGCCAGTTGTGGACTCTCCCCGTGCTGCTGCCTCAGATGAGAAAGACGGCACCAGGAAATGGGAGGCCAAGGAATTGGTTTCTCCAGAAGATTTGAATGTTCTGGGAAGGACAGTGAAGCAGGAACACCTCGATTCTTTAGGATGGAAGTCTTTGAAATGGGTTTCCTATACGAAGGATGGAAAGACAACCGTGAGGCACTCGACAGAGAACTATCCTATTTTCGTCCGTGAATGTATCATTAAGGATGGTGAAAGTGATAATCCAGCAGAGAAATTCTTTAAGATTTACGAACCTTTGAACGCTGATAAGGGCTATAGATTTCATTATTATCCTTCTGGTGCAAAGCCACAGAGGTATGTCAATGGCCTTCATGAACTCAAAGAAGCATATAGACAATATAATGATAAGAAGCGTGAAGAGTTCTATTCCAAAGATGAGAACAAGGACAAGGTTTATGAAGAACGTAAACTTCCTTGTGCTTTCATCTGCAGCGGTGAGAGGGATTCTCTGTGCTTGCGATCTCTGGGCTATCATCCTCTTTGGTTCAACAGTGAGACATATAAGGTAAGCGATGAGGAAATTGCCGAAATAATGGAATATGTCTATACATTATATAATATACCAGACATTGATGATACGGGAATAAAGAAAGGCAAGGAATTGGCCTTGCGTTTTATTGATTTGAAGACTATTTGGCTCCCTCGGTTATTGAGGAATTACAGAGATCATCGCGGAAATCCGAGAAAGGACTTCCGCGACTGGATAGATTTGCACCCACACGTCGAAGAGTTCCGCGATTTAATGAAACGTGCGAAGACGGCGAAGTTCTGGGTCGGCGGCAAGAATAAGGGAAGTGACAGCCGATATTCCATAGATACCGTTAATCTGCACTACTTTCTGAAACTGAATGGATTTTCAGCTTTAAAGGATGAAACCGATAATAAGAATGTCAAACTCATCCACATCGATGGATATATTGTCGAAGAGGTGACGGTCAGGGATGTCCGTGATTTCATCCGTCGTTGGGTGGATAGCCATGTCAATGATCATGAGGTCATGAATCTCGTGCTCAGCAGCACCAAACTCGCGATGGCTCTTGATAACCTTCCGGAAAAAGAACTGGACTTTACTACCTCAAGTCCGACCAAGCAGACATTCTTTTTCCCGAATTACTGTGCTCTTGTATCTGGTTCAGGCATTGATTTGATTAAGCGTAAAGACTACCGTACAGCGACATTCGTTTGGGCTGATAGGGTTATTCCGCATGATTTCTCCTGTATGGATGATTTCTTTTCAATCACCCATACTGTCGATGATGAAGATAATATCAACTTTAATCTTGATGTTAAGAATGTAGGCAGTAATGTAATGGGCTACATCATTAACTGTAGTAGGCTGTATTGGAGAAAGGAGATGGAACAACGCTTCAAGACACTGGCAGAACGTAGGGCTTATGCTGAAAGCCATAAGTTTGATCTGTTTGGCGAAGGGCTTTCCGATGAAGAGATTGGTGAACAGGTGCAGAACTTTATAAACAAGGTCTTTGTAATCGGGTATATGCTGCATGGATTCAAGTCGCCATCGAGACCTTGGGCACCATTCGCAATGGATAATCGAATTGGCGAGGATTGTCAGGCTAATGGTGGCAGTGGAAAGTCTTTCTTTTTTAAACTTTTAAAAGAGGTTCTTTCAACTGTAACGATTTCGGGCAAAGACCCTAAAGTCCTTGATAATAACCATGTTTTTGAACGTATTAAACCGTTTACACAAATGGTTGTCGTGAGTGATTGTAGTAAGTATATGGATATCGAAAGGTTTTACGATAGTATTACTGACGAAGTGATCGTTAACCCCAAAAACTTCACGTCATACGAGATTAAATTTGAGGAAGCTCCGAAATGGGCTTTCACGACTAATTATGTTCCATCTAACTTCGATCCTTCCAGTGTGAGACGCAGCCTCTTTATGGTATTCTCGGATTACTACCATGAAAAGACAGAGGAAAACGACTATCTTGAAAGTCGTGGGATTCGGGATGATTTTGGCAAGGACCTCCTTACTTCCACATATGATGAGAATGACTGGAATGCTGATTTGAATTTTCTCCTTCAGTGTGAGAAGTTCTACCTCTCAACTCTGTCATTGCCAGGGATAGTGAAAATATTACCCCCAATGAAGAATATAGTAATCAGAAAGAATCTGTCAGTTATGGGTGACAACTTCAAAGATTGGGCTGAATCGTATTTCAGCCTGAACTCTGGCCGACTCAATAAATATCTCGTTAAGGATGAAGTCTTTAATGCGTGTAAGATTTCCACCGGCATGAACAATCTGAAAGCTATAAAATTCAAGAAGATGCTGAAAGCCTTCGTGGAGGTCACGTCATGGGTAGATGAACTAAATCCGGCAGATATGCTTAATGACGGAAACCGAATTAAACAACGCATGCCAGGTTATGAAGTACCTGTGGAAGTTATATATCTGAAATCATCGGAGGCTCCGTTCCTGTAAGGTGTTTCTTTCCTTAATTGTGAGGCTGTCGAAAGGCAGCCTTTTTTTACGCCCGAAAGCAATATATGATAAAAATACATATCTATGTGTTTTTCTCCAAATCAGTTGGGAACATTGGGAACAAATTCCGAAGTCCCTTTATATACAGGTGTTTTGGCTGTTCCCAACTCTGTTCCCAATGTTCCCAAATCATAAAAGTTGGGAACAAAATGGGAACAATTATAAAATAGGGTGGAAGATTGAACAATTTATATTTATTAAATACAAAATATAATATTTAATAATTATAAAATAATTTGCGTATATAGTTGATTTTGTGTATATTTGCACAAAAATATAAAGATAAATATTATGGCAATAAAAGTAAAAAGTTCAAAGCCTATCCTGACAGAGGTTCCTGAATCTTTGGATTTTGGTGAGCAGGCAGTGCCGCAGACAACAAATAACGTGATTTCCAATGAAGATGTTAAATCGTCTACGGAAAGTGAAGTGTCAGAGGCATCGCCGTCAAGGAGCCGACATAAGAATGTGGATAACTGGGGACGGCCCAGGAAAGAACTGATTAAGGGAGTGAAGGAAGTTGCGGTTACAGTGCAACTTCCAGAGACCTTGATAAAGACTCTTCGCCGGATAGGCAAGAAAGAAGGAAAGAGCATGAAGGAACTGATAGGCTCCGTTCTGATTGAGAAGTACCGTGACTGTCTATAAGGTATGATAATGGGTTATTTGTTATTTGGGTTGATAGTGGTGTCGGTGCTGATATTCATTTATCGCTTCTACACCGTCAATGTCAGATGTGAAGAGGTCGGCCAAGAGGTGACATGGCACACATTCTGGCATAAGCCCGAATTATACGAAATGATAACAACACTGGAGAGGGGAACGCCGAGCGAAAGACACCTTGTGTCCTGCCTCCTTGCGTCAGGTTTCAAACCGACGGCCATCTATCATGATCTGATGATAGAGTCCGGCAACGGTAAAACGACACAGATAGATATTGTGGTGGCCACCGATGCTGGTCTGATTATTATCGAGGTTAAGGACTTCACCGGCTGGGTTTTCGGAAAGGGAAATCAGGAATACTGGACTCAAGTGTCTGGATATGGGAGATATAAGAACCGCTTCTATAATCCGTTCAAACAAAACGAGGGACACATCAAGGCATTGCGTGGACTATCACCACAGATGGCCACCTTGCCGATGTATTCCCTTGTTGTGTTTGCCGGTGACTGTGAGTTGAAGGATGTTACCTTCATTCCGCACGGCTGTTATCTGGCAACGTTTTACAGGTCCGTCTATGCCGTCTATGACATAATAGAGTCACACCCATCAGCACGTTACACGGACAGGTGGGAGGTGGCGAACTTACTGAAAGCTGCTGTTGACAGAGGGAGTAATATCTACCTCCAGGAGCAGCATGTATATGATATTCATGATATGTTAGGAACTAACAGGAGGTATGAATGAAAATAGAAACCAATTTCAATATAATATGAAAGCAAGGAAGATAACCGTCGTTAATCACAAGGGTGGTGTCGGTAAGACAATGACCACCGCCAATCTTGGTGCGGCTCTGGCCGTACTTGGACAGAAAGTTCTTCTCGTAGATTCTGATAGCCAGTGCAATTTGACATCGCAGTGTATTGAGGATGTCAAAGTACCAACTTTGCATGAATATCTGAATGATGATGATATCCGCATGCAGCCACAGGAAGTATCAGAGAATCTGTTCATCATTCCAGGTTCCAGTCAGCTTGACGAAGACAATAATAACATTGTGCTGTCGGTGGAGGAAGATGCAGATGCAGCCACTCACTACATTGACTCCATCCTGAAGAGAGTGGAAGATGATTATGATTACATCCTCATTGACTCCGCGCCAGGATCTGGTGCGATGCTCGTTAATGTCATAGTTGCAGCCGATGAGCTGCTTGTACCCATTGCAGATAGATTTTCAATCTCTGGAGCCAAGAAACTCACTCAGATTATCCGTGCGAACAAAAAGAGTATTAAGGGGCATTACTTGTTGACTAGACAGACCAATTATGGCTTGTATCGCCAGATCAAGGATCTTCTTACAGCACAGTCCCCGGAGTCTCTCTATCATACTTCAATCAGACAGTGCGAGGATTTGAATAAGGCTTCGGCCTATCGTATGAGCATCTTCGACTATAAACCGAAGAGTAAAGGGGCTGAGGACTACATGGCCTTAGCCAAGGAAATAAGTGGAGTTTCCAAAGAAACAGATATGCCTTTCTAATGTGTAGCAATATTTATTAAATAATAAAATAAATATTTATTAAATAACAATTGTAACGGATAACCGCAAGATAATCAAATGTTTATTAGCTGGTTTTCTTTTCACAATTTTTCTCAGAGAACCATGCCTAAAGCCTTGGCTACGGCATTCTTTATGAATGCATTGATGGTAATACCAGCCTGGCTGGCAGCCATCGCTGCACCACTATGAATCTCTGGTGTAAGACGCACATTGAGAACACCCGTATAAGGCTTCCTTGGTTGAATACCTTTTTCTTCACACAAAGAAAGGTAATCATCTACAGCCCCCTGGAAGTCCTCTGTAAGTTCCTTTACAGTGGCACCTTCATATGTAATGTTGTCCTTAGCCATCCCCTGGACTTTTCCAAAGAGACACTTGTCATCCTCGCTATATTCTACACTGCCAGTGTAGCCTTTATACTTTAAATATCCCATATTCGTACCCTCCTATTCTATATAGTTGTTCTTTATCAGAAAATTCAAGATGTCACGCATAATATAACCCTTGATGATGTTACTCGGATGGGGCTTGTGCATGATATATGCGTTTTGATCTGTCTCATTAAAGAATCTGACGCGAGAACCTGATGTGGATCCCTTATTTTCAAGGGTGAATCCACAACCTTGGAAAAGCGTTACCACTTCGTCAAAAGTGAAGTCTCTCGGCAACGTTCTGAATCGCTTTATCAGTTTCTCTTTCCTATTCATCGCTGCAAAGGTAGCTAAATTTAGCCACACCGCCAAATAATTCTGCAATTATTTGCTGAAATAATATCTGCATGATGATTTTTTAGGGTTTTCCCCGACATTTTTAGGGAAAATCCGTCGTTTTAAGGCATCATTATGAGTAAATTTGCAGCAAAATTGCTAATAAGCAACATGAATCCTTGGCTATTTGGAATAAAATTCCTAATTTTGCCATTGGAATTTGTCCGTAAGGACAGTGTTCTTAATTTATGGGTAAAAAATAGAGGCGTTATGCTTGTCTGATCACTGTAAAGCCTGAGAAACTCTACAAGTAAATCCAGATGACAGCGTAATTAGCTTCCACGTTTGGCGTGGACTGCTATTACTGTATCTTGGATTTAAGGTTTTCTCAGGGCCTACAGTGAAAGATATGGAATCAGTTCACGCTTCTTTTGCACCCTGAAGACAAAAGAAATAACTAAAAAGGAAAGATATGAGAAAGTTGTTTATTGAGGGAATACTGTTAATGGCTATTGCCATACATTCCTATGCACAACAGATTGTGATGCGTGACGGACCAGATAAGGGTCAGGTAAAAACTCTCACGGAACACTTGGATTTCTGTGGAATCAAAATAACTGGCGATTTGGCTAATTTCAAGCAACAACTCAGGAACAAGGGATTTACCGTAACAGGTAGCTCATACAAGAGTGGTGACCGATCAGCAGGATCATATGGGGATTATATGTTCGACGGATTGACCATAAACACATATTCTCAGTCACAGAAAGTCTATGGCCTCATACTTGTTTCCCATATGGCATCCTATAGCGGAGCAAGGAATGTGTATTATGGTCTGAACGATTATATTAGAAAGAACTATACCAACATCCTTCCTGTACAGTACAACGACTCGGACAATGATACGGATGAATATGTCTATGAGGTCAGAGGTCTTGGCACTATCAAACTTTCCCATATTCTGGAAAGACAGACTATAAGACTGGAGTTTCTGGACAAATGGAATCTGGAAAAAATGGCAGGCAGATCATTGGATAGGAAATGGTGCGACATAAGCCAGATGATTCCGTCATATAGGGAAACCTATATCGGATTCACCGACTCAGAAATCCTCTTTGTCGTGAAAACAGGAACAAAGGTATACTCCTTCTGTTCCAGAGGTGATGATATGGACGGCATTTACTATGTCCTGAATCAGAGCGATAACTATAATGTTAAGAAGGAGATCATGCATAGATATGTCAAAGAAGCCGTTTCCAAACAACAGCAATATAAAGACCTTATGACATGGGTTTATAGGGACAAACTGAGACCTATATGTCAGCAGATGGCAGACGAGCGGCAGAGGCAACTGCAGGCACAGAGAGCAAGACAGAGTTCCAGCCGTAATACTGTTAGAAATACTTTTCTTGACATGATAATAGACCAGGTATTTCCGAAAAGTGAGCAGAAATATTTTGAGGGCCTGATTGGAAGAGAAGGCATGAGAGCCATCACTGGTGCAAGCATGGGGGCAGTCGTGGGCAAGCCAGGTACGTATGAATACAATGGTATGCGCTTTAATAACGAGGCTGAAATGGAGGATTATAAAAACGCAAACGGCTATAAATAATTATATACAATTGAAATGCTGATTGTAAATGCATGGCTTTTCTTTTCCCTGATATATAAGGGATGGTGGGATATGGATCGTCTTGTTACTGAGTATTTCATAAAGATTATAAACGAATAACATCATAATATTATGAAGCAGATCAATTCTATCAAGTTTCTTGTGATGGCCGTCTGTGCCATCGTGTGTATGACATTCGCCGCTTGTGGCGGTGATGATAAGGATGATGACCCTGGCAATGTCGTAAAGACAACTACTGGCGTACATCGTATCGACGTGGAGTTTAGCGGGGCTACCAACGGCTGGAGCCTACAGGCCATGTTTATCGGCACCCATGGCAACACTTCCAATGTCGATCTCTACGAGAACGGCAAGAAGGTTGGAACCGAAGTACCAGGCACCTTCGTTGGCGACACCTTCAGGAACTACTCAGTCGAGACGGATGCCAGTTGTGATCTCTTCGAGGTGACGCTAAGTGCCATTCCTATGACTAATCCCGGAACGTTCACCGTCACGCTCAAAGGCTACGTGAACGGCAAGCAGACCAATATGAAGGTATTCGAGTTCAAGCCCGATGCGCAAGTCAAGGGGTGTATCTTCTATTCTGAAGATTTTGGAGCCGACATGATGAAGTAGATAGCCAAAGATGGAAGCATCTTGTACAATATTGATTTGAAACATGGATACAGATTATGAGACAAGACTACTTGCCAGTGGTTTGGCTTCTGAGATTAGAAAAAGTCCAGATCACATATCTATAACATTAACTGGAAAGGGGATTCTTGAATTTGCAAGAGCTGTGAGGTTATTAACACTGGAGGAGATTGAGAAAAACAAAAAAGCTTCAAAAGATTGTTTGTACCCCGGCATTGACAAGTACCTCATTCCGAAGACAGAGGTTTTGAAAGGTTTCGAGATAAGCCACACTACGCTATGGAAATGGCAGAAGTGTGGCTATTTGGTTCCTGTAAAAATAGGCAAGCGCGTATATTATAAACGTGATGACATTGAAAACCTCACTCAGAACAAGATGAAGAAATAGCAATCTAAACATAATAATAATGAGATATATAACGAACATTACAGACGACACTCCCGTTGCTATGCTTACTGTCGGCCAGCTTCGGGAGATTCTTTTTCCAAAGGCACTTCTTGATATTTTGGAGAAGCAGCAGAAAATAGAGGAAGAAAGTAAACCCAAAAGGTACGTACATGGTATTTCTGGTATAAAGAATCTTTTTAACTGCTCATACCCTACAGCCCACAAGCTTAAAGAGACCATCATTAAACCCGCAGTTCATCAACAGGGACGAGTGATTATGGTTGATGCAGAACTCGCCATGAAACTGTTCCAGGAGCATGAGGAAGTAAAGAGCATCAGAGCAATGAAGAAATAGCGACCAACCCTCTTTGTTAAACTCTCTTAAAAGTAAAGTACCGCATGATTGTGTTTTTCGCCTCGCGTGCGCATCATCTTAGATAGTGGATTTTGAACCCTGATATCAGGTCATCAAGAACCAGACAAAAGATTTGGTGGTTTCAGAAATTCTTCGTACCTTTGCAGCGCAATGCCTGGCTTCGGTCATCATTGCGAGCCCGCCCAGACCCAGAGAAGGTGACGGCGTTAAAAGGTTACGAGTTGTCATGGGAACGGCAACATCGTTTATTCAAGAGGCCATGCCTCCAGTTCCCATTAATCACAACGTCTTGTGTTCTTTGAAATATTGATGATGATACAGATGGGTGCTGCCGTAGCGTATATCCGTTCCGCTGGCGTAGTTAGGAATAGTGGGGCATATCGGATCAGTGGCCAGAACTGTGTGGCGGTTTCGCTCCGTCACCGGCATCCATCTTCTGAAAAGAGATTCTTGTGGACTCCTTCGTGTCAGGATCATCCTGGCCAACGTTGACTGATCGAATAAAACTCGCTGCCATCGGAGAATCAAGAAGCTCTGCCTGGCACTGGCAATGCTTGCGTCTTCGGACGTGTCGCCTCGTGGCATCCCGTCGTTGGGTGCCAGGTTCTTCTAAAGGAATTGAGATCATTGGCCGCTCCTGCCGATACGTCGGTGTCGCCCCGCAAGGGGCATTTTGAGCCTTGAAATCCCTTTGATCCACAATTCCTGCCTGGCATGTCGGTCTGTGTGCCTTGGGACTTGCGGAGGGGTTCTTTCAGTCGCTACGCTTTGTGAAAGCGGCAAAGCCGAGCGCGCTAAAATGCCCCTGTATGACCATCCCATGAGCGAGCGGTGCCAGGTTCTTATATCGCCGAAGGACGTGATAACGGTTCTTGCATTTGTTTCATCTGGAGCATGACTCCACTTGCGATATTTGCAGGTTGAGACGTCGAGCATAGGGGGCATTCTGACGAACGAGCATCTATGACACGTGAAGGCGATTTCCTGGCATGTCAGTGGCTTTGAAAGGCGAGCAATCGCCCGGTACTGCGGTGCCAGGATCCTAAAAGAGAATCGCCCTGCGTAGGAAGGAGGTCCGGCACGGCTTTATGCCGGTCGGCTAAGTGCCTATCAGAGCCGACGGGCGAGTTCTCTTTACTTCTTGGGGAATGTCGGCACTTGAGCCTCCTTTTTGGTGAGCGTTGCGATTCCCCATCAACTGGGCATAAGGCGGTAAAGATGCGTTCCCCGCTGCAGTAAAGCCCATCGGGAGAGTCCGCTTTAGTGCCGGTCTTGATGCTCTCCCGACCTATTGGAGAGTGCGGATATAGGTGTAACCGGGTGCTATGGCATGTCTGGTTGGGTCTGATGACTGGAAAAACGGCTCTCCATCTTTCTCAGGGAGGGTGTCATGTTCCCTGATGGCTGCACACTGCCGGGTAGCACCCAACAACGCATCCTTGTGGTGTTACTGAAGACAAGCCAGACAGGAGTGCAGCATTATTGGAAACGCTATGTACGCCTCACCGGAATTGGACTGGTGTCGATCATGGGTTTCCATCGGGAGGATATTCACGGGAACTGTGTCCGTGCAGAAGTGCCTCCCGACCTATTGGAGAGCGCGGAAAAGGAAGTTCCGGGTACTTCGGTACGTCTGGGCAACTTGAGGCAACTGCCGATAATAGCAGAAGTACGGCTCTCCATATTCTAAGAAGCAACGCTCTGGGCGCGTGAGACGGTTCGCCGTCAATAACGGAGGAGGTGTTCCCCATGGGAGCGTACCTGCCGTCAGAGTTTCCAATCATGGATTCAGGAGATTGCTTCTTACCTCTCAGGGAGGGTGTCATGTTCCCTGATGGCTGCACACTGCCGGGTAGCACCCAACAACGCATCCTTGTGGTGTTACTGAAGACAAGCCAGACAGGAGTGCAGCATTTTTGGAAACGCCATGTACGCCTCGGCGGAATCGAACTGCCGTCGATCTTGGGTTTCCATCGGGAGGATATTCACGGGAACTGTGTCCGTGCAGAAGTGCCTCCCGACCTATTGGAGAGCGCGGAAAAGGAAGTTCCGGGTACTTCGGTACGTCTGGGCACCCCTGCAATAATGGGCGGTAAAACGGCTCTCCAATCATCTTAATGCTTGCAGGTAACACTGCACCATTAAGCGCCAGAAATGGCATGGGGTAACGTCCGGAAGTGCCCCATTGGTGAAGGTGCGGAATTAGGAAATCACAGGTGCCTTTGGCATGTCTGCGTAATCTGAGGGAGGCAACTCCCAATAACGAGGGAAAAACGGCCTTCACCTGTCCGAGGAAGCGTATGCAGTACGCTGTCGGGCATCCATAGCCTTGCTGATGCTCCGGCGATTAGTGCCGGGTGGTGTAACAGGAGGCAAGAGCTGCTGCCGTCTTTGGATGGTGGCAGCTCTTTTTTTGTGTGTCCTGGGAGCGGAAACGATAGGCATACGACATTCCGCATGCGGCTGCTGTATCGTTTCCGTCAGACATCTATCCGTTCCTGGCTATTTCTGGGCAAAATCGGCCACTACACAACAAATTTTGCACAAATTTGAAAGATTTTCCACAAAAAGTTTGGTGGTAAGAAAAACAATGCCTATCTTTGCAACGTGTTTTTCATAGTATTAGATTTAAGGTTAACAACGGGACTCAGCGGAGCCCCATTTTTTTTGCCCATTCGGAGTGTCTTTTTTGTGTGACACTAAGGTACTCCGCAACAGAAGAACCCAAGTATCAGACCATGCACTTGAAGCTATTGAGAAAATCATCGAGATGGCCATCAGACTCCAACCAAAGAGTCGCAGACAGGATTTCAGCATTCTTTCAGTGTTGTTGACAGGACAATCGGTGAGAACGACTGCAAGGGAGTCCAATATGACTCCTGAAGATGTCCTTAACAGTGTTGAGAGAGCGACATTACATCTTCAGGGTCTTTCCCGTCATCTGTCAGACAGTACGGAAAGTAGAGAATCCTACCGCCGTGCAATTCACGCACTTAGAGAACGCTATGAAAAACAATTGAATGAAGAAAAGGAGGAGCGCAGAAAAGCTTACAAAGAGAAACGGCAGATGCAGGATGAAATAGTCCACATCGTTGTGGATTCTGTCAGACGGAAGAAGTTCCTGCGCCAGATACCAGTCCACCAGTTGCCTGTCAGCAGCATGCTCCAGAGCCTGTTGTTGAATGCCGGTTATGACACATTGGGAAATGTCATTGACCGAATACCACAACATTTATCCAAGAATATTTCTACGAACCAAACTTATATATCAGAACTCGAAAGATTCATTGAGCGTATAGGACTAATTTAACGTCCATAACCATGAGCTTTATTATATAATGTAATAGGTCTCAAATTGTAAAGAAATCACTTATAGATACTCCTGCTAAATCCAATTCGTCTGAATACAATCGAACAAATCTTCGAATATCTATTCTACTGATTATCGAATATAAAATCGAACATATATTGAACGACTCATATTATTCCAATATAAAAGGTCGTCAATTATGTATTATCATACGATCAGAAACCATGCTGATAAACATATGTAATTATGCCTATCAGCTAATCCATCCATGTTGCTAACCATAACAATGCTTACATATCAGTATACCATGTGATTTTATACTGATCATAACTAATAATTATGAAAGACTAAAACATACAAGGTGTGGTGCTATTCTCCAGGCGAACCTGTGCCAAATCGTCCAGAACCATCACAACCATGGTGCTGCGAATTAGGCAATTCCTACAGGGATATTACTCAGACTTCAAGTAGGACATGTCAGTTCAATATACGGTAATAAGAAATTCTTACATTCATTCTCATTAATGCTCTATACCTTTATAATGTCTGCTCTGTGCAGATACTTGGATCTTTGTCCTCTGAGCCACTTCTGGCTCCATAGACAGTCAGTTATTCAAGGGGGTAGGTGGTACTCCGTAAAAGAGTCAATGACCCGTTATACGGTCTCCAAAAGACATTGTAAAGCCCATTTAGACTCTACGAGTTGTCTTGACGATCCCGCATTTCCTGCAGTCCCGACAAGAAAGGGGGTGGCCTAATTCGGTGAGCGGTTTTTCAAAAACCTGTCTCACCTTTAAACACTGGGTTCCCAGAGCAAGCTCACGTGTTTAATTAGGCAAGGAATTTGGCATCCCTTGACCCGCCTTTGACGATTTTACTCCGCCAATCGTCTTGTTTATGTTAAAATAAGAGTTTCCGCTTTCCAGATTAGGAAATCTCACGCGCCATTCATATCTTTGCCACAGATATTTCACGGGGATGTCTCGTGACGGCAATTCAAAAATAAGACGAAATAAAAATTTACAATATGAAAAAATGTCAGGTGGGAGATATGAAGGAAGGAAAGAGGATGAGTCAGGCTATGTCTAACGAGCATCTTCGTGTCGCGCACAAGGGAGCGTATAGCAGAAACATGTCCGGCAACTTCGACCCGTCGCGGCTCAAACTGGATTTCGAGGTGACGAAGGGTGGGCGTATAATCCCGCTTAACCAGAACGAATCGATTCCGTTTCGCATGTCACGGATTCTAAAGAAGAAAGGAATTAAGGATCCTAATGAGGGCAGGAAGCAAAAGGATATCGATAAGAAGAAATGTGGCCGTCGGACATACAGCTCTATAATCCTTGGTGGCAATCGGGAAAGGATGCTTGAATTAGCCTTCGGTGACCAGAAAGTAGACTTCGGGCCTAATGCCGACAACTCACAAATTCAACGCAACAAGGCAATTGAAGAATGGGCTGTTGAAATGTATAAAGTTTTGGCAGAAAAATACGGTGAGGATAACATCGCTTCTTTCGTAGTTCATTTGGATGAGTCGAATCCCCACGTTCATTGCACCATTATGGCTATTACGGAAGATAACAGATTAAGTTATGATGAAGTTTTCGGGGGAAACAAGCAACAGAGCGCCAGGCATATGATGGAATTTCAGAATACCATCCTGAAAGTTAATAGCAAGTGGGGGCTTGAGCGTGGCGAGGACATTCACCAGACAGGTGCGAAGCATCGTACCTATAGCGAATGGAAGGAATGGGTGGCTACCGAAGGACTGCCGAAGTTGAAGGAGAAGAAAATCAAACAGGAGGAAAAGAACCGCTCTCTGGAGGAAGAGATCAAACAGGCCGAGAGAAAGCTAAAAGGACTCAGGACAATGGCCGCCAACCTTGAAACAAAATTGGCAACCCTGGATCCTGCGTCAAAAGAATACTGGGATACTTATGGTAAACTCATGGAGCGTAATAAGCAAATAACGGAAACTGAAAGATATCTGCAACAGCTTGCCGGTGACAGGAGGGATGTCAAGGACGATATAGAAAGTCTGCAGAGACAAGTTGACGAGGCGCAGAAGGACTTTAATAAAATAACAAATGATGCAGGGATCAGAGTCATAGGGGATGGAGAGGCAACGGCGTGGAAGCTTCTTCGTGACAATATGAAATACAGGCAACCGCAATTGAATGAATTTTACAATGCCCTTGATCCTGGTCAGCAGAAGACTTTCAATGAGATCTTCAGGAGTGACGACGGCGTTGCTAGAATGCTTTTCGATAACGTCCTTTATGATTCTGTCGATTCTGTGATGGAAATCTCAACGAATCTGTTTCTGGGATTCCTCGATAAAGCCACGTCAATTTCAGAATCTCATGGCGGAGGTGCTTCGCCTGGAGGTGGGTGGGGACGCAAGAAGGACGAAGATGACTATGAGTTCGGAAAGAGGTGCCTCCTAATGGGCATGCACATGCGGCATTCTGGGCCATCGAAGAAGGCAACACCCAAAAGGGGAGGATTCAAGAGGTAGTTGCATATACTTGTTATGGTAATTAATTACATGTAACGCAATTAAAGTTTACAGATTATGGAAGAGAAGAAAATATATCAGATAGTAGACCTGAAGAAATGGAAAGGTTGCTCGTTGGCCAAGTCTAACGCCATCCTCCGTGTCTATGACCCAAACAAAAGGATGTATGAGTGGGATAAAAATGACAAGGCAACTTTTGATCCCACAAGGACACACCTCAATTTTGAGGTTACAGGGGACGGGGAAATCATTCCCGTGAGAAAGGATTTCTCCATTCCTGAACGCATAAAGGTCAACCTTAAACTGCGCGGGATTGGTAATCCCAATGACAGATACAGGTCAAAGGAGGAACTGAAGAATAAAGGATGGAACGTCATCGCGCACTTCTATCTGTCCGGCACTACCAGAAGAATACGCGAGATTGCCTTTGGTGACCAGGAGGTGAACTACGAGTCTGATGCTGACAATTCCAACATTGTACGCACCAGGCAGGTCGAGGCATGGGCGGTTGACAACTATAGGTTTATGCAGGATAAATACGGCAAGCAGAACATTGTGGCATTCGTGGTGAACCTGGATACCTCTTATCCACATGCAATCGTCATTGTCCTGGCCGTCACTATGCAGAACAAGTTTTCCTGGGACTATTTCATAGCCGGGGGAAGTAAGATGTCCTACGCATTGGCGATGTATCTGATGAATGATCAGTTTGCCGCCGTAAACTCGAAATACGGACTTATGCGCGGAGAGCGGCAGTTCCTGAAGAAGAACAAGGCTCAAACTGCGGAAGGTTCCAATATGCCTCTCACAAAGGAATTTATCTTTCTCAAAGAGCTCTTTGAGGATGATATGAAGAAAGGAGATGAACTGATGGTAAGATTGTACCGGATTAACAAGGAAATAGAAACTGCCAACGAGATTCCCAAGGAGCATTCTGATGCTCTTAGACAGATAGAATGGCATACACTTGGTTTTGACGGCAAAGGTGGACTGCAGGAGAGAATCCTCCGCGTCGAAGAATATCTTAACAGTGATAGCCATAAGGATAGAATGAGCCAGATTAAAATGAATTATAGCGAGGCTGGAAATAGGCTGGAGAAACTCAAAGGTTTGGTTAAGGATAACATTGAAAAGATCGAAGGGCTGAAAAAAGAAAAGGAAGAAATTGAGAGAAATCTCAAGAAGATAAATTACAAGACTCAGATGGTTATGGTTTTAAGCGATGAGATACAATCGGGAAAAAACAAGCCAAGAAAAATCATGGAGTCGGTCTTGTGGAAGTCTATAGCAGACGAGGTTTCAGCCAAAAGTGGACTATTCAAGGATTTCCTGGATAGCCTTAACTCAGATCAGACAAAACTTCTCGGCGAGACCTTCAAGAATAGTTTCATAGATATCGAAACTCTCTTTTGGTATCCTAATGAATATATCGCATTGGCCAGTGCCCTGTTGCTTGGCTATGGCAAAGACGCGATAGATCTTTTCTTGAAACAAAGGAACATTCCAGGCAGACTCCCTGAAAACTGGGAGAGACTGCCTGAAGACGATACACAAACCTGGAAATGGAAGTGTTTCCTGATGGCAAACAAATTAATAATCAGCTGATTTTACAAATAATCTTTCATATACTTGCTATTGTCTGCCGTTTTTCGTAAATTTGCAACCAAATTTGAATCACAATGGAAGATAACAGACCGATAGACGGTGCAGAAGTCATCACAATGGATGAGATCAGGCACCTGAAGCTGCCCTATTTTGAAGGACTGGCCGCAGGCTTCCCTTCACCGGCAGGAGACTATACGCACGAGAAGCTCGACCTGAACGAGAAGTTCGTGCATCACGAAGAGGCAT
>JAEEGG010009117.1_pt1 | contig 22328 bp, 26 predicted proteins | sample 9134161 | NCBI WGS metagenome assembly JAEEGG01 (sample SAMN16246543, study PRJNA631951) | gut metagenome | biome: gut microbiome; feature: rumen; material: CR-attached | host: Bos | place: Iran: Karaj | collected 2018-10
TCGCTTAGATTCTGTATGAATTCAGGTGTCAACACGTCGCCAACCTTCAAGAAAGGATACAAGTCGGCATATTTCAAATCAACATGTTTTGGTGACGATGCGCCATATCCTTTCGCCGTCAGTCTTTTCTTGTCTATACCTTTTGATATAAGGAAATCCACAACCGATTGGGCACGTAGTTGTGACAATTCTTCGTTGGTCATTTTTGTTCCCACACGATAGTCGGTGTGTGAACTCAATTCTATGGTGATGGAAGGGTTGTCCTCCAATGTTTCCAACAATTTATTGAGCGAAACAATGGATTCTGGTCGTAATTCCCAGCGATTCACGTCGTACAGTACATTCGGTACTTCTATCGCCGCATCCATTTGCGTCATATAGAGGTTGACCTCGAAATCCTTGTCATCCTTGCGACCATACGTTGAAATCTTGTATTTGCTGTTCAGGAATTCCTTATGCATAGCCAATAATACATAATTGGTCTGCGGATTCAGTTGAAACGTGTAATTCCCTTCGTTGTCCGTTACCGCTTCCATTGATGTTCCGTCACTACCAATCAACCCGACAGTCGCCTGCGGAATCGGCTCGTTGGTCATTTCGTTGAGTACTTTCCCTTTAATGGAATAATGCAGTTTTACGATTGAAAAATGATAAATGTCGTCGTAACCTTTTCCTCCCGGACGGTTGGAACTGAAGAATCCTTCTTCCAAGGAATCTTTGAACGAAATGCCGAAATCGTCCGACGGAGAGTTGATAGGACTCATTAAGTTAAGAATATATTCTTTGCCTTTCGCGTCGTGATTTACTCTGAAAATGTCCAAGCCACCCATGCCCACGTGACCGTTCGAGGCAAAATAGAACGTACTGTCGGCACGTAAATACGGGAACAATTCATCGTTTTCGGTGTTGATAATATTGCCCGCGTTCTTGGGTTTTCCCCATTTCTCGTTAACCGATTGACGAGTGCAGTACCAAATATCGTAACCGCCATAGCCACCTTGTCGGTTTGATGCAAAAAACAACGTGAGACCGCTCTCCGAAATGCACGGATGCACGTAGTCAACCGTATCTTTCGTATCGGAAAACTTTACAACGACAGGCTTGTCCCATGAAGCACCTATTTTGTTGGAAGACAGTATTTTACAGAATGATTTTGCACTTCCGTATTCACATTGAGTATAAAACAAGAATTTTCCATCTTTCGTAACACTTGGCGCACCTTCCTCATTCGTCGTATTGATTTGGTCGGAAACCGAAACTGCCGCCGACCACGCACCTTTGGCGTCTTCTTTTGATGTATAGATGTCGCAGAATCGTTGTCCGCTACCGCCGTGAATCATATCGCCAACGGCATTTGAGCGAGAGGAAGAAAAGAACAACGAAGAACCTTTCCCGTCAAAAACGTAAAATGGAGAATAATCCGAAAACTCGCTATTGACGTAGGCGAGATTTGTCACTCTATAATTTGTTGGATTTTTAATCCATTTTCTCGCATTCTTGCATGATTCTATGCCTTTATCCGCTTTTTTGTCGGATGGAACCAACGAATGATATTTCTCGTAGTAAGAAATTGCCTTGTCGAAATTCTCGTTCATTCGCATTGCATCGGCACAATAAAGATAAACGACAGGGTCTTGATAATTCATGTCGATGGCTTTCTCGAACCATAATTGTGCGTGAAGCGGGCTTGAAATATGTCGATAGCAATAGCCAATTTTGAAAGCAATGACGGCTTTGTTAGGGTCTTCGTTCTCAATTTGTGAAAACAAACTTTTATAATTGTTGATGGCAAAAGTGTACTCGTTGGCTTTCAACGCGTCGTCGGCACGTTTTTGCAGATTCTTTTGGCTAAAACAGAGGTGAGCCAGAAGAAAAACTGATATGAAAAGTGTCAACAATCGTTTCATAAGCCAGAAGATTTTTATTTGATTGCCAATAATTCAACCTCGAAAATAAGCGTCATGTGTGGTTCAATCGGTCCGCCCGGGTGCGGATTTGCACCATACGCTAATTCAGAAGGTACATATAATTTCCATTTCGAGCCAACAGGCATAAGTTGAAGCGCTTCAACCCATCCTTGAATTACGCCGTTTACAGGGAATGATGCCGGTTGATTGCGTTGTACAGAACTGTCAAACACCGTTCCGTCAATTAAAGTACCATGATAGTGTGTGGTTACCGTATCGGTTGCTTTGGGTTTAGGACCGTTCCCTTGCTTGATTATTTCATATTGTAAGCCGCTTGGAAGCGTTACTACTTCAGGACGTTTCCCGTTTTCTTCCAAGAATTTCTTTCCCTCAGTAATGTTTTTAGAAAATTTGGCTGCATTTGCTTTCGCCAAAAAATCTTGTATCGTCTCGTATGCCTCTTGCATCGAAAGTTCAAGTTTCCCTCCGTTGAGCATGTCAGAAAGTCCTTTTGCGAACACTTCGGCATTGATTTGGCTCACGCCTTCGCCCTTGAGACTTGCTCCTATATTCATTCCCAGGCTATAACTTGCCTTGTCTAAATCTGTTGTTATCATCTTCTGTGTTTTTAATTCGTTACAAATATACATTTTTCCTCGAATTTTTCATTCTTGTATAACCCCCAAATCAAAAAATCCACTTTTTCAAATTGAAAAGTACATTTTTGGACAAAAAAACAGAGGCAGTTCCGATAGAGCTGCCTTTGCTTTTTTAACACCATTTAATCAACATTCAAATTGAATTCAACATCTTTCCTTTTATATAACATTATATCCGTGTAAACACTGTTGTAATTCATTCTGCTGACTATATCCACGCGTGTGGCACCGTGAAATGGGTTGTATGCACCGTAGTTCTTTTCCAGCCAGTCGCAGAGCTCGATTATTGAACTTTTGTTCGAGGTGAAATAGAAATAGTTTGTTCCTTTTACAGTCTGCAACACATCAAGATAGTTGTGTAAACGCCAATATCCCGTGTATGTTCCCGATTCCGTCGATAAGTACGGCGGGTCAACCAAAAAGCAGACCTTGTCGCAGATGCACCATTCATAGAACAATTTTCGGTAGTCCTTTTTCTCTATTATCAGCCCGTCGAGATAGCCGTCGGCATTGTAGTCGGTTTGCCTTACGTTGTTATAGATAGTCTGTTTGGCAAACTGTTCGTACGAAGTAGCATAGTTCATACTGAACAACAGGGAACTCGACAGCGTTATGTAGTCCACGAATCCCGACTGGGCTTCTTTCCGTAACCGCATTAGAACCTTTTTCCTTTGCGGGTCGCGGACGACCTTCCCGTCTTCGCAGTCGGCGAGAATTTCACGCAAATCGGCAAGCAGGGCGTTTGTCCTGCCGATATTGTCAATCCTAACGTGATAATCGTCGAAATCGTTATACACTACACGAGCGTCGGGACGTTCGTCTTTTACCATTCGGCTCAATAACCCGGAGCCGCCAAACAGGTCGATAAATGTGTCACAATTATCGAAATTTTTCAATGCGCGTCGGAATTCTGAACTCCAACGACGTTTTTGCCCCATAAAAGGGAGCGGAGATTGATTGTAATTACTCATATTTTATTATTTTTGCGGCTCTCACCCATATAAAGCAAGCGAAGACCCGCTTGAGATACTTTGACATATACTCGGTAGCGGGTCTTCGCTTTAAATGATTTTTCGGGGGGTGAGATATTCGAAAAATTGGCCGGGTGCTTTTAACTCGTCACATTCCAGTTTCTTCCATTAGCAATTGTAATATCGTTTTGGCTCAATAGTGCAAGCGTGCTGGCCGACAATTTCAATGTTCCGGCAGTTCCGCCTGTCTTGTCGGCGAGTGCGTTTATAATCACCAATGCCGACGCACGGGTAAGTGGGGACTGATTTACGTGGAATTTATCCGTTGCGATAGTTCCGCACTGGCTGATAGTTGTCAGAGCGGAACACATTCCGAACGGACTGCTACCTATGTATGCCGTTGAAGGGAACTGAGGCAGTTTCACCGTCTCAAGAGCCGTGCAACCATACAACATTGTGGCAAATCCGTGGTTCGTCACCGAAGCCGTAACGTGACTTGTGTTGAGCATTGACATATCCAATGCCGTAAGTGCCTCACACGAGTTGAAAATCTGTCCTATGTCGGTAGGTTTTGCCCCCTGTAGGCCGTTTAGGTTCACGCTTGCCAGTTCGTTCAAGTTCTTACACATCCACGCCATATTTGTAATGTGCGACGAGTCGGCCACGTGCGAGAAATTTACGTAAACAATGGCAAAATTCTCGCGGCGTTCGTCATCGTCGCCGGGATAGAACAATTTTTCCAGCGTGGTCGGTGCCGACGGCAAGTCAATTCTGAAATATGCGTCGGCATCGGAGGTCACGCCTTGGTAGGTGTTGCCTCCGTCAAGCGAGTAATGAATCGTGTGCAATGCCGCATTGGTGTAACCTTCAATGTAGCTTTCCACAACAGCCCTGTCTTGTGCGAGCTTTGCCATCAACATTCTTCTAAAAGCACTCATTTCTACGCCATTTTAACGATTACACCATATCCGTTGCAGATGCTGAACTGGTACACACCGTCGGCAACCAAGTTCGTGTCGCCGTTCATAACGACCCCTGTCGGGAACGTAACCGAAAAAGCCCCGTTCGCGTCAACCGTGAACTGACCGTTAAATTCAGGTGCGGTTCCTGCGGTTACTGCCGGCAACGAAAGCGTCACATCGTCGGTCAATACGCCCAAGTCGTTGAATCCGCCTGCAACAAGTGTTGTTGATTGAGATATTTCGGGAGCGTTTCTTTTGCATTGGGCAAGTTCCGAAGATATTCCGCTTAATGCATTGCTTATCGACGAGGAAAGGTTTCCTATAAGCGAATTGTAATCGCCTCTCAATGTTCCTTCCAACGCACCGACAGCAGCTGCTATTTCGCCAGCGATGGGAGCCGACAGGTCTATCACACCATTATTTGCCGAAATAGTTCCATTGGTAACCTTCACATCTGGAGCATAGATTAAAATAATGTCATCAGGAGCCCCCGGGTTATGATATTGGGTATCCCATATATAGATACTACCCATACACCATCCAGTTTGTTTCTCAAACCCATAACCTCGAGTTACTCTCGTAGCTCCACGTGTAATTCCATCAAGTTTGGTCTTGTCCCATGCACTCATCATGCCGTTTACCGACTGAGTTGCAAGGTCTATGTTCACCTTACCGCCTTCGAGCCGCGAAACAAAGAAGTAACCAATCTGCACACGCCCTGCGGCAACGGCAGTACCGAAGTCGTTATCGCTTGTATAGGTATATGGCACATTGGTTGAATCAACTGCGGCAATCCACAAATCGGAAACTTCAAGCGTGTCGATGTATAGATTATCGCCTACACGGTAGGCATCGACCGAAGCCGCGTTCAGTGCCGTAACCAATGCCTGAATGTTTGTGAACGATGTTCCTCGCGAAGCACCGAGAGCCATCTGGCGGATGTCGTTGTGAGCGTCTTGTGCGGCGTTGTGCGTTGCAATCATCGACGCTGCATCGGGAATCGAGGGCTTGTTTTCCAAATCTTCGTAATCGCCAGTATGGGCGACATTGGCAAGTTCCGACTTACGGGCTATGGATTCAGGAATATACTTTTCCGGCAACGTGTGAATGTCCACTTTTTCAACTGTTATTGATTCTACAGTAGCGAATCCACTCCAGAACCCTTCGTTCGAACCTTTTATATGGTACACCGCACCTACACCCGAACCGAAATTTATATGTTCTTGTGTCGGACTTACATCGCTCATAGTGCCGTATGCGGTTTTCTCTGTATCGTCTTCTATGTATGTCAGCTTATATGTTTCGCCCTGTTCTGGTGTGAATGGCCATTCAAAACGGTCGTCACTTCCTGAGATTTCCATACTTATGACCTCAGTCTTTTCTTCGTAATGCGTACGGCCTTTCACATAGCCGTCGGCTTCCTCGTCGTTTTGCTCCCAGTCTGCCTGTGATTGCCCTATCTCTATGTTCACACTTTTACCTTCCTTTTCCAACGGAACGCCGTTTACCTTCACTTCCTCAATGCTATTGGCGAAGGCGTCGTCAACATCGTGCTGCATTTGGTTGATGGTGTCGGCAAAATCCTCTATTTTTTCTTGTGGAATAAGGTCGTCTTTGTGGACGAACGAATCGAACGTGTCGGAAAATTGCTGTTGAGTCGGTTTCGCGCCTCGCTTGAACCAACTTTTAATTGTTGCTAATGATTGTCTTGCCATGGTAAAATTGTTTTAAATTATTTCTTTCTCATTATGAATGCCAATACGTAGTATGGCGGACGGTTCTCGTGAGCGATACCACCACCACAATACTCTGTGGATGGGTTATCTTTTAAATAAATTGGCACGTTATCGTTGTCGGTATCTTCATTAGTACCGTAGAACCTATTAGGTTTGCTTCTATCTGCAATACTATACTCATTATTAACAGAGGCATTTTCCGCAAAATAAGCATCTCTATATTCGTGATTATGTCGAGGCATTTCGGTCTCTTTCAACAAGTGAGTTTTTTCTCCACCTGTTTTCCTTGGTGCGTTGTAGTCAGTATCGTCAGGGTCATAGCCCACAATAAATCTCCCTTTGAGGTTGGGTGTGTCGTTGGTGCCATCACAAAGGGCGTAGTTTTCAGGAATATTGCTTACGCTTCCGCTCCACATAATAATTCCACCAACGGGGATTATCCACTGGTCAAACTTTATTGAAGTATTACCAGCTGACAAGTCTCTTACTGAACTTGCTCTTATATATTCAGAACCTGCTGTACGTTCGCCCTCAACGTAACGTATTATTCTGGCATCGGCGTACTCCGAATCTTGAGCCGTCACAGTTTCTTTATTCGTCTTTATATTGTAATATTCGACTGTGTTTGCATCGCTAATTGGTCTCAAAGGGAGCAACTCACCACGTATGACGATTAACCCATCTGATGAACCTGTTGGCTTTTTTAGTATCACATTGTTGCCGAACATTGTGGCTATTTTTGCCACCATTTCAATCTGTTCCTGCATAAAAGCAAAGGTGTTCGCCGAAATAGGGAACTTGCCGTTGTAGTCTTCTTTTAGAAAATCTTGTCTGTTCATAATCTCTACTTTATTTTAGTTGTTATTCGTTACATTATTTACGCTATATATCGGCCGTTTTCCTGCAAGACGATACATTTCCACAATGGAACGCATCTGTTTGCTTTTGTCGTTGTCGGGGTCTAACACTATACCTGATTCTGATGGTATTTCCACTAAAAAGTCCGCCGAAATCTCATGTATTGCATTTTCCGTATATACTATCGTCGCTTCCGTTGTCGAAACCACTGGTATTATATGCTCGTATTGCTCAATGTGCTCTTCCTGATAGGTCATAAGCCATTCGCCAGAAATATTGTCAACATCAACTATGTTGAACGATGCCTCGGTATCGACACAGAATGTTTTGTTCAGTATTGCCTTCAAATAGCATACTTGCGATGTGTGCGTCATTCTTACGTTGCATTCTTCACGTTGGCGGAACAATTCTCCCTGCATAGAACTGAACGCCTTGCATGCTGACTTCAGCAATGCGAAGACTATTGGTTTTCTCAATACCGTCGGCAATAGCAGCAAAGCCAGTTTTTTGAAATCTACATTATACACCTGCATACGCTGTATATTTTATTTGTGAATCATTATCTACAAACTCGAAGTACCCGCTGAACGGTTTCTCCTTTGCTACAATTTGTGTGTATTCCGTGGCGTTCTGTATTTTGAACGATGCCGAATACAATTCAGGTATAATTACACCAGGCACTTTTTGTAGTTTATCAACCAAATCAACATTGCGATATTCGCCGTTGAAAGGAAGATTTTTTATATAATCCTTTATGGCTTCGACAACAGGCGTTCCGCCACTAATGTGTGAATTACCTTCACCGTCCAATACTTGTGGGTCGTAATATATTTCTATATTGAGGCAGAATTTTACCGCTGGTGCGTTCCGTACCGAAATCTTCACCCCTGCGTCTTTCACCTCGTTGATATATACAGAAAGGGCGTCTTCCTCTTCCTGTGAAAGAGGCGTGCGACCTTCGGAACCGTCTTTGGCGACCTTTATGTATAGTTTTCCGTTTGTCTCCTCAGCCGAGGCGTACTTCACTATCTGCATTGTGGCAATGTCTTCGTCGGTCAAGCCGGTGTCGTCGTATTGGTCGGTGTCGGGTATGAGCGACTGGCCGAAGCGGAACTCCTTAACTTTGTTCACATACCAGCGGAGCGAATGGGGCTTCATCTCGTCAATGTAGTTCGTGACTTCCGCCTTGTGCGTGTCGAAAAGTTTTTCAACCGTCCACGCACAGAACGCAAACACATAGAACAGTATGCTCTCTATGCTCGCCTTCGAGAACTGCGCGTCGAACGACTTTTCTGTGTCAAGTCCGTATTTTTCCACCACGGCTGGATTGCTTATGAACTCCGCCGTCATTTCGTCTTTTATCACTTTAATTTCTCGTGCCATATATCTTAATTTTTAACTATTAACTCACTATAAAATCGAACTCTATTCCCCAGAACTCCACGCCTTCGCCTTCAATGGTTTCGTTGTACTGTTCGGCGGTGATTGCCGTTGCGGGAAACACGTTGTCGGCTCTGTACTGTGCCACGGTGCGTTTGTCTTCAACCGATGGCAGTTCCAACTCGTCGCCGTTGGTGAGTTCGTCGCTCAACGCCAAGCCGTTACGCAATGCAAGCTCGAACGCCGCCGAAGCGTCGCCGCATTCCTGAACCGCCACGTCGAACAGTGATTGTCCGTTTAATACTGAATACTTCATAACTCTACTTCAACTCCGTTATCTGTTAGTTTTACTGACTTAAAATCTATTTTGCAGGCTTTCAGTTGTTCTTTCACGTTGCCGAGCCAAAAAGGACTTAAACGACCGTTTAATCCTCTATGGGTGTTTGCCCCAATCAACGGATGTTCCTTCAATTCTCCTTGTTTCATTTGCAGAATCCGCTCCGTGATGTCGGCATCGGCATAACCTATCTGCATCTTGCCGTTCACTATCTTTATATCGCCTGTGTTGTCTATAAGTATTCCGTTCATAATTCAATGTTTTACGTTTTTGTCTTCCATATCTGAAAACGAAATTGTTTTTCCTGTCATTTCTCCATTAAATGCTTGTGCTCCAGCCGCACCACTTGCCGCCGTACTTGCACCAACACTTGTAAGCCCCGTTGCGATAGCAGATTTCAGGGCTTCGCAATAATCTTTCAGAGACTTCAGATTATTCTTTAACTCTTCAATCTTAATCAATCCGCCCAACGAACCGCCGTTTATCACGATTTCGGTATTAGCAACAATGGTGATTTTGTCAATTTCAGAAAACTGTGCCACAAAATTGTCGTCATCGGCTATGCTTGTGACCAGAACCGCAGAACCGACCTTGGGAACAACCACAATACCATGTGATGCGTCGGAACTACAATTCAGACGGACATCGGGTATTATTTTATCATCGAGCAAGCGTTTTACTTCACAGGTTGCACCATTCACGCTATTCACGTGACAGACAAACGTGTCGAACTGTTTTGCCTCAGTTCCTACAATTCGTCTCAGGTTTTCCGCACATTCTCGTTCTTTTCCCATAGTCCAATCTTTTAATGTAGTTCGTAACCAAGTGTTATTTTTTGACGGTAGCCCGTTGTGGAAAACGTATAGACAACACCGTCAACGTAGAACCGTTTCCCATTCCGTTCCTTGCGATAATCGTCTTTCAACGTCACAATGTCGCATTTCTGGATATAGGGAACGCCGAAAGTCGTAATGCTTCCCGTCATTTTGTCCTGCACCAGTTCGTTGAGCATATCGGTTGCCTGTTTGCGAACCTCTTTTTCGGTTGTTGCTCCCGGACACAGGCATTCGTGTTTGCTCCACGAAGTGCGGACTTTCTTTGTCACGGTCTTGCCGCTGGTCTTGGTCTCTATTGCCTCGTCGGGGACTATTACCTCTATCTTCTTATTGTCTTTCGTTATGACCTTGCCCACAACAGCAATCTTCAAATCTTCCTTGACGGAATATTTCAAGTCGTCGCTTATGATGTTTCGGTCGGGCGAAAGCGTTATTTTGTTGTAGTCCTGACGCGCTGCCACATTTGAAACCACAATGAATTTATGACCATAGAAGAAACAGCGAAGCCACGGAAATGCTCCTTTTAGTTTATCCAATGCCTGTGCCAGCGTCATTTCCTGAACATTGACAGTTCCGAAACGGAGTTCGCCAGGCACTTCGACTTCCACTCCTTGTGCATAGGTTTGAATGAAGTCCTTTATATTGAAGTTCTTGTATTGCTTTGATTCCACATTGATTGTCTTGAACAGGCGCATGTCGTTTTCACAGGTGATGGTGATTGGAGTGCCGTTTTCAATGGTTTTTATATACCCTTCAAACACCGTTTTAAGACCATATTCGCTGTAGCCCATTTGGATTGAAATGGAATCGTCGCGGTTGATGAAATCGGTTATGGATTTCCCCTGCCACGAAATTTTCCGAGGAATCTTCACAACCGCCGTGTCGGAAAGGTTTCCGCACGATGTGGTTACAACAATGCTGTTAACATAGTTGAAATACACTTTTTTTTGTGTATCTTTGGAACATATTTGTATTTTACATTCGAGTGTTAACATCTTAATCTCTTTATGCTATGAAACGCTTGTTGTTATTGTTGATTTGTTTTCTGCCTCTGCAATTGCTCGCAGGAAATCCCATAGATAATGATTGTTCTTGTAAGGGTATTCCATTACATGGAAGGGTATTTATAACTTCAGATTCCGGGACTGAAGATTTTAAGATTACAATTGTTGATAGAGGATACGAATCTGTAAAGGTAAAAATAGTTGATTGCTGTGCATCAGAATGTGGACAATGGGAAATTGTTTCGCAAAGAGAATATGCTGATTTTATCGTTCGCATTGTCTCACAAGGATATGAAGATTTTGCAATAACATTTGATTGTGTTGTTCCTGGTCTTAAATAAAACATACTTAATCCTCCACTAAAAAATTATAATCCATATCGCTCGCCATTGTTAATTCGAATGGCATTACATTAAAGTATTTTAAGTTCGATTGCTTAAATTCAGCTTGTTTTAATACTACTTTGCAAATACCAAAAGCTTCCAAGTAAGGACTTGCAATCTCCATGTTTTGATTTGGGCGTAGCACTTCAAGCAACTGTTGTAATGCCGCAAGCGGAAACTTGTTACGGTTTCCGTATAAATTCCCTTTTATAGTAATTGTGTAATCGTCGTTTTGAATGAACTCCTTTACTTTTCCCTCGCGGTTCACAAGTTGCGTCTCCACTATCTTGTTTACCTTGGTCACGTCAATCTTAACACCTACAAGCCCAATTTGTGTGTTGTCTTTGTTTTTCAATATGAGCGAGTTGTCGGTGTTCAGTTCCTCAAGCTGAAGCAAATCGTTATAGGGGTCGAACTCTATGGGTTCCGTTCCTAATGCCACACCATAGAGTCCGCTTTTAACCGAGGCGGTTGCCACGGTTGTTCCTACGAGTTTGGCTGTGTTGTGTGCGTTCACGGCTCTGCGGACATTGGTGTCGCCAAACGTGTCTTGTAGTTTTACAATAATCCTTGTATGTAAGTCGTTAGTTTGCTGCATAGTTCACATCGTTTACAATCGTTTGTAACGCATCACTCAGTTTTTCCATAAACAAACTTGCGCTGGCAGGGTCGTCGTCGGAACTGTTGAAGTTGTTCACCACTTCCTTCACCAAGCCGTCGTTTATTGTTATGTTGAAATTCTTCACCGATTTTCCACCGGCTGAAATTGTAGTCGAGGCATCTTCAAGTGCTGAAGCGGCGGAAGAACCTCCGTTGCCGTTGTTTCCGTTGTCATCGGGTTTGTTTTCTGGTTCAAGCATATCTTCCCAGAATTTTATGGTATTTTTATATTTTTCGTATGCCTTTTCTGCTTTCTTAAGTCTTTTTTCATCGTTACCCAAAAAGGTCATAGCTTCTTTAGCTATAACCATTTCATCATGTATTTTAAGCAACTCTTTTACGGTTTCTTCTGGTATGTCTTTTTCCCAATCTTTCTTTTCGTCTCGATAAGAAGTTCTACCCTTCATATAGTAGTGAAACAAATGCCCTTCATCATCTAATTCATAATGTCCAAATTCATCTTTACCAAATACTCTGTCAGTAATTTCTTTTTGTTTTAAGACTAATGTTGAATATTTTTTCTTCCCATCTATGGATGCTTTATAAGCCATAATATCATCCATAGTTTCTCCTTGTTCCGCTTGAAGTTGTTCTATTTTCCTGTTGATGGCCGCATTTTTCATTTTACGGTCGTATTCATCGTTGGCTTTTTGCAGTGCTGTAGCAATTTCTTCGTTGGTCGATTTTTCCAAATTGAGGTTTTTCAGGAATTCAGGATATTTCCTTTGTAGAGTGTCAATTACAGTTGCCCGTTCGTCTTCTTTTGTATTGGTATCGAGTAACTGTTCCACCAAAAAGTTCAGTTCCTGCTTTTCGGCTGCTATTTTTTGTTCAAGCGGAATTTCCACCCAGCGTTTCATTGCGTCAACCGCACGGCTTGCAGAACTCGTAAAATTCAGCACGGTAGGACGGAGTTGTTCGCCTATGGCAGCTTTCAACTGGAATATTCCATCTTCAAGATTTGCAAGTTTTCCTTGTGTAGTTTCCGCCTGCGATGCCATCATACCAAGGTAACCCTTCGACTTCATAATCTGTGGCAAAGCCGCAAGCAGTTCCTTGGTGCTTGCCTGTAACTGACCGCTTTTGTCAACGCCTTTGCCTGTTGCTTTAGTCCAGTCTTCGGTGGTAATCATCAAGTCGCGGAACATATCAATAGCCACGCCTTTCTGCCCCGAAGCCATTTTTGTGTATGCGTTCAATGCCTGTTCCATAGGTTTGCCGCTCACCGCAGCCAAGTCGCCGAGCATCTTCAGGTTTTCTTCGCTGTATTTTCCTACTGCCTGAAGTTTGTTTCCAGCTTCAACCACCTGTGGCAAGTCGAACGGCGTTGCCTGGGCTATACGCATATAGTCCTGCATACGTTCACGTGCCGCATCGGCAGTACCAAGCATATTTTTAAGAGATGCCTCGTACACCTCTATTTGATTACTGGCGTTTACCGATTCTTTTCCGAAATCAAAGGCTTTTTTGAACACAATACCAATAGAAGCAATGATTTTTGCACCATTCCAGAGTTTCTCCATAGCATCAGAAAACTTTGCCATTTTTTGTTGTGCAGAATCCACATTGTTAATAAAATCTTGCATTGGAATGCTAAATTTATCGACAACCTCTATAGGATATTTTACGGAATTTGTTGACATAATTACTTTTTTGTTGTATATTGCACTATAATTAATTGAAAATGACTACTTTTTTTTGCTATATGATTTTTGCGATGCTTTATCCAAAGCTCTCTAAGTTGATTTTACTTATTGTTGGTTTGATAGAGTTATCGTTGATTTTGTACATTTTAGTTTAAATCATTCTTCTGCTTCCATCGGATTTTTCCGTTTTCTCACAAACGAAACATCAAGGAATGCCTCCACGAGTTGTTTGGTGGTCATTCTGTCCAGAACGTCGGGCGTATATTTAAGGTAATACCTCACATACGCCCTCATCATTCTGTACAAATATTGCAATGCCTTTGCTCTGTCCCGCCGCTCCGAAACGCCGGGCTTTTCTATGGTGCAAAGGCTTACAACTCCACCAGATTGCCTTCGACTTTCTTGATTATGGTACCAAGCCAGTCGAACAAGCCCATCTTGTATTTGTCTTCCTTGCGGAGTTCCTCATCGCCATCGAGCCAACAGTTTTCCACAAGCGCCTTGTCGAACCTGATGGAACTTCCGCCACTGGTAGTCCTGCAAGCATCAATAATATCGAGGTCAGGACAGCGAAGAACGCAGCTTTTCCCATCTTCGGTCTTGTAGCCGAAAATGCTGCCGTATTTCTGTTTCCACGCATCCAGTTGAGCTTTGCCATATCTTTTTTCAAAAAACTGTTTCATGGCTATTCCTCCTCGATGCTACCTATTACCAAATCCAACTGTTGTTCCTCTTTCGTGTCACCTTGTTTCATTCCGTAGTCGTCGTTGGTAAACTCAACATTCTTGAAAATCTTTGTCACCATCTTTTCACCGGCTGTCGGGATGTATTTTAATACAATGGTGAACGGAGCAATGTCGATGAGTTTTTTGGTCGGCACACTTTCGCGAATAGCGGCAATCTCGGAACGAAGCAGAGTAATGCTACCATTTGATTCGATGTTGCCATATCCACGCCCAATAGGTTTAACCCCGATGCCATAGATATTTTCCTTTGTTTGCTTTTCTTGGAAGTCGAATGCGGTAACGCCAACCGTCTGCATTCCTGCTATCATCATATTTACTGATGCCCATCCATATTCAACGCCGTTTATCAATGGCGCAACTGTTGTTATTTGCGGTGTTTCCATTTTTGAATCCTCCTTTACAATTTAGTAGTATAACCTATTTTAACATTCATTTTGCGGATTACTCCAACAGGAACTTTCTTCACAATGATTTCGAGTTCCGAAGTTGCAAGCACGTTTTGGTCAGGGTCTATTTTAACCGAATAACCAGAAATTTCGCCTACCTTTTCCATATCTGTCAACGCGTCAGATGCTATTGATTGCAAATATGAAACGGTCGTTGGGTCGAGCTTGCCTGTCTGCGAGTAAACCTTCATCGGCGAATTCATATACGGAAGTAGGTTCTTGCGTATGCCTCGGCACGCCTTGTCTATTGTGCGCACGTTTTCAATGAACGCATAATCGCTTGTCACTGAATCTTCCGTATGGCTGTCGTTGAAATAGCAGTCTGCGTCGCCCACGTATGTGCGGACAAAAATGTAACGGTTTGCATTTAACAAATCCTGATTGCCTTCCGAAACATTCTTAATAAGGTTGCCGTTTGTCAATGCCGGCGACTCGAATCCTAACGGGAACTTCTGAACCCACGCTATTGACTCGTTCACACTTGCCTTGCTGATTGCACCCAACAGAGTTCCTAAACAACCGAAATAGGCATAATCACCAAGTTCGTTTACCTTGGTAACATCAAAATCGCAACCAATCAGTTCCGACACGTTGCAGCGTCCTGCTGTTTCCAATGATGTTCCTGTCAATGTTGCCAATTCAACATTTTTTCCGCTCTTTGTAAGAACGAGACTGGCAGGTTTGTGGTTCGCTTCCATTTCCGTCAACGCCAATTGATATGCGGTGGCATTGTCGCCGTTTGTCATTACGCCAATTTGACGCAAACGTCCGTTGGCATAGTTTTGCAACACGGCAATGGCATCAACCGACACATCGGAGTTTGCAAGCATTAAATACACTGTTCCACCTGCATTCATTCTGAAAAATTCAGAAATATGGTAGTGGACGAAATTTTTTGCTTTCTGCAATTCGCTCAATGCTGTATCCTCGTATTTTTCATACTCAATACCGCATTCCTCCAATTGTTCGGCAAACGTGAATTTTTTAACGTATGCTGTTTCATTACCGACTGTCACGGCTTCAAATCCTTTGATTTGTCCGTCTTCGGTTCCAAAAACAAACGGAGTAGAGCTCTCGCCTGTTCCTGTCAAATTGAATAGCACCAATCCCGAAATCGGGTCTTCGCTGGCGGCTGTACGATCCAATCCGCCGTTGGTCTTTGTAAATTTAATGTCGTTCATCGTTTTTTGTTTTTTATTTGTTTTTCGTGTTGATTTGCTAAATAAACATCAGAATAGCATATTCCATCCGAACACTTCCACAAAGAATTTGTCAGTACCGGAAATGCCGATGTTTCCTTTTTAGTTTTTTTCTTTCCCATATCAGTTCCGTTTGTCGTTGTACAACTTTAATCCTAACAGCAGAAACACCGACAATCCCACACACGCCAAAAAGGTTTTCAAATCGTCTTTAACCGACCATTTAACGCTCTTCGGTTGCTGTATGGTTTCAACCACCCGCACGGTGTCGTGCACGTACTCCGTAAAGTTCCTATACACGGTGTCAACCTTGGTGCGGTTGTGCCAGCGGTCAATCATCACCGTGTCGTTGCGGTAGATATAGACCACGCTGTCGAGCCGTTCCTGAAGGCGTGTCTGGTACACCGTGTCGTGAACCGTCACCGTCAGTACCGACGAACTTTCGTTCTGCACGGCCTTCTGGCTTCGGCACGAACACAATGCAATCAGCACACACACTATAAGAATCAGTCTTCGCATACTTCCTCCTTCCGTTGAATGTCGAGTTTCTTCTTGCGGTACGACGTGTCGATGCCGAGAACGCTGCCTGCAAAAGTCAGCGCCTCGCCGAACGCGGTGAGAACGCTCGCATCTATCACGCCTGTTGGCGGAACTATGAACCCTGCCACAATCAGCAGTATTCCGAAAGCCACCACCACGGCAGCAAGAATGAACCGTATGTTGATTTCCTTTTTCATTATCGTTTCAAGAATAATTCGGCTTCGTCGGTACGTCTTTTCACCAATCCTGGAAGAACTTTTCCACCGGCTTTCACCCACCGCATAAAGCACTCACGCACAACAGCGTCGCTGTAACCTTCGGCTATCGCCTTGCGTAGCGACGAACGCTGGAACGCACCGCATCCGCAGTTGTAGCAAAACGATACAAGGGCGTCGAACTGATTCTGCGTAAGGGTCAGTCCCTGTCGAGACAAGAATGCCTCAATTGGACGGACATCTTCCTTTAGCAGTTGCTCCGCTTGGACGGCTGTAATCACATCGCCAAGCTTTACGCCTTTGGTGTGACCGTAGCCGATGGTGGGCACGCCCGCCGGGCACAAATATGCCCGCAGTCTGCAACCCTCGTGTCGCTTAATCAGTTCTATGCCGCTTGTCCCGGTTCTCATGGTACGTTTTAGTTATTAACCGATTCTATGTTCATCAGAAGACCTTTCTTGTGCAGCTGGTTCAGTTTCACCTTGCGAATCCAAAGAGGCAGCCGCTTGTCGTGCAATGCGGCTGTCGCTCTGTTTTCCACCTGTTTCTGGAGGGATTCGCGTTCCCTGCACAGTCTTCTGTATTCCTGACGAGTCATTACGCCTCAGCAGCCATTTTTTGTGAAACAGTAACTTGCTTGGTCGCTCCGTTTGCACTTACGGTAAACGTAGCCGTACGTGGCGAAGTTGCCTCGGCGTTGTAGTCGAATGCCGCTACAGAAATCACTGCCTTGTTGCCTGTGGCCGAAACGTTCAACCAGTCGTTTTCTTGGTCGTCAACTGCCACTTCTATTTCAGAGCCGTCGCTTACTGCATACGTGCGGTTGTACGATTTTGCCGCAGCACCGGCTTCAATTGTAGAAGCACCGCTGATTGTAGGAACTACTGGTTCGTTGTCGCCGCCTTGCGAATTGTCATCGCTTGGAGCCGTTTCAGAAGCCGAAGCCGAATAGATTGCCGCGATTCCTTGGTTGCGGAACGGCATAGCCACGAAACGCAATTGGAAACCTAACAACCAACCACGGTAGTCTGCCCAGCGTTTTTCAGGTTCGCCTTCGATTGTTCCCATCGCACGCATCACTTCGCTCTTGAGGAATGCGATTGATGCAGGTTGTGCATTGGTTGTTCCGTAACCAGCTTTCACGCCCGCAGTGCTGTAGTTAGGATTGCCATTGAACGTATATACCTTGAATCCCGCAACTTGGCCAGTCGTCATAATCTGGTTGTAACGGTTTACGTCTTCGGCCAACAAATCTTCCTCGTGTTCAGGGCAGAGCAAAAGCACGCGCCCTTCAACAGGATAGTTCTTTTTGTTGAATGCGGTACGCAAACGGAGCAAATCATTGTAGGTCAACGCCTTGTTGCCGTCGCCACGGTCGGCTCCTGTTGTAGCCAATACAGGAGTGTTGGCTGAATTGCTTTCGGGAGCGATGTTGTAGGCCGCACTCTTTGCCGCCAATGTACGCAACGAGTTCACATGCTGCTGTACAACCGACTCGCATTTGTTGTAGTTTGTTTCCAATTCCTCTACATTGGTTACGTGTGTAGGAACCGTGTCGAACGTGGCGAGAACAATCTCAACGCCATTGTCGGTTCTTCCAGTCGGCACAAGAGGCCATTGCTTGTTGTCTTGCACTACTTCCGGGTCGGCACCGACTTCCGCAAGATTGATTTTGTTTGCCGATACCATGTGGTCCATCGACGTAAGTTCGTTCAACCACGACCATGCGGGGTAGAACAATGATAAGATGATGTTTGCAAAAATTTGTTTTAACATGACTTTATTGAATTAAGAGTTAATAATTATGAGTTAATTGTTATTTTACAAAGTTTGTTGCAGTCTTTCGAACTCTTTCGGGTTCTCTGCTTTCAGTCTGGCAAGCCCTTCGCTGTCTTTCTTCATCCATTCCATGTACGTCCAGTTGGCACGTTCGCCGTCAACCGACTGTTTGGAATTGACCATTCCCGCCAAACTCACCGATGGTTTGCCCTGGCGTGATTCAACAAGCGATTTCACAGTCTCGAAGTCGGAAACTGCCAATTTGGCGAAGTTTTCTTTTTCCCCTTTCGCAATCTTGCCTTCCGACACGGCTGCGTCCAAGAAAGAATCCACTGCTTGTTTTTCCTTTTCGGCGATTTTTGCCTCGAGTTCAGTGATTTTTTTGTCCTTTTCCGAAAGTTGTGCCTCTAAGGCCTCCACTTTCTCTTTCAGTTCTTTTTCAGTCATTTTTGTTTGTATTAAATTAGTATTGTTTTGCATCTGAAGCCGCAACTCGCCAATGGTGAGCTGCTTCATGTTCTTGTCGTACAGGCGTATTGCGTGCGAGTCGCTCGGCAATGCGCAGATTGACGCTTCGAGGAGTTCCGCGGTTACGGTTGGAATGCTGTTTTCGTCTTCCCGCACGTCAAGCACCATCATTCCTATGGAGCAACCTTTCAGGAATCCCCGTTCAACCTTGCCTGCAATTTTCTTTGCGTCTTCGTCGTCGGTGTCGAACACCGCCTCGGCGGTCAGTTTGCCGTCTTCTATCTTGATGTTCTCCCATCGGCCTATCACCTTGTCGCTGTCGTGCGAGAACAGCATTACGGGATTTGCCTTGAATCTGTCAAGAACCAGTTTCTGGACATCGGTGCGGAAACCGTAGCTGTTCACGTTGTTTCCGTCGCATAATATGAATACAGTTTTCTTTCCCATCTTATTTCTCGTTTAGTTTTTCCGATATGTATAAATCTTGATAGTGTTGGAATTGCTGCAACAACTCCGGTGTGATGTTCTTGTCGGTCTCCATTCTTGCAAGCAACCATTTATTAAGTGCCTGGAACACTTCAATCGCATCGACGACGGTGGTCTGCTTGTCGATTTTCTGTATTGTGGCCGACAGTTTCACAATCTGGTCGATTATCTTTCCAGTGTTGGTCAGGTCAACATCCTGACTGTTGAGCTTGTCAAGAAGTCGGCTCGCATATAGTAATGTTTTGGTGACAATTTCGCTTCGAGTTATGCCTATGCCGGCACGCCGTTCCTCCCAATGTCCGTCGTTTACCCATTTGTTTATGGTGTTCGCACTCACACCGAGCAGTTCGGCAATCTCGTTCTGCTGTTTGCCCTGCATATACATTGAGCAGGCAATCTCTTTTTTCTTGTTCAATTCTTGTTTCGTCGCCATTGTGAAAAATTGTTTACGATGCAAATTTTCACCAATCGCAATACCTATAAAAATATAAGTATCAAAGTGATAACAATATTTTAGTTTTTTTCTCGTAAGGCGGAATTTTGCATCAAAACAAGTGAGGAATGGATATAACAAAAACCGAGAAATACAGGGAGTGGCGACTGCTTCAAGAAGGAATCCGCAGCGGTGAAATTTTCAGGAAAGACCGCCACGAGGACGCCTCGGTCAAGGCGGCACGCATAGCACGTGCCCAGCGCGACTATAATTACTTTGTAAAGACCTACTTTCCGCATATAGCACGGTGCGACTGCGGAGCATTCCAACTTACGGCCGCACGTTATATTCTTCGAAACCCGAACGCACGCGCCGTGTTCGAGTGGGCTCGCGGACACGCAAAATCGACGCACTTCGGCGTACTGGTTCCCCTTTGGCTCAAAATTCAAAAGCAGCGGCAATACCACACCTTGGTGCTTGTTTCAAAAAGCGAGGATTCCGCCGACCAGCTGCTTGCCGACCTTCAGGCGGAACTTCAATACAATGATTTGTTCATTGCCGACTTCGGCAAACAGATTAAGGAGGGCAACTGGGCGGAAGGCAAGTTTTCGACAAGCGACGGATATTTTTTCACTTCGCTTGGCCGTGGACAGTCACCCCGTGGTCTTAAAGAACATTCGCGCCGTCCCGACTATATAATAATAGACGACATCGACGACGACGAGATGGTGCGTAACGAACAGCGAGTGTCGAAAGCAACCGAGTGGGTTCTGTCGGCTTTGTTCGGAGCAATGGAGGCAGGACGCGGACGCTTCATTATGGTTGGCAACCGCATTGCCAAGAACTCCGTGCTGTCGAAAATAATAGAACGACCAGGCGTGTACCACACCAAGGTAAACATTCTCGACCGCGACGGCAAACCCACATGGAAGGAAAACTACACCGCAGCCGAGGTTGCCGAAATGCGGCAGATGATGGGCGAACGCAACTTCCAGAAGGAGTATATGAACAACCCCACCACCGAAGGCTCCGTGTTCCGTGCCAAGGACATACGCTACGGAAAAATACTTCAGTTGAAGGAATACCGCCAGCTGATTTGCTACACCGACCCGTCGTTCAAGAACTCGGCAACCGCCGACTACAAAGCCACAATGCTTGTTGGCAAGACACCCGACGGGCATTTCCATCTTATAAAAGCATACGCCGACCAAACCAGCGTAAGCCAGATGATTGCCTGGCACTACGACGTGATGGACTACGTTGACGGCAAAGTGCCGGTGCTGTACTTTATGGAATCGAACTTCATGCAGGACTTGATGCTCGACGAGTTTAAGAAAGTGGGCAACACCGTAGGCCACCACGTTCCAATACGTGGCGACGCACGCAAGAAAGGCGACAAGTTCGCACGTATAGAGGCAATGCAGCCGCTGTTTGAGCGTGGTCTTGTGGTTTTCAACGAAAAAGAGAAAAACTCGCCGGGAATGCAGGTTCTCGAAGAACAGCTGCTTATGTTCGAGAAAGGCGGCCGTGCACACGACGACGCACCCGACGCACTTGAATCGGCCATCTGGATGTTGAGTCAACGCACACGAACCAGCGAGGCGAAGTTTGTTTCAATCAGACGTGTATCACGAAGATTTTAACCAGTAGAGACGTCACATTGTGGCGTCTCTGCATAAAATATAAGAACTATGTTTATAACAGAAGACGAAATGAAAACGGTGCTTTACGAGTACCAAGTAAACGAGATTACCGAAGACAACATAGACATTGTGACCGAGGGCATAGAGTCGGCAATCTCCGAAGTGAAAGGTTATTTCCACGCCGCCAACGAGCGACGCGAGTCGGCAGGACTCAGCAAACAACAGTACCAAGCGTGGAAGCTCTACGACATCGACGCGATTTTCGGCGCGACAGGCGACGCACGCAACAAGTTTGTGATGCGGCTCGTGGAACGTGTGGCAGCGTGGAACATCTGCGAACTTGCCAACCCCGACGTGATATACGAGCGTGTGAAGGCACACTACGACAACACCGTCCGAACACTCGAAAAAATAGCCGGCATGGGCGAATATTCCGACAGCCGTCTGGTACTCACCGACCTGCCGTCGCCGCAACCCGCTCCCGACGAAACACCCGACACGGCATCGGAGCACAAACCGTTCCGAATGATTTCGCGGCCGAAGTTCAACCACGAATAGAAAGGCTCAAAGTGTAATTTTTAATTCTTAATTCAATTATGGCTACAAAGAACTCACTCCAAAACCAAATAGTAAGGAAAAGCATAACGATGACGCGCCGCGACATCGCCGACTGGAACAGTGCGAAACGCTACGCAATGCTCGCCGACAAACCGCGTATGTATCTGCTACAGGACATTTACACGGCGGTGAGCGACGACGCGCTGCTGACATCGCAGATTAACAACCGCCACGAGCAAACCATCGCCCGTCCGTTCGAACTCATCGACGACAACGAAAAGGTGCTCGACGAACCCACCAAACAGCTACGGAAAATCCCTATCCTTCAGGACTTGACAAAGGCGATTCTCGACAGCGAACTCTACGGGGCTTCGGTGGTGGAACTCTCGGTGGAGAACGGCGTGCCACAAATGACGGTAATCAGCCGCCGCAACATAGACCACACCAACGGTCTGTTCTATCCCGACACGAGTTTC
>JAEEGG010009121.1_pt1 | contig 22325 bp, 16 predicted proteins | sample 9134161 | NCBI WGS metagenome assembly JAEEGG01 (sample SAMN16246543, study PRJNA631951) | gut metagenome | biome: gut microbiome; feature: rumen; material: CR-attached | host: Bos | place: Iran: Karaj | collected 2018-10
TCGTCCAGCCGGAAGGTCAGTTGTACATTGTCGTTCCGGTAAAGAGTCGTAGGAGACCACGTCTGGTTCGGGAAGGAGAAGAGGCGCTGCGTGAAGTTGAAGAACTCGTCCTGCGCAGTCGCGTCGCTGAAATATTTGTTCCGCACATACACGACGCAGGCATTGTTGGCTACCGTCGTCTTGAAGTTGCAGTCAAAGTATTTCCAGTCGCCCTCCGTCGGCAAATTGTCATAATCGGTTTGCGTCAGGGTCTTGATATAATAGAACGCAGGCGTGTTGACACCCGGCACAGTGGAAGAACCGTAGGTAACCGGCAGCACATCTCCATTCGGCGTCAAGCTATACCCGGCAGCTTCTATGGTAAATTCAAGCGGGAATACCGATCGGGAAAGGCCTTTGGGAATCCGAACCCGGACCACTTCCTGCTGGCCAGCCAGCGGCATCACATACTTCTGCTGGCAGGTTACATTCATGGTCTGGCGGGGCGAGGTCTTAATCACGACGTTTCGGCTCAGGGTGCGGCCATCGTAAGAGCCTTCCACATGGATGGTCTGGGTACGCGCCTCGGAAAAGAAACCTTCAGACATATAGGCTTCACTGAGCTGATACTTGACCATACCCCATTTTTCAATGGAAGAATCTTCTATTTGCGCTTGCGAAGCCGCCACCCACTCGTTTTGGTCGCGAACAAACGGAATAGCCTTTCCGGCATTGTCTTTAACAATCCAAACTTTGCAGGTATCGGCTTCAGTGGCGAAAGTCAGAACGCCCTGGGATGCCGCCTGCGTAGCGGTAAGTTGCGTAAACACACCGGTTTCTGAATCCATGGTACCTACTTGAATGGTTACCAGTTCGTTCCCCTCCTGATTGGCTTCATAGGTATCATCCGTAATGTTCGTGGGGATATACCGGAACATCAGGGAATCCAGCTGAGGCTTCACATAAAACTTCTCCGTGAAGGACGTACCGATACTTGATTTACCGTCGGAGATATTGATAAAGCTCTGATAGGTCGGGTCGCCCGTCACGGTTGCGGAAGAGGCAGTCGTGGCCTTGGAAATATCCGTTTCGCCGGATCCAGCCTCGATATTCAGCAGGTGCACGGTATAGGACTGGTTGCGGAGCAGCGGAATGGCCACGCCCTCCGTATTCACGATATCCAGCGCATAAAAACGATTGCCGTCCGAATTGCCCAAAGCATCCACACGCTCGGCATAAATAATCAGACGCGTCGCGCGTCGCGCGGCAGAAGGCACGGTCCGCTCATAAACAAAGAGGACGTTGTTCTCCGGATTCTCATTATCCCATACCTGCAGATCATCCAAGCCCGGAATGCCCACGCTGTCGTTATCCGGATAATAATTGTAGGCCTGATTGGAGGGAGAAAAACCGCGATAGTTGAACGGGGCCTCTGTCAGAAGCGTATCCGACTGGTTGCTCCGGATAATCGGATAGCGTTGGTAATTGATAAGGAAGGTCTCGTAATAGACCTTGGTGGTATTGTCATTGTCAGCAGGATCCGGAATGGGATTACCTGCCGCATCAGTAATGAATGGAGCGGAGAGGATCGGCGCTACGACACCCTCGGAAGGGGCATACGCCAGACCGAATTTCTTGATGGTCACCAACTGATGATCCTGCGAATGATCATCATTATAGACAAAGTTCTCCGTCAGGTTACGCAAATACACCCGGGCGAAGTTGCGCACGAGGATAATAGGGTCCGGGAACTGCGCCATCGTCTCGTCGGTGGCGACATAGTATTCCGTCTCCTGCTCCACCACTTTTCTAACACGGATACCATTGGGAAGGATGACTTTCTGCCAATAGGCATCGTTGTAGGTCTCGGTATGCTTGGAGCGGATTCGGGACAGCACATATTCTTCCGTGTCCTGGCTGCCGGAGATCGGCGGGCTCATGCGGACATCGGTCGGGCAGTTTGCAATGAAATGCAGGCGCAGGCGGCTGTCGCTGATGGAGAGCTCGGCGGTAAGCGAATAAACCGTGGCTGCGGTCCCGTCATAGTTCGCCGGAGAAGCCGAGGCAACGGTGGCCTTTACCCACTCGTTGAAATAACCGCTGCCACCGAATACGGCGATATAGAAACCATCCGGATCGATGGTCGGATTGTTGCCCATCGCGCGGGTCCCGTCCGTCTCGCCGGGGACCGCCACTTTGAAGGAGAGGGTCACGCGGTCACCGCTCTGTCCCGGTTCCGGAACGGGCGAGGGCAGCGGCTCAAGACCATGGCAGCCCGAGAGAGTCACCATCACCGCAATCAATATGTAACCGAATCTTTTCATAGTGTCATTTCTTTCTCACGTCGGAACGAGGCTGGTCGCCCCAGGTGAAGGTTGTCTTCGTTACTGTTTCATAGGTCGTGTTTTCCCAGTACCATTCATCGTATACACAACGAACGTACCTGGTGCCCGTTTTGCCCGTATTGCTGGTCAACTGGGATGAACTACTTCCGCCCGGTACGGTGACGTATCCGTTGTTGCTCCAGTAATCCGTATCGTCGTCATCGTCGCCACCCAACAGACGCGGAATCAGGTTGTCCTTTGTCAGCTGGGCCATGTAAGTAATCTCAGCTACCGTCGGAAGACGCCAGCGGCCGGCCGGATGACCGTCTTCCTGGTAGGAAGAACAGCGACGCTGCGCGTTCTCGAAAGTCATTGGCTGAGTGGAACCAAATGAAGAAGCAATCCTGAATTTCGGGGCAATGAAATAACTATACTCCTCATTTCCAGCCGGATAATAATAGGAAATCCTGCGGGTTTCGTTCTGGACGGAAGCCATGCTCTGGCTCCACGACTGACCGAGATTATCGATTTCCCGGCTTCTCGGATCGCCCAACATATACGTGGAAACGGTACCGGTCGTCGGAAGAACCGAGGTCTCGATGACATACATATTCGTATTCTTGTTGGACGAATTGCTCAAATCACTGGGAGAAGATCCCAAATAATACGCCCATTCATCATACGCTGAGTATGTACTACTAAACCAGCCGCCGGTTGAATACGTAGAGGCCCCTGTCCAGGAGGCATCCGCACAAGTGTAAGGACGACTGGTAGTCCAATTCGTTCCTCCACCCTGCGCACCATTCACATAACCGTAGCCATAATTCGATGTGCCGCCACTGTTCTCCTCCGGCTTGATGATGATGGAGGGTCTTTGCTCGATCGTAACGTCGGTAAAGTAGAGCGACGCGCCCTCCCCCTCATGACGAAGCCGCATGCGGATTGTATAGGGAGCCACATCATAATTACTCTGGGACATATCCCGTTTCAAGGCATGGGTCAAGGTAACACTCGTTCGGCCCGACACCGTAACGGACCAGCCGTCACCGTCTGCCGCCTGATTATAGGTGAATGCGTGCGAGACAGCCGATGGCGTTGAAGAACTGTAGTCCGGGCGGGCAGCTATAATCTGATTGCTGAGCGTCGTGGTAAACGGATTATAAATCCTCGGGCTGGAACCGACATAATTGTCTTCAATGTCGTGTGAAGAAGTATATGCGCCGGAGGCGACCGTAAAGCCGACTACCTCAACGTCGTGGCTCGAGCTGATCGGGATCGTGATCGAGTCTTCGTTGTAGAGCACATATTCCGTGGTCGAAACGTTGAGATAACGGGCCGTGATGACCGTGGCCGGCACGGAGGTCACACTGGTAATGTTCTCTTCATCCACTTCTTCGATAGAGCCGCCCCAGGGAGCGATTCCGTAGTGAATGGTCACCTCCGGCGGATCGGCCTGCTCGGTACCCAGGATCTGCACGTCAATCGAGATGTGATACCAATGGTTGCGCAGCATTTCGTTGCCGTGGAACGGAATCTTGTAATAATACTTTCGGGTGACCTTGCCGTAGGTCCAGGGGATGATGAGTTTCATATACGGCTCCATGGAGGAACCCGACTCCCATGACATCGGATAGGAGTAGAAGGGCTTGATCTGTCCGATATGACCGTCGAACAGGGAATCAATCGTAGTATAGACCGGTGCCTTGACCGTGACAGGATTCCCATTCACGGTTCTCTGGCGTGAAAGGGAATCTCCCGTTGCGCAGAGCGCCATATCGTGATACTGTTCGTAAACCACTGTTTCGCCGGCTCCATAGGTTTCACCAACCGTAACGGGCATCGGAACCGGTTCTGCGCCGAGCGTGGCTTTGCGCATCGGATAGACCATATAGACGGTCATATTCTTCTTGTCAGGGACCCACTGGCCGCTGTCATCTCCGATAGCACTGTCCGCCACCGTGACGGAGAAGGTCACCTTGGCTGCCACGCGCTCCAGATTCACCGTTGCGTAAACCGGGGAGGAACCCTGCGCATTGCCCAACTTAATCTGCATCTCGCCCGTCATCACAAAGTTGGACTGAATATAATTCCAGGCCGGAGTCTCATTGATCGTCACCGAAGATTCCCATGTGGGGGGAGCCAGCAGGGATTGCTTGACCTGATCGATGGTTTCTGTCCCTTCATAAGTACCTGTGAAGTTGACTACCACGAACAGTCCGCAGGTAGCGCCCGCTCCCGTCGTTCCGAAGATATTCTCAATATCACTCGGATTGGTCGGAATCTGAACCCACATATCGTTGCGACGGTGCTGAAGGGCCTTCTTAGTAATAACGCCCGTAGTTTCGTTGTAGAAGAAGACATCCACATTCTGTGAAAGCGTATTCTCATTCAGCGCGTCTTCTCCAGGCTTGGTGGCGCGGGTTTGGGAATCTGCAACAACCAGGTTCAGGACAATCCCCTCGCCGTACTCGGGAACCTCCGGTACGCAGCCGGCCAGTGCCAGCAGCGACAATGCCAATATGATGAGTTTAGTTCGCATCCAATACTAGTCTAATGTTTTTCCGGTTGAATTCAGAATTCGCATCGTGCCATTCTCCGTTAAAGAAGATGGCCACATTGAAAAAGAGCGTCTGGGTAGAAGAAGGCGTCCTGTCCGGGTTCGCCTTGACGGTGAATTCTACCTTGCCGTCGTCTGTAAACGCATCGATGTCGCCGGAGGAGGGTTCCACGATGAAATACTCGGCGGCGGAAAGCGGATACGTCGTCACCTGCCAGCGGCCGGAGGTCGGTGCTTCAATGAAGAAACGCCCCTTGAGTTGCTCACTGCGACTGGTAAAACGCATCGTCTTGGAAGACCACTCGTCGGTGGTAGGCGCCACCGAGTACTCTCCCGTGCCGGGATTCTGACGATAGAAGGCCAGCACGCCGTCCTTGAATCCGGCGCCGCTTCTGGCGGAAATGGAGTGATCGGCATAGTTCCAGTCGTAATCCTCATACTCCCAAGGCAGCACTTTCAACTGAATCTCAAGGGTACTCTTCTTGAATTGAAGCGAGAGCGTGTACTTTGTACCGGCCTCCAGACCCATATTTCTCAAAGATACCTGTCTGCTCAGAACCACATTTGCCGACAGGTTGTCCGAAAGCACCTCGTTTGAAAGGACGCTGTAATCCACCACCAGCCGGGCGTTCGTATCCAGTTCCGCTGCTGTCTGGGGCCACATCAGGATGAAATCCGTCAGCGGATAGTAGCTGTCCGGGTTGTTGTTGAACACCGTACCCTCGGCATTGTCAGACTGGAAGAGCACCGTATTGACGGAATCGAAGTCTGCCGTGGTCACCTGAACCTCTGTCGATGAGAAATCGATCGTGGCGCTGCGCTTGTTCTTCATTCCCACGAGCGTGACGCGCTTGAGATAGATTGTGTTGCCGGAGGTGTTCTGGACGCGGAGATTCAGGGCCGTGAACAGATGATGCAACGGGAGGTTGACCGGAGTGCCGGCCGTGTGCGATTCCGCAGGAACGGTAAGCACATCCGAATACATGAAGTCAAACTGGGCCGTCGAGGTGTCCATCACCTTCTGGGGAATCGAGAGAACCTGCGTAGCCGCATTGAAGGAAGCACCGCAGAAGCTGGCCGCCGTCATATCCAGGGACTGATCATAGCTGAGCCAGGAGAAGAACTTATGCGTGCCGTCGGTGGTCCAGGGATAAGCCATGTTGGAGGTAAAATCCCAAACCGGGTTGCCCGCATAGACGATTTCATCGTTGATATAGTAGTTGTCCGCACCCATCCAGGAGGCGGTGCCGGAGAAGCCGGTCAGCTGGTCATAAACCTTGAGCTTATTTCCGGCCGTCTTGAGTGCGGCATCGTCCATCAGGGCGCGGGTGCCGTTATCCACGGCGGAGAAGGAGATGGTCCCCTCTGCGAAATGGACCTTCTCGCAGGAGGCTGCCACCAGGGCAACAATCATCAGATATAGGATACTTCTTCTCATAATATTCTTACTCAACCACAACACCCGCTTCGTGACTTGTCCAGTCATCCGCCGTAACGGTGAAGGTGATCAGGTCGTTCAGGCCGATGCTGAGGGTGTAGATATATTTTTTACCGGGTTGCCACTGCGTGACGGCGCTGCCAGCGCCGCCGAGCTTGATGGTAACCGGAGCATTTTCAAATGTAAAGTTACTAGAATTAACCGTTTGTACAATGCTGTAGCCAACGGTAATCGAAGCGTTGGCCCCCAGGGTCTGGGGCACGTAGAGGTACGCGCAAAGGTCGATCACGTCGGGCACGTTGCCCTCGCCATAGGTGAGCGCGATCGGCGCGGAGGGGGCACCGAAAAGCGGGTAGCTGTACTCGGTGCTCTGGTCTGACCAGGTGCCGGCGGCGAAGGATCCTACGGAGTTGATGCCGCCCAGCGACAGGGATTTGAGGGTCAGGGAGACGGTCTTCTGAGCGTCGTTATAGTAGTCTGCGGCCTTGACGCGGAACACAACCTGCGAGAGGGCGTGCGAGAAGGCGAGCGGAACGGATTCGGGGTGGGAAGCGCAGTCGGCGACCGTAGCGGATGCATAGCAGAAATCGGTCGTCATCTGTGTAGTGTTCTGTACGGTATAGCCTTCGGCGACGACTCCGTCTTCGGAATCGATAATGACTCGTTCACTGGCCTGTGTCGAATTGACGCTTGCCGGGCTGTACGCAATAAAATCGAGAGAACCCTCGAGCGGCCAGTATTCCGTGGTCGAGGTTTCCCAGAGTTTGGTGCCGTTAACGGTGGACCAATAGGTGGCGGTAAGGCCTTCAAAGTAGGCCGAGGTGCCATTGTGGTAGGCGCTCACGAGGAACGATTCACCCTCCGGATAGGTCGTATCCTGAATGATGGCACGCGTAGCCTTGGCAGCTACGGGCGCAAAGGCGATGCAGCCGGAGGTAATCTCCGTCTTCGTGCACCCCGGAAGGAGCGTCATGATCGCCAGGATGGCAAGGTATGCTACGTTCTTTCTCATTCGTCGCCTAAAATAATTTCTTTCGTCTCGGTCCAGTCTGTCACCGCCAGGGAAATGACGGTATTCTCGCTTTGCAGACCGACCGCGATGCGATAGGTGTATTTGTAATCAGGATTCCATTTTTCGCCGCAGAGCCGGATGGGAATGCTGCTGTGGCCGGAAACCGGATAAGTCATGTCGGAGACGATTTCTCCGGTGGTTACGTTGGTCACGCTGGAGCGAACCACGCAGTGGTGCCACTCTTCAATCCGGGCGTCGCCGGAAAGTACCTGCGGTATCATCAGCACGGTATTGAGGTAGTTGAGCACGGGATTGTCGTAGCGGTCGCAACGCAATTCAAGGCCTTGAGGATTGCTGTAAACGGTATACTCGGCCGTGTGGACGGGGTCGACTTCCCAGCCGAAAGGATTCTGGGTGAAATGACCTTTGGAAAGGACACCCGTGACCTTGACCGAATCAAGTATGACCGTGATGACGTCGGCCTGCACCATGTCGTCAACGCGCTGCGAAGTGGAGTAATTCTGCAGGCATCTAGCCTTGAAGCAGATCTGCGACAGCGCGTGCGTGAAAACAATAGGTACGACCGCCGGATGATCCTCGCATTTTTGGGTGGTCTTGGCCACGCAAAGATCGACCTGAGAATCTTCGAGGGTATTGATCTCCCAGTCGGCTACAACACCTTTGTCGGGCGAGAGGCGGACCTGGTGAAGGATGGGGGAACCGGCATAGAACACGACATCTCCGTTGGCGGGCCAGAAGATATCCCCTTCGGGCCGCCAGACGCCATGCACGGCATCGTATGAGATGGTTTCATCCGAAACGTAGGAACTGCCCGCGGATTGGGCAATGCCTTCCGGATAATGGACCGCCTCAACGATAAACGGCACGTCCACCGGGTAGTTTGTCGTCGTGATGATTCCCTTGACATTGGAATGCGATGCAACGGCCGAGAACACCATCGTTTCCCGGGTAATGGAATCGTGGGTGCCCATCGAGCAGGAGGCAAATGCCAACGCTAAGGTAATCAGGATTATGACCGGTTTTCTACGCATTAATGATTGTCTCTTTTGTCTCTTCCCCGGGCGGGGCCGGATTGCTCCGCCCGGATGGAGACTGATATTATAAACAATCGATTCTCACTGGCATTAGAGCAGTGCAGCGTTCACAGCGTCGATGGTGATACCGCTGATATCCTCGGTATCCCAACCCTCGACGACCGGAGCAAACATGATTTCGTTGTTTGCACCATCCATCGAGATGCCGATGTGGAACACATAGCGCTTGCCGTTCTGCAGCTTGTTGGCGCTAACCTTGTTGTAGAGCGGAATGGTAACCGTCTGAGTCGGGGTAGCGGGATAATCGAAGCCGTTGATGCTGTAAGCTGCGATGCTGTAGCTAACCTCGATAACCTGGTCAGCTGCAGTGCCGGTGACGATGTTTTCAGGAATTACGACGAAAGCTGCGCTGTTGTCGATGGCAGCTGCGAAGGAACCAGCGGAGAGGTAGTTCTCGGTTTCTGCGAGAACCTCGCTGCCGGAGAAGGAGGTGAAGTCAGCCTTGGTGTTGACATTGCTCCAGAGGCCCTTGCCGATGGTGGTACCTTCACGGTAGTCGCCGCTGGTCTTCATGTTCTTGAAGATAACGCGCTCGATGGTGATCTTACCCTTAAGGGAAGAGGTCTCGGTAGCGTCGAAAGCGGTGACAGCGATCTGGCTGGTGATGTGCTTGAAGACAAGCGCAACCTTCGGCTTGGAAGCAGCGACCTGTGCGAGGACGGATGCCACAACCGGGTCAACCTGGCTGCCCACGACCGTACCGAGGCTGATGCCAGTGAGGCTCAGGCCCTTAGGCTCTTCAGCGGTGTCGAAGGTAGCGGTAATGCTTGCCGGGTGGTATGCGTAGAAGTCAACCGTACCGGTAGCCGGCCAGAGGTAGGTACCCGTGGTAGCTTTCCAGTCACCTGCCGTTGCGGTCTGGTGGAAAGAGATCTCTACGTCGTTCATCAGCGGAGTGGTGTAGTTGGTAGCGTAGTCGCTGCCGGCACCGTCGAGGTCAGCGTATGCGAATACGTTGAAGGTCTCGGTGGTCGGGAAAGCGAGCTGCTCGCCAGCGTTGCCGTCCGGAAGGATCAGGGCCTTGGTCTGGAGGGCGTTGGGTGCAAAATCGATTTCAGTGGGAGCTGCCACATTGATTTCGTTCTTGGAGCAAGCTGCCAATGCTACCACTGCGGTAGCTGCAAGGAAAAGGAATTTTTTCATAGTCTTTATCTGTTATTTTTTGTTGAATTTGCCTTATTGAACAGTAATCTGAGTGGGCTGAGGATCAGCATCGACCCAGTCAACCATCGTAGGGTTGAAGTAAATCTTGTTGAGGTCGATGACGATGTTGTAGTTGTACTTCTTGTTCTGTTCCCAAGCAGCAACGTCAGCGGTACGGAGAGCAACGGTGACGGTCTTCTGGCCGAGGTCCACACCACTCTTCTCGAGAGAATAGGTGATATTGAACTTCTGGTCGTTGGCAACCAGCGGGTTGGCAGCGGTCAGGGACTGAGGAACCATCATATTGGCTTCACCGAAAGCTGCGAATGCAGCAGAGTTGTTCGGCGCGACGACATCGGCACCTTCGCTGTCATAGTTTGCAGCAGTAGTAGCTGCTCCCCAGACGGGCGTATCGTCGGTAACGGTCAGCGTACCGGTGGACATTGCATTGAAAGTAATGCTGTTCACGGTAATGGTGTAGTCATCGAGGCCTGCTGCCTTCTTCACGTGGAAGAGCACCTGGGAGAGAGCATGGTGGAAGACCATGTTAACACCTTTCAGCGTGCTGGTTGCGCTTTCAGACGTATAGGTAGACTGGTTGTCGGTGAGGTCCTTCTGGGTGTTTGCCCACATGAGGTCGGTCTGAGCTGCGGTGGTAGCGGCTGCCACGTAGTTCGTGACGGTCAGCGCCTTGGTAGCGGGAGCGTAAGCCACTTTCGCATTTTCGGAGTACGGGGAGAAACCGGTGAAGGTGAGCGAACCGGAGAGCGGCCAATAATAGGTGGACGCCGGCTCCCAGATCTTATCGGTGCCATTGTAGGAGATCTCAACTTTGTTCATGTAAGCCTGGCCGTCGCCACTGTTAGCTGCCCAGGTCTTACCGGAAGTCAGTGCATAGCAGAAGACACCGAAGGTCGGATCAGTCGTCTTGTAAACAGTACCGGAAAGCGGAGTTCTGGTGCTCGGTGCAGAAACCGTGTTGAAGCTAATTGCCCGGTTCTTCTGGGAAGCGGGATCAAGCGTGTTCTTGGAGCAGCTGGCGAGTACTGCGACTGCCGCAACTGCGAGGAGGAAGAACTTTTTCATAATGCGTTGTGTTTTATTGGTTTGTTACTTTTTTTCTAGAGTTAGTCAAGAATGTTGATGGTTGCAACTGCTACGTCAACCCAGTCGGTAACGGAGGGGTTGAAGGTGATTTCGTTGAGCTTGAAGTTGAGGGTGTAGAGATATCTCTTACCAGCCTGCCACTCCTGCGGAGCGGGAACGGTAACGGTACCGGTGATGGCTGCGTTGGTGCCTTGCTTCATGGTGTAACCAATGGTAAGGGTGGTCTGAACATCATCGCTATAGGTAGCAGGCACATAGCCCGGATCGCCAGGAGTACCCACTGCGGGGGTATCGATCACAAGAACGTTTGCCGGCTGGGGAACCATCACGACTGCTTCGCCATAGAGGTCAGCATCTGCATCAGCATCGTGGTAGTTGACAACCTGGGTAGCAACCTTGTACTCCCAGTTTGCAGTCTGGGTTGCGTTGTCGCTCCAAGTAATAGCATCGTTTGCGTAAGCAACGTCGCCGGAGAGGTCGATGTTGTTGATGTTGACGCTTTCAACCTTGAATTCAAGACCATCTGCGGTGTAGTCATCGTTCGTTCTGACGCGGAACTGGATCTGCGAGAGAGCGTGGGAGAAGACCATCGGGAGAGCATCTGCGCGGCGGACGCCTGCGTTGTTTGCAAACATCAGGTCAGTGGTCTTGTTACCGGCAGCGATGGTGTAGTCAGCGATGGTTGCCTGCGGCTTGTCGTTGGTAGCATCCCAACCGGTGGTGGTAGGAGCGACGGTCGACGGGTGAATTGCAAGGAAGCTGATCTTGCCGGTATACGGCCAGTAGTAGTACTTTTCAGCATTTCTCCATGCTTCTGCACGGGAGTTGTCGCGACCCTTGGTCCATTCGATGGTCAGGTTGCTCATGAAGTTGGAAGCAGCGTTGTCTGCGAACTCGGAGAAGTCAGCAGCCTCGGACTGCCAGCCCCAAACTTTGAAGGTGTTGTCGGTGCCGTAGGCGGTACCGGTAATGATGGCGTCGTTTGCACGGGTAGCCATCCGCGTTACGGTGTTGAAGCCGATTTCGTTGTCGACAGTCTCGGTGACTTTGAGGTTGTCGTTGCTGCAGGATGCGAACACTGCGAGTGCTGCAACTGCGAGAATCAATTGATTGGTTTTCATAATGTTTGATTGTTTATAAAGGTTAATAATTAATTGTTAATTTTCCGTTAAATATTGATCGGGACATTTTCGACATCCCAGTCATCCACACCGGGTTGGAAACCACCGCTGCCGGTGGTCGGCGTGGAAGGCGTCGGGATGGTAATTTCTTCTACAATGTTGATCACCTGGTCCGTGATGGCATCCGGCGTATAGAAGTCGTCGGTGATGTCACGCTGCCAGATGATGGAGTCGCCGCCCACCGTCTTGATGATGATGGTGAGCCACAGGCGGCTTTCTACGTTCGGGTTCTTGCCGAAGGTATTGAAGGTACCCACGACAACATCGTTCTTCTCGTCGTCCGTACCTGCGGTCATGTCGAACATCAGGGTGACGTCGGTATTGGTCTTGCCCTCTTCCTTGGGGAGACCGATAAAGTTGGAAGCGATCTGACCGGTGAGCAGTGCGCGTGCGGATGCGAGATACTGTTCATTCTTGATGCGCACGGAAATGTGCCAGGTCTCGACGATGGTCTCGGCATCGGCCTCGATCACCTGCTCCTCGGTGGTATTGAGGACGGTGATATCCTGGTGGCTGACAAACAGATGGTCAGGCTCGTAGATCACCTCGCCCTCCTGAATCTTCTTGATGGCGAGCTCCCATGCATCGGCATCCGGTGCCTTGGCCTCGGAACGGCCCTGGCGGATGGCGGAGAGGATGCTGGCCTTCATGGCTGCTGAGACCTCGTTGGTGTACGCCTCGATGGTGTAGTAGTTGCGGTCGTTGCGCAGCAGGGTTGCCTCGGTATCGAAGTTGTAACCGATAAACTTGTAGTCTCCCGGAGGCAGGGAGATACGGCCGCCGCCTGCAGGCAGGTAGCTCTCGGTAACAAGTTCGTAAGTCTTTGGATCGAAGAACATTACACGCATCATCTCAGGCGTCGGAAGGTTCGTGATCTTACCGTTGACACGAACGTTCAGATTAATCTTCAGCTTGAGATCGATCACTGCGCTGCCATACTCAAGCTCGCGCCGCTCGCAGCCCATGAGGACCGTGAGAATCAAAGCCAGGATGATGAGTATGCGCTTCTTCATTATTGGTTCACCGATTTAACTTTCTTGTTGTAGTGGATCAGGTAACGCAGCGATACCTTTGCGTCGGTAACGCCGAAGTAGGTCAGACGTCCACTGTATTGGTACATCAGGTGCTCGTTGTTGGAGCGGCCGATATAGTATCTGTAGCGGGTAAAGATGGGGCCACCGCCCACAGCGAAGTCGAAGCTCCAGTTGCGGCCGATATAGAGGCCGTAGCCGATTCCGAGGGAGCCGAGGATCTCTTCGCCCTGATAACCACGGCCGTTGCGCTCGAAGTCATAATAGCCGGCACCCACACCTGCGTATGCGTACCAGCCATCAAGCACTTCGCGGCCTGCCTTCGGTTTGAAGGGGTTGGCGAAGCTGCCGCCCGGATACCACTTCACACCGAGGTCGCCGTGCAGGAGCTCGGCGCAGTCAGCGTTGTTGTTCCAAGCGCGCCAGGGCGCTGTAGCCATGTAATTTGCGTAAGCGCTCCAGTGCTGGCCGACAGGCATTTCAATGCCGATATTCAGCGGCACGGAGTGGAAACCGGTGAAGACGGTAGCGGCCTCGTAAAGGAGGTTGTTGGTCACCGCGAAGAGCGGCTTGCGAACCAACGTGAACTCGTCAGCGGGAGTTTCTTCAACCGGGATGATGACCGGGGTTGCGGAGATCACCGTGTCAACCGGAGCGGTCACCAGCGAATCAGCAGGGGCAGCCACCGGCTCGAGGGTCTTGGGCAGCGTGTCAACCGGCTGGGTGAGGGTATCTGCGGGCTGCGCAACCAGCGTGTCAACCGGCTGGGTGAGGGTATCTGCGGGCTGCGCGACCAGCGTGTCGGCCAGGGCGGGCTCTTGCGGAACCTCGTTGAAGACCGGAATGATGGCTGCGTAGCGGACCAGCGGGATAATATAGCGCTGCAGGGCTCTCCAGGAGGAGCTTTCGCGAAGGACGCCCTCTTTGGCCTGTGCGCCGAGCGCTTCGTTGTCAACCACACCGAGGATCACATCGCGCTGGGCGGGAGTCAAATTCTTGGAAGACTTGACAACTTTACGAAGTTCAACCCAGTCCTCACCGCGGGATTCCAGGGTGACCAAGTTGCTGAATTCAGGATACTTAGCCTCGAAGAATGCTTTGGCCGAAATACCGCGGAGGCGCGACATGGTTTCATTGGCGGCAATCCGTCCGTCCGGAGAGGAACCGGAAATGATCTTAATCTCCTTGATGTCAGAAACTTTCTTGCCGGCAAGCGCAGCATCCAAAGCCTTCAAAACGTCCGGATTCTGCGAGAAGGTGGAATCGAGGTCGGTTCCGTTCTGGTCGAAGAGAAGCGCGTAGCGCGAGAGCTTCTCATCGGCACCGGCGTCAACACCTGCGCCTGCAACAACGCCTGCGCCTGCACCCATACGCGCGCCCACGCGCTGTGCGAATTGCGCGTCAGTGCGGAGGGCGATTTCTGCGTAGCGGAACTTCTTGAAGAAGCTACGGTAGAGGCTGCTATAAACGGGAAGAGCGCGGAGATTAGCCTCCTTATCGTCGGAATCGCAATCCGCGTCGATGATTTCAAGCACTTTTGCGCGGCTTTCATCGCTCAGGCGACTGTCGGAGAGGACTGCGGCGCGAAGGTCACCCCAAGCCTCTGCGTGGGGATTCACCTGGATGCGGCCCTTCAGATTCGGATATCTGGAAACAATATAGCTGCGGAGCGCAGCAGAACGCTTCTCGGAGAGGAACTGGTTGAATACGACAACACCCTCGGGAGAGGAGTAGGAGACGATTTCGATGGTAGCGATGCTGTCGGCAGCGCAGAGGGCTGCGATCGAATCGATGGCAGCAAGGCTGGCTGCGTTGTCAAGGTAGTCTGCACGGAGGTCGAATTGGTTGATCGGGAAGAAAACGCGAACTGCGGAGCTCTGGGTCTCGAGGGACTCGGCAGCCTGAGCAGTGTCGTTTACGCCCGCAACCTGCGCATAGGCGCTCTCGCGCGTAAAGAAAAAGCATGCCATGACCAACATCAGGCACGCCGCCCATCTTGCGATGGCGGAAGCGACCTTAGCGGTGTTGTTGATCATGTTTTTCATGCGTTAAAAACGTTCTTTTTTTCGTCCCTCGCTCCTTGCGCGTGTACGTACAATTAGATATTCGCGTCTGCCAAGAAATCGTGCAAAACTACTGCCTTTTTCCCTTACGTTGTTCATATTTGCGGCCATTGTTGAATCGGCAAGAAAAAGAATTGCTGATTCTTGTCAATTTGGCCGTTTTTGGGTGTCAATTTTCAAAAATTGATTATAATTCTTCAAATCATGAATTTTTACGTTTTACGAATCATAAATTTATATCGCGCGGAGCCCCCCCCCTATGCGTTTTTCAAGAATCCGCATAAAAATTGAAAAATTGGCAAAATTTTTTTACTGCCAAAATTTGTATTACCTTTGTAATCATGGTTAAAAAGGGTGCAAAATGCTCCACGATCTGCTGATATACCTCCCCACGATGATCTGCTTTTTCTGGCTGATTGTCCATTGTATTTTGGCCTATCGTACGACGGCGTTCCCCTCTATCGCCTCAGTACTAGCAGTATCCATGTTGTATTTTGCCATAGACGGATACTGCTCTTCCACGCACACGACGCCAGAGGGCCTGATGTACCTATATTTAATAAACCCGCTGGTGGCGCCTTCCCTGATTCCTTGCTGTCTTCTGTATCTGGGGCAGCTCCGGAAGATTGTCCGCCATCCGCTGCATTTTATCTGGATCACGGTTCCGATCGCTTTGTTTGCCGTCTGCGCCCTGCTGATGACCATTATCGGCCAGGAACAGATTATCGAGGCCACTAAAACCATCAGCCGTGCCGGTTTGGGTTCATTCAGCATTTTCAAGGGACATCTTGTCTATCAGTATTATTTCTGGTCCAGCTTTGTGCTTCGCTGCATCGTGGGCATCGAGATGGTGCTCATGTATATCTACATGTTCGTCGTCGCCAAGAAGTACCAATTGAAGCCAGGCAGTATCTGGCGCTTCCTGTTCAAGAAGGACAGCGTAAAAGTGCTTCATCTCCAGATATTTGCATTATCCATTCTGGTCCTTATCCATATTATCAAGGTTTTCGCGTTCAGAAACTTCCTGGATTCCTATCTTACGCTGACCGCAGTTCTGGCCATCTTGATGGCAGCCATGACGTTCCTCTTTGGGCTCAACGGACTTTTCAGCTCACAGGAAACCATCACGATGGAGGATGTCCGCACGGCCATTCGGTTCAATTATAACCGACACAACAAGCAGAAGGTTCTTGAGCGGATCCTGGATGACGCCATCGATCAGGCCGATCCGGAAACCCTGCGGCACATCCGCGGGAAACTGGGTATCACCCCTGAAATCGAGGCCTGGGAGCAGGGAAAGAAGCCTTCCCGCCCTTCTATCGCCGAGGCAATCTTCAATGTAGCCAGCGATTCCGACGAGGGCCTTGTGGGACGTTTCCAGAAACTGATGAAGGAGAAGCAGCTCTTCCTGAAGCCCGGCCTCAGCCTGGACGATGTCGCCACGGAACTTGAAACCAACCGCACCTATGTTTCCAAGATGGTGAACAACGCCTACAACATGGGATTCCCTGAATTACTGAATATTCTGCGCGTGGACTACGCACAGCACTATATCATTCTTCACAGCGAAGAAAAGCAGGAGAGCATCGCCTCGGCCTGCGGTTTCTTCAGTGCCTCCTCTTTCAACAACACCTTCAAGCGCATCACAGGTATGACGCCGAAGATGTGGGCCGCTACCAGCAAGTAGCCTCGCTTACAGGAAGAGGTCGGAAATAATTGAATCAGAGATAAAAAAGCGTTCCGCCGGGATGCGCACGAGCGTACGCTGCGGGAGTCGCTCCAGGAGGCCTTCGGCCAGGAGACGCTCCACGGCGGGGGCAATGGCGGCGCGGTGTTCCGGGGCGAGCGTTGCCAGATCCAGGCCGGCGGCCGTGCGCAGGGCCAGCATCACACGCTCATTCCATAAATCCCTGTCAGACAGCGTTTCCGAGCCCGCGACCGCCTTCCGGTCCCTGTCTGTCGCCGCGGGGGTGAAAGCGGCCAGGTAGGCGTCCAGATCGGGGTTATTCCAGCGACGAAGCCGGTCACCGTCGTAGGAATGGGCGCCCGGACCGAAGCCCAGGTAGGGTTCCCGGCGCCAATAGGCGGAATTGTGGCGGGATTCGTAGCCCGGACGGGCAAAATTCGAGATTTCGTAGTGGTGGAAGCCGGCGGCGGCGACGCGCTGGCGAAGCAGCGCGTACTGCCGGGCGCAGGTCTCCTGCGCCGGCGGCGCGTAGGCGCCCGCCGCCGCCTCTTCGCCCAACGCACTCCCCTCCTCCACGCTCATCTGGTAGCAGGAGAGATGCTCCGGGGCCAGTGCCAGCGCACGATCCAGGGTGTCGAGCCAGATGTCGTCCGTCAGGCCGACGTAGCCAAAGATCAGATCCAGGGAGATGTTGTCAAATCCCGCTTCCCGGGCCATCCAGACGGCATTTTCCGCCTGCGCGGCATTGTGGCGGCGCCCCATCCAGCGAAGCAGACCATCGTCGAAAGACTGCACGCCGATGCTCAGGCGGTTCACGCCCAAGCGTTTCCAGGCCGCGAGAGACTCGGGCGTGATATCGTCCGGATTCGCCTCCAGCGTGAACTCGCTGAAGACGTCATTTCCTGCACAAAGGGAGGTGGCATTGTGCCCATTTTGCGTAGCGGCCGGCAAGAGATACTGGCGAACGGCGGTGACGATGCGCTCCAGCTGCTCCGGCGGCAGCAGCGACGGAGTTCCGCCTCCGATATAGAGCGTAGGGTGCGCCCAAGGGTCCAGCGACTGGACCTGTAGGCGCGTTTCGGGCCGATTTTGCGCCTGTGGGTCCAAGTCATGGACCTGTAGGCGCACCACGCGGATCTCTTCCAGGAGCGCGTCCACATAGCGCGCCATCAGACGCGTGTCGCGGCAGCGTTCCGAATAGAAACTGCAGTAGCGACAGAACGACGCGCAAAAGGGAATATGGATGTAAATACCGGCCATGCAGGCGCTTAGCGCAGCACCATGTCTGCCGTACCAAGCTTGGTCTCAGAGGAATAGACCTCTACGCGATACACGCCCTTGGTGAAGGGTGCGCCGTCCACCTTGGCAAAGTAGATGCAGATTTCGATCTCCTCGCCCTGGTAGTCCACCACACGGGAAGCGGAGGCCATCATGTCCTCGTCGCCACAGCGGAATGCCTTCTGCTGATCGCTCGGCAGCTGGGCACCTTCCGGTCCGAATACCTTGATATAGATGGTGCGGTTGCCCCGCTCGGCAATGCTGTTCTCTATGAGGCTCAGGCAGGTTTTGAGCTTGACGGTGCGGCTGCTGCGGTCGGTCTCCTTGTTGGAGCCGTTGATGGCCGTCAGCACCACGCCACGCGCCTTGAGCACAGCGCCGGCAGAAGCCTTGGCGGCATACTGTTCAGTAGTTGTAACCAGCTCATCGTAAGCCTTTTTGCTCTCGGCAGCTTCTTTGCGCGCCTCGCTTGCCTCGTGGCGCAGGGCCACATTCAGCGTGTTGAGCGAATCGATCTGGTGGATATAGCCCTTCATGATGGTACGCAGCGTGCCGAGCTCCTTCTCGTACTGGCGCATCTTGCTGCGGTTGGTGGCTTCAGTCTTCTGGAGCCGCTCGATCAACTGCCCTACCTTCTCTTTTTCAACGGCCAGCGAGTCGTTGATGGCCTGGTTGGTAGTATTCAGAGTCTCGTATTCTCCTTGAAGCTCAACGAGTTCGTTGGTCAGATCGGCCTTCTCGCCGTTGAGATCCTTCACGAGTTTGCTATTGTTGATCCACATCACCAGCAGGACGACGAGCAGCGCTGCTGCAATCGCGCCCAGGACGATCACGAGTTTCCGCATCTTGTCGGCCTTTTCGCCGCTCTCTTTCTTATTGTAACGCTGTTCGAATTCCAGCATCTCCTGATCAAAATCTTCTTGTGCCATAGCTTTACAGGATTGATTGTGCTGCAAAAATAACTAAATTTGTGCCATTATCAATCCGCACAGCCATGAGATATCTGATCCGCGCCCTCAAGTATTTGGTTTACTTTATCGTCCTGTTCTTTGTCCTGGTGTTTATCATCTGGCTCATTTCGCCCAAGGGCGAGGGTGGATTCTCCCTCACGGCCATGTTTCAGCCCGGCGCGCTGCCCAAGATAGCCCTGTTCTTCGTGGTGATTGCCGCCGCATACCCGTACTTTGGCTTCACCAAACGCAAAGTCTATATTGGCGGCAGCTTTGACGAGAAGCGCGACGCCATCCTCGGCGCCTTCAGCCAGTGGGGCTATGAGATCGAATCAGAGGAGCCCGGAAAGATCTGCTTCCGCATCAAGAGCAAAACGGGACGCGTGACCCGCATGTGGGAAGATCGCATTACGATGGACACCACGGCAGAACCCCTCGTTCTGGACGGCTACAGACGCGATGTAGACCGAATGGCCCGCAACATCAACTACGCGCTCTCGGAGAATTTATAGAAAATGTTACCGAATTCGGCGTGTAACAATTTCTAAAATTCTACTTGAAAACAGACGGCGCAACGCCGTAGAAAGCCTTAAAAGCAGAGGAGAAATAAGCGGAAGAAGCGAATCCGCAAGAGGCAGCAACCGTAGCCATGTTCTTCTCGCCAGAGCGCAGTAAACGGGCTGCTTCTTCCATTCTGCGGGCCTTGATCATATCCGAGGGAGAAGCCGCCGAAATGGCCTTTAATTTGCGCGAAAGGTGCACTCTGGAGATCCCCAATTCCGACGCAATCTGATCGACGGAAAAGTCCTTGTCCGTATAATTCTTCTCGATAATCTCCCTGACTCTTTCCTCGAAATCCGGGACTTCAAACAGCGTTCTGGGACGGGCTGCCGCCTCGGGTTTGACTGCCGGCTGAGGGATAGCTTCAGGCTTGATTTCGGGCATTTGTTCCCGCTTGCGGAGAATATAGTAAAGGAGGCCACAAATGACCGCAATAAGGCAGACGATGACGAGCACCCAGGGCCAGGTAGCCGGCTTGTTGTGTTCTTCTACGGGCATCTCAGCCGGCTCCGGGAGGATGGTCGGGAAAAGAGCTTCGCGGATGTTGACGGGGAGTTCGCTCCGCTGAACAAACCCTTCTTGCGTGGAATAGGTGAGCACAACATCGCGCGCATCTCGAACCCAAAGAAGGCCGCTTTCATCGAAAGCGAGGGAGACAATCGAGTCACATGCGAGATGTCCGGTCAGGGTAGAATAGGTAAAAGAGCGACCGGTAGCACCCAGCCTCAAAAGGCCTTTAGAGGTCGTTCCAACCCACAGGGAGCTGTCTACAGGGCTGATTATTGAAAATGTAACATCGTTTGCATGCGTTACATTTTCACAAATGGCGGCCGTCTGATTTGCATGGCTCAATAGGAGAATGCAGGCGAAAAGACGGAGAAGAGAAAGGATGTCAACGTCGGATCTCCTCATAGGACAAGGGGGTTTATTCTGCGGTCGCAGAAATCATCACGCAACGGAGCGGTTGCATCGACGCGACAATTAAACGACTCCAAGTCACGCCACCGTCCAAAGCGATGAGCAGCTCTTTCTTCGAAGAGTCGCTGATAGACTCGTTGTCGATAATGCGCAAGATGTCGTCTTTGTCGAAACCCGTCCAGGAGGAGGCAATGACTTCGCGCAGTCCCGCCCAGTTTTCTTCACAAGTGCGCACAGTGATCCTGTCGACGCTCACGCCGAGTTTGACAAGTTGTCGTTTGACGGCTTCGGCCCTTCGCCTTGCCAGTGTCATGTTCCAGGAGACTTTTCCTTCAGGTGATGACAAGGCGTCGAGAACCACGGTGGATCCCGGAGGCAACGACGCTACCCAGGACTTGAGCGACTGAAGCTGTTCGGAGTTGTCGAGGTAATGAGAGAGAATCTCAGATTGGCCGGCGACGAACTTGACGGAAAGTCGTTCGATGGAAGGTTTGACCTGTTCTTCCGTCGGCTTCTCAGCAGGTGTCGCTGAACTCGCTGAGATTTGCATATTCGTAGTATACTCCACACGGATCTCCGTACGTCGAATTCTCGTAAAGCAATTCCACAGCAAATCATCCCACACAATCCCGCCCCAGAGGTCCTGGAGAAGGGATTCTTTGTCATTTTTGCCGCTTTTCAGCAGTGTCAAAGCTTCTTCCTTCCATTGTTTATTACACGCGCGCACGTAAGCCTCTGTAGAGGCCCAATCTTCGGGCACATCTGTTACAACAATCTGAGAATCAGTAAGTCCGGGCAATTTCTCCTTCAGCAAGGCGACAATAGCCGCGGAACGACGGGCCGCCAACTTGGTGTTCCAGGAAAGAGATCCCTCGGGCGAAGAGTAGGAAGTAACGTTGATCCGCGCGATCTTATCGACCACGCCGTAAGAAGCGAGCGCGTCAATCAGCGCAATGTTAGAGGTGTTCTCCCGACTCGAAAGATCAAGCGTCGACTTACCGGCTTGCCATCTGAAGTTGGCGCTCCAGTTGCTCGCGAACAAACTCGCTCCCGGGAAAATCATTCCCAGAACAATCAGAACTGCTATGATTACCTTTCGAGACATGGATTTTGAAACATTCAAAGGTAATCATTTCTAAAATAACCTGCAAGAATGTTATTCAGAATATAAGTGGTCAATCACGATGCTGAGCGGATGCCCGGGAACAGCCGCCGAAAGTTGCTCGTGCAGATGCTGCAGGAAGGCGTGGTCGTCCGTGATGGAATAGTCCGGCACCACATCCACCGAGATGCGCCCATCCTCGTAGCAGTAGAAACCATGCACCTCCAGGATATGCTCTTCACGCGAAAGTGTCTCGACCACAAGGCGTTGCAGCTCAGCATTCGCACTGTTACCAGCCGCATTGGCATAAACGCCCACCGTCATCACGATTCCGTGGTTGGCGTACATCATCTCGGCAATCTGGCGCGTGAGCCCGTGGATCTGGTGGGCCGTCATGGTGTCCGGCACGGCGATATGCAGCGACCCGATGGTCAAGTTGGGTCCGTAGCCGTTCAAAATGATATCATATACCCCCTGCACGCCTTCCTGCGCCATGATTTCGCTTTTGATTTTGCTCACCAGTTCCGCCGAAACGCGCGCCCCCAGCAGTTGATTGATGGGTGAAGAGAGCATCTCCACGCCGGCCTTGATAATCACGACCGAGATCACCGCACCCAGATAACCATCGATAGAAACCTTCCAGATGAGCATGATGCCTGCGGAGATGAGGGTGGCCAGCGTAATGACCGCATCGAAGAGCGCATCCGACCCGGAAGCCACCAGCGCATCGCTTTCCAGCTTTTTGCCCTGCCTGCGCACGTACCATCCCAGCATCAACTTGGCCACGATGGCTACGATGATCACGATGAGCGTAACCGTGGTGTACGCCGGCTCTACCGGTTTGATAATCTACTTAATAGACTCAATGAGCGGGGTGAT
>JAEEGG010009123.1_pt1 | contig 22323 bp, 20 predicted proteins | sample 9134161 | NCBI WGS metagenome assembly JAEEGG01 (sample SAMN16246543, study PRJNA631951) | gut metagenome | biome: gut microbiome; feature: rumen; material: CR-attached | host: Bos | place: Iran: Karaj | collected 2018-10
TTTATTAACAACAAAATTTAATAGTTATGGCAAACAAGAATTTCAATGCAAAGAAGGTGCTCATGAGCACGGTTGCAGCAGTCGCTTTATCATTCGCAGTTACCACCAATGCAGACGCCGTTAGGGTAAAGGTAAGAGTAAAAGCTCCACAGCCTAATAAGTGTGTTGTTGAAAAGAAGCAGCAGAAGCAGCAGAAGGAAGAAAACAAAGGATTCATCTATTTCATGAAGCAGATATTCGGCGTTCGAGTATAGGAATGAGAAATATGTATGATCAAGTACCAGTTCGCTGATTGCCTCTTTCAAGTCACCTCCGGGTGACTTTTTTTGTTTATCCTTTGTATCAAAACAATTTTGCACGCACTAAGTGCAAAATCTCAAATCAGGCTATCTTGGACGCACTATTGCGTATCATGGTGACTGAACCCGTATGATCAGGTACTGGTTCTCTGATAGTCCACGAATCCGAGCAACTCACCCTTGCCTGGATTCTTTATTTTGATAGATTTTGATTCAGATTTTGATTAATTTTGAGGAGCGCAGCGACGACCCAATAACACAACCCTTAACTTCGTTTTCACCCTAACACCAAAGAATTTTCAACTTTCCTTTGGTTTTTAAATTTCTTTTTCCTATCTTTGCAATCAGATTATACAAAATGAGAATGATGAAACTATCGATATTACGGCATAATACGGCAAATGGGGGGGGTATCTTTAAAAGATGCTTCAATGCTCGTATCCTGCTATTTCCCCTCACTCTATTCCTATTTATTTGTATATTCTTCTCCTCTTGTGAGAAGGACGTTCCTACGACAGACGAACTGGAGAAGCTGAACCAACGCTCTCCGTCACAATCCGACTCCACCACTGGCGGCATCACCATTATCATCACCATTGATACCACTTGGGCCGGCGACACCACCATCCACTATCGCTACGAAGGCGATAGCATAATTTATTATTAGACTAGTTTCTACGATGATGCTAATCAGAAAACCTAAAGATATATGGCAAAGAAAGCAAAAGTAATAAAGGAGAAATCTATTGAAGACCGTATATGGGATAGCGCGAATAAACTTCGTGGTAATCTGACTGCATCTGAATATCAGAATGTGGTTCTGGGTCTTGTATTCCTAAAATATATTAGCGACTGTTTCGATAAGCGTTACAACGAACTTGTTGAAGAGGGTGACGGCTTCGAGGAAGATCGCGATGAATATACAGCCGAGCATGTGTTCTGGGTGCCTCAGGATGCTCGTTGGAATGTCATCGCCAGCAAGGCACATTCACCTGAGATTGGCCAGGTGATTGATCATGCCCTCGAAGAGATTGGCCGTGAGAATCCTCGCCTGAAGAAGGTATTACCTAACAACTTTTCTCGCCCAGAGATTGATAAAATACGCTTGGGTGAGGTAGTTGAGATATTCGACAACATGGATATGCACGCACAAGGCGAAGGTATAGACCTTTTTGGGCGTGTGTATGAATACTGCTTGCAGAACTTTGCGGCTGAAACTCAATCTTCAGGAGGTGAGTTCTATACACCATCCTGCATTGTTCGTACTATTGTAGAAGTGCTTCAGCCATTTGAAGGTCGCGTTTATGACCCTGCCTGTGGTTCTGGCGGTATGTTTGTGCAGAGTGCCAAGTTCATTCAGCAGCATCAGGGAAACCTTCGTAATGTGACGATCTATGGTCAGGAATTCAATGCCAACACATGGAAGATGGCACACATGAACCTTGCCATCCGTGGTTTGGAAGCCGACCTTGGCGATAGTTGGGGTGACTCATTCGGCGATGACAAGCACGCCACCAAGAAGTTCGACTTCATCATGGCAAATCCACCCTTCAACATGAAAGATTGGGGAGCCAGCCGTCTGGCTGATGATGTCCGATGGAAATATGGACTACCTCCAGAAAACAATGCCAACTACGCATGGATTCAGCACATGGTGCATCACCTTTCACCAACAGGCCGAATAGGACTTGTGCTTGCTAATGGTTCACTCACTACCCAGAGTGGAGGAGAGGGAGAAATCCGCCAGCGACTCATAGAGGCAGACTTGGTTGAGGGTATCATTGTCTTACCTTCTCAGTTGTTCTATAACGTTGCTATCCCTGTTTGCGTTTGGTTCTTCAATCGCAAGAAAAAGAATCCGGGCAAGGTTCTTTTCATTGATGCAAGAGAAATGGGTATGATGGTTGACCGCACCCATCGTGAACTCTCCGATGACCTTGTGCGATATGATATCGTAAAGAAGGAGGATAAACCTTGGGCTTCGCTTCCTGCTGAGGAGTGCGATGTACAGCGCATTGCGGCTGCATTCCGCAGTTACGAGGCAGGAACCCTCGAAGATGTTAAGGGCTTCTGTAAGGTCGCAACACTCGAAGAGATAGGCCAGCAAGATTGGGTGCTCACTCCAGGCCGCTATGTTGGCATAGCTGACGAAGAAGATGATGGCGAGCCATTTGAGGAAAAGATGCAGCGCCTGACTTCTGAACTTGGTGATCTCTTTGCTGAGAGTCACAGATTAGAAGATGAGATAAAGGAACAGTTAGGCAGTATTGGATTTGAAATTGGTTAGTCTATGGGAGAGTGGAAGGAATACTGTTTGGGCGATTTGATTGAACTTAAAAATGGAGTTGCTTTCAAAAGTAGCGAATTCATTGAGAGTGGTATACCAGTTATCAAAATCAAGAATGTCAAGCCTAATAAGATACTGCTTGACGATTTAAGTTATGTCTCAGAAGAATCCTCTTTAAATAAAAAGTGTTTTGACATTCTTCCCACGGATATATTAATAACAATGACGGGAAACAGAAAAGATGGCGGACCAGATAGTTGGGTCGGGAAAGTAGCTTTGTTTAAATATAAGGGGAGATTCTTATTAAATCAGAGAGTAAGTGCTATTAGAATTAAAGATAATAGTGTAATCGACTATCGTTATTTAGCTTATAGTCTTTCAAGTTGGGAGGTGCAACTATATTTTGCAAACCACTCTAACAGTTCAGGAGGGCAGGCAAATATTTCTCCAGATATAGTATTTGGATATACTATCAATCTTCCTTTGTTAGATGAACAAAAAAGAATTGCTAATGTTTTAGCTTCTCTCGATGACAAAATAGCCGTAAACAAAAAGATATGCGAGAATCTTGAAGCACAGGCTCAGGCATTGTTCAAGCATTGGTTTGTTGACTTCGCCCCCTTTAAAGATGGTAAGTTCGTAGATAGTGAACTTGGCTTGATTCCTGAGGGGTGGAGAGTTGGAAAGGCAGAAGATTTTTACACTATCAATATCGGCAAAACCCCACCTAGAGCGGAACGTCAATGGTTCTCTGAAACAAAAGGGAATAATAAGATCTGGATATCAATTTCTGATATGGGTAGTTGTGGAACTTTTATTTCTGACTCAAAGGAATATCTGACACCAGAAGCACAGAGCAAATTCAATGTTGTTATGGTACCCGCAGGGACGGTATTACTTAGTTTTAAGCTTACAATAGGCAGAGTTGCTATTGCTGATAACGAACTAACAACAAATGAAGCTATCGCAAGATTCATCTTGCCTAATAGTAGTTATAGAGAATTCACATATTTATATCTGAGGCAGTACAAATATGAAAGCCTTGGTAGTACTTCTTCTATTGCAACAGCAGTAAATTCCAAAATAATAAAATCAATGCCACTTTTGATGCCAACAACAGAAGTCCTGGATAAGTTCTCTACTGTTGTTAGCAAGCTATTCGATGAGATAAATATTCTTAGCAACGAATCCTCTCGCCTCGCTACTCTTCGCGACACTCTTCTTCCAAAACTTATGTCTGGTCAAATAAAACTATAATATATTATGTCTGCATTCTCAGAAGACATATACGAACAGGCGCTGATTGAATTGTTCCAGAGCCTTGAAGGCAAGCAGTACCGCTATGAGTACGGGCCTGATATAGAGCGTGACTACACCAATCCGATACTGGATGAAGTGTTGCAAGAGTCGCTGCATCGCATCAATCTGACTTTGCCTCTTGATGCTATTGATGATGCCATCAAGAAGTTGCATCAGATAGAGGGTTCTTCGCTCTATGAGTGTAACTTCAAGTTCACGCAGATGTTGCAGTATGGTATTGAGGTGCAATATGCTGACGCTAAGCATCAGCTGAAGACGGCTATCGTCAACCTGATAGATTATGATCACGAAGATGAAAATGATTTTCTGATTGTGAATCAATACACCATGCAGGAACTTGAAACAAAACGTCCTGACATCGTGGTGTTCGTGAATGGTCTGCCTTTGGTGGTTATCGAACTGAAATCGCCAAGTAGGGAAGAGACAAATGCCAGCGAAGCCTATCTGCAACTGCGCAATTATCAGAAATTTATTCCTTCGCTCTTCATTTATAATGCCTTCAACGTGATGAGCGATATGGCGCTCACCAAGATAGGAACCGTAACAGCCAAGGAAGACCGATACATGGAATGGAAACAGCCTACGGGAGAAGTGGCTGACTATGACGTGGCGTTTAAGTCGGTGTTCACGCCCAAAGTTTTGCTTAATCTTCTGAAGAACTATATATTATTTGATGTACGCGAGGGAAGCTATACCAAAATACTTGCAGGTTATCATCAGTACTATGCGGTAGAGAAAGCGGCTATTAGAACAGAAGAGGCCGTAAAGGGTGATGGAAAGATTGGCGTGTTCTGGCATACACAAGGTTCAGGAAAGAGTCTGTCGATGGTATTCCTGGCACATCACCCCAAGGTGCAGGCTATGAATCCTACGATTGTGGTAATAACAGACCGCAACGACCTTGATGAGCAATTGTTCGGACAATTCTCCCGTACCGTTGACTTCCTGCGTCAGCGAGCCGTACAATGTACCAGCCGTAATGCCGAGAATGATGACACATCACTCAAGGCCATGCTGAAGAACCGTCATTCAGGCGGTATCATATTTACCACCATGCAGAAGTTTGATGATTGGGATGGTGCTCTTTCAGATCGCCAGAACATCATCGTGATGACTGATGAGGCACATCGTGGTCAATACGGCATGGAGGAGAAGATTGATACTGAGGGAAATGTGCATATAGGTGCTGCTCGAAAGATTCGTAACTCGTTGCCACATGCTTCATACATCGGCTTTACAGGAACACCTATTTCTGACAAAGATAGGGACACCCGCGAAATCTTTGGTGATGATATTGATGTGTATGACATGACTCAGGCTGTTAATGATGGCGCCACAAGGCCCGTTTATTATGAAAGCCGCGTAATCAAACTGAAACTGAATGATGAAGTTCTTGCTAAGATAGATGCTGAGTATGAAAGACTGAGAGACGAGGGTGCATCGGAAACTGACCTGGAAGAGAACAAGAAGGAGATGTCGCACATGGATGCCTTGCTTGGTAATGATGCGACAATCAAAGACCTTGTGAATGATATCATCACTCACTATGAGGACAACCGCCAATTCGTCTGCTGTGGTAAGGCAATGATTGTAGGATACTCTCGTCCTATCGCGATGAAGATATATAAGCGCATTCTGGAATTGCGTCCAGAATGGAATGAGAAGGTGAAGGTGGTGATGACCAGCGGTAATAAGGACCCTGAGGAATGGGCAGAAATTATTGGTGGCAAAGCCCATAAGAAGGAACTTGCCAAGAAGTTCAAGGATGAGAACGATGAGATGAAGATTGCCATCGTGGTTGATATGTGGCTCACAGGCTTCGATGTGCCATCGCTGGCAACCATGTATGTGTATAAGCCCATGAAGGATCACAACCTGATGCAGGCTATTGCTCGAGTGAACCGAGTATTCCCTGAGAAGGCGGGAGGTTTGATTGTTGACTATGTGGGTATTGCAGCAGCCTTGAAGGAAGCCATGAAACGCTATACCAAGCGTGACCGTGAAAACTATGGCAATAACGACATCAAGGAGAAGGCATACTCAGAATTCAAGGAGAAACTGGAGATTTGCCGTGACTTGTTGCATGGTTATGATTATAGCGGATTCCATCAGGGTACACCTGCAGTACGCGCTCAATTGATAAAGGGGGCCGTCAATTTCTTGATAGCGCCAGAAAAAGCAGACAGTTGTAAGGAGTTTATCAAGAATGCCTCTTTGCTCCGTCAGGCTGTAACCCTTTGTCGCTCTTTGCTTGTTGAGGAAGAACGTTTTGAGGTGAGTTTCATGGAGTCAGTACGAATCCTGATAATACGACTACAGAACCCAGGTGGCGTCACCAAAAAGGAAATCAACAAACGCATAGCAACGCTCATAGAGCAAAGTGTAAAGAGTGATGGTGTGGTGAATCTCTTTGACGAACAGACAGAATTCTCGCTCTTCGATGAGAAATTCATGGAAGAGGTCAAGAAGATGAAGGAGAAGAACCTTGCAGCCAAGTTACTTGAAGACTTGCTTCGTGGACGTGTTCGCAACATGATTCGTACAAACATTGTGACAGGTGAATTGTTCAGCAACAGGTTTAGTGAAACACTCAACCGCTATATAAATGGCTTGCTGACAAATGAAGAGGTCATCCAAGAGTTGTTGAAACTGGCTCAGGAAATGATGGATGCCGAGAAAGAAGGCAACGAACTAGGTCTTTCGAATGAAGAAAAGGCGTTCTATGATGCGCTGACTCGTCCTCAGGCCGTGAAGGACTTCTATACGAATGATCAGTTGGTGGCCCTGACAAAGGATTTGACTGACATGCTCAGAAAGAACCGCACTATTGACTGGAATCGCAGAGAATCAGAACGTGCCAATATGCGCAGGTTAGTCAAGCGATTGCTGAAAAAGTATAAGTATCCACCCGAGGAAGCAGAAGATGCCATGAACATAGTTCTGAAACAATGCGAACAATGGGCAGAGAATAGTGAGAATCAGGACACTCCTTTTACTATTAATGTCACCATACACAACCACTATCATGAGAAGGTTGGACAAGTAGTGAATGTAGAACAACCCAAAAATTAAAGTATAAAACCCCACGCCGACGTTCAAGTAAAAATCGGGCCCCATGCTTTCAGAAATGAAGGTATGGGGCTTTTCTTTGCAAAAAAGTTGGGGAATGATTTGGTATTGTTGTTTTTATGTGTTACCTTTGCAACTCAATCTTTGCGGATTATTGCGTAAATCGCTGTCTTTAAGCACAAATAACCTCTACTGGGCTTAGCCCAACAAAGCACCAAGACATGCGACCATCGCTTCGCGTGATTATATCACAACGAGGGCGGCGGTCGTTTTGTAGTTGGTGTGGGGTGTAGAGGCCCTGGTGCTTAAACGCATTTCGAATACGTGCCCTCGTTTCTAACAATAATATTAGTAACGACTTAAAACAATTTTCGTAAAATGGACACAACAGAAGAACAGCAGTTAAGCCGTGGTGGGATTAGCAATTACTACTACGGCGGCGTGACAAACGTGATTAACCTGAAGTTGACGAAGGAACAAGTGGCTGTACTTGGATCGGGCAACAACATCGCAGAGACTATCAATAGTATTTTAAACCCACATATTGACAATGGCCATGGAAAATAACAATAATAGCGGAGGTGGATTTCACGTGCATGTGTATAGTGCAGGCAACAATATTGCTCAGAGTATGACGGTGACTTATAATGGCACCGTGTATAATGGACAACGGGAACAAGAGGAAGTGGAATATACGGATGAAGAGATAGCAATGGCTTTGGCTAATATTAATGGTAAGAACAAGGCCATCGACTCGAAGCAGAAGTGGGCGGGTGCTCACTGGGGGCTCAGATGGCTATGCAACTATCCGACAAAGGCTCAGGATTTCTGCGATAAGATAGATTCGCTGCCGATGCCTGATGATTTGGAGTTTAAATGTGACTACAGAAACATCCGTGAGATTTCCACACTCTCGTTTATGAATGAGGATGCGAGACACTTGGATAACGTGAGATACAGTAAGGCTGACGAATCGGTGTTTCTTCAGATGAAGGAGGTGGTGACAGCATTATATTCGGAACTTAGAAAAATACATAAGACACAATAGGGATTTTGGCAAAACGTTGGCAAAACGTTGGCAAAGAATTGGCATTCCGTTGCATAGCATCGGGATGCTTTTTTTTGTCCCTACCTTTGCCCCCGATAAAACTATTTTGTTTCATTTTTAAAAAAAGGAATTATGGAAAAAATTATGCAATTAATGGCGTGCAGCATAAAGAAGCAGCGCACATGGACAAGAGAGGACGGAACGCAGAAGCTGATAGACTTCTACGAAGTGAAATTGACGGATGGCACGGACACCATCTTCGGTGAGACAGGCGGGGCGCTGACAGCCCGGATTGAATCGACTGACGAGCAGACGAAGGTGCGCTTGATAGAGGGGCACTGGTATGCGGTGCGATGCAACTTCAACACGAAAGACTGGGAGGCGGACGGCAAGAGCGGTGTGAAAGTAACGGTGAATGTGCAACAAATGATGGAGATGGTATGAAAAAGAAGCCGGATATGATCATCAAGGGCAAGCTGATGGTATGGCCCGACACGAAGCAATACGTCTTCGAAGGTCAGAAGAGCTGCCCGGAGAAGAAGATGGAGGTGGTGTACGACAAAGGCGACGTGAAACTGCTGAAGACAACGGGCGAAAAGGAGAGCTCGTACATACTGAAATCGAAATGTGCGGGCGACTGCATTGACCCGCTGGGCTCTACGCTCGCGAAGATACACGACAAGCTGAAAAAGGAGCTGAAAAGCGAACCGAAGATTCAGGCACCGGTATTCATCATTGAAAAGCCCGACGAACTGCTGGTATGGGCCCGCAAGAAGGACAAGAAGCTGAAGGCCATGCTGACGCTGGACATGACGATGAGTCCCGACCAGGTATTTATGAAGCTGTCGGACATGACCGTTCAACTGAACAAGATTATCTATAACTATAAAAACATCTGACAAGGAATTATGAAAGGACTGAACAAGAACATGTACCAGAGAATAGAAGAGGAGGCCGCACAGCCTGCTATGGTTCAAGGGTACGCATACTACATTACAAACTTCAACTATGGTTGCCATACTATTTCTGACAGGCTGCTTAATGCAGTTAACTGTGATTTTGATAATCGCGCACTCTTTTACGAACTGGTTAAGACCTATCTCTGCTATTTGGAGGAGAATGGCGAAATGCCCAATGACAGCGCGAGCATCAGAGAGTTTATCAAGGCTTTGCGACAGGAGGTGGCGAAGCGAATGGTCAAGAAAACAACGGAGGAGAGTTAAGCTATGGCTATCTGTATTCAAAGGAAGTTTGGCGTACCGGCGGAAGTGGTTACGCCGCAAATGTTTGAGGCGACGCTTGACGACGCAGAGGTAGCCAGACGTGTGGTGAAGGCCCGCGAATACTACCAGCAGGGCAAGAAGAACGAATATACGCGCGAGAAGAGCGGACTGCCGGGCTTCATATTCTCGTGTGGCGCATTTGTGGCCCACGAGTATGTTGACACTAAGGGCAAGAAGCACCCCAAGGACACATGGGCGCACCAGGAATGGGGCTTGCTGAACGGTCTGTTCATGGTAGACCTTGACCACTTGGAAAATCCACGGCAGGTATGGCATGACATTATCAGCCACAAGGCCTGGGAGGAGGAATACAAGGAACGTACCTTCTTCAGCTTTGTGACGTGTTCGGACCACGGACTGAAAATAGTGATGGCATGCAGCTTGGAGGACGGCAATCTGGCATCGTGTCAGAACAGGTTCTGCAAGACTTTCGGGCTGCCTAACGACAAGTCGACAAAGAACTCGAACCGTCTCTCGTTTGCACCAAGCAGGGCCGATGTGCTCTACTATCGCCCTGAGCTGCACACATACTGTCACAAGGCGTGGGCTGACAAGTATGCGGCAAGCTATGCCAAGGGGATATCGGAACCTGACATCTTCAAGGACGAGGATGACGAAAAAGACAAGAAGAACGAAGGAAAAGGGCAGAAGAACAACGAGGTTGTCAAGACGGACGACGAAGAGAACGAGGATTTCGAGAACTACCGCTATGATGGACTTGCCATTGGCGAGATCATAGAGGAATGGATGAAAGACAAGACGCTGAAGAACAACCGCCATAAGACGCTGCTGATGATGTGTAAGGACCTGAAATACGTCTGCGACAGAAAGGATGCGCTGGTGATGTACTACGTCAACAAACTGGCATGGGTGAAAGAACTGCGCCAGGAGGGCGACCCCGTAGACAAGACCATAGAGGACGGACTGCGATACCGCATGAACGCCATGATGCCCAAACGGCTCTACGCCATCGTCAAGCAGTTGCAAAAAGAGAAGGGACTGGCGCCCGATGAGGTGGACGAAAACGCCGACTGCGGAAACAGCAACGACGTGGAGAAGGAACTGTTTAACAAGTTTGTGGCCTATGGGCAGGAGATAGAGCAAATGGCACCGCTGTATCCATGCATGCCGGAAGTATGCTACAACATGCAGACATCCACCAAGCCGGCCTGCGTATTCGTGGCCAGCGCGCTCTTCGGCACGCTGATGACGCGAACATGGTATCACTTCTTTCATAGCCCTGAAAAGGAGCGCAGGCTGAACTACGAGATATTCATCGTAGACGATCCGGGCATGGGAAAATCGTTTGCCGAAGACCTGTATAAAGTTATTCTTTCGCCCGTCATTGCTTCCGACCAGGTGGGTATTGACCGTATCAACCTCTTTAAGAAGGAACAAAACAAGATTGAGACATCGAGCGACAAGAACAAACGTGATGGACTGGTGCAACCCGAAGTGAAGATACGCATACACGGATCGAGAACGTCGAACCAGACGTTTATTGAAGACATGGTGAACTGTACCGACGTGGTAGGCGACAAACTGATGCACCTGCACCTCTTCACCTTCGACTCGGAGCTGGAGAATGCCAACAGGCTGAGCTCGGGATCGCAGAGCTGGATGGACAAGTCGGTATTTGAACTGAAAGCCTTTCACAACGAAGAGGATAACCAGCAGTATAAGAACAAGGACTCGATCAGCGGACGCTTCAACGTGTTCTGGAACTTCGTATATACCGGTACGCCTGTATCGCTGCACAAGAAGGTGACGCCCAGAAACTTCGGTAGCGGACTGTTCGGCAGACTGGCCGTGCTGCCGCAATGTGCCAACAAATACTACGTCATGCCGCTCATGAAGCAGAGCAAGAAGAACCAGGACGTGATAGACGAACTGAAGAAGTGGGCCTTCAGACTGGACGAGGTGAAGGGCGAGCTGCCGATATGGCCGCTGGTGGAGACTACCCACGCATGGATAGCCAACACCATACATCTGGCTGAAATGGAACAGGACGAAGTATCGCTCATGCTGTCCAAGCGCGTGCCTTATTACGGGCTGCACATAGCCATACCCTTCATACTGATGCGCCACTGGGACGAATGGACCAAAGAACGCAAAATGAAGTTTGACGAGACAGACAAGAAGCTGGTCAACCTGATTCTGGAAATACAGATGACATGCCAGAAGCACTTCTTCGGAGGCCTGTGCCGCACGTATCTGGAAAACAAGAATGCCGAAGAGCAGGCTAACAAGATGGGATACAACTCGAAATCGAGAAGAATGCTCGAAATGCTGCCTCTGGAATTCGACTACGACGCCATCAGCAAAATGCTGGACAACGACGAGAACAAGACGCGCGTGCAGATATGGCGATGGTGTGAGGACAAGCTCATTGCGAAGATAGGAAGAGGCAAGAAGGCGAAGTTTAAAAAGATATAGGCCTCACGAAAATATTACAATATTACAATATTACATTACAATTTCAAGTAAAAAGCTCGCAATTACTGCGAGCTTTTTGTTGTGGAATTTGGGAATGGTTCTGATGATCCACTGAGGAATTCTCTGCTATTAAGAACTTAAATGTATGCACGACAAGCGTAGCCGTTTCCTGCGCGACTTCGTGAAGTGCACCCGTGAGCAGACCCTGATGGTCTGACAACAGAAGAACGAGAAATAGTTTTAAACCAATGATTGGGAGTACAGGGAGTAGTTCCTACTGTGCCCAATCCTATCTCGAAAAACTAATCTTGTATCTGATTCATTAGTTCATAGAGATAAGCAGGGCTTTGGACGTATAACTCACCTTCTTCATCTTGCAATGCCGACATGAGGGGAGAGTTGTAAACACGTTCCATAGCTTGTTCTATTGAGCATCCAGTATCCTCAATAACATACTTAACTAATTCGCTCAAAGCGTAATCAGTTAAATAAGTAGCTATTTGATGATGAGTAGGCTGGTTCATATTACTTCAACTTTGTTTTTCTTGAGATACGATAATGCTCGTTCAGTACCAAAGTAGTATTGCTGATCAAGATATTTATCCTGAAGCAACTGAGCAGCCTGTTCTGGTGTATATATTCCCTCTCTATAATTAGTTATTTGAAGCACAACGCCATCGTCTGCAATAGGCCCTATAACAATATCATAATCGTGTATAGGCAGATTATTCTTTCTATCACGATTAGCGTCAACAAAAAGGAACCACTCTACACAGGCAATCTTCGGAAATACTTTAACCTTCAAATCAGAATGCAAAGCTGCCTCGTCTAACTCGTAGGTTATCAGCGTTGCATTGCCACCGAAAAGGCGAGCTTTCTTTTCTGCCATACGGATGGCAGTATTCTTATCGGGAGTCAGGTAGAATCCTTTTCCGAAATCCTTATATCGAAGACCTTTTGATAGGTTGATGGTCTCTATATCTTGATTGGTGCCGTGATAAAGTATCATAAGAGCGTTCCTCCGTTCTTTTGACATACAATGAGTAAATCGTCAATTGTCTCATCAATCGACTGCAAGTGCTCTACATCGTAGAACTCTATCAGGAATGCCAATCCTTTATGCTCATGAAGATAGCGGAAGGCAGCCTGTCGTGTCATTGCAAAGCGTCGTCCGAAAGCTTGAATACAAGCCGTAAAGAATGGAATCTCGTACTTACTCATCTATCATCTATTTGTATTTCTGCTGCAAAAATAAAAATAATTCCCGAAACAACCAAATAAATCCGTAAAATATAAACAAGAAAAGCCTTTGGGAAATATGGGGACGGTTAGGAAATTTGGGAATGGTTCTGATGATCCACTGAGGAATTCTCTGCTATTAAGAACTTAAATGTATGCACAGCATCGTGAGATCGTCGTTGGGTTCGAGTTCGGTCAGTTGCTTTAGAATCATCGGTCGAATGATCGTAAATAGAAACGGGGCGTTCGAGGGAAGATAAAAGAGGGACAAGCCAGCGGCCAGTCCCTCCTTTTTTTGAAAAACGATCTTTTACCTTTATATAGAACTATCAATCAGAACTATCAGATAGACATCAGGTATTGAATACTGTTATTAGCCAGCTTCAGGATGTTGTCTTGGCAAGAGTTGTTCTTGGGATGAGCACTCTTGTCAGGTGTGCCATCCTCGTTCTTCATTGAGAACTCGCAACCGCCGTTACCGATGCAGAGCACGGTGCCTGCACCCTTCTGGAATCCGTCAGGAGCCTGCGGGGCACCCTTGGCCTCCCAGTTGTTGAGCTGGCTGACCCATGACACCTGGCTGTCCCAAGTGCCGAGCGGATAGATACCGTATTCCTCGGTCAGCGCGATGTAGCACTCCTCGGTATTATTCTCCAGGCCGGTCAGCTTGGTAGGAATATCGAAGAACAGACAGTTGTGGTCTTCGGTCCAGCCTGCACCCTTGAAGGCGATGGCTGCGAAGCAGTTGTCGTTGAGCTTCTCGGTAGCGATACCGGCATAGATGGGGTGGGAGCTGAAGTCCTTGCTGAAGGAACCGGTGTTGAGACATACGCCCATCTTCCAAACGTCAGGATTGAATCCGCCGACACCACAGCCAAAGGCATTGTTTACACCACGCAGCAGCGAGGTTGGGAGACGGTTGATGGCACCGATGTAAGGAACGGCATGCGACCACAACAGCAGATTGCCGCCATTCTTAACGTACTGCTCTACGCAAGGAGCTGCATTGCGAGCCACGTCGGAGAAGTTCCAGATATCGTCGGCATTGCCTGTCTCGATATCACGCAGCCAGAAGAGCATGCGATAGTCGGCAATATCCTCGACAGTGTTGATGTTACCGAAGTAGACGTATTCGCCCTTTGGATAGGTCTCGTGGAACCACAGCCATGCGCTGGCTTCGTCGTCGTCACCATTGGCAATGAGCTCCTCAGGTGTAGCATATTCTGACAGGAAGGCAGGAATCTTACCACCAATCTTGGCTGAACCAGTAATAGGCAGGGCCTTGCCCTCTGCGTTCTGAGCAATCAGGGTTGCCTCCCAACGCTCCTTCATAGCCACGTTCTTCAGCAGGTAAGAGGTGCCGCTGACGGTTTCCTCGATGACCTTGCTACCATCGCCATTCACCAGTTTCAGAATATATGATGTGGCATCAGGACTGGCCTTCCATGTAACCTGCAGGTTGTGCTCGTCGTCGCTGATGTCGATCTGCTCAAACTTCAGCTCGCTGGCCGCTGTGGCTCCGGGACGTGTGTAGGATGTCATCACACCCTTCGACAAAGCCTCGTCGTTGGCATACTTGAAGAGGAACTCATAGAGCTGGTTGGTCTCCAGATTTCTGAGTGTAAACGAATTGCCTGTGCATGGGGTGAGTGCCTGCTGCTGAGTACCGTTCTTGTAGACGGCTACTTGCATGACAGCCCCGTTGTTGCTTGCAGGCCATGTGAGGGTATAATCGTAATTATTGTCACCACTTGGCGTACCGGTAATCTGTGACACCTCCGGGCTGGTTAGCTGCATGGCACCAGAACCAGGGAGATCGCGGTCCTGACAAGCTGTGAAACCACAAATGACGCAGATTGCGCAGATAATACTATATATTGATTTCATAACTGTAAACTCTTAATTCTTAACTCTTAATTCTTAACTCTTAACTCTTAACTCCAAATTAGTAGCCTTTGTTCTGATGATAGAGTCCCTGAACATAGTTCATCTGATTGTTGGCAATGGGGAAATACTCATTCTTGCCAGCGGTGAAGAAGGCATCCTTGTAGTACAGAGCGTAGGTCTGACCATCGTATTCGTCGGTGACCTCGGTCTCAAAGTACTTGTTGAGGGTGGTAGACAGCAGACCCCAACGGCGCAGGTCGAAGAAGCGGTGTCCCTCCATAGCCAGCTCTACGCGGCGCTCCCAGCGCAGGGCCTTGCGTGCATCGTCCTTTGAAGCGAACGAACCATAGAGACTGATGTCGCACTGATCCTTGGCATACTTGATGAGTGAGGTAGCGCTGATGTCGCGCTTGGCACGACTGCGGATGTCGTTGATAATCTGCAGAGCCTCGCCGTTCAGGTCGCCCTTCTCGATGAGTGCCTCGGCACGCATCAGCATGACGTCGGTGTAGCGGAGCACATAGTCGTTCTGACCGAATGCCTGCCAGGGGTTGTCATAGTCCTCACCCTTAGAGCGCTGAGGAATCTCCTTCATGGAGCAGTAGTAGCCATAGGTGTTAGGTGTACGGCTGTTGGCCTTGGTCAGCGTGTAGGCAGCCTCGTACTTATAAGGATAGGTAGGCATGCCAACGGTGTGGAACAGACGTGGGTCGTACTTGTACTTAGAGTCGGCACCATTCACGACGATAGCGTTGTGGTCCTCGTCGAAGTTGTCCATAGGCAGACCGTTCTTGGTCTTGAAGGCATTCACCAGGTTCTGTGATGGCTTGTGGAAGTCCCAGCCGCACGACCAGATGCCCCATACGCCATTCAGCATGTTCGACCAGTTGGCACGTCCGTACTGGGTGCCGTCGTCAGCTTTGTTGGAGTGCTGCACGGCAAAGATGCTCTCTACGGAGTTGGCATAGTCCTGCAGGAAAATGTGTCCGTAGGTGTCAAGATAGTCGTAGGGTGAGTCCTTCACAACCTCGGTATAATCAATCACCTTCTGGATCTTGTTCTGATCAACATGGTTGTAGCCCGTCGATGCCTCGTAGCCGTCGCCGTAAGCCCAGTTCAGATAGCACTTGGCCAGATAGGCAGCAGCAGCCACCTTGTGGGCACGACCTGTGGTGCCGGGGTTGGCATTAGGCAGATTCTCGTAGGCATACTGGAAGTCGTCGATGATGATCTGCATGATCTCGTCGTGTGAGCTCTGGGGACATGCTTCGATAGCTGCATTGTCCATACCCTCGGTGATGAAAGGTACCTCGTACCACATCTGCTGAAGCTTGTAATAGAAGTGGCCACGCAGGAAACGTACCTCAGCCTTCAGCTGCTTGATAGCTGGCGTCTCCTCAGCATTGGTCATCGACTCCAAGGCACGGTTGCAACGCGATACGGCAGTATAGAGGTGATACCACAACTCGTCGAACTCACCACGGTCGGGCTGAAGGGTAGAGAAAATCTCCATGGGGTGATAGCCGGTGTCGTTCTCACCAGAACCGCCCTTCAGACAGTCGTCGGCACTCATGTCGCCATAAGGCCAGAGGTTGAACGGATAGGAATACCAGTCGTTGCCCAGCATGGCATAAGCTGCGGTAACGAGCTTCTCTGGACTTGAAGATGCTGTCTCGTCGTCCAGCACGCCTTGTGGCTTTACATCGTCAACGCTACATGATACTGCAAAGACGGAAAGCAGTAAGGCTGCGATATATATATTGATCTTTTTCATAATTCTTTCTTTTTTATTTATCAATTGTCAATTATCCATTATCAATTGTCAATTATTCAGAATCCCAGCTGTACACCGAATGTGAATGAAGCAGTGTGAGGATAGTTCCATGCAGTATTCTCAGGATCAGAGCAGGTCAGAGAGCTTGACTTGATAGTCCAAAGATTGTCGCCTGAGAGATATACGCGAGCCTTTGACAGCAACAGTTTCTTGGTGATTGATGCCGGCAGGGTGTAACCCAACTGCAAGGTACGCATCTTGATATATGAACCATTTTCCACGAAGTAAGAAGACAAACGACCCTCGTCAGCACCATTCGATGTGGTCAGAGCAGGAATGCTGGAACCACTATTGGCTGGTGTCCAGGCATCAATCAGACGCTCACCCTTGTTGGAACCTGCGTCGGTAATGCTCCAGAAGTCGGTCTGGAATTTCTGGTCGTTGATAATGTCGACACCATAGACGCCCTGCCAGAACATTGTGAAGTCGAAGTCCTTGTAAGCCAGGTTGACATTGATACCGTAAGAGAAATCGGGCACGGGGTTGAAGATCCATGTGCGGTCCTTCTCGTTGATTCTACCGTCACCATTGAGGTCGGCATACTTCAGACCACCGACACGGGCACCGGCCTGTCCGCTGGCAAGCACTTCCTCGCGTGACTGATAGAGTCCTTCAACAACATAACCGATGCGCGAACCATAGGCTTTCTCATCCTTTGCCAAGTTATGGAAGTCGTTGTGCTCGTAAGAGTTCTTCGACTTCTCAGGCAGATAGGTCACCTTAGAGCGATAGAAGTCAACATTGCCTGTGATGTCGTAAGACAGACCGTAAGCTGTCTGGTGACGATAGCCCAGGTTGAGCTCCATACCCCAGTTCTTCAGCGTGGGACCATTGATCCACGTCTGACCACCAAAGCCGATGGCACCGAGGAAGGCAGGCTGAACGAGCATGTCCTTGGTCTCCTTGAAGAACAGGTCGTAAGAACCATAGAGTTCACCACCGAAGAGCGAGAAGTCGGTACCGAAGTTCCACTGTGAAGAAGACTCCCACTTCAGGTCCTCATTGGCTGACTGCAACTTATAGTAACCGCTGGGCAGTGTGCCTGAGCCCTGCAGGTTGAGGTCGTAGGCGGTAGAGTTCTCACGGTCAGAGCCGTAGTTGGCTACGAAGAGTCCGTAGTGAGCGGTATTTGAATTCATGCCCTGATTACCAGTCACACCATAGCTGACGCGGATCTTCCAGTCGCGGAGCCAGTCGGCATTGATATGCTTAGACAGACGATAACCGAGAGATACTGATGGGAATGTACCGTACTGGTTGTTCTTACCGAAACGGCTTGAACCGTCGTAACGCAGTGTGAAGCTGGCCAGCAGCTGGTCGTTCCAGTTGTAGTCGAGCTTACCGAAGTAAGACATCAGCTTATAGGAGTCGCCAGCACCTGTGACGGTCTGAATACCTGTACCGGCATTGGGCCACATGTAGTCGAAGGTCTCCAGAGGATAGTCAGTACGACGTGCAGAGAAGTCGATGCCATTATCCTGATGGGCCTCGATACCTGCGAGGATGTTGAGGTTGTGATTTTCGACGATGTCGAAGTTATACTGCAGCGTGTTCGACCAAGTCCACTTGGTGCTGTGAGTCTGCGACATAGTGCTGGCATTCGTGCTGTTCTTCACAACATCTGAATCCCAAGTATGCTGCAAGCTGCGGATATTGCTATTGGTATAGTCAATACCGAAGTTTGAGCGGAAGAGCAGACCCTTGACAGGAGTCACGTCAACATAAGCGTTGGCAAAGATGCGCCACTTCTTCAAGCGGTTGTCCTTGTTGTGGTACAGTTCGCGCAGTGGGTTCTGGCGGTCACTCATACCACCAACAGGACCAGAATAGGTTACACCGTCCTCTTCAAAGACAGGAAGTGTAGGAGCAATCTTCAGTGCATTCTCCAGAGGCGCACAGTCGACATTGTTGGTATAAGAGAACTGGGCATTCTCACCAACGCTGATGATGCTGTTGATCTTGTAGTTGCTATTGAAACGTGCCGAGAAGTTCTCGAAATCAGTATACTTCAGCACACCCGTAGCCTTCTTATAACCGAAAGAGAAGAGAGAAGAACCCTTTTCTGTGGCCTTCGACAGAGAGAGGTCGTAGTTCTGGGTGATACCCGTGCGTCCGATCTCATCGACCCAGTCGGTATCACTGTAACGCATGGTGCGCTTGGCATTCATGTAGCCATCGTAGAAACCACCTACGGTGTATGCTTCCATCGTTCCTGTTGCGGGATTGTAAACGCTGATAGGCGTACCACCGTCAGCATGCAGGGTCAAGCCGTAGTTCTGGGCGTAGTCATCAGGATTCTTACCATCGTTCAGAGCAGCCTGTACCAGTGCGGTAGCATACTGCTGGCTGTTCAGAAGCTTCATCTTCTGAGACATCCATGCCATTGATACTGAAGCATTGAAGTCGATGTTAACCTTATCGCCCTTCTTACCCTTCTTGGTGGTAATCACAATCACACCGTTGGCAGCACGCGATCCATAGATACTGGCAGAGGCAGCGTCCTTCAATACCTGCATCGACTCGATGTCGGAGGCATTCAGACTATTGAGTGAGCCACTGAAAGGAATACCGTCTACTATATAAAGAGGTGTAGTGCTTGAACCACCCATAGAACCAATACCACGAATGCGGACGTTGGCTTCACCAGAAGGCGATCCGTTAGAGGTGATGGTCATGCCGGGCACCTTACCCTGCAAAGAAGCCATAGGGTCGGTGTTGCTCGACTTGAAGTCCTTGGTTTCTACGACACCTACCGAACCAGTCAGGTCGGCCTTGCGCTGAACCTGATAACCGGTCACCACAATTTCGCTGAGTGTCGTGGCATCTTCTTCCATCTTAACACTCATACCGTTGGCTGCAGGCATCTCTATGGTCTTATAGCCAATGTAAGAGATGACCAGCGTCTTGCCAGCTTCAACCTTCAGTTTGAAGTTACCATCGAAATCGGTTACTGTACCGTTCGTCGTACCCTTCTCCATCACTGTAGCACCGATGACCGGGCCCATGGCGTCTGTCACCGTTCCACTGATTTCCTGTTGCGCGTACATTAATGTAGTAAGCGCCAACATCAGAAAACTCAGAATGAATCTTTTCGTTTGTTTCATTTGCTTTACGTTTTAAATTTGGGTTAGTACTCTTGTTACGAATTCTGATGCAAAAGTACTATATGTAGTGCGTAAAGGATATAAAAGTTGTTTCGTGAGTATAAAAAAATCGTTCAATGTAACATTTCTGTCAGACATTGAACGATTTTTCTTAGCCTTGTCGGATATCACCCGGTAACATGCCGTATTCCTCTTTGAAACATTTGGTAAAGTAGGATGGGGCAGTGAATCCAACCTGATAGGCAACCTCGCTGATGGAGAGATCGGTCGTGAGCAACAGCTGATAGCCTCGATTCAGACGAGCCGTTCGCAACAGCTCGACGGGCGAGGAGCCTGTCACGGCTTTCACCTTGCGGTAGAGTTGTACACGGATCAGGTTCATATCGGCAGCCAGGTCTTCAACGCTGATGTCACTATCGGCCAGTCGGGCTTCCACGGCTTCTTTAAAGCGGGTGATAAAGATAGAGGTGGTAGCAGGGTCTTCTGCTTCTGCCTCTTTGGCGGCAGCCAATGGTGTTACATCCTCTGGTTTCAGGTTCCACAGGGTATTGACCACGCGCTCATGCTGGATGGCTATCTTCTTGAGGTGGTAGAGATAGAAGAATAAGATGGTGAGCAGTAGCAGGACAATAACGACAAGCGCCATCCAGTTGATGACATGCTGGGTGACTAACTGCTCGAGATAATTATCAGCACGGTTATGCAGTTGATCGAGATAGTTCGACTGGCGCATGATTTCATCATTTTGCATCAGTAGCACGCTGGCATTGTCGTGGGTAACGAGTGCTGACATCATCATGGTCTCCTTTTCGTAGGGCTCTCCGTTAAGTATGTTGGTAGCTAACTGAATCAGTTGGTCACCATGAGTAGGGTAGATGTAAGAGGCCTCGAGAATGGAGTCGCGTACCAGCTGGATGCCACCGTCCTTACCAGGCAGACCGTCGATGCCACAGAAACGGGGAGCCTCACCCCCAGCCCCTCTCCAAAGGGCGAGGGGAGTGGTTACTTCCTGCATAGCACGTCGGGCGCCCACTGCCATACGGTCGTTTTGTCCGAAGACGTAGTCGACGGGCTTTTGGCTATTGGCTATTTGCTCTTTGCTTAGCCATTGTTCCATGGCTTTATATCCACTCTCCTCCGTCCAGTCGCCTTGCAGGGTGGCTATGATGTCGATGCCTGGATGATTCTTCAGCGCATCGGTGAAACCGTTATGTCGCTCAATGGCTGGCGACGACCCTTTCAATCCCGTGATTTCCACGACGCGTCCCTTGCCATGCAACTGCGAGGCAATGTATTCGCCCATGACGTGTCCCATCTCATAATTGTCGGCGCTGATAAAGGCGGTATACTTTTCGGAACTCGTCTTACGCTCGAACACGATAACGGGAATGCCCTTGTCGTAGGCACGGTCGATGGCTGGCGATATGGTCGATACCTGGTTAGGTGCCACAATCAGCAGGTCGATGCCGGCATCGACCAGACTGTCAATCTGCTGCACCTGCCGCTCGTCGCTGTCGTAAGCAGCTGCAAAGATCAGATCTACATGCTCCTCTTGCAGATAAGCACCCATGCGCAGTTCGGCGTTCTGCTTCTCGCGCCAGATATCGTCAGAACATTGCGACACACCAATAACGTAGTGAGTTCTCTTCTCTGCACAAGCACAGAAGAGCAACAATACCATGATGATTAATATAGCTTTTTTCATCGTTAGGTTAGTTTTATTCGCCACAAAGATACAAATAATTCCCAAATCAACGCATGATTTTTAAGAAAAATCAACATCTTCTTCTAAAAAAAGTTGTATAGATAGCGATGATTCGTTGGAAAAATAGTTATATTTGCACCATGAATTTTGGATAGTTGACGATATGACAGAGAAAGAGAAGATGCTGGCAGGGCTTGTATATGATGCCACTACGCCTGAACTGATAGAAGAACTACAGACTACAAGAGGTGTCTTGTATGAGTTTAATTCGCTGCATCCATCCGAGACGCAACGGATGAAGGAGATTCTGAAAAGCCTGTTCGGAAGGGTGGGAGATGATCTTTTTATTATTAACCAGCCGTTTCGCTGCGACTACGGCAAGCAAATCAGTATAGGCAAGCGATTCTTTGCCAACTTCAACTTCACCGTACTCGATGAAGCACCTGTTACCATTGGCGATGATTGTTTTATCGGCCCCAACGTCAGTATTTATACCGCCTGTCACAGCACAGACCCTGTAGAACGGAATACCCGTCAGGAATGGGCTAAGCCCGTCACTATCGGTCATAACGTGTGGATTGGTGGTAGCGTTACCATCCTACCCGGTGTCACCATTGGCGACAATGTGACTATCGGAGCCGGTTCTGTCGTCACTCGCGACATTCCCTCCAATACGGTAGCTGTTGGTAATCCATGTAAAGTTGTAAAAAACATGAAAACTCAAAAACTATGATACGGAATATCTTATTGGTAGCACTAGACGTGCTTATCATCGTAAAAGTTGCGAAAGTTTCTTTTAATTTAAGTTATTG
>JAEEGG010009124.1_pt1 | contig 22322 bp, 16 predicted proteins | sample 9134161 | NCBI WGS metagenome assembly JAEEGG01 (sample SAMN16246543, study PRJNA631951) | gut metagenome | biome: gut microbiome; feature: rumen; material: CR-attached | host: Bos | place: Iran: Karaj | collected 2018-10
GCTTGTCGCCGGAGGCGTCCACGTCGCGGATGACGGGACGGCGGCCCGGCCGCTCGTCGCGCTGGTCGGTCCAGTGCATGCAGAGCTTCAGCTCACCGTCGAAGGTGCGGAAGAGCATGCCGTGGCCGCCGTTGTCCTCGAAGAGGGGGCGCGGCTCCTGGACCCAGGGTCCCTTGACGGAACCGCTCTCGGAGTAGGCCACGCCGATGGCGTAGCGTTCCTTTCCCCAGGAGGACCAGAGCATACCGAGACGTCCGGTCTGTGTGCGGAAGACCCACGGACCGTCCGTCACCTGGCCGCCGATGTCCATCCCGTTGGTCTTCTCGCCCAGTTCCAGCATCTCGCCGGACCAGGGGGCGTCGGAGGCCTTGAAGAGGGTCACGGGCGCCTCCGTCGGGACACCCAGGTCGTCCGGGAGCCGGACAAGCTCCATCGTGCCGTCCACGGTCTGCAGCCACTCGTGGCAGAAGACCATGTAGGGGACACCGTCCTCGATCCAGAGCGTGCCGTCCAGGGCCGCCCAGTCCCAGGGGGTGTGTGGCTTGTTGCCGGTGAAATCGCGGAAAGGCCCGCGGGGCGAATCCGCCACGTAGATCTGCGTGGCGCGGTGCGGGATGTCCCCGCGTCCGGGCAGGCTCACCATCGTCTCCCGGGTGTGGGAGGTGGTGAACAGGTAATACTTGCCCTTGTACGGGTGGACCTCCGCGGCCCAGCTGGCGGCGCGGTTGCCGGCCCAGTGGGTCTCGGGGAACTCCATCACCACGAAGGGCTCGGTCCAGTTGAGCAGGTCCTTGCTGGCGCGCCCCATGACGCGGCCGCCCCCGCCCGTGGAGTACATGTAGTAGGTGTGGTCGGAGGCGTCCGGCAGGATGAACGGGTCGCTGCAGCGGATGCTGGTGATGGGCACATTGTAGACTTCCTGTGCGAGGGAAGCAGGCAGCAGGCAGGCGGCTGCCAGGAGGGAGATCAGGATGCGTCTCATCGGAATAGTGGGATTTGGTTATTCGGGTTTGCTCAGCAGGGAGGCGAGGTAGGCGCACTTGGTCGGATTGCCCAGGGTCTTGGAGAGGTTGCAGGACAGTTTGACGCAGTCGTGCCACTCGCGCAGTTCGGTGATGCGTCCGCGGGTGAGCTTCACCACGATGTTCATCGGCTCGGCGCCGTCCACGTCGCAGGTCAGGAAGGTGCCCACGCCGTAGGAGTCTTGCACGCGGCCGTCGACATACTTGTGGATCTCGATGGCCTTGTCGACGTTGAGGCCGTTGGAGTAGCAGACCTGCTTGGTGGCGGGGTCGATCCCCAGCGACTTGTACTTGGCGATGATCTTCTCCGTCTGCTCGAACTCGTCGCCGCTGTCCACGCGCAGGCCCTTGTACATCATGGCCATGCGCTTGGAAAGGTTGGAGAAGAAGACCTCGTCGCCGAAGCAATCATAGAGGTAGATGCCGTTGTCGCCGTCGTAGACGTCGCTGAACTTCTTCATCACGTTGAAGTTGCACTCGAACACGCCGCTGACGTTCTCCTCGAAGCTGATCAGCTGGTGGGACATGGTGCCGAGCGGCACGCAGTCGTACTTCATCGCCAGCCAGACGTTGGAGGTGCCGGTGAACTTGCCGGGCCAGTCGCTGCGCGAGTCGGCCACCTCCTTCATCACGCGCACCACCATGTCGTGGTGGTCGAAGCTGAAGCGGCGGCGCGTACCCATGTCGCCGAGCACGAGCCCCGAGCCGAAGATGCGCTCGGTCTTGGCGCGCGCCTTGGCTTCCTCGCGCGCGGCGTCGTAGTGTTCGAAGTCGCCGCGCAGGCCGTGCATCAGCTCGGAGATACAGGAGAGGATGGGCATCTCCCACATGATGGTGGAGAACCATTTGCCGCGGACGCTGATGTCCAGGTGGCCCTCCGCGTCCTGCTGGATGGTCACCTCGGCCGGGCGGAAGCGGAAGCCGCGCAGGAAGGTGAAATACCACAGCGGCAGGAAGACGCAGCGGGTCTTCATGAATTCGATCTCCTCGTCGGTGATGACGACCTCCGCCATGTGGTCGATCTGCTCGCGGAGGAGCTTGTCGAAGCCCTTGGGATAGACCTGGTGGTTGCGGTCGTAGAAGGTGTACTCGACTTCCGCCCGCGGGTAGGTCTTCAGGATGTAGTACTGGCAGGTGAAGGTGTAGAGGTCGTTGTCGGTGAAATGGTTGATGATCGGTTTCATGTTATCTAAATGATTTCCAGTTTCTTGAGTAAGGCCTGCGGGTCAGGCTCATGGCCGCGGAAGCGGCGGTACAGCAGGGCTTCGTCCTCGCTGCCGCCCTTCGAGAGGATGTTCTCCCGGAAGGAGGCGGCCGTCGCGCGGTCGAAGATGCCCCGCTCGCGGAAGAGGGAGAAGGCGTCCGCCTCGAGGACTTCCGCCCACTTGTAGGAGTAGTAGCCGGCGGAGTAGCCGCCGTCGAAGATGTGGTGGAAGGAGGTCGAAATGCAGCTTCCGGGGATGTCGGGGAGGACGGCGCAGCCGGCGAGGGCCTGCGCCTCAATGGCCATAACGTCATCCCCGACCTGATCGGGGATCTCCTTTCTTAGGGTGTGCCAGGCGAGGTCCAGCAGGCCGAAGCGCAGCTGGCGCACCTGGAAGTAGGCCGCGTGGTAGTTGCGGGCGGCGACGAGCCGCTCCACGAGCGCGTCGGGGATGGACTCGCCCGTCTGCCAGTGCCGCGCGAAGGTGTGCAGCCACGCGGGCTCGAAGCCCCAGTTCTCCATCAGCTGCGAGGGCAGCTCCACGAAGTCGCGGGCCACGTTGGTGCCCGTCAGGGACGGGTAACGCCCCTCGGCGAGCATCCCGTGCAGGGCGTGGCCGAACTCGTGCAGGAGCGTGGTCAGTTCGTCGTGGGTGAGCAGCGAGGGCGCGTCGGCCGTCGGCTTGGTGAAGTTGGTGACGATGCTCACCAGCGGTCGCTCCTCGACGCCGCCGCGCACCGCGAGCTCGCGGAAATTGGTCATCCACGCGCCGCTGCGCTTGCCTGGACGGGGAAAGAAGTCCGCGTAGAAGAGCGCCAGATGCCGCCCGTCCGCGTCCTGCACGTCGTAGACGCGCACGTCCGGGTGGTAGACCGGGATGTCCGGCCGCTCGACAAACTGCACGCCGTACAGGCGCGTGGCAAGGCCGAACACGGCCGCGATGCAGTCTTCCAGGCGGAAATAGGGCTTGAGCTGCTCGTCGCTCAGGGCGTAGTGTTCGGCGCGGTAGCGCTCGGACCAGTACGGGAAGTCCCAGGGAAGCATCTCCTTCTGCGCATAGCCGCGCTCCCGCGCCCAGGCGAGCAGCTCCGCCACCTCCCGCCGGGCGGCGGGCAGCGACGGCGCCATCAGCTCGTCGAGCAGCTTGCGCACGGCGCCGATGTTCTTGGCCATGCGCTCTTCAAGCTCGTAGGTCGCCCAGTCGGCATAGCCGAGCAGCCGTGCAATCCGTTGGCGCAGCATGGTGATTTTCAGGCAGTTGCCACTATTGTCATGCGGACCGCCGAGGGCCCGGGCGTTGAAGGCGCGCCACATTTTCTCCCGCAGCTCGGCGCGGGCGCTGAACTGCAGGAAGGGAACGTAGCTGGGGTGCGAGAGATCGAAACGCCAGCCGTCCCGGCCCTGCTCGCGGGCGGCCTGCGCCGCCGCGTCGCGGACGTACTGCGGCAGGCCTTCCAGCTCCGCCTCGTCGGTGATTTCCAGACTGAAGGCGTTGGTGGCGTCGAGCACGTTCTTGCCGTATTTCAGCTCCAGCAGGTCGAGCTCCTCCTCCAGCGCGGCGTAGGTCTTCTTGTCCGCCGGGCTGAGCAGGGCGCCGCTGCGCGTGAAACCTTTGTAGCTCTCCTCCAGCAGCTTGCGCTGGTCGGGGGCGAGGTCGAACGTAGTGCGCTGATTGTAGACGGCGCGGATGCGCGCGAAGAGGGCTTCGTTGAGAGAGATGTAGAGTTCGTATTCGGTCAGCAGCGGGGAGATCTGCTCCGCAAGCTGCTGCATGGCGTCGTCGCTCTCAGCTTCGAGCAGGTTGAAGAAGAGCCCGCTCACGCGGTCCAGCGCGGCGCCGGCGAGCTCGAGCGCCTCGACCGTGTTGGCAAAGTCCGGCGCCGCGGGGTTCGCCGCGATGGCGTCCACCTCGGCCTTGCCCGCGGCGATGGCCGCCTCGAAGGCGGGTTTCCAGTGCTCCGGCCGGATCAGGTCGAAGCGCGGCGCGCCGAACGGCAGGGACGAAGGCTGCAGCAAAGGATTTTCCATACTGCAAAAATAACCATAAATGGGGATTTCCGGTTCGGGCGGGATGCGTTAATTTTGCAGTCGGATAAAAGTTAGTGTGTTTTAGAAGGTGCGGCCGCCTCGGAGGACGTGCCTTTTTTCTTTGTTTTATCTCTGAAAATGACTAAATTTGCGCCGCATTTTACAGAGCAAGTAAAATTAGTATCAAATATTTATGTCCAACAGTAAGTTTCCTGTGAAGTATTGTGTGCTTCTGCCCATCGTGCTGATTGTCACAATCCTTCTTTGGGCCCTCCCGGTCAGTGTTTTCGGGATCGCCGACCTGACCGTTGTCCAGCAGCGCGTGATCGCCCTCTTCGTTTTCGCCGCCCTGATGTGGATCTTCGAGATCATCCCGAACTGGACCACCTCCGTGCTGGTGATCGTGATCGCCCTGCTGACCGTTTCCAACAAGGGTATCGGCTTCTTCTGCAAGCCGGAATTCGGCACCCTCGTGGACTACAAGAGCCTGATGGCCGCCTTCGCGGATCCTGTGGTGATGCTCTTCCTCGGCGGCTTCGTGCTCGCCATCGTGGCTGAGAAATACGGTCTGGACGTCACCATGGCGCGCGCCCTGCTGTCCCTGTTCGGCACCAAGCCGAAGATGGTCCTGCTGGGCTTCCTCCTGGTGATCGCCATCTTCTCGATGTTCATGTCCAACACCGCCACGGCCGCCATGATGCTGGCCTTCCTCGTCCCGGTGCTCTCGAAGCTCCCGGCGGACGACAAGGGTAAGATCGGCCTCGCGCTGGCCATCCCGGTGGCCGCGAACATCGGCGGCATCGGCACCCCGATCGGCACCCCGCCGAACGCCACCGCCGTCAAGTTCCTGGCTGAAGCCGGCTACGATGTGACTTTCATGCAGTGGGCCGAGCGCATGGTCCCTTATGTGCTGATCATGATCGTCGTCGCCTGGGTCGTCCTGCAGCTCCTCTTCCCGTTCAAGTCCGAGAAGATCGTGCTCGAGATCCCGGAGAACAAGCGCAAGAAAGACTGGCGTACCACCGTGGTGTGGATCACCTTCCTGGGCACCATCCTGCTGTGGGCCACGGAGCAGTGGACCAAGATCAACTCCAACGTCGTGGCGCTCATCCCGCTCGGCGTGCTGACCGCCACCGGCATCTTCACCAAAGATGACATCAAGGAGATCAACTGGACCGTCCTCTGGCTCGTCGCGGGAGGCTTCGCCCTCGGCACCTGCCTCCAGAGCACGGGCCTCGCGAAGGTGCTCATCAACGCCATTCCGTTCAACACGATGTCCATCGTGCTCGTGATGATCGTGGCCGGCGTGGTGTGCTACTTCCTGTCCAACTTCATCTCCAACAGCGCCACCGCGGCCCTGCTGATCCCGATTCTGATCGTCGTGGCGGAAGGTATGGAGCTGGGCGCCTCCGGCACCCGCGCAATGATCTCCTACATCGCCGTGTGCGCCTCCATCGCGATGCTCTTCCCGATCTCCACGCCGCCGAACGCCATCGCCTCTTCGACCGGAATGGTCGAGACGAAGGATATGACCCGCGTGGGCCTGGTGATCGGCGCCATCGGCTTCGTGCTCGGATATTTCTGGCTGACCAAACTCTTCCCGTTCGCGTAAGCTTATGCGTAAAAGACTGATCATAGCCGCGCTGCTGAGCCTGTCCCTGCTGTCCGCCTCCGCCCAGGATGCGAAGTTCAAGCTGTACGGGTTCATCCGCAACTTCGCCGTCGTCGACACCCGCGAGAGCGTGTACGGCACGGAGGATTTCTTCTACTACGTCCCCAAGGACGTCAAGATCGTGAACGGACAGGACCTGAACGCGCAGCGCACCTATGCCTTCGCGGCCCTCACTTCCCGTCTGGGCCTCGACATCTCGGGCTATGAGGTCGAAGGCTGGAAGGTCGGCGCGAAGTTCGAGGGCGACTTCTATGCCGGCGTGTCCGGCGTGACCGGCACGGCCCTCTTCCGCCTGCGCCAGGCCTATATGACCCTGGCCAAGGACAGCTTCAGCCTCAAGATCGGCCAGGCCTGGCACCCTATGGCCACGGACCTGCCGCACGTGATGTCCCTCAATTCCGGCGCCCCGTTCGGCCCCTTCGCCCGCACCCCGCAGCTGACGATGGAAGGCAGGTTCTCCGACAAGGTGAGCCTGACCATCTCCGCCCTCTGGCAGATGCAGTACACCTCCGCCGGCCCGAACGGCGCCTCCGCCGAATACATCAAGTACGGCGGCGTGCCGGAGATCTTTATGGGCCTGAACTTCAAGTCCGGCGGCTTCACCGGCCGCGTGGGCGTGGATATGCTCTCGATCTGTCCGCGCCACCTCGACGCGACCGGGACGACCAAGGTCAACGACCGCATCACCACCTTCAGCCCGTACCTGGCCTTCGACTACACCGGGAATATGTTCTCCGTCAAGGCCAAGACGATCTTCGCCCAGGCCGGCGAGCATATGAACCTCAACGGCGGGTACGGCGTCAGCGCGATGAACGCCGACGGCAGCTGGGAATACACCCCGACGCGCAACAGCTCCAGCTGGATCAGCCTGCGCTACGGCAAGAAGGTCCAGGCCGTGCTCTTCGCCGGCTACGTGCGCAACTTCGGCACGAAGGAAGCGCTGGTGGGCGACCTCTACTTCAGCAAGAACAGCTTCTCCAATATGAACCGCCTGTTCCGCATCGAGCCCGAGCTGGTGTACAACCTCGGCAAGGTCGCGTTCGGGCTGCAGTATGAGCTGACCAGCATCCAGTACGGCTCCTGGGGCAAGGACGACATCTTCGGCCTCGCCACGCAGGACCTCCACTGGGTGACCAACCACCGTATCCTGTTGATGGCTAAATATACCTTCTAGACGCTTATGGGCCTGCTGCTTCTCTTCCTGCTGGGGGCTATGGCCATCTCGTTCCTCTGCTCGATCCTGGAGGCGACGCTGATGTCCACCCCGATCTCCTACATCACGATGCGGGAGGAGGAAGGCTACAAGCCCGCCACGCTCTTCAAGCAGTACAAGCAGGACACCTCGCGGCCCATCGCCGCGATCCTGTCGCTGAACACCATCGCGAACACGATAGGCGCGGCAGGCGTGGGCCACCAGGCCACCGTCGTCTTCGGTTCCGGCTGGTTCGGGGTGGTCAGCGCCGTGATGACGATCCTCATCCTGGTCTTCTCCGAGATCATCCCCAAGACCCTCGGCGCCACCCGCTGGAAGTCCCTGATGGGCTTTGCCACGGTGATGATCCGGGCCCTGATCTTCATTATGTACCCGCTCGTGCTCCTCATCGAGCTGCTCACCCGCCTCGTCACGCCCGAGGACACAGAAGAACCGGCCGTCTCGCGCGACGAAGTGAGCGCGATGGCGAACGTGGCTGAGGAGGAGGGCGACCTCGAGGAGGACGAGAACACGATCATCCAGAACCTCATCAGTATGGACGAGGTCAAGGCCTTCGACGTGATGACCCCGCGGGTCGTCTGCGAGATCGCCCCCGAGTCGATGAGCCTCAAGACCTTCTACAAGAACAAGCGCTACCGCCACCACAGCCGCATCCCCGTGTACGCCGACAACGACGAATACATCACGGGCTACATCCTCCGGATGGAGGCCCTGCAGCTGATGGCGGAGGACAAGTTCGACCTGACCCTCGGGGATATCCGCCGCGACGTGGCGACCTTCGACGAGGACACCTCCCTCGACCAGATCTGGGACGAGATGCTCAGCAAGGACGAGCAGATCGCCATCATCATCAATGAATACGGCAGCTTCCAGGGCATCCTGACCCTCGAAGACGTCATCGAAACGCTGCTCGGCAGCGAAATCGTGGACGAGAACGACACCGTCCGCGATATGCAGCAGCTCGCCCGCGAGAAATGGAAAAAGCGGGTAAGCTGACCGGCCATCTGGCTGCGGCCGGGGCTTACGCCATCTTCGGGCTCAATATCATTTTCAACAAGGACGTCGCCAACTCCGGTATGGTGCCGCCCGTCGTGCTGTTCGTCCTGCGCGCGGCCGGAGCCACGGCCTTGTTCTGGCTCGTCTCGCTGCTCCTTCCCCGGGAGAAAGTCCCGGGCCGTGACCTCTGGCGGATGGCGCTGGCGTCCTTCCTGGGGCTGTTCGTCCCGCAGATGAGCTTCCTGATCGGTATCGGGATGACCACCTCGATCGACTCGGCGGTGCTGGGGTCGATGACTCCGGTTTACACGATGTGCTTCGCCTTCGCCTTCCTGGGTGAGCCGATCACCTTCAAGAAAGCCGGCGGCGTGGCGCTCAGCCTCGCCGGTGTGCTGCTGTTGATTTTCAATTCCGTCCACGCCGCGGAGGGGGTGCTGCGGACGCAGCCGATGGGCGTTGTCCTGATGCTGGTCAACGGCGTGAGCTTCGCGGCATATCTGGGCACGTTCCGTCCCCTGATCACGCGCTACGGCGTGGTGACCCTGATGAAGTGGATGTTCCTTTTCTCGCTGTTGCTGTCCTTGCCCTTCTCGATGGGCGGGCTGATGCAGATGGACTTCGCCGCCTTGACGCCGCGGGTGGGCTGGGAGGTCGCCTACGTGATCGTATTCGCCACCTTCGTGGCCTATTTCCTGATCCCGGTGGGACAGAAGCACCTCCGGCCGACGCTGGTGAGTATGTATTCCTACCTCCAGCCTATGATCGCGACCACGCTGAGCATCGCCATCGGAATGGATGTCTTCACCTGGCAGAAAGCCATCGCCGCGGTGCTGATCTTCGGCGGCGTGATCCTGGTCAATCGGTCGCGCGCCGCCGCCGGCTGACGACCCGGCGGGAAGGCTTAATCTTCGGGCTGGGCGCCTTTCGCCTGCAGGGCTCTGGTCACGGTCTCCTTGTACTTGCGGGAGACGGGCAGTTCCGTCCCGCCGACACGGACCGTGTCCGGGGAGGACTGGCTGGCGTACGCGACGTTGACCAGGTAGGAGCGGTGAATCCGGAGGAAGTCCTCCCCCAGGAGATTCTCCCACTGGCTGATGCCGGTCTTGTTGCGGTAGGCCTCTCCGGCCGGCGTGACGATGCGGACTTCCGTGTCGTTGGACTCCACGTAGGCGATTTCGGACACGGGCAGGGTGACGCTCTTCCTCTCGGAGAAGAAGGTGACGCTGCGGTCTTTTGGCTTGAACCGACGGTCTATCCATTTCGACCAGAAATAATCGCCGATGGCCAGGGCGGTGAGGATGAGGCCCAGGAAAGCGGGGTTGATGAGCATCGGCGACACTTCTTTCTGGGAAACGGACCCGAACGGGGTGATCCGCGTCCAGACGAGATGGTGGAGGCAAAGGATCAGGACGATGACCGACACCAGCGTCGCCAGGGACAGATATACCTTGTCCATCGTCTTTTTCGCCCGGGGCATCAGGTACTCCAGCGCCAGGGCGCAGGGGCAGAAGATGAGGCTGATGAGGACGGCCTGGACCGGCGTATAGTCCAGGCTGACGAGAATGGCGACCGTCAGGGCCAGCGCCACCAGCCAATATGCGATTCTGCCAAGGGCTCTCATTACAGGACAAAAATAGGCAAAAAAGAATGCGCCTGCAAGCATTAGGGCCCGACAGGGGGTTTTGACGGGGCTGCAGGGGGATTCGACTTTGGCGTTTTCCGCAGGGGCCCGTACCTTTGCATCGAACCAAAAAACTCAACGCAATGAAAGAAGAAATCTATTACGTCGTGGACTCCCTGGGTGTCACGCACGAGGAAACCTTTGAACGCGCCAGCGTGACGCTTCCCCAGCTCTTCGTGGAGGGCGGCCTGGCCTGGATGATCATCATCTCCCTGTTTCTCATCGCCCTCTTCATCGCCGCGTGGAAGGCGCCGCGCTGGGTGAAGGAGATCGGCGCCGGCGCGCTGGTCTTCGGCGTCTTCGGGACGCTGCTGGGCCTGGCCCAGGTGTTCGACGCCCTGCAGAGCTTCCCGGATGTCGGTCTCGCGGTCATCTGCGGCGGCCTGAAGGTGACCCTCATCACCACCTTCTACGGGCTCATCGTCTATTTCATCTCGCTGGTCATCCGCGTCATCCAGAAACCCAGGATCTGATCGGGCGGGTCCTCTCAGCCCACCAGCACCTTCTTGTACCCCAGGCGGTGCAACTCGATGGCTGCGCCTACGCGGTAGAGCACCGTGTAGGCGCGGGCGAGGAGGTAGAAGCCCCGCGCCGTCTGCGTCTCCACACCCTCGTGCTGCAGCAGGCCGAGCACGGCCAGCGCGCAGCTGAGCAGGGTGTCGGAGATTTTTTTCGCCTCCGCCCCGTCGAGCGGCAGGCCGAGGACGTCCCGCAGGACGTGCTCGTCCATATCGTCCCAGCCGCGCTCCCCGTACCATTTGCGGTAGGGCCGGTCCTTGTAGCGCTGCCAGTCGGCGTCCCAGGCCCAGGCGACGCCGAGGCCGAGGAAGCCCGCCCAGGCGAGCGCGGCCTCCGGGTAGTCGTTGAAATTGACCACCGCGTCGGCGATATAATCCTTGATATAGACGTCCCAGAGGCCGTCGATGTCGGGGCAGCGGACGAGCTCCGCGGGCAGCAGCCCGGCGCCGCTGCAGACCTTGACCAGCCCCTCTTCGAGGAGCTTTTCGAAACGGTCGAGATCGCGGGTATCTTCTTCGGGAAGCATCAGATACGGCGTATTTTAATGACCTGCTTCAAGGCCCCGACCTGCGAGATGACCTTGTCCAGCTCGGCGCTCGAGGGCACCAGCAGGCGGACGGTGATCTCATAGGTCCCGGCGCGCAGGTTCTCCTTGACGTTGAAGGCGCGCATCGCCACCTTGAACTGGCCGATGACGGTCATAATGGCGCTGAGCACGGGATGGTCCAGCTCGGTCGTGACGGCGAGCGTGCACTGGAAGCCGCCGGCGGACGGGCTGTCCTGCCAGACGACCTTCTGGATGCGGTAGGGATAGCGCTCGATGAGCCGGGCGGCGTTGGGGCAGGAGATGCGGTGGATCTTGATGCCCTCGGTGCGCGTGACGAAGCCGAAGACGTCGTCGCCGAACACGGGGTTGCAGCACTTGGACATCTTGTAATCCAGGCCCTTGACGTTCTTCGCGTTGATCACGAGGATGTCGTCCGTGCCCGTGCCGGAATAGCCCTTCGGGGCCGCCGTTTCCTGGATCTCCGCCGGCTGTGCGTTGCGCTCCTGCTGCGCGGTGAGCTTCTGCTGGATGAAGGCCTTGATGTCGTTGACATCCACCTCCCCGCGGGAAATGGCGGCCATAAACGGCAGCACGGAAGGGTACTTGCGCGCCTTGAGGAATTCCACCATCCAGTCGTCGGGGAATTCGAGCTTCCAGTTACGCAGGCGCCGCTCCAGCAGTTCGCGGCCGTCCGCCGCGGCCTTGCGCTCGTCGGCGTCCAGCTCCTGCTTGATCTTGGTGCGCGCCTTGGAGGACACCACCCAGCCCAGCCAGTCGCGGTTCGGACGCTGGTCCTTGCGGGTGAGGATCTCCACGACGTCGCCGGTCTTGAGCTTCTCGCGGATGGGTACGGCCTTGCCGTTGATCCGGCCGCCGGTGCAGCGGCAGCCCAGGCCGGAGTGGATGTTGAAGGCGAAGTCCAGCACGGACGCGCCGGCGGGCAGGATGCGCAGTTCGCCCGTCGGGGTGAACACGAAGATCTCCTTGTCGGGCGGCGCGGGCATATCCTCCGGCGCGGCGTCGAAGGGGTGCTCGAGCGCGTCGCGCACGGACTGCAGCCAGCGGTCGATGGAGGCCTCGTGGCGTATGCCCTTGTAGGCCCAGTGCGCAGCGGTGCCGCTCTCGGCCTCGATGTCCATCCGCTTGGTGCGTATCTGCACTTCGAGGGCCTGGCCCCGCTTGTTGAAGACGGTGATGTGCAGGGATTCGTAGCCGTTGGGACGGGGCGTGGTCAGCCAGTCGCGCAGGCGCTTCGTGTCCGATTCGTATTCCTCGGTCACGTAGGAGAACACCTTCCAGCAGAGGTCTTTCTCCACCTTCGGGTCGTCCTCGCAGTCGATGATGAAGCGGATGGCGAACACGTCATAGACCCCCTCGAAGGGGACCTTCTGCACCTGCATCTTGCGGTAGATGGAGTAGGCGGTCTTGGTGCGTATCTTCAGCTTATAGACGATGCCGGCGTCGGAGAGCTTGCGCTTCAGCGGCTCGATGAACTCGGCCATAAGGCGCTCGCGGTCCTTCTGCGTCGCCTTCAGCTTGTTGGTGATGGTGCGGTACTGCTCGGGGTCGGCGTAGCGGAACCAGATGTTGCCCAGCTCGTTGTTGATGTTGTACAGACCCAGCTGGTGCGCCAGCGGCATATACAGCATCAGGGTCTCGAGGAGCTTCTGGTCGCGGGAGGTCTTGGGAAACATCTGCAGGCCGCGCATCACCTCCAGCCGGTCGGCGATCTTGAGCACGGTCACGCGCGGGTCGGTCGAATACTGGACGATCAGGCGCTTGTAGTTCTCCGCCTCCAGGCGGGTGTCCCTGGGCTTGATGGTCGAAATCTTGTTGAGCCCGTCCACGAGGGTGCGGACGTCCTGCGGGAAGGCGCTGATGTCCACGTCCCTGTGGGCGCGCGTCGCCTCGTGCAGGTACACGGCGGCCACGCACGCATCCGGGAGGCCGATTTCGTCCTCCACGATGCGGGCCACGTTGTCCGGGTGCGTGATGAACGGACTCCCGTCGAAGCGGGTCTCGTCCTTCAGCACCTCCAGCGCCAGCGCCCGGGCTTGTCCGACCATATTGTCCATCAGGACAAATATAAGATTTTAATTCGTATCTCTGTTCCTTGCGTCCCGGTTTTGGGGACGGAAGGAACGATTTCCTGGGGAAAATGCGTCTTGCGTCCCGTTTTTCGGGACGGAAGGAACGGTCGGGGGAAACGGAAGGAACGGTAGGGGGATGAAATGGGGAAACGGAAGGGAAACGGTCGGGGGGACGGGCAAGGGGGACGGGCAGGGGGGCTTTGGGAGGGGTGGAAAAGTGCCGTTGCAAAAATACCGGGGAATCGTTATTTTTGTAGGATTTATGAAATTCCAGCTCGAATCCGAATACAAGCCGGCGGGAGACCAGCCGGAGGCGATCGAAGGGCTCTGCTCCGCACTGGAGGCAGGGGTCGGCGACGTGACGCTGCTGGGCGTCACGGGTTCGGGCAAGACCTTCACGATGGCGGGGGTGATCGAGCGCCTGCAGCGGCCGGCGCTGATCCTCAGCCACAACAAGACCCTCGCCGCCCAGCTCTACGGCGAATTCAAGTCCTTCTTCCCGCACAACGCGGTGGAGTACTTCGTCTCCTACTACGACTACTACCAGCCGGAGGCCTACATCCCCACGACGGACACCTACATCGAGAAGGACCTGAGCATCAACGACCAGATCGAAAAGCTGCGCCTGAGCGCCGCCAGCGCCCTGCTGAGCGGGCGGCGCGACGTGATCGTGGTGAGCTCCGTGTCCTGCCTCTACGGCATCGGCAACCCGGATGACTTCCACGCCCAGACGGTCCCCGTCAGAAAAGGGGAGACCCGCAGCCTCACCGGGCTGCTCTATCGTTTGGTGGACGCCCTGTACAACCGCACCGAAGTGGACTTCAAACGGGGGACTTTCCGCGTGCGCGGGGACACGGTGGACGTGTACCTCGCCGGCTCGGACGACGCCGTGCGCATCGAGTTCTTCGGCGACGAGATCGAGGGCCTGTCCCTGATCGACCCCGTGACCGGGGCGAAGCGCGAGGACATCGATCAGATCAACATCTACCCGGCTGGCAACTTCGTGACCACCAAGGAACGCGCCGCCCTCGCCGTGTCCCACATCCAGGACGACCTCGTCCGCCAGATGGAATACTTCGAGAGCGTGGACAAGGGCCTGGAGGCCAAGCGCCTCAAGCAGCGCGTGGAATACGACCTGGAGATGATCAAGGAGATGGGCTACTGCCCGGGCATCGAGAACTATTCCCGCTACTTCGACGGCCGCCGGGAGGGGCAGCGCCCCTTCTGCCTGATCGACTATTTCCCGAAGGATTTCATCACCTTCGTGGACGAGAGCCACGTCACGCTGCCGCAGGTGCACGCGATGTACGGCGGCGACCACAGCCGCAAGAGCGTGCTGATCGAGTACGGCTTCCGCCTGCCGGCGGCGGCCGACAACCGTCCCCTCAAGTTCGAGGAATTCGAGGCCCTGACGGGCCAGAAGGTCTATGTCAGCGCCACCCCGGCCGACTACGAGCTGGAGAAGTGCGGCGGCCTCGTGGTGGAGCAGGTGGTCCGGCCGACCGGCCTGCTGGACCCGCCGGTCGAGGTCCGGCCCACCAAGAACCAGGTGGACGACCTCGTGGAGGAGATACGCAAGCGCGCCGAGGCCGACGAGCGCACGCTCGTCACCACGCTGACCAAGCGTATGGCCGAGGAGCTGGACGAATACCTGCGCCGCATCGGCGTGCGCGTCCGTTACATCCACTCCGACGTGGACACCACGGAGCGCGTGGAGATCATCGAAGACTTCAAGAACGGGCTCTTCGACGTGCTCGTGGGCGTGAACCTGCTGCGCGAAGGCCTGGACATCCCGACCGTCTCGCTCGTGGCGATCCTCGACGCGGACAAGGAGGGCTTCCTGCGCACCACGCGCGCCCTCACCCAGACGGCCGGGCGCGCGGCCCGCAACGTCAACGGCCTCGTCATTATGTACGCCGACAAGATCACCCCCTCGATGGAGGAGACCATACGCGAGACCGACCGGAGGCGCAAGAAGCAGATCGCCTACAACAAGCTCCACCACATCACCCCGAAGCAGGTGGAGGTAAAACAGAACATCCTCGCCGGGGAGCTGACCTCGCGCGGCGGCAAGCCCGTCGCCCGCGGCCTCGCGAACGGCACCACGGGCCGCGTGAGCGCGCCCAATTCCTACGACGACCCGACCTACATCCCGAACCCTTCGGACCTGGGACGCGGGACGGTGGCCGTCGGCTTCGGCCACGACTCCCACCGGGAGGCGGGGGCCGCCTACCGGGACGGCCACGTGGCGGCGGACCTCGCCGCCGTGCTGCAGGATCCGGTGATACGCTCGATGTCGCGGGAGCAGATAGAAAAGATCGTAGAAGAGGACCGCCGGCGGATGAAGAAGTCCGCGGCGGAGCTCGATTTCGCGCAGGCCGCCCAGTACCGCGACGAGATGTGGGCCCTGCAGGAGTACCTTAAAGTTTGGAAAGACCGATGAGAAGATACCAGATCGTCTTGTTCATTTTCGGCGTGATCGCCGCCCTGGCGGTCCTGTGCGCCGTGTTTCCCGAAGAGGGGCTGTGGGGCCTGCGCTTCCCGCAGCTGTCGGACATCCTATCCGCCGCGGAGAAGGACGAAGGCCCTTCGCCCGAGGAGCTGATCCAGCTCCGCCGGCAGGCCGTGCTGGCCGCGGAGAAGGACCAGTACCAGAACTATTTCCGGGAGGACCCGGCCCGCTTCTACGTGCCCGATGACGACTACACCTTCTTCGACGAGTTCTTCGCCGCCCTCGACGAGGCGGAGCGGACGCCGCTGCGCATCGTGCACTACGGCGACTCCCAGATCGAGGAGGACCGCATCACCGGCGCCATCCGCGAGCGGCTCCAGGCCCGTTTCGGGGGCAACGGCCCCGGAATGATGCCGGCGCGCCAGCACGCCACGCCCTACGTGGGCGGCGGCAGCACGGCGGAGCTGGCCCGCTATTTCAACTACGGCGACCTGTCCTACCGCGCGGGCATCCGCAAATACGGCCCCTACGCCGACTTCGTCCGCCTGGACACGACGGCGACCCTGTCCTACTATCCCATCCGGGGCAAGAGCAAGGCCGAGCAGCGCACCTTCGAGCGCGTGACGCTCGTGGCGGGCAACCTCCGCAGCCGGCTCTCCGTGAGCAGCCGGGGCGACAAGCGGACGGTCGAGGCGGACGGCAGCCCGCTGGCGTTCGTGCGCTTCGAGATGCCCGACAGCTCCACCCGCGTGTCGCTGACCGTGTCGGGCTATGCCGACCTCTACGGCGTCCTGCTGGACAGCAAGACCGGCGTGCGTATGGACAATATGGCGATGCGCGGCAGCTCCGGCGCCATCTTCACCACGATGGACGCCGACCAGCTGCGCGACTTCTACCGCGAGGAGAACGTCCGCCTGATTATGCTGCAGTACGGCGGCAACAGCGTGCCCTACCTCAAGACGGACACGCAGATCGCCACCTACGTGGAATCCATCCGCAAGCAGATCGTCCTGCTGCGGGAGCTGGCCCCGCAGGCGAAAATCGTCTTCGTGGGCCCCTCCGATATGTCCACCGTGGTCAGCGGCAAGCGCCAGACCTATCCCAAGCTGCCCGGCATCGTGGACCTGCTGCGGGAGAACGTCCTGGCCGCCGGCGGCGCCTACTGGGACATCTTCGGGGTGATGGGCGGAGAGAATTCGATGGTCCAGTGGGTGGCCGCGCGCCCGCAGCTGGCCGGCTCGGACTACGTCCACTTCACCCTCGCCGGCTCGCGCAAGATCGGCGATATGTTCTGCGACGCGCTCTTCGTGTATTACGACTATTATCAGTGGCGGATGAGGAATGGCCGGTAGGACACGCATATCTGTCATCCTGAGCCTGTCGAAGGATCTCTTCGCCTGTGCGGCGGCGCTCCTGCTGGGCTTCTCGGCCCGGGCGCAAGCCGTCCCCGCCGCCGATTCGCTGGCGGTCGCGGCCGATTCCGTGGCTCTGCCCCGCTGGCCGCAGCTGCCCGAATGCGCCCGCCTGGACAAGTCCGTGCTGCTCTTCCCGGGCTCCCGGATGGCGCAGGACATCTTCTACGCCAAGCTGGACGAACTGGTCGAGACGGGGCGGGGGAACGTCAACGTCTGGCACGTGGGCGGCTCCCACGTGCAGGCCGCCTTCTTCCCCAACCGCATTATGAACCTGCTGGACTCGCTGACCCTGCGCGGCGACCGCGGCTTCCTGTTCCCGTACAAGCTGGCGGGGACCAACTACGACAAGACCTACACGATGACGGCAACGGGGGAATGGGAGGCGCCCATCCTGACGCAGTCCACGACCCTGCGCCGCCCTCGCTACGGCGTGATCGGCTACGGCGCGCGCACCGCGAGCCCCGACGCCTCGGTGAGCTTCCGGCTCAACGCCAGGGGCGACAGCCTCTGGTGCTGCGAGAGCGTGCGCGTGCTGGGCTACGGCTCCTCCGAGCGCGCCTACCCCTACATCATCTGCCTCGCGGACACGCTGCGCTTCGACTTCGAGCCGGAGACCGCCAGCTACCTCTTCTACCTGCCGGCGCCCACGGATACCGTGCACCTGCAGTTCCACATCCCCCAGGGGGAGGAATTCACGCTCACCGGCCTGCAGCCGATCAGCTACCGCCCGGGGGTGAACTACTATTCCTCCGGGGTCAACGGCGCCGCGCTGCCGTCCTGGCTGGACAAGTGCGCGGACCTGGAGCGCGATATGCAGCTGGTGCACCCGGACCTCGCGATCCTCGCGGTGGGCATCAACGATTCCGCCGTCCCGGCGAAAGACTTCAAGCCGGAGAAATTCAAGGACAACTACCGCCGCCTGATGCGTATGGTGCTGAAGACCAACCCCGAATGCGCCTTCATCTTCATCACCAACAACGACAGCTACCGCTACGTGCGCCGGGGAATGACCTGGAACACCAACGGCGAGGCCGTGCGCACGGCGATGATGGAGCTGGCGGAGGAGTTCGGGGCGGGCGTGTACGACGTGTACGGCCTGATGGGGGAGGCGCACTCCGTCGAGGCGTGGCGGGACGCGGGCCTCGTGAAGACGGACCGCCTGCATTTCACGGACGTTGGATACGAACTGCTGGGCGACCTCTTCGTGGAGGCCCTGATAGACGATAAATGGAGGAGATAGGCGTATGGACTGGTGGAATGGCATAGCGGGATTTGCACAGCGCCTGTTCGGATTCGACCCGAACTCGCCGCTGCTCTTCACCCAGTTCTATTTCTGGGCGTTCTTCGCCCTGGTCTTCGCCGTCTTCGCGCTGATCGGGCGGAACCGCCTGTCGCTGCGCAACGCCTTCCTCTTCCTGGTCAGCCTCTTCTTCTACTACAAGACCAGCGGCCTGTCGGTGCTGATCCTGATCTTCGTGACCTGCTCGGACTTCACGATCGCCCGGCGCATCGCCGCGACGACGCACCCCGGCCGCAAGAAGGCCTGGCTCATCCTGAGCGTGTGCATCGACCTGCTGATCCTGTGCTACTTCAAGTACTCCTACTTCTTCGCGGACTTCGTCCACTCGATCACGGGGCTGGAACTCAAGGTGGTCAACGTGTTCGGGATGCTGGGCAACGTCCTGACGGGCGCGGAGCGCTTCAGCGTGGACAGCATCGTGCTGCCGGTGGGCATCTCCTTCTTCACCTTCCAGGTGATCAGCTACACCGTGGACGTGTACCGCGGCCAGGTGAAGCCGGTGGACAACATCCTCGACTTCGGCTTCTACGTCAGCTTCTTCCCGCAGCTGGTGGCGGGCCCCATCGTGCGGGCGAGCACCTTCATCCCGCAGCTCTACAAGCCCTATTTCCTGGGCCGCAAGCAGTTCGGCATCGCCGTGTTCTGGATCCTCAACGGTCTGGCCAAGAAGCTGATCCTGAGCGACTACATCGCGGTCAACTTCATCGACCGCGTGTTCGAGAATCCCCAGCTCTTCACCGGCTTCGAGAACCTCGCCGCGCTCTTCGGCTACTCCCTGCAGGTCTATGCCGACTTCTCGGGCTATACGGACATCGCCATCGGCGTGGCGATGCTGATGGGCTTCTACCTCCCGCAGAACTTCAATTCCCCCTACAAGGCCTCCAACCCGCAGGACTTCTGGCGGCGCTGGCATATGTCCCTGAGCACCTGGCTCAAGAACTACCTCTACATCCCCCTGGGCGGCAACCGCAACGCCACCTTCGGCACCTACTTCTGGATCATCCTCTTCGCCGTGATCGCGGCGATCCTGTCGGGGAGCTGGGTGGTGTCGCTGATCTTCGTGGTGATGGCGGCCGGGGTGGGCCTGGTGGCGCATTTCAACCCCGAGCGGCGCAAGAAGATCCTGTCCAACATCAACCGCTTCATCACGATGCTGCTGGGCGGTATGTGGCACGGCGCTTCGTGGAATTTCATCATCTGGGGCGGCCTGAACGGCATCGGCCTGGTGGTGTACCAGTTCTGGAAGGAGATGAAATGGGGCCTGCGCTTCGGCATCGTGACGGGGGTGGCGGCGCTGCTCGGCGTGCTGCATTTCACCGTCGGCGCGCCGGTGTGGAACCTGCTCTTCGTGTGGTCGCTCTTCGTCTGGACGGGCACGCTCGTGCGCTTCATCTATCACCTGGCGGGCGGCAAGGGCTGCAAGCAGCTGGGCTATTACTGGGGCGTGATCCAGACCTTCACCTTCATCACCTTCACGCGCCTGTTCTTCCGCAGCGGCAGCAACCTCGACCCCGCCACGGCGAACGAGGTCGCCTGGCAGACCGCCCGGCGTATGGTGAACCAGATCGGCTCCGCCTGGAACTGGGCGCAGATCCCGGAGATCGTCGGGACCTACTGGAAGGTCTTCGCGCTGGTGATCGCGGGTATGGTGATCCACTGGCTGCCGACGCGCTGGAAGCGCTGGTACCGCCTCAATTTCGCGATGCTTCCGCTGCCGGTGATGGCCCTCGCCGTCGTCGCCGTCGTCTTCGTCGTGTATCAGTTCATCACCGCCTATTTGCAGGCATTCATCTACTTCCAGTTCTAGCGAACCGGAAGTAGATAAACGCTGCATGCCGGCATCACTTCGTTCCGCCGGGTGCCTCCCGGTCGTCGCATCGCTCCTCCCTCCGGCACGCGCCTGACGGCGCTTCGGCCTACGGCCTCAAATAAACTAGCGGCACTGCCTGTGTGCCGGCTAACAGCGTGATGCGGAAATGCTTGATTGTTAGGTAGATAAGAAGAACAGGGGTGCCTCAAAACTACACCCCTGTTCTTCTTAGATAATTGATAACCAGCCATTTGCTCATCACGGCACTGTAGAACTGACAGTATCGGGCCATCGCCGCCGCGCATAGCGGGGCGCGGCGGCTCCGCCGGAATCGTGGTCGGAGACTGGTCGATCTGAAGAGGGCAGACTAAAGGCACCCGAGCTCGTTGGGGCGGCTCGGCGCAGCCTGCCCGTTGCCGGAGACAGACGATTGGCGGAAACAGATGGTTGGCGTTCGGCACCGAAAATGGTCGATATTGGCGCCGACCCCACTCGAAAAACCTGTTTCGGCGCCGGAATCCGCCAAAATCGGTTCCAACCCGTGTCAAGTGTTCTCCGAACAACCGGCCATCTGGCCAGTCCTCCCCCTGAAGCACAGTCGCGGTGGTCGGTATCCAGTTGATATGAAGATAGTTATGCGTTTATCTCTGCTCAAAACGGGGCGGAGGTAATTCGTTAACTGCTTGATATAAAGGAAAATGCAGTCCATCGCCCAGTGGCTGCCGGATAGCTGCACCGGGCTTATTTTCGCGGTTCTACAGCAAAACCACATAATCGTGTGGTGTTTTTCTGCTCCCGAAATACGAATTTTGGGGACGATAACGGTGGATAAGGCTATGATCGATTTGACCGAACCGCTGAACGGGCGGGAACTGGAGATTCTGCGACGGATTGCCAAGGGGCAGTCGTCCACCCAGATTGCTGAGGCGCTGCACCTGCGGCCCAACACGGTCCTGTGGTACCGCAAGCGGCTCTACGCCAAGCTCGACGTCCACTCCGTCGCCGCCTTCACCACCGAACTGCACCGCCGCGGACTGGTTTGATCCCGGCGGCGTGTCCGCGGTATGGTCTTTGAATAGGTAGTGCCCGGTATGGATCTTAGAAAGATTTCCCTGTTCGTGTTGCTGATCGCCGGCGCCCTGTCGCTGCGGGCGCAGGACGTGCCGACCACGATCCTGGACGGCCCGCTCATCAAGGCGGACACGCTCCGGACCCGGCCGGCGCCGCTTCCGGTGATGGGCACTGCGCCCGCTCCGGGCATCCGTCAGCCGTCCATCCTGCGGCCGCCGCTCTTCGAGACGAAGGAGCAGCGCGCCGCCCGGATCAACGCCGCGGTGCAGGCGAACGTGATGAACTATATGGACCAGAGCCTTGCCTGGTACCGCCCGCCCAAGCTCTCCCGGGAAGTGAAGATGGCCCTGTTTATGGCCAGCCTCTTCCTGAGCAATCCCTATGGCTTCCGGGAGGGTTACGTTCCCCTGATGAACCATTCCTTCCCCTTCATCGAGGCGAAGACCCCCGGGATGGCTCCCTACGACAATCCCTACTCTCCGGACAGGTTCCCCCAGGCCATACGCAGCGAATACGACTTCGCCACCGGCAAATACAAGCAGGTGATGGTCCCCTGGGACGAATATGAGAAGAATATGGCGCGCAGCTTCGGCGGCGCCTACAACAGCACTCCCGTCCCGAAGATCGCCGTCACCCCCGTGGAGCGCGAGATGCAGCGGATGGGCATCGCTCCGTAGAGGATTTACTTTACCTTACTGTCGCAATACCAGCAACGCGTGATTCCGTTCTCGGCGAGGCGGAAGCGGGGCTCCGCGTTCTCGTTGTTGCAGATGCACTTGGTGTTGGAGCAGTGCAGGGAGGCGTTGTAGATGGGCGGCTCGTGCTCCGGCATCGTGTGCGCCGGGTCGTTCTTCCACTCCATCAAGCTGATGATCAGCGCCATACGGACCAGCTTCCCGTTCTCCACCTGGCGGAAATACGCCGCCCGCGGATCGTCGTCCACCTCCGTGAGGATCTCGTTGACGCGGGGCAGCGGGTGCAGCACGGCCATCTTCTCCTTCGCCAGCGCCATACGGCGGGCGTCCAGCACGAAGCTGTCCTTCACCCGGTCGAACTCGTCCTCGTCCAGGAAGCGCTCCTTCTGCACGCGCGTCATATAGAGCACGTCCAGCTCCGGGATCGCGTCGTCGAGGCTGTCGGTCTCGCGGTATTCCACGCCCATCTTCTCGCAGACGTCCTGCTTGATGTAGTCCGGCAGGCGCAGCTCATCCGGGGCGATCAGCACGACCTTGATGCCGTGGTAGCGGGACAGGGCCTTGATCAGGGAATGCACCGTGCGGCCGAAGCGGAGGTTGCCGCAGA
>JAEEGG010009129.1_pt1 | contig 22314 bp, 14 predicted proteins | sample 9134161 | NCBI WGS metagenome assembly JAEEGG01 (sample SAMN16246543, study PRJNA631951) | gut metagenome | biome: gut microbiome; feature: rumen; material: CR-attached | host: Bos | place: Iran: Karaj | collected 2018-10
CCCGGGCGGGGCGTTCCGGGATGGCGGCGAAGCAAGTAATATAATAACACAAGAAGGAGTAGTTGTCAAGCGCCGACCGGTCCCGGGACCGCAACGGCCCGTGTCAGACGGGCAGCAGCCTGCGGTAATAGTACGCGGCCATGGCGCTCCAGCCGTGGCAGAGCGACCCCGCTCCGTCGAAATCGGCCTCGCCTTCGATGGTCTCCCAGAAGGTCGTCGCGCCGCGGTCAAGCATGTAGCCGCAGTCCCTGTCGATCTCGCCGAGAACGACATCGGTGTATTTCGCGGCGTCGGTCGCCAGCAGGGCGTCGTAACGGAAGCAGGCCATCGAGAGCGTGGCCGGAACCGAACCGTCGCCGCCGTTCGCGGCGATCAGCGACAGCATCTTCTCCGTTGCCGGAAGTCCGGCCAGCACGCACAGCGCCTGAGTCAGGACGGAGATCCTGCGGTCCTCCGAGGGCGAGCCGTCGTAAACAGGCCCTCTGAAGCTGTGATAACACCCGTCCGGGCTCTTGAATACCCGCCCGGCGGCCGCTCTGACCCCGTCGGCCTCGGCGATCATCAGGGAGGCCCTGCCGGCGTCGCCGGCCGCAGACAGCAGCTCGGCATACGCTTCGAGGGCAAGGACCAGCGAGGCGTTGAACGGCAGGTCGTAGACCACCATCTTTCTGGCCTCGACGGCGCGGGGATCGTTCGACCACTGGCTGCCGTCCATACCGGGGGACCACTCGTAGAAGTTCCAGAACAGTCTGCCTCCGGACGGCCATCTGGGGACGAGCCCGCGGAACTCGCCGTCGGCAGCCCTGCGGCCGAGGACCGTGTCCATAAGCCCGCTCAGCACCGGAAGCTTTTCGACGGCGAACCCGACGTCGCCGGTGGCGCGGACATACTCGTTCAGCTGTATGAAATACGCAAGCGTGTAGAAGGGTATGGGGAGGTCGCGTCCCGCGGGATAGCAGAGCGAGAGCATCCCGTCGGGACGGACGCCGCGGGAGATGAGATCGAGCGAGGCCCTGGCCATGGCGACGTTGCCGTCGGAGAAGACCTCGTAGCCCGCCAGCATCTGGTTGCGGGAATCCAGGGTGTAGAGAGCCTGTTCCCTCCACGGGCAGTCCTCGTAGTGCTCGTGCATGCAGCAGCGAAGCGTATGGACGGCTGTGGAGTAGATCTCGGCGCGGAGCCCGGAGAACGGATTCGGCTTCTCCTCGACGGGATAGACCGAGGGGCGGAAGCGGACGCGGACGTCCGACGGAAGCCCGGGTATGAACACCTGTATGTAACGGCAGCCTATGCGACGCAGAGCCGGGAAGAAGCGGTTCCGTCCCGCGCAGAATCTGGCCGAGAAGGCGAAGCGACGCCATCCCGCGCAGACGCGGCAGAGGCCGTCCTTAAGATGCTCGCCCCAGCCGACAAGCGCCGTGCCGGCCGTGTTGGCGCAGAACTCGATCTCCGGGAAGCCCACGGTCTCGCGGCCGAGGTCCACAAGGTAGTAGCGGCCGTCAGCCTGATCGAGCGGGACGTCGAGCTCAGCCTCAGTCATCAGACTGCCGGTGTCGTCGCCGCCCCTGAGACGGTACGTGCCGAAGCGGACGGAGCGGCCCTCGACGGCATCCTCCAGCACGAGGCGCCGGTTCGGCCTCGGACGGACGGTGACCTTTCCGATATCGACGGCCTCGGAGAAACGCAGTGGATCGGGGCCTCTGACCCCGTCGAGGTCGAAGCCCGGCCCGAGCTGACCGGTGATCTCGGTGCGTCCGTGCTGGACATAGCCGTGGGTGAACCTGGACGGCGTCCTGGGGCCCGAGGCAAAGATGCAATGCTCGCCGTCGAAGACGCAGAAGACCGCGTAGGCACGGTGCTTTATGTGGACCGAAGAGTCCACCCCGCTGTGCCAGGCGGTCACGATCAGCTCCTCGTCCGCGGAGGCTGGCCGGAGCGGGATCTCGTCGTACACAAGGTCTGAAGGATAGGACGAATACTGCCCGAAGCCTACCAGCCTGCCGCCCAGGAAGACGTTGTAGTCCGTGTCCGCGGCGATGCGCATGGTATAAGGCCTGCCCGGGACCAGTTTCACGTCCGGACAGAAATCCGCATATTCGTTATTCTCTCCTCCTCCGCGCACCCAGACGGGCTGTGCGGGGAGTTCCGCACACAGTTTTTCTTCCATGACGTTTCCGCCTTTCATTTTTTTGCCCCGGATCGGCCGGGACCGCCTGAAAGTCCGGTGGTGTCAGATCATCCTTTGGAGTCCGATCATCGTAACGGCCGGGGTTTCCGGGCCGTCTAAAAGTCCGGGGCCGCAGAAGCGGCCCCGGTTTATTCGGATACTGAAGCTTAGAGGATCAGTCCGCCGCGGTTGGCGCGGATCAGTTCTCTCTTCTTCTCCTCCGGACGATCACGATGCCTCCGAGGGCCACGGCGGCGACCGCGACCAGGGCAACGATCATGTACACGGAGTAGTCTCCGGTGGCGGCGGAAGCTGATCCGCCGGCGTTGCTGGAATCGTAAACGTCGAACTCGGAGATGCGGCAGACGTAGCTGAAGAAGGTCTCTTCGTAGGTCTCACCGGCATCATTGGTGACGCTATAGGGAACGATGAACTTCTGCTGGACTCTGGGCACAGAGGTCGCGTAGACGATGTTGGTGACGCCCTCGTATGCCTTGTTGAACTTCTCGGAGATGTACCTGTACTGAGCGACGGAACCGTCGGCAAATACGTATTTGCCATTTTTCATGTTGCCGCCCTGGGACTTCAGGAGGTTGGCTCCGACGAACGGGAAGCGTCCGTTGGCCTTCTCCTGGTAGCGGACGGAGGACCATGCCTTCTGGTAGGTCTGGCCGCCGTCGGTGGAGACCAGGATGTCGAATTCGCAGTCGAACTGCTGGCAGGCCCAGGCTTCGTCATCCGCATAGTAAGTATTGTTGTTGATCCATAGGGCAAAGCTGTCGGCCTTTACTCCGCCTGTATCCTTGCCGAGATCCTTGAATTCGAATGAGTAGAGGTATTTCTGGCCGTCGACGCCGTTGAAGGTAATATCCCCTCCGCTCTTGGTCTTGAGCGTGGAGGCGTTGTAGTTGGACTTGGCGCCTTCGACATCAGCCTTCTTGATCCAGGAGGTATTGAAATAGCAGTTGCCGCCCGCCTTAGCGTACACGCCGTCGGTGAGTTTCGGGAGTTCCGAGGTTCCTGCATTTTTATTGGGATTGGTGAAAACGGCGGTCTGTTTGTCAAGGACGTCTATCTTCTTGCCTGTATCTACTTTGAGGCTCTTAGCATCGTCAGTCACTTCGACGGCAGCGGGGACCTCGGTGAAGGTCTCGGTGAGCACGCGCTCGACGTACAGAACGTCGCCTTCATGGGAGACGGAGAAGTTGGCGCCCCAAGAGATAGCGGAGATGGCCTTCTTACCGCCTGACTCTTTGCCATCTTTATTGATAGACTGATACTCTACACCGTTAGGAGAGTAGAATACGGCCGTGGTGAAGTAATCGTCGTCGTCGGCGTCGTACTTCACGGTCTTGTCGAAGAGGGATTTGGCCTTGCTGAGAACGAGCTTGCACCAGAGCTTGCCGTCGAACACGAAGTACACGGTGCCCTTGTTGTTACCGATGCCCTCGGCGGTGTCGTCGTAAACGGCGTCGATGTAGATGTCGTAGGTGTGGTAATCCTTGGTGAGGTCCACTCCGGCGTCGAATTCATAGACGATGGCGTCGAGTTCGTGCTTGCCGTCCGCGCCCTTGGTGCCGAGGGTCCTGACGTAGGCAAGGAGCTTGGTGGGCTGTCCGGGGACGAAGGTCCAGCCGTAACCGGCGGTGCCGCCGATGTGGGCGTCGGGAGCGCTTTCAATGGGGTACTCACCGCATCTCCATTCCTTCTTTTCCTCGTCGCTGTCTCTCTCGGGTCTGAAGCCGGAGCCGTAGCTCATATTGGTGCCCATGTAACCGGTGACCTTCTCGGGCTTCAGGGTCAGGGAGAAGCGGATCTTACCGGCTCCGCCGTAGTCGTTCTTTATCTCCTTCTGGAAGCCGCTGTCTCTGTCGAACCACTGTTTGCCGGTGATCTTGGCGACCTTCCTGGTGCCGTCGGTATACATTACGGCATGGGAGTTGTCGAACACTCTGGAGGGAGTCCATTTCTGTCTGATGGTGTTGGTGCTGGAAGTCCAGTTCTTGTCGTTGATGGACTTGCCGTCTTCCGCATCTTTGTAGACATCGCCGTTGTAGTTGATGTCGTCGATGACGGTCACGGCGCTCTGCTCGGCCGGGAACACCGGCACGAAGAGGGCGGCGATCATGGCGGCAACGCACACGATGCTGACTATCGCTCTTTTCATGCTGTACCTCTGTTCTCACATATTTTGCCTTTTTGGCACGTTAATAATACTACACTTCCCGAGCCCTGTCAAGGCGTCGTGTGCTTTTTTGTTACAAAAGCTGAAAACTCCGTGACGGCTATGTGAATGATGCACAATGGGAAAAGGGAGCCTGCCTTCCGCGTATTGGCCTTCTGCGTATTGATTTCCGGCCCGACCCATGGTATAATGTTACGCGGAAGGCCCCTGCCACATTTTCACGGGAGGTCAATCTTATGTCAGCAGTCCCGGCTTCTTCTTTCCTCAAGGGCGGCTCAGCCGGCGCCTTTCTGCGGCACGCGGCATTCATCGCCCTGATACTGCTCCTTTGTATGCCGCTGATCTGCGGCTGCACGGGGGGCGGCCCCGCCGGATCCGAAGGCTCAGGTTCGACGGCCCCGGAACAGACAGAGGCGCCCGCGGGACCCATGCCCGAGGACGACACCGACTATATAATCTCCGAGGGCGGCTCGCCCTTCCGCGTAGCGGTGCGGGAGAAGGCCAACGCCGACGAAAAGACCTGCGCCGAGTCCATCGTCGCCGGACTGAAAAAAGAGTTCGGGATCGAGGTGGAACTCGTCAGCGGAGCCGGTGAGGACTCCGTGCCGGAGATAGTGGTGGGCCTCTACGCCTGGGCGAGGGCAAACGACATCTACGACAACGCCGCCGTGGGCGGCTGGACGGTCTGCCGCAGAGGGGCGAAGCTGCTCGTGTTCGCCGGCGACCGCGCAAGCTACGCTTCAGCTCCGAACCAGCTGATAAGATACGTCGCCAGGATGTCCGAGGGGGACACCGTCCGGCTGAGCAAAATGTTCTACGGGACCGAGCCCGTGGGGAACATCTCCCTCCGCATACCGCTCCCCGAAGGGCTCTGCGCGACTTACATACAGCACGCCGGAGGCTCCGACGCCTCGAAAAGGGCGGCCTCCGTGAACTACGCCGGCGTTAACGAGGCAGCCTACGACGCCTATCTCGCACGGCTGGCATCCTCCTCTTACGTCAAGGGGTTCGAGAACAGCATCGACGGCAACCGCTACGCCTTTTTCACGGGCGCGACGAGGCTGCTCTCGGTGGACTACTTCCCCTCCCTCCGCCTTATGAGGATCGTCTCCGAACAGCTGCCTTCCAAACCCGTGTGGGAGCTCTCCGGGGGCGAGCGCAAATACCCGGTCAGGATGATCCTTATCGGGCGCTCCAGCGCGTTCATAGTGACGCTTGCCGACGGCAGATACCTGCTCTACGACACGGGATACAACACCGCGCCGCAGATGATAATGGACTACATGACGTCCAACAACGTCTTCACCGACGGCAAGGTCCACATCGCCGCCGTGATAATCAGCCACCCTCACGACGACCACATGAACGGCCTGCTGGACCTTGCCGACAACTACTCCGGCTCCATCGTCTGCGAGACCGTCATGTATAACATCGTGTCGTCGGACCGCCAGAGCGACGTCAGCGACACGACTCTCAGCAAGCATCAGACGTCCATCAACAACGCCGCAAAGAAGCTCGGCGCCTCGGTGTACTGCCTGCGGGCCGGCCAGCGCTTCGTGCTCTCCGGAACGGAGTTCGAGGTGCTGTTCACGCCAGACGAGCTCGGCGATTATTACCTCTCCGGCGACAGCACCTGGACCGACCTCAACAACTCCTCGGTCCTTGTATCAATGACCGAGTCCGGCCAGACGACCCTGTTCACGGGCGACTGCCGCGGCGGCGAGGCCAACATGGTCGCGTCCATGTTCCCGCGCGGGCTCAAGGCGGATATGATGGAGGTCGCCCACCACGGGTACAACGTGGCCGACACGCTGCGGCTGTACACCGACGCCCGCCCGTACGTGCTGTTCTGGCCCGTTAGCAAGGCGGAGGTCGACGTGTCCAGATACTTCGTCCAGGAGCTGATGGCCGCGTCTTACGTGAAAAAGCATATCTGGCAGGAGGACCTGCTCGAGGTCACGCTGCCTTACAACCCCTGAGCTGCCTCGGCGGACCGGGGACATAATACTGTCCGAAACGGAAGGTGTGAAAATGTCGGGAAACGTTGTCGACTGGAAAACCATAACGGCCTTTATAACCGAGGCCTTCGTACGCTACGGCGTCCCGCCCGAGGACGCGGCCATATGCGCCGACGTCATCCTCGAGAGCGACCGCCGCGGAATCAAATCTCACGGAGTCAACCGTTTCAAGCCGTTCTACATAGACCGGATCGTCGCCGGGATCCAGAATCCCGTGACCGATCCCGAGGTGGTCAAAGAGACCGAGACCACGGCCGTCATCGACGCCCACGACGGCATGGGACAGGTCGCCGCGTACAGGGCCATGGAGCTGGCCATAAAGAAGGCAAAGGAGCACGGCACCGGAGCCGTTGCGGTCATGAACTCGTGCCATTACGGCATTGCCGGCTACTACACCTCCATGGCGGCCAGGGCCGGGTGCGTCGGGATCACCTGCACCAACACCAGGCCCGCCATAGCACCTACCTTCGGGATCGAGAACATGCTCGGCACCAACCCGATCTCGTTCGCCATGCCGACCGACGAGGCCTTCGATTTCAACCTCGACTGCGCGACGTCCATAATACAGCGCGGAAAGGTCGAGGTCAAGGCGCGCTTCGGCGAGCCCCTCCCCGAGGGACTGGTCATTGGCCACGACGGGCAATATCTCACGGACTCCCGCGAGATACTGAAGGGCCTTCAGGCCGGGACCGCGGCTCTCTGCCCCCTCGGCGGAGCGGGCGAGGAGCGTGCGGGCTACAAGGGCTACGGGCTTTCGACCGTCGTCGAGATCCTCTCGGCCGCCTTCACCGGCGGGCCGTTCCTGAAGCAGCTCTCCGGGCTTGCCCCGGACGGCTCGGCGGTGCGCTTCCACCTCGGCCACTTCTTCATGGCCGTCGACACGGAGCACTTCTGCGGCGAGGCCGTCTTCAGAAAGACCGCCGGCGACATCTGCCGCTCCCTCAGGGCCTCCGCCAGGGCACCCGGGCAGGAACGCATCTACACGGCCGGCGAGAAGGAGTACGAGGCCAAGCTCAGCAACACGGCTGGCGTCGCCATAAACGAGTCCGTCCAGAAGGAGTTCAGCGCCGTGAGGGACGACCTCGGCCTCCCCTTCGTCTTCCCCTGGGAGGAATGAAGACCGGGCGCGCGCCCGGTCAGCAGAATTCAGATCAGAGAAAAAATAAAAACATACCGAAAGGATAAGCCATGGCAACCATAAGAGAAGAATCCCTCAAGAAGCACTACGAATGGAACGGAAAGATCGAGGTCCGCTCCCGCGTCCCCGTCAACACCCGCGAGGACCTCTCGCTGGCCTACACGCCCGGCGTCGCCGAGCCCTGCCTTGAGATCCAGAAGGACGTGAACAAGTCCTACGAGCTGACCCGCCGCAACAATCTCGTCGCCGTCATTACCGACGGCACCGCCGTGCTGGGCCTGGGAGACATCGGGCCCGAGGCGGGGATGCCCGTCATGGAAGGCAAATGCATCCTGTTCAAGGAGTTCGCCGACGTCGACGCCTTCCCGCTCTGCATCAAGTCCAAGGACGTGGACGAGATCGTCCGCACCGTGTATCTCCTCTCCGGCTCCTTCGGAGGCATCAACCTCGAGGACATCGCCGCACCGCGCTGCTTCGAGATCGAGCGCAGGCTCATCGAGCTGTGCGACATCCCGATCTTCCACGACGACCAGCACGGAACGGCCATCGTCGTCGGCGCGGCGCTGCTGAACGCCCTCAAGATCGTCAAGAAGGACATCGGCGACATCCGAGTCGCCATGAGCGGTGCCGGGGCGGCCGGCATATCCATCGCCAAGCATATCATAAGACTCGGCGTCGATCCCGAAAAGATCGTCATGTGCAACTCCAAGGGCATCGTCTGTAGCGGCGACTCCAGGCTCAATCCCGCCCAGGCCGAGATGGCTGAGATCACCAACGCCGGCCGTCTGACCGGCCCCATCTCCGAGGCCATGAAGGGCGCCGACCTGTTCATCGGCGTGTCCGTCCCCGGAGTCATCACCAAGGAGATGGTCGCGACCATGGCCCCCGACGCCATAGTGTTCCCGATGGCCAACCCGACCCCCGAGATCATGCCGGACGAGGCCCTTGCCGCCGGAGCCCGCATCGTCGGCACCGGCCGCTCCGACTTCCCGAACCAGATCAACAACCTCCTGGCCTTCCCGGGCATCTTCAGGGGCGCCCTCGACTGCCGCGCCTCGCGCATCAACGAGGAGATGAAAGTGGCCACGTCCAGGGCGCTCGCCACTCTCATTCCCGACAGCGAGCTGCGCGAGGACAACATCATCGTGTCCGCGCTCAACAAGGACGTGGCCCGGGTGGTCTCGGCGGCCGTCATCAGATCGGCACGCGAGACCGGAGTGGCCAGGATCTGACGCAACCCAAAAACACGGCTGCCGGAACAAGTACGGCAGCCGCGTTTTCATAAGGCCGCCCGGTGACGTTCACAAGAGCGTCCGGTGCGGAGTTCATAAGGCCGCCCGGCACGACGGCAAACGGAGGAACGGAAAATGATGAAGATACTTTGCATAGGCAACAGCTTCGGAACGGACTGCATGCGCTACCTTTACGGGGTCGCAAGGAACCAGGGCGTCCAGGTCAAGGCGGTCAACCTATACATCGGGGGCTGCTCGCTTGCCCGCCACTACCGCAACATGCTGTCCGGCGAGCGGGCTTACGAGTACGAGATCAACGGCTTCCGCACCGACTGCAGAGTATCCCTGCGTGAGGCGCTGCTGGCCGACGACTGGGACGTCGTCTTCACGCAGCAGTGCAGTCCGCTGAGCGGCGACGGACAGTCCTACGTTCCCTACGACACGGCGATAGCGTCCTTCGTGCGCGAAATGTGCCCCGGGGCCCGCTTCTGCGTCCACCAGACCTGGACTTTCGACCGGGGGGCCGAGCGGTTCAAACTCACTCAGTTCACGGAACCGGAGGAGCACATCAGGGCGATAATCCGCTGCTACGGGGCCATGGCCGACAGGACCGCTGCCGATCTCATCATACCCGACGGCGAGGCGATGTTCGCACTGTGGCGCGACCGGGAAAAATACGGCATCGAAAAGGTCCACAGGGACGGCTTCCACGCCGGCTACGGCGCCGGGAGATATCTGCTGGCCCTGACGGTCTTCGCCTCGCTCACCGGGACCGACGTGCGGGAGAACACCTTCTCAGACTTCGACGCTCCGGTGTCGCCCGAGGCCGCGGCCGCGTGCCGCGAAACGGCGTACGAAGCGGCACTTTATCAGTAGTCCACGCCCTCAAGTTCCCCGTCGGCGTTGTAGCGCTCTTCCCTGATCCTCTTGCCGTCCTCGTCGTAATAGTATTTGTAGGTGTAGTTCGGCTTGCCGTCGGGATCGTAGTTGGTGGTCTGCTGCAGCTTACCGTCTGCGTAGGTGTAGACGTCGTAGTGCGAAAGCGCTCCGGTCTGGTCGACGGTGGTGATCTTGATCAGCCTGCCGTCGGCGTCGTAATCGAGCGTCGACACGTAGTACCTGTCGTCCTCGGAGCCCGTCCACCTCGGGTAGTAAGTCTTTTTGCAGTAGTTGGTCGGGTGGTTCCCGTCGCTGTCGTCATACTCGAAAAACGTCTTGTTCGTCGAGACCGTCTCGGTGCCGTACCCGGTATCCTCTATGAGGCGGTCGTACTCGTCGTATTTTCTCTCGACGCGCATGAGGTTGCCAGAATTCCAGAAGAACCAGGCCATCCGGGTGCAGTTGCCGTGCGCGTCGTATTCGTAGTCGACGGATCCCGTGAGCTGCCCTTTGGAGTCGTAGCTCTTCTTGTTGGAGATGCGGTCGTTCTCCCATGTCTGCACATGGACGAAGACCAGCTTGCCGTCGCCGTCGAAGTGACTCAGCTTGATGACGTGTCCGTTTTCATCCGTCTCCACGGCGTCAGGCGTGCCCGTTCCGCCTTCGGGTCCGTCCGTCGGAAGCGCCTCGGCGATCGACTCCAGCAGGCTCATTATATCCTTCAGGGTCGAACACGCCGACAGACACATGACCGCGGCAAGAATGACAGCGGCAAGGGCTGCGATTCTGATCTTTTTCATCTGTATGGAACTCCTTTCCTGATCGAAGAATGATGTTGCCGTCTCCGGCGGGATGTGAGTGAATAAAATTAAAATCTGATCTGCCGTCTTCATTGCCGCGAAGCGGCACTTCATTTGCGCGCGCAGCGCGCAACCTCATTGCCGGCGCAGCCGGCACTTCATTTCTTCATTTGCGCGCGCAGCGCGCAACTTCATAAGCGGGCGCAGCCCGCGTCTTCATTGCCGCGAAGCGGCACTTCATTTGCGCGCGCAGCGCGCAACCTCATTGCCGGCCGCAGCCGGCACTTCATTCCTCAGAGACAGTATATTACCGCCGCGATCCGTTCCGCGGCTTCGGGCAACGAGCCGATATCGGCTCTCTCTTTGACCGTATGGATGTCGAAGCCGTGCGTTCCGAGAGAGTCCAGGCACGGGATGCCGGCCTCCGTCACGTAGGCGGCGTCCGATCCGCCGAAGTTGAAGGCCGGCTCGAGCACCGGCAGGCCGCACGACGCGTATATCCGGTTCACCTTCTCCAGCAGATCCTCGTTTTTTGCGGACAGCGGCATGGCGGCGCGCAGCGACGCAAGCCGCACCTCGCAGGAACTGCCCGGAATGAACTGAGTCCCGGCCGCGCGTTCCGCGGCCTTTTTTACTTCGTCAAGTTGCTCCGAGTCGCAGAATCTGAAATCCGCTGTGAACCTGCAAGTCTCAGGGACGCTGTTGACGGCGGTCCCGCCGGATATCAGTCCGCAGCTGCAGGTTATGCCGTTCCTGTCCTTGAGCTTTTCGAGCTCAAGGATCTTCATGGCCGCCTCGGCCACGGCGCTGACCCCGTTGTAGCAGTTTGCCGCGTGGGCTCCCTTCCCTCTGACGGTGAACTCGTACACGGCGATGCCCTTTCTCCGGAGGGTCACCTTTCCGTCGCGGTAGGGCTCGCAGTTCAGGAAGGCCTCGGCGTCTGCCGCCTTCGCGCACATGTACCTTATGCTGCCCATGCCGCTCTCGGCGTTGCTCGTCTCCTCGTCGGTCTGGACGAGGAGCATGACAGGCCTCTCGCGAAAGCCGATCCGCTGCAGGGCGTCCATTGCCAGCAGGCAGGCGATGATGCCCCCCTTGTCGTCGTTGACGCCCGGGCCGTATATGACGTCTCCGTCGATCCTTACCGGGGGATCGCCGAACGAGCCCCTCGGATGCACCGTGTCGGCGTGGCCGGAGACTGCCACGGGACGGCCTGGCGCGCCGGGATTCATAGTGACGCAGCCGAAGTCGCCGGCCCGCTCGAACGCGCGGGTCTCGGTCTCCCAGCCTTTGGAGCGCGCCAGGTCCAGAATGTACGCGACGGCGCGGTCGACGCCCTCCTTGTCCGGGGTGTGGCTCTCCAGGGCGGCAAACTCCGCCCAGTGACGGGTGTACTCGCCGGCAAGCGATCTTATCGTGCCGAACAGCTTCGAACAGTCTTTTATATTCATTTTCCGATGCCTTCCCCGCCGTTTCGCGGCGGCTTTTTCTTGTGCGGCAAAACCGCCGCGGCCGGAAGTTCCGGCCGCGGCAAGGCGGAGCGCGGCTCTGTGGCGGCGGTCCTGCCGCCGCTTTTCAGGGTTATGTCGAATCTGTGTCGGCGATCAGTGTCTGTGTCGGCGATCAGTGTTTGTGTCGGCGATCAGTGTTTTCTGCGGACCGCGAAGGCGGTGCCGATCAGAGCGGCCACGGCAAACACGCCGGCGGAAGCCATGCCCTTGCAGCCCTTCTTCTCCTCCTTGGGAGCCTGGGTGGTCGGGGCCTGGGTGTCGGGAGCCTGAGTGCCGGGGGCCTGGGTGTCGGGAGCCTGGGTGGTCGGGGCCTGGGTCTCGGGAGCCTGGCTCTCGGGAGCCTTGGTCGTGGAGGCGGAGGCGCCGGGGTAGATCACGAAGCTGGAGTTCTCCATGTAGTCGAGATAGATGACCGTATCGGTTCCGGTGGCGATCATTGCGCAGCGGCCGATGTTGGAGATGAGGGCCTTGTCGGAGGAGGCGACCTGGTTGCCGTTGGCGTCGTTGATGACGGCCTCGGTGAAGTACTGGCTCTTCATGGCGCCGAGGGTGGAGTTGCAGGCAAGGGCGTCAAGATGGTCATACTTGAGCTCGCAGACGAACTTCTCGTCGAAGTAGAAGCGGCACTCCTGGGCGTCGGGGTTGTAGAAGAGCTCGTAGGAGTGGTAGGCCTGGCCGAGGTCCACACCGGTGTCGTAATCGTAATACATCACGTCGAACGGGAAGGCGCCGGTGGCGTCGGCAGTGCCGAACACGCGGACGAAGAAGCGGACCTTGGTGTTGCTGTCGAGCAGGAAGGTGTATCCGAAGCCGGAGGGGAGGACATACTTCGCGGAGGCGTCGGACGTTACGGCCTCGATCTCGTTGAAGAGGGTGTCGTTCTGGGTGACGGAGCCTTCGGTCTTTCCGGTGTAGTCGGAGCCGTAGTTGAGGATGACGCCGGCAAAGCCGTTGACGTCTCCGCGCTTGATGCTCATAAGGCTGTCGGTCTTTTCGGTGTTGTTGTTGTCTCTGGTCAGCCACTGGGGAGCGACGAACTTAAGCACGAGGGACTCGTCGGCCTCCTTGGTGATTATGGTGTTCATATGGCCGCCGCGGCTGGGCGTCCATGTCCTTCTGAGCAGGTTGGTGTTGGAGTTGATGTCGGGGTCATTGACGAGCATGCCATCGTAAAAGGGGTCGGTGAACACGTAGGCATCGGTGTTGGCAAAAGCCGGGAGCATGAGCGCAGCGATGATGAACGCGGCGCAGATCATGCAAAACAGTGCTTTTTTCATAGTGATCCTTCCTTTTGTGGTGTGTTTCGGGGCTTGTGCGTCCCTTTTTTCGGCTGCCGGCGACGGCCGCCGACAAAGACCTATAATAATAATACAGACTTTCGCCCGGTTTGTCAACCTTTTTCGATCCTGTTTTAATGTTAAATTGATTTTTTTGTATTTTAATGATATAATGTAAAGAGCGACTCTGCCGAACGGCCGCGCGGTATCATGCCGAAAGGTTTTACCGTGAGGAAAGTCCGGGCTTCACAGGGCAGGATAGCTGATAACATCAGCCGCGGGTGACCGCCGGGAAAGTGCAACAGAAATAAACCGCCGCGCTCCGGCGCGGCAAGGGTGGAAATGCGAGGTAAGAGCTCACAAGTTCGCATGGCAACATGCGTCCGCTGTAAACCCTATCCGAAGCAACACCGTATGGGGATCGTCGGCCCGACACATATCCCCGGGTGGCGCACGGTTCGCCGTGGAGCGTCGCGGTGACGCGGCGCAAAGACAGATGGCCGTTCTCGACAAAACCCGGCTTACAGGCAGAGTCGCCCTCCCGCCGCCGCGATCTACGACCGATGGAAACAAAGGAGCGCGCAACCAATGGTCTTTTCGACGCTGTTTTTCGTCTTTCTGTTCTTCGTCCTGAGTTATGCCGCGCAGGCGGTCTTTCCGGACAACCGCAGAAAGAACATCGTTCTGCTGGCCTCTTCCCTTATATTCTACGCCTGGGGCGGCCCGCTCCTGGTGCTTCTGCTGCTGTTCATGACCTTCGTGTGCTGGGGCGGGGCGCTGCTCATAGGAGGGACCGGGGACAGGTCCCGGCGCAGGCTGTACATGACGCTGACCGCGGTCATAGTCCTCGGCCTCATCGGCTTTTTCAAGTACACCGGATTCCTGGTCAGCACGTTCAACGGCCTGTTCGGCGCCGCCGTGCCGGTCCCGGACATAACGCTGCCCATAGGCATCTCCTTCTACACCTTCCAGCTGCTGTCTTACGTCATCGACGTCTACCGCGGCGACGTCGGACCGCAGAAGAGATTCATGCTCCTGCTGCTCTACGCCTCCCTCTTCCACCAGTGCATAGCCGGACCTATAGTCCGCTACCGGGACGTCGAGCTCGAGATCGAGGGCCGCAGGCCGCTCGAGGCCGAGATCAGCCGGGGCATAACCCGCTTCTCCGTCGGCCTGTGCAAGAAGGCCCTGCTGGCAAACGCCATGGCCGTCGTGGCCGACTCGCTGCTGCCCTGCGCCGTCTCCGCCGAGTACGGGACCGCCGCCGAGCTTGCCGCCCGCCTGTCCGGGACCTCGGCCGTCGCGGTGCTGTTCGGGGGCCTCGCGTACATGTTCCAGATCTATCTCGACTTCTCAGCGTACTCAGACATGGCCATAGGCATGGGTCTCATGATAGGCTTCCATTACAAGGAGAATTTCAACTATCCCTACACCGCCCTCTCCGTGACGGATTTCTGGCGCAGATGGCACATATCGCTCAGCTCCTTCTTCCGCGACTACGTCTACATCCCCCTGGGCGGCAACAGGTGCCCGGTTCCCAGACAGATCCTCAACCTTTTCGTCGTCTGGTTCCTGACCGGCCTCTGGCACGGGGCCAGCTGGAACTACATCCTCTGGGGCCTGTACTTCTTCGTGTTCCTGGTGCTCGAGAAGTTCGTCTTCCGCTGGAGCGCCGAGCCCCGCACCGCGGCCGGCTCTGTGCTGCGGGGCATATACACGCTGACCGTCGTCTACTTCTCCTGGATGCTGTTCCGCTTCGAGGACTTCTCGTTGCTCACGACGGCTCTGCGCTCGCTGTTCTGCCTCAACGGCAACCCCTTCTCCGACGCCGTCGGCCTGCTGACGGTCAAGAACAACATCTTCATCATAATACTTGCCGGTCTGGCCACCCTGCCCGTGGTCCCGGCGGTGAATTCCCTGCTCGACCGCGTACCGGACGTCAGGGCCGCCAGGGCCGCAAGAGCGGTACTGTCGGTATCGGCCCCGGTCGTCTGTCTCGGCGTGTCGCTGCTGATGCTCATCGGCGACAGCTACAACCCCTTCCTCTATTTCCAGTTCTGAGGAGGCAGCCGCATGTTCAACGATTTCTATCCCGGCGACCCCCGCAAACAGCGTAAGGGAGAGCGCCGCACGCCAAAGTCCAGCGTATCGTCCGGCACGTCCCGGATCAAGATACGCGTGTTTGCAGTCGCCGTCGCGGTGACGGCCTTCGTCGGCCTGCTCATACCGCTCAGGCCCTCGGTGTCCGAGATCGAGAACCGGGAGCTCGCCGAGTTCCCGAAGCTGACCTTCGGCTCGTTCATCAGCGGCGAGTTCTTCAGCGGGATCTCGACCTGGTACGCCGACACCTTCCCGTTCCGCGAGACCTTCATGAAGGGCGCCAACTCCCTGCGCTCGCTCTTCGGCATACGCGGCGAGCAGATCATAGGCCCCGTTGAGAGCGGCGACGAGATCGTCACCGGCACCGGGACCGAGGACTTCAACATAATACCCGTCGATCCGGGTACGCGGACCCCGGTGACGACAGTATCGCCCGAGAGCTCCGGCGATCCCGAGACGATAGGCGCGCCGGAGACGACGCTCTCGCCCGAGGACTCCGCCGACCCGCCCGGGACTGACGAAAGCTCCGACGTCCAGTCCGGCACCGAAGCGCCGGTCACGCCCGAGGAGCCGGTAACGGCGTCGCCGCCCGAGACCACCGCGGCACCGACGTCTCCGCCTCCGGAGACCACCGGGGCCCCCGGGACCGACCCGGCCCCGGTCGACACCGGCAGGCCCGCCGGCGAGGGCGAAAAGGTCGGCAGCCTGTACGTCCTCGGGGACACAATCTACGAATTCTGCGGCTACAGCTCCTCCAACACCAAGCGCTTTGCCGACGCGATGACCCGGTGCGCGGAGAGGCTTGCCGGAAAGGCCGACGTTTATTCGCTCATAGCGCCCAAGGCCTGGGATTTCTACCTGACCGCCGCGCAGAAGAAAAAGCTCGGCTGCCGGGACGAAAAGGCGATGCTCGACTCCGCCTACTCCCTCATGGGGGCCGGCGTGAAGAAGGTGCCCGTCTACTCCTATCTCGACACGAAGAAGGACGAGTACATCTTCTTCCGGACCGACCACCACTGGACCGCCCTCGGCGCCTACTACTCCTACCAGGTGTTCTGCACTGTAAAAGGGGTCGCTCCGAAACCGCTGTCCGGCTGGAAGACCCGCGAGTTCACGGGCTTCCTCGGCAGTCTGTATTCCGAGGCCAAGCAGCCCGCGGCTGCCGCGGCGAATCCCGACGTCGTCCAGGTCTGGTATCCCAACTCCACGAACAGCATGACGTACTGGGAGTCCGCCACCAAAAAGACCTCTTATAAGGTGATCTGGGACGTCTCGACCTGGAACGCCCGTTCCAAGTACAACACGTTCATCGCGGGAGACCAGCCGTTTGAGGAGATCCACAATCCCACGCTCAGCGACGGCAGCGCCGTCGCGGTGATAAAGGACTCCTTCGGCAACGCCTTCGTGCCCTTCCTCGTGGACGACTACCAGGACGTCTACGTCCTCGATTTCCGCTACTTCAAGAAGTATTACACCAAGGGCCTGTACTCCTTCGTCGAGGAGCGGGGCATCGACGACGTCATCTTCCTGCTCAACATCACCAACGTGAACAGCGGCGGAGGCGTGTCGCTGGTTGAGGCGATGGTCAAATAAGCCGGGACGGGACGGAACAAGCCGGTTCTCATAAGGATGACTGAGAACCGGCTGATCTGAAGAATACTTGTGAGTGTTTTATCTGTTTGAGTTTACACAATTGGCTTAGCGACCCTATTTCTGATAATGCGCAATACGTTACTGGTACGGCTTCATCCCGTCTCTCGAAAAAGCAAATCTCAATTCATCCGGTAAACATGACCATGTTGTAAAGTGCGGCTGAAACTTAATATGTCCGATAATATCGAACTTGTCTTTTGATGACACTACAGAAAAACAATCATCAGTAATCTCTTGTTTTAGAGTCTTGTCTAATTTTTTTAGATTATTTTCAGGGACAACAATAAACAAATTCATAGATTTTATATTATTATCCCATCCGCAATAGACTTTTCCGTATATGCTTGAAATTGATTTTAGTTTGTTCAATCTCTCCAGAGAATAACTCATACAATGCCATATGACATAATCGTCAAACGATTCGACATCTACAGTCTTTCTTTCAATTGGTGTGCCGCACGGGATAACAATTTTTGAAAAATCCCATTCAGAAAACCTTTTTTTATTCCATCCATAATACTTAATTTCTTCAGGTGTATATACACGCGAATAATCGATAACGGAACCGGAAGAACGAACGCAGTATTCAAAGGCGTTCAGCAGGCTTTTTTTAAGGCAATCATCGGTTGAGACATGGTTCTTTGTAAAAATGTGGAGCGACATATTATTGACCCATCTTAAGTCGCCTGATGATATTTTATCTGTTTTTTTCAGTTTTTCAGGAAAAAGAATCGTTTTTGAAGTGTCACAATAACAAGCGGCAATGGTTATTTTATATATCTCCTTCACGTGCCTAATAAACGTCTCAGCCAATTCCGAATTACTGATACTTCCTGTTAAAATAATATCAGTTATAGAGTTTTTTGTTAATATCATTTCGTCACCATCATATTAGGGAGTAGGAGAAAAGAACCAAAGACCAGATAACTCCTTAAGATATGCTGATCCCCATTGATTTTCATAATAATTTAGCAAATAAGAATATTCCATATGGAGTGAAGATGATAGCGGGGCCGTTGATGGATTGTTGCAAAAGTAAAAAGTGCAATTGTCATCGATACAGAAGACGATGATCGTCGGTAATGGCGGATACTTTCCAAAAACATCCATTTAACAGCATGATTATACCATGTTTGAGTATTTGATTCAAGCAAAAAGACTACTGCATTTCTTTTCTTATAGTAAGAGGCCTTGGCAGTTTCTTCCTTCACGTGATCCTTCCCGTAAACCTGTGGATAATGACCACGTTATAAACGGCCTCTCCACCAGACCCCCACAAACTGAGTGACATCAATTAACAGCATAAGAGACCCGGTTTTTGAAAAAGCAAGAAAAACAGCGGAAACCACAGAAAACCTGCGGAACGGCTCCGGCCGTCGGCCGCAGACCTCGGTCCCGCGGGAAAAGCAATACCGAAAGGAACCTCAGTCAGAAATGTTCAGAAGAATCCTGAAGTCCGTCAGAGAGTTCAGAAGACCGGCGTACGTGACCTTCCTCTGCATGGTTTTCGAGGCGGCCATAGAATGCGTCATACCTTTCATAACCGCGGACCTCATAAACCATATCCGGACAGGCGCCGAGATGTCGCTCGTCGTGCGGACCGGACTGCAGCTGACACTCATGGCCATGGTGTCACTGTTCTGCGGCTGGATGGGCGGCCGGGCCTGCGCCAAGGCCTCGGCCGGCTTCGCCCGCAACCTGCGCGACGACCTGTTCTCCAGGATCCAGGGCTTCACCTTCGACAGCGTCGACAGGTTCTCGTCCGCCTCGCTCGTCACCAGGCTCACCACGGACGTCGGCTACGCCCAGATGGCCTTCATGATGGTCATCAGGACGGCCATCCGCAGCCCGCTCATGCTCATCTTCTCGGTCGTCATGGCCTACATAATGGGCGGAGCGCTGGCCTGGACCTTCGTGGTCATAATACCGCTGCTGACCGGCGGCCTGCTCCTCGTGGCCAGGTTCGCCATGCCCGCCTTCCACCGCGTGTTCAAGAAGTACGACAAGCTCAACGAGTCGGTCGAGGAGAACGTCCGCGGCATGAGAGTGGTCAAGGGCTTCGCCCGCGAGGAATACGAGAAGGAAAAGTTCGGCCGGGCCTCGCAGGACATCGCCAGCGATTTCACCAAGGCCGAGCGCATCGTCGCGCTCAACAACCCGATAATGCAGCTCTGCATGCACTTCAACATGGTGTTCGTGCTGCTGGTCGGCTCCAGACTCATCGTCGGCTCGCGCGCCGAGCTGCTCGACGTCGGCCACATGTCCTCCATGCTGACCTACGGCATGTCGGTGCTTATGTCGCTGATGATGCTGTCGGTCATATACGTCATACTGACCATCTCTATGGAGTCGTTCAGGAGGATCGACGAGATCCTCACCGAGGAGCCGACGCTCGTCAACCCCGCCGACCCCGTGTATGAGGTCGCCGACGGGTCGGTCGAGTTCCGCGGCGTGAGCTTCAAATACTCGTCCGACGCGCAGAGGTTCGCCCTGTCCGACATTACGCTCAGCATCCCGTCCGGCGCCACGGTCGGCATCATAGGCGGCACGGGCTCGTCGAAATCCACGCTGGTCCAGCTGATACCGAGGCTTTACGACGCGACGGAGGGACAGGTCCTTCTGGGCGGCCGCGACGTCCGCGAATACGATCTCGACACGCTGAGGCAAAGCGTCTCCATGGTCCTGCAGAAGAACATGCTCTTCTCCGGCACCATACGCGAGAACCTGCTCTGGGGCCGGCCCGACGCGACGGACGAGGAGCTGCGCGAGGCCTGCCGGCTCGCCCAGGCCGACGAGTTCATCTCGTCCTTCCCCGAGGGCTACGACACATACATCGAACAGGGCGGGACCAACGTCTCGGGCGGGCAGAAGCAGAGGCTCTGCATCGCGCGCGCCCTGCTGCGCAGGCCGAAGGTGCTGATCCTGGACGACTCGACGTCGGCCGTCGACACCCGCACCGACGCCCGCATACGCGAGGGCTTCAGGCAGTTCATCCCGGAGACGACGAAGATAATAATCGCACAGCGGATAGCTTCCGTCAGCGACGCCGACCTGATCATCGTCATGGACGGCGGCCGCGTGAGCGCGACAGGCACGCACGAGTCGCTGCTCGCCGGATCCCTTATATACCGCGAGGTTTACGAACAGCAGATCGGCGGAAAGGAGGACGGCGGCAATGAGCAGTGAAAAGAAAAAACAGGCTCAGACCGAAGGCGCCGGACCCGTTCCCGGCAAGAAGCCGGCTCCGGACTTCCGCGTCCTCGGCAGAGTCTTCTCCATGCTCCTCTCGACCTACCCGGTGCTCGTGCCGGTGACGGGCCTCTGCATCGTCTTCTGCTCCGTATGTTCCGTCATGCCGGCGGTGTTCCAGCAGAAGGTCATCGCCGTCGTAAGGGACGCCCTGGACTACGGCTGGACCTGGGAGAAGGTCTCCGGCATGATAGTCCCGACGGTGCTGCTCCTTGTGGGCTTTTATGTGCTGTCGATAATCGCCTCCACCGTATACCGCCAGCTGCTTGCGGTCATAACCCAGGGCTTCCTGGCCCGCACCAGGGAGCGCATGTTCGACAGCATGCAGGATCTTCCGATAAGCTTCTTCGACACGCACAAGCACGGCGACGTCATGAGCGTCTACACCAACGACACCGACACCCTGCGGGAGCTGGTGTCGCAGGCGTTCCCCCAGATGCTCACCTCGGCGATAATCGTCTTCGGCGTCTTCTGCGTGATGCTCTGGTACAGCGTCTGGCTGGCGCTGGTCGTGGTGCTCGGAGTCTGCGTGATGCTCTTCGTGTCCCGCAAGCTCGGCGGGGGCTCGGCCAAGTATTTCGTGCAGCAGCAGAGATCGACAGGCAGGGCCGAGGGCTACATCCAGGAGATGATCAACGGCCAGAAGGTGGTCAAGGTGTTCACCCACGAGGGGGCCTGCGTTGCCGGCTTCCGCGAGATCAACGACCGCCTCTTCGAGGACAGCTACCGGGCCCACGCGTACGCAAACACCCTCGGGCCCGTCATAATGAACATAGGCAACATCCTGTACGTGATCATCGCCACGCTCGGCGGCGCGCTGCTGCTTGCCGAGGTGCCGAACCCGTCCGTTCAGAATCTGATCCGCGGGGCCGGGCTAGGGATACTGACCATCGACATAGTCATCCCCTTCCTCAACATGACGAAACAGTTCACGGGCAACGTAAACGCCCTGGCCCAGCAGATCAACACCATAGCCATGGCCTCGGCGGGCGCAAAGAGGGTCTTCGAGCTCATGGACGCCGCGCCCGAGACGGACGAGGGCTACGTCACCCTCGTCAACTGCCGCATAGGCCCCGACGGCTCGGTCACCGAGACCGCCGAGCACACCGGCTCCTGGGCCTGGAAGCATCCGCATCAGGCCGACGGCTCCGTCACTTACACGCCTCTGCGCGGCGACGTCAGACTGACCGACGTCGATTTCGCCTACGTCCCCGGCAAGCAGGTGCTGTACGACGTATCGGTATACGCCGAACCCGGCCAGAAGGTCGCCTTCGTCGGCGCGACCGGCGCGGGAAAGACGACTATAACCAACCTGATCAACCGCTTCTACGACATAGCCGACGGAAAGATCCGCTACGACGGGATAAACATCAACAAGATCCGCAAGGGCGATCTGCGCCGCTCGCTCGGCATAGTGCTCCAGGATACCAACCTGTTCACCGGCTCCGTCATGGAGAACATACGATACGGCAAGCTCGACGCCACCGACGAGGAATGTATAAACGCCGCAAAGCTGGCCGGCGCGGACGATTTCATCTCCCGCCTGCCCGGAGGCTACGGCACCGAGCTGTCCAACAACGGCGCCAATCTGTCCCAGGGTCAGCGGCAGCTGATAGCCATTGCCCGTGCGGCCGTGGCCGACCCGCCCGTCATGATACTCGACGAGGCGACGTCGTCCATAGACACCCGCACCGAGGCGATCGTCCAGCGCGGCATGGACAAGCTCATGGAGGGCCGGACGACGTTCGTCATCGCCCACAGGCTCTCGACCGTCCGCAACGCGGACGTCATCATGGTCCTCGACCACGGGCGGATAATCGAGCGGGGCAGCCACGAGAAGCTGCTTGCCGAGAAGGGCACGTATTACAGGCTCTACACCGGGGCCTTCGAGCTGGAATGATATCTGACATTACGGGAAAGCCCCGCGGCGTGAGCCGCGGGGCTTTCGTCTGTACATGTAACGTCAGTCGGCAGTGCGGGGATCCGTGCTCCGGCAGGCCGCCGCGGAAAGACCGCGGCGCGCGTGGCAGATGTCCGTGAACTCCGTCACCTAGGGGGGGAGCGGCGCGCCGCCGAGTCCGGGGTCGCCGCGCCTAAGGAGCTTG
>JAEEGG010009133.1_pt1 | contig 22310 bp, 17 predicted proteins | sample 9134161 | NCBI WGS metagenome assembly JAEEGG01 (sample SAMN16246543, study PRJNA631951) | gut metagenome | biome: gut microbiome; feature: rumen; material: CR-attached | host: Bos | place: Iran: Karaj | collected 2018-10
GGAAAAGTTGCCGTGAACCACCCAGAAGGCAAGAACATGATTGGCGCATTCTACCAGCCGAAAGCGGTGGTCTGCGACCTCGCTGTGCTCAGCACCTTGCCCGAAACGGAATACTTGGCGGGCCTTGCCGAAATCGTGAAGTACGGCGTGATTTACGACGAAGAATTCTTCCGTTATATGGAACAGAACGTCGAAAAGATCAAGGCTCACGACCTCGACGTTTTGAAGCACCTGATTTACCGCAGCTGCGCCATCAAGGCCGAAGTCGTCGGCATCGACGAAAAGGAAGCGGGACTCCGTGCTATTTTGAATTACGGGCATACCTTCGGGCATGCGATTGAAAACTTGACGCACTACAGCATGTTCACCCACGGCATCGCCGTATCGCTTGGCATGCGCGTGGCCGCCCGCGCGGCAGTTCTCCTCGGCAAAATCAGCGCCGAAGAAGAAGCTCGTCAGAACAAACTCTTGGACGACCTCGGATTCCCGAAGAAATACGATATCGACGTGGAAGCCGCATGGGACGCCATGGCTGTTGACAAGAAGGCAGAAAAGGGCAAACGTGTTTACATCCTTCCCACGAAGATTGGAGCCGTGGAAAAGGTCGTGAACATCGACAAAGATATCATTACTCAAAGCTGGGGAGCTATTAAGTAATTCTATAGGAGTGTGTGAATATGAGTATTCTTGTAACTGGTGGAACAGGTGCCCTTGGGTACCATATTCTATCGAGCCTCGTGGGAACGACGCATGATTTGTTCAGTTTTAGCGACGAACAGCCGCAGCCCTGGCAGAAAGTTGAAGGCGTCGAATACCTGAACGGCGACTTGCTGAACTTCAAGCACATGCAAGAAGTGATTCAGCACGTGCAGCCCACGCACATTTACCACCTAGCGAGCCAGTCGTCGGTGGGACTTAGCTACAAGAAACCCTACGAAACGCTGAACATTAACCTGCTCGGCACGCAGAACCTGCTCGAAGCCGTCCGCCAGAACTGCCCCAAGGCAAAGATCATGCTCTTGAGTTCGAGCGAAATCTACGGACGCACCGACCACCAGCTCACCTACCTGCACAAGGAAACGGACGCACCGAACCCGCTCACGCCCTACGCCACTTCCAAGGCCTGCATGGAACTTCTGGGCAACCAGTTCAAGAACGCCTACGGGCTGCACGTGGTATTCGTGAGACCCTTCCATTTTACGGGCCCACACCATAGCCGCCGTTTCGTGATTCCCTCAATTACGTACCAGCTTGTAAAGATCAAATATTACGGCACCGAACCCGTTATCTATTCCGGCAGCCTCGACATTAGCCGCGATGTGATTGACGTGCGCGACGTGGCCCGCGGCATGATCCAGCTCTTGAACCAGTCGGAATCGGGCGAAGTGTACAACCTTTGCTGTGGCAAGTCGTACACCTTCCGCGAACTCACCGAAATGCTCGTCGACATCGCGGGCGTAAGCGTTGACTTCCGCTTTGACCCCGGTTACGAACGCAGCAACGACATTCCGCTTTTGATCGGCAACCCCGAAAAGGCAATGAGCATGGGATGGAAGCCGATGATTGGAATCGATGACTGCCTTACCGACCTGTTCAACGAAATGGTGCTCCGCCGCCGCACCGAGCTGAAGATGGGTATGGGACAGGACCTGAGACTGTAATAATGAAGAATTAAAAATGACACTGCAAATATGAGTCGTTTATGAGAAACAAAATAACCTTCATCGCAATTATGGTGGCACTCTGCGCGTCGTTTGCGTTTGCAGGCGACGTGGTGGCGCCGCAAGGAGCGGTTCGCAATGTGAGCGTCGACGATTTCATGCCGCACCCAAACAGCGTCAAGGAATACAACGAGACCTGGAGTTACCAGTTCGTTTTCGACAACGGCACCCGAGCCTTTATCAACTATTCCACGCTCCACATTCCAGGCGCCGGGAGAAAGATTACCTGCGACATGAGCTTCTGGAATTTCAAGAGCAAGACGTACACGGTTGGCCGCCAATACCCGCCCGAACGCCTTAAGGCAGACAAAGCCAAGGCAAGCATCGACATCAACGACGAATACGCGATGGAACACAAGCCGGGCAAAGGTCATCGAGTGTTCTTTTCTGCCGACAAGGGTGGCAAATTTCTGGTCGACGTGACCTTTGAATCAGCCGAAGTCGGGAAAGTTCCTGGCAACGGCGTGTGGAAAATCGGCAATGAAAGTTTCGGACAATATGTTCACATTCCTTACGGTCGCGTTGCAGGCAAAATCGCTTACAACGATGACACCCTTACCGTGAAGGGCTACGCCTACATGGACCAGACCTGGCAAACTGAAGCTGCCACCGACATGGCGGCACGTTCGGTCAACTTCAGCACAAACGCACGCACCCCGCTATTTGCAGGGCGAGTCTCGATTTCTAAAAGTGGCGAACCTTTCGGGTACGCCCTCTACAAGAACGAATCCGGAATGAAAGTCGCACAGCCCAAGACAATCAAGGAAGACGGCAGCGACTACAGCGGCAAAAAATTTGCAAAAGGCGACCTGACATTTGAATGGCAGGACGCAGACGTTCCAACACTCAAGTTTAACGTTGCAAAGACGCTCGAAAAAGCAAGTCTTCTGGACAAAGTAGACGGCTGGTTCGCAAAGAAGGCTTTCAAGATAGCCACCGGCGGCGAAGTCCTCTTTTACAGGGGCCGTAGCGACGCAAGCCACGGAAAAAAAATAGACTGGTGCATTACCGGAGTTAAAGACTAATGACAAAGTTTCGCCCCTGCATAGACCTGCACGACGGACGTGTAAAGCAGATTGTAGGTAGCTCGCTTTCCGACAGCGGCACGGGCCTCAAGACGAATTTTGAAACGGACCGCTCCCCCGCCTGGTTTGCGGAACTCTACAAGAAAGATGGAATCAAGGGCGGCCACGTGATTATGCTCGGCAAGGGCAACACCGAAGCCGCTAAGACTGCGCTCGCCGCCTATCCCGGCGGACTGCAAGTCGGCGGCGGCATCACTGCCGAGAACGCGAAAGAATATCTGGATGCCGGTGCATCTCATGTAATCGTGACGAGCTGGATTTTCCCCGAAGGCAAGCTCGACCGTGAGCGCCTGGAATTGCTTTCCAAGACGGTCGGCAAGGAGCATCTGGTGCTTGACTTGAGCTGCAAGCGCGTGAGTTCTGCGAAGAAAAAGCAATTTGTCCCCGACGACGAAATCGACGATCCGGACGAAGCACGCCCCCGCTGGAAAATCGCCACGAACCGCTGGCAGACTTTGATAGACATCGAAATCAACGAGGAAACGCTCGAAGACCTTTCGCGTTACTGCGACGAATTCCTGATTCACGCCGCCGATGTCGAAGGAAAGCAGCAGGGCATGGACGACGAGCTGATTATGTTCCTCGCCGAACACAGCCCGATTCCTTGCACGTATGCGGGAGGCGCCAAGTCGCTTGAAGACCTCAAGCATTGCAATCAAATTTCTAACGGAACGATTGATCTCACCATCGGATCGGCCTTGGACCTGTTCGGTGGCAAAGGAGTGAAGTATGCCGACTGCGTCAAATTCAACAAAGCTTAAGCCGACCGATTCACTGGATTCGCGTCCGGCTATCTTTGGACGCACCGTCACGAGCACCTTCAAGAAGATGTTCAGTTTCAAGCATCAGCCCCCCGGAAACCTGCGTACCGGCATGATTCCGCCGGTTGTCTTTGGAACACTTTTCTGGAATCTGCCCAAACTTTTGAAGCTGCGCTGTTACCTAAAAAAGGAACGCCGCCAACGCCCCGCGAACGATGTACGCATTCTGTTCTATTCGGACAACCTCGACGAGACTAACGGAATCGCGAACAACTTAAGAAACGTGATTCCCTACATGCGAGCCCATGGGATGCAGGCGTATCTTGCAGGAAACGCATTCAACACGCGCCCCTGCGGAGTCGTTGAAAACAGCTATTGTCTTTTGCTCCCCCGCATGTTCAGCATGGAGCAGCTCGGATACGCCAACAGCGAACTCGCCATTCCACGCATCGGCCCGGTGCTTCGCCTGCTCAAGCGTTACCCTGTCGACCTGATTGAATTCGAGACGCCCAGTCCCGGAGCATGGCTCGTCTGTTTTTGTGCGAAAGTCGCTGGCATCAAGGTGTTCAGTCACTACCGCACCGACGTTCCGACTTACACCAAGACGCTTGTGAAGGCCAAGTGGATGTTCCATTTTGTGCTTTGGCTCATGAAGATTTTCTATCGCATGACGCGCCCTGTGGTAAGCCCCTGCAAGGACTACGCGGATATTCTGACTTCACAGCTGAAAGTGCCCGTAAACCAGGTGCAGATTCTCCCCCGCGGACTTCCGCTTGAAAAATTCTCACAGGATTTACGCGGCAAAGGCACCTGGGAAAGGTTCAACGGAGCAGGAGTTCCTGCCGCGCAAACGGACTTTGCACAATCGAACGCAACTCAGGTTGGAACTGCGCGCAAGGTACGCTTCTCTTTCATCGGACGCATTTCAAAGGAAAAGAACCTGGAATTTCTGAATGGCGTCTGGAAAAAGTTTGCCGCCAAGCACGATGACGTAGAACTCATGTATGTGGGTTACGGCTGGTACCTCGAAGAAATCAAGAAATTCTTCGAAGGTGATAGCAGCGTGCACTTTGCTGGCGAACAGGGCGGAGAAACGCTCGCAGGCCTTTACGCCGATTCCGACTTTTTCCTGTTCCCGAGCACTACGGACACCTTCGGGAACGTGGTGGTCGAAGCGATGTCCACTGGCACTCCCGCTATCGTAAGCGATTACGGCGGACCGCACGATATCGTAATGGACGAAGCCGCAGGCCGCATTTTGCCGATTGACGAAGACGCCTGGCTGAGCGCCCTGGAAGAATGTCGCAAGCTGTACCTTGAGGAACCCGCCACCTACGCCAAGATGCGAGAGGTCGCCCACGAGCGCAGCCTCAAGTACACCATGGAATCTTCGACCAAGGCGCAGTTCGAATTCTTCAGGAAGCTGAAAAAAGAAGCGTACGGAATTAGTGGTTAGTGTTGAGTAGTCAGTTATGAGTGGTCAGAGTTTAGTAGTTAGTAAACAGTGGTTAGGATAATTCGGATTTCAGAGTTCAGAGTTATTAGTTTGTGGAACTTGGAGCTTAGAACTTAGATATTTCGGAGAACGAAATTTGGAATTCGGAGTTGGTTTGTAAACCGAGATCAGTAATCAGAGTCAATTTGTCAATAGTGACTTAAGAATCGCAACTGAGAACAGACAACTAGCAACGGGCAACTCATAACCGCTCATCCCCCCTATGGATAACACCTCCTTAAAAAAACTGCGCGAATGGTTCAAGAAGAACGCAGCGGAACTCCCATGGCGTTTAAAGGACCTTGACGCATGCCGCGATCCATATGCCGTATGGATTAGCGAGACGATGTTGCAGCAGACGCAGGTATCTACGGTCCGCGACTATTTTATTCACTGGATGGAGCGCTTCCCGGACATTCAAACGCTCGCCACAGCCACCGAAGAGGAAGTTTTCAAGTTCTGGCAAGGTCTTGGCTACTACAGCCGCGCCAGGAATATACTGAAAACGGCTCAAAAAATCTATGCCATGGATACTCCCCCTTCGACAAGCCCAGAACAAGCAGCCTCCGTACCGAAGCCCCGCAATGAAGTTCGCAAGGCGACAATGCCGCAGACCCGCAAGGAACTCGAGGCGTTGCCCGGCATCGGAGCCTATACCGCAGGCGCCATTTTAAGCCTCGCCTACCACCAGCGCGAAGCCATTTTAGACGGCAACTTGGTGCGCATTTTTTCAAGAGTTTATGCACTCGACTTCTTGCCGACCGATTCGAAGGAGTCCGCCGGGACATATTGGGAATACGCCCGCCAAATCGCAGATTCCCCCAAGGCTTACATGCACAACGAAGCATTGATGGAGCTTGGTCGCTCCGTCTGTAAGGTCAAGAATCCCGGCTGCGAAAATTGTCCGTTGCATTCCGAATGCCGTGCCGCACTCGACAACCGCACCACAGATTTTCCTCCCGCAAAAAAACACATTCAAAAAGACTGGCACGGCACCGTCCTTGTCATCGAATCCGCCGACCACAAAATTTTAGCGGTCCACGGCGGACAAAAGTTTTTCAAGAATCAGTTTACCTTGCCGCATTTCGAATCACCGCGCAATGCCACCACGGGACTCCCCGCGCAAGCAGAAACCTACGTTAACGCCGACCAGATAAACTCCGTTCAAAGCATCGGACAAATCAAGCACAACATCACGGTGCATAAAATTGAATGCGACGTTTTGCATATTCTGCTCAGAGGAAAGGCTCCCATTCGCAATAAACAAGCAAAAACGGCGCATGAAATTCAGTGGATTGAGCGCGAAACCGCTCAGGAATTTTTCGCCAACAGTTTCTGCCTAAAGGCGCTAGCGCTTCTTTAACACGAGATTGCCACGCCTCCTTGCAGGAGGCTCGCAATGACATCGCGGAGAAGAATTCACAAGGAGCAAATACGTTTACTAGAACGTCTTTTTCGCCGTGCAGATAAAGCGGATGCGGTCATAGCCGCCATTCACCGTTTCCATTACCTCGTCGGCCAGCACATGCAACAGCGTCCCCGTCAAGGTCAAGCCATACTTCGGGAACATTTGCGAGAACGATGCGTCCCAGACCCAGTCACCCTTAACCACCATCGGATCGCGACTACGCAAATTCCACTGGGCATCGCTGCGGTAGCGCAACGAATGCGAAACCTTGAAGGTTCCGTTCAAGAGCCAGTCTCCGGTAAAGCCCGTATAGAATTCGGCAGGCGTCACTTCCGCATTTTCAACGGGGCCGTCAATGCGTTCAAAACCCGCCATCGCGCTAAACTTGAACATATCGCGGTACCAGGCATTCAGCCACAGTTCTCCTGTAGCACCCTTAATCCAATCGTTGATTCGAGACACATCGCCATAGCGGGCCTGCAACTTACTTTTCTCGACGACTTCAAAACGCTCTACTTCGAAAGTTTCGGCACCATATTCCGCCCAGTAGCTTCCACGACCTCCGAGAGAGACGTTTCCTAAAGTGTCCACGAACGAAACGTAGCCCTGGACGAGATTCATCTGTCCATCAGCAGTCAACTCAATAATTCGATTTTCATAAAATTCGCGGGTATCCGCCAAGGGATTCAGACGCGTACCCGAAATGTTTTTCACGCCAAGAACCACGCCCAAGTCTTCGGGAGTGGGGGCATGCAACTGGACACTATCCTGCACAAGCCAGTCGCGATCATTTATACCGAACATCACATCGGCGGTCAAGCGAGTTGCGGGTTGAACACGCAGCTCCATAAAGGGCCATACCACGCGATCATCTTCAAGCTCCGTATAAACCGTACCGTCATCCTCCACCGTACGGAAAGAAAGACCCGTCGACACCTGGAAAATGCCTTGTCTACAATTACGGCCACACTTGTAGTAAACAGAACCGTTTACCTCTTTTCGAGATCCCTTTTCCTTTTCTACCTTATTCTGATATTCAATATCCTCGTAGGCAACCGTCACGTAAAAATCCTTGATGTCGGCACGGGCTTCAACACGGGGCTTATAATGTAGCGGAATCCAGCGCGACGTCGCCGAATAAATCCAGAGATATTCTTCGCCCGCAAGCACCGATGCGTTCACAAGAGAATTCGTGTAACCGATTCCGCCGTACGCCGAACTGAAAAGGGGCCAGTTCGCACCAAAGTGCGAAAACTTGCCATCTACCCTTTTAACACGATACCCATAGGCACCGCTGCAGAAATGGTCATCTTGAAAGACGCGGCCCGTTGCCCACAGGCCCTTGAAACTAGGCGTTCGAAAGCCACCTTCCAAAATAGGAGTTCGGTTAGCGGGACGATCGGATTCGGTAATGAAATCCTGATAAATCAAATCACCCAGTTCATTGCCCGTCTTCACCCAGATTCCCGGTTCCAGCGGAGTCCACGAAGGGGTACCCGACATCCGATTAAAAAGCAGACGCTCACGCAACTTAGAAGGGGACCAAAGTTCGCTTTCTGAATGTAAACCACCGGCACCCAGGATACGGTCATAAACAAATGTTGGGCCGCCAATCAAAAAAGTTCCATCGGCACGAGTTTCATATTCCATGCCTTCCATTTCAACGGGAATCTGCGCCAAGGCACCTGCCGCAAAGGCGAGCAAAAGGGAAACAGTCAAAGAAAATCTTTTCATTACCACAAATCCCTTTCAATATAAAGTCCAGCATAAAGCATGTCAGAACGTTTAGGGAGTGTCCAAATTTCTTCCCACATGATATTGAAACCGACATGGTACTTTTTATGGTTAAAGAAATTCAACTTCAGCCGGGCAAACCATCCGAATTCCGTTTCGTTATCGGTAAGCGTTCCCCCTACATCCGAAAATTCGGGACGGTCCTCTTCTTCGTAATCCGCACGGGTCCAGTTGCAGGCAAAGCCTGCCCCAATAACGACAGGACTAATCAGAGGCAAACGCCAATCGAGCCCTACTTTTCCCATCACTTGATGAACTCCGTCGTAAGGGACTTTGTCTTCGCGGGGTTCAAAATAGGTATAGTGAATCATCACGATGCCATCTACATTTTCCCAATAGGCATAGCGTAAACCAAGCCCACCATAAAAGGAATTATCTACAGCATCGATCAAGTCGCCAAACGGATAGACTTCGCCGCCTTCGATAGAAACGGAAACGTGAGAAAAAGCAATATCTTCTACGGACGCTGCGTTATCGGAGGACGTTTGAGATTCTGTGGTTGGTTTTGCCGAAGGTTCTGCAAACAAATTCACAGCAAGTACGAAAATGCCCCAAATCAGTAATTTTAACTTATCCATAATCGCTATTTTCGGCACAGGGCCTGGGCAAAAAATCCGTCAAAACGAGAATCTCCGGAACCAGGATAAACGGGTTCACCTCGTTTTTCAAATTCAGAATGTTCCTTCACGAATCGATTGATGACCTTGGTCGTTTCTTCGGGATCGGGGCTGCAAGTCGCATACACGAGAATTCCACCCGGAGCAAGCTTTGCCGAAGCTGCCGTCAAAATATTGTACTGCAATTCAGCAAGTTCCTTGATGGATTCCGGCGTAATGCGATAGACCGATTCCGGACGGCGGGCGATAACGCCCATGTTGCTACAGGGAACATCAAGGAGAATTCTGTCGAATTTAGATGAATGAACGCTCGCAGGCTCGCAGGCGAGAGACGAAAGGGCATCGAGGCATTCCACGCGGACATTCGTAAGGCCCAAGCGGTCTACAAGGTCGCGCATTTTGAGTACACGGGATTCCGAGACATCACTTGCAAGAATATCGAGCGAAGCATCCATCTCGGCCATGAGTGCGGCCTTTCCACCGGGTGCCGCACAGGCGTCCCACACCTTGAGGCCCGGCTTCAAGTCCAGAAGCTTTATGACTTCGTAGGCAGAGGGATTTTGCAGGCTGAATTCGCCCTTCGCAAAGGACTCCGACTCTAAAATGGTCCTGAGTTTTGCACCGGCGCCCACCTGGATGTAACGGTCATACAGAATCGAGGCCCCCGTCAGTCCCAGTTTCTGGGCAACCACCGGAGCAGACGCCTTCTGCAAATTCACGCGAAGCCATTCCACGGGGCGCTCAAGCGTTGCCTTTGCCATCGCCTCGGCGCGTTCACCGCCGTAAATATCGAACCAGCGACGCACCAGCCATTCCGGCACGGAATTTTCTATAGAGACGCGACGAACACGCTGCGGAGGAAGCTGCGGGAGGCCGGACCTCCGCGCGGCATGCAGCACGGCATTCACGAGCCGCGCGGAGCCTTCTCCAAGGCTCGCCGCCTTAATCAGCTCGACCGTCGTCGCGACGGCGGCATGGTCCGGCACCTCGGTGAAGAACATCTGGAAAAGTCCAAGCTCCAGTACCGTGCAGACTTCAAGCGAAGGAACCTTTTTCACCAGCGACTTCACAAAATACTGCAGGTACAAGTGTCTGCGGCACACCCCCAGCGCAAGTTCCATTGCAAAAGGCGTGAGTCCGCTTTCCTTAATGAAGTTTCCGTCCTTTTGCCAAAGCAAAAGAACACGGAAGGCCTCCATGCGTTCTTTCAAGGATTCATCTAGCAAAAGCAAAGTCCTTCGCGTTTCTGGATTCCACGCATAAAGTCGGCGACAGGCATCGGCTTCTTGCCTTCGGCCTGAATTTCGATCACTTCGAGTACGCCCTCGCCTGTACCCACGTAAAAGCGATTATCCTTAAATTCAACCGCACCCGGAGAAAGTTTCGGTCCGTTTTCGGGCGTGTCCGTCTTGCGCAAGTAAACCATACGGCCACCGAGCTTTCCATAGCCACCCGGCCACGGATTGAAGGCACGAATGCGGTCGTGAATTACCTTCGCCGGCAGATTGAAATCAATCAGGCCTTCTTCCTTTTTCAGCTTCGGAGCGCCACTAGCCTGCGCATGATCCTGCGACAAGTCCTTTTCACAACCGTTCTGCAACTGGTGAATGGCATCGTCCAGCGCTTCGCAGCCAGGAGCCACCATCTTTTCCAGGAGGCTAGCCGTCGTATCCTGATGGTCGATCACCACCGTTTTCTGCGCAAGAATCGGACCGTGGTCCATCTTTTCGTCTAGGCGGAACACCGTCACGCCGGTTTCCTTAAGTCCATCGGCAATGGCGCGCTGCACCGGAGCGGCTCCGCGGTACTTCGGCAACAGACTCCCGTGAACGTTCACGGCACCGAACTTAGCTACAGCAAGAATATTCTTCGGGAGAATCGAATAGGCGACCACCACAAAGAGGTCCGCATCGAAAGCACGCAGGGCGCTCTCGAATTCGGGCGCCTTCAAATCAGTCGGTTGCAACACAGGGAGCCCGTATTCGAGAGCCAGTTGTTTCACTGGCGGGGGCGTAAGCACGCGCCCGCGCCCTGCGGGCCTATCCGGCTGAGTCACCACGGCGACCACGTCCGCAAAATCAGATTCCTTGAGATGCTTCAAAAAACAAGCCGCAAATTCCGGCGTACCCATAAATACAATTTTCATGTCAGAAAATTTAGAAAACCGGCATCCATCCATATTTTCGCTAAAAGAAACTCTCCCCTGTTTATGTTATATTTATGTTATGAAAAAGAGAATTTTAACGCTATTGTCCCTTTTCTGCACGTTCTCCTTTGCAGACCGAATCGTTGTCGATACCACCATGGCGGCTTCCGACAACAGTGAACATCTTGAATACGAAGACCGCGGCTCTTTCGGTCCGTACGTCGAATTCAACAATATCAAGATGAGCAACGTCACCTACAACTACAAGGTACATGGGCACAAATTCGATATTTCCATAGACAATTCCTACATCTACGGTGCCTCAGGAAGCCTGCCGCTAACGGAATGGTTCGACATCTACCTGATGGCCGGCTACCAGTATCTGGGAGTAAGCCACCATCCGCGCAACAGCGAGGCTGTCTACGCCGATATGGAGGCGCTTTCCGATGACTTCTTCGACGCACCCTTCGACAGTTCCGATGTCGATGGACGGCACCAGATTCATACAGCCCTGTTCCAGTTTTCACTCGACTTTTCGCTTCCGCTCGTTTATAGCTACAAGCACCAGTTTATGTTCAAGCTCTACGCTTTCGGCGGTGCCCTTGTCGGAAAGACATTCTTTGCCGACGACACGCAGTTCTTGTCACCGGTTCTTTACGGCTATACCTACGGTGCGGGGTTCCGTTCCGCCTTGCACGGATTTTTCTTGTCCGCAGGCGTCAAGAACAGCCACGAATATTTCCACACCTATTTCGAAAGAAAAACGGGTGAAAAGAAGGAGGATGACGAATTTATGCTCGACATCAACTCCTATTTCAGTCCCTACGTATCGCTTGGAATCACGCTCTTCTAAGGCCTGATTTTACTGCTTAATTTTGAGACGCTGACCGGCCTTGATTTTCGTATCTTTAAGGTCGTTCCACTTGACAATATCTTCTATCGTCACCTTGTACTGACGGGCGATATCCCAAAGACCTTCGCCCTTCTTTACGGTATGCACCTTGGTTTCCGCTTCGGGTTCGCCACTTACCTTGAGGCGCTGCCCCACATCGATATTCGTGTTCTTCCCCATATTGTTCAGGCTCTGGATTTTGGCAACAGTCGTTCCAAACTTTCTGGCGATGACGCTCAAGTTGTCGCCCGCCTGAACCACATACACAGACACCTTTTCAGAGTTTCCCTTCGAGACACTGGCCGTCTTCGGACGCGACTCGACCTTCACACTCTTCACGGCGGGTTTACGTACGTATTCAGGAATGACGAGGGAATCCCCCACCATCAGGCGACGGGTAAAGCCCTGGTTCGCCTGCATAAGCAAGATAACGGGAACATCATACGCTTTCGCTATGGCTGCGTAGGTGTCCCCTTCCTTTGTTACGTACTTTTCGCCTTTCGCAAGTTTGGGGCGGCGGATTTCTTCGGCAGGTTTCAATTCCGGTTTCGAGACAAACAACGTATCGCCTGCACTTACAAAGGCAGCCGCATCCAGGGAATTCCAAATCCGTAGCGATTCCTGAGACACACCGAACTTGCGCGCAATCGAGGCCAGGTTATCACTCAGCTGGACAACATAGGTGCGCACCTTTTCCGGTTTCTTAGAGCCACTTGATTTTGGTTTCGGAGTCACCTTGACTGGAATCAGAAGCGACTGGCCGGCCCGAATTCTAGAGCCCTTCATATCGTTCGCCTGTTGCAGTTCAGAAACCTTGATTCCATACTGCCTTGCAATAATGCCGAGGCTTTCTCCCTTGCGGACCTTGTGGTGTAGCCAGCTCGAGAAATTATTCTTTTCCATCTTGTCATAGCCTTCGACAAAAGCGGCACGGGTCCCTACGGGCAAACGCAAAAGATACGATTCCCTATTTGGCGGAGTACACCACTTGACTAGCTCCATATTGAGGCTCCGGAGAGTATCTTCCTTGACATCTAGGAGTTTAGCGACTTCTTCGAGCGGAAAAGAATCAAAGACCGTCACCGTGTCAAAATCAGGGCGATAAGTCTTTTCGACCGACATTTCGTACTGGTCCGGATAATGCCCTATAACCATCGCCGCCAAAATTCGGGGAACATAGCGCATCGTTTCCTTGGGAAGCTCCAGTTCCCAGTAAGACACCGGAAGCGTTGAATCGCGACTTGAATCCGCCTGCATTTCGCGAACAAGCCTACGTACGCGGCCTTCGCCACAGTTGTAGGCAGCCATCGCCAAAAGCCAGTCCCCAAATTCGTTATGCAGGCGCTTTAAGTACTTAAGGGCTGCCATCGTCGCCATTTCAGGATTGCGGCGCATATCCACCCAGTAATCCACTTCAAGACCGTAACGCTTGCCCGTTTCGGGAATGAACTGCCACATTCCCGAAGCCTTCGCACGGCTGTAAGCCTTCAATTTGAAACCTGATTCCACCAAGGCAAGGTAAATCAAGTCACGGGGCATATTAGCAGAATCCAGCTGCGCATAGACCAAGGAATCGTACGCCGTTTTTCGGTTTAGCGATCCCGACATAAAACTACGCGCCGCATTGGTCATGTAGTAGATTTCTTGCAGCACACGGTCGTTAAAGACAACGGGCAACGAGAACTGCGAAACATCCAGCGTATCCAGGAAACTTTCAATCACTTGCAGGGCTGCGCTATCCGCCTCGCTTTCATCGAGGGCGTCCACCCCTTCGATCGAAACCTCGTTCCGCACAAAATTTTCGGCATTTTCACCGAGATCCGCTACATTCGGGTACACCTCGTCCAAGGCACGAACAATGCGTAATGGCATCGACACCCGGTAAAGGGAATCCTCGCTTTCACTCACATTTTTGTAGGTCGAATCAAACTTTTCGGCAACGAGCTGACGCAGGGATTCATCCAGATAATGCCTCGCCAAGAGCCATTCCTGATTGTCCATCGCCTGCAACGCATACTGATAATAGGTCCAGGAAGGGCGAATCGACAGAGAATCCGAAATTTTTTCCTTCAATGCATTTTCGGCAAACGAAACGGAATCCTGCTCCACAACGGCGGGAGCGACAACGGGAGCAACCTCCACAGGCTTGCTTGCGCAACCGACAAAGTTCAAAACCAGGGCGACCAGGCAAAGGACTTTTACGGCAAGGCCCCTGCGATAACGGTGCGGGACTTCAGCCAAACACTTTCTACCAAAAAATTCCATTATAGACTAGTTTCCGACAACGCGCTCTACGCCAAACCAAATGACACCCGCCAAAATAAAGGCAGCAATCATCTGCAAGATAATGATGACCCGATTGATCCGGTAAGCCTTTTGCGTTTTGCGGTGCCAGGACGGCAAATCCTGTTTTTCGTTCGATTCGTTCATTGCGGCAAAATATAGTAATTAGTAGACAGTGGTTAGGTTACAGGTGTCAGGGGGCAGATTACTATATTATATTTCTGTATATGAAAAAGTTGTTTGCCGCTTTAAGTCTACTCTCTATTTCCGCCTTTGCGCAGGTGGGAATCGTGCACTCGACGAGCGGCATCCATGTTCCGTCGGCAAACACACTCCCCCAGGGGCATCTTTTTGTTTCAGGGGCATTTGAAATGGTTAGCGACGGACAGGCCCTAAGTATGGAAGGCCATTACGTCGACGAAGACGCAGGCAAAGTCCAACTCGACAAGAACACCCCTTCCAATGACGAGAACCTATTCCTTTCCTTCGGGCTTCTCGACAATTTCGAAATGGGCTTTACGCTACCGTTCCACTACGACGGTGAAATCCGGGGACACAACCTCAAGGGCCTTGCGCTCGGCGACCTCCAGATGATGGCAAAGGCAAACATTCCCATCAACGACTGGTTTCACCTTGGTTTAAGTGGCGAAATTTTCATTCCCACAGGCTCCAAGGAAAAAGGCTTTCGCACCAGGCACCGCTGGTACACCGCAACCAACGGAGACGCCTACGCCTATACGGCAAACACCTTAGCCGTCGAAGGAAACCTGCACCTGTCTATAGATATTCTGAATTACGCAACGTTCAATGGCTATAGCGGAATTCTCAAGACCATCGAAGACAACAAGAATTTCTTGCTTTGGGGTGCCGGATTCGAAATATTCCCAGAGATGAGACTAACAGTCATCCTTGAAGCCTCCGGTGAATACCCCTTGCATACGACACATGCTCACAACGATTTCTTGAGCAGCCCTTTCCGAATGACCCCCGGATTAAAAATTCACCTGCCCTACGAAAGCGCCCTCACCATTTCGGGCGACATCGGGCTTGGCTACTTCACCGACAAAAAGACCGAAGATGGCCTCCCTGTAACGCTCCAGTCCACCGATCCGCCCATTCAGTATACGCAATACGGCTCTCCCGATTTGACTATAGCCATTACCTTCAGCAAGGTATTCGACTTTAGCTGGAATGACGAGGACCATGATGGCATCATCGACCGAAAAGACATGTGCCCGAGTACCGCAAAAGGTCTCAAGGTGAACGAACGCGGATGCCCTGTAGACGAAGACCAGGACGGAGTCCTGAACATCGTAGACTTATGCCCAGGAACCCCATTCGGGCTTACCGTGGACTACAACGGCTGCCCCCTCGATTCCGACCACGACGGCGTACCCAACTACCTTGAAAAATGTCACGGCACCCCCGAAGGCTTTGCGGTAGACTCCACCGGATGTACACTCGATACCGACGGTGACGGCATTGACGACAACAACGACAAGTGCGCAAATACGCCCAGAACAGAAAGGGTCGGTCAAGACGGGTGCCCCCTGGATCAGGATCACGATGGTGTTCCTAACGCAGCAGACCTGTGCCCAAACACCCCCGAAGGAATTTCCGTAGACAAGTCAGGATGTCCGCTAGACTTTGACGGAGACGGCATTCCCGACGAACTAGACAAGTGCCCCAACACCATTCTTGGAGAAAAGGTGGACCCGTGGGGCTGCCCCATCGACAGCGACATGGACGGTGTTCCCGACGCCAAAGACCAGTGTAACGAAACCCCGCTTGGCGCCACCGTAAACGCGCAAGGATGCCGCATAGACCAGGATGGAGACGGCGTATTCGATGAAAACGACAAATGCCCAGGAACCCCCGAAGGCGCTCCGATCGATAGCCTAGGCTGCCCCCTGGATTCTGACATGGACGGTGTTGCAGACTGGATGGACCAATGCCCGGGAACACTCCCCAAGGCAGCCATCAACACGCACGGTTGCCCCATCAACACCAAGCTCAACTATAATTACATTGCCCGACGCATTCGCTTTAAGGGGGCGGACTCCACCCTGCTCAATTCTAGCTACACCGCGCTAAACGACATCGTCTACATGATGCGCCAGCACCCCATGACACTTGAAATCCAGTGTAGCGCAAGCGACATTTCATCGGAAAATGCAGAACAGGTGGCAATCGAGAGAGCGGAAGTCATATACAACTACCTTGTAAAAAAGGGAATCGACGAAAAGCGCCTCAAGTACAGTGGATTCGCAAAAAAGCTTCCGCCGACACTTACTCAGAAAAAAGGCAGCACCGACATTGTGCGCCTAATTCCCGCAATAGAAATAAAGAAAGACTAATCTGCTATTCGTTTTTTCTATATTTGACACCCATTCTTATCGCGGAACAGCACCGCAAAAACAAAAAAGGATTTTCCATGAAGATTGCCGACAAGACCGTTGTCCAAATGCACTACACCCTGACCTCCGACGAAGGAAAAGTCATCGACTCCTCCGAAGGTCGCGAACCGCTGCAATACATCCAGGGCGCACACATGATTGTTGTCGGACTGGAAAAAGCCATGGTCGGCCACAACGTGGGCGACAAGTTTGACGTCAAGGTGATTCCGTCCGAAGGCTACGGCGAATACGACGAATCGATGACGCAGGAAGTTCCATTGGACGTTTTCCAGGGAGTCGAAAAGGTCGAAGCAGGCATGATGTTCTACGCCAATACGCCCGCAGGCCCGATGCCGATTCGCGTGAAGAGTGTTTCCGAAAAGACTGCAGTCATTGACGCAAACCACGAACTCGCCGGTCAAAATCTGAACTTTGCGATTGAAGTTGTTTCCGTTCGCGAAGCTACCGAAGAAGAACTGAATCCCGGACACCACTGCTGCTGTGGCGGCAAGGGCGAAGGCGAATGCAAGTGCGGTGAAGAAGACCACGAATGCGAATGCGGTGGCCAGGGCAAAAAGGAAAACTGCGATGGAAACGGTGGCTGCGGCTGCCCCAACCACGATAAGCACCACGGTTAAATTCGATTTTTAATTTGTTTCAACTTACAGGCACCGCTCTTGCGGTGTTTTTTTATGAGCCGAAGAGTTAGCTTGCAAAGACATGTTCGCAGACCGAGCGTCGCGACCGAGCTTGCTCGGGCATGACCGAGGGCCAGAACATGCTTTTTTCTATGACCTAAAGGTCATAGAAAAAAGAAAGGGCTCCCTTGCGGGAACCCTTTCCTAAGAAGGAGAAAATATGAATCGGTATGTGGAACCTTGAACCTACCAGGAGGGGAGCAATGATAGTGTCGTTTCAGGATTTACCCTTCTACCGTTTCACAATTACAAATATACCCTTTTATTTTCGATCCGGAACTACCAAATTACTTATTTTCCTAATCCGTTTCAATTACATTCTCGCATAAAGTAACTAGATGTTTACTCTTCGCGGAAAATAATCTTACATTTCGGAACAAAACGGAATCCACCGCGGCGATGGCGTTCGATTTCGAAGAATCTCTTTACGCCTTCAGACGGATGTTCCGGGTCATCGGATCCGTTGATGTGAGCAATGACGCGGTTCAAGCGGCTTTCAAAATTCGGACGCAGCGGGTCCATGCAAATCGAGGAGTCACGCTTGAATTCACGGTTCTCGAATTCTTCACGGCCCGTGGCGCTGTATTCACGCAACAGGTTACGAAGAATACGGGCAGGCACGTTACGCATCAGGTGCTTGTTGTTCACAGAAATAGAATCGTCGCTCTTGTAGTAGATGACCGTCACGGAGTCGTTCATCGCTTCGAGCAACTGTTCCTGAGCCTTCTGGATGGGTTCCCAGGAATCGAATTCCTGCTTCACCACAGCGCTCATCAACTTGTTGAACGGTTCCGGAGCGACAACGTTTGCCTTGTAATCAAAGTAGACCACGCTTGCCGGTGCGCCGTAATAGCAGCCCTTATGAATCAGGACCGCGCCCACCTTTTCGTCGATGACATCTTCGGTAGCACGGATACATGCCATCTTCTTTTCGGCTTCAAATTCCCATTCAAGACCGTATTCTTCAAGGCAATCGCCGAACGTCATATACTTACCGACCTGGCGACCGTTCACGTAAACGCAACCGTCATCGCGGACTTCGGCCGGCACTCGGTTTTCAAGAGCTTCGACAAAAGACGTCTGGGAGGCCTTGTATTCAATCAGTTCATACGGCGGAGTGTTCAAAAGAATCGTGCCGATCTGCACCAGGCCGTTGAACCACCGCATCGGGTTCGTGATGAGCATACCCGGAGAATCGAAACGATAAGAGAAGTATTCCTTGCGGAAGCCATCCACCAGGTCACGACGGAGGAACTTCGAATTCGTAAGGAGCGGGTAACGCTTCGGGATAATGTCGAGGCAGAGCTGACGGACATCCTCGGTCGCATAGAACTGCGAAACGTAAGGCAGATAAGAGCGAAGCACGCTACGAGCAGGAACAGCCTCGAACGAGGCACAGCGGTCTATAATGCGCTGCACGAAAGCATCCGGATTTTCGCCCCTTTCGTACAGCCAGTTCACCACGTTGTTCATCATCAACCTGTGGATGCCCTCGTCAACAAAAGAATCCTCAAAGTAGATGTCGTTCAACACCTTGACATTAAAGCGAGAATCCCGCTTGATAAGGGTAAGGATGTCCTTAACCGGATAAGAGATAAGCAACTCAATGTGAGTCAACTGCAGGAAGAGATTTGAAAGCACTTTATACCTCACTCTTTTGAATGATACCAAAAATACCACTCAGCCATTTGTCTTCTTAATTTAGAAAAAAATACGAAATATTCGTTCAAAAGGCTATATTTGGGCTATGAAAACGGCGAAAATACATGTTTTATCCGATGAAATCATCAATAAAATTGCCGCAGGCGAGGTTATTGAGCGCCCAGCATCGGCTGTAAAGGAACTTATTGAAAACGCAATCGATGCCGGAGCCACCCGAATTCAGGTGACAATCGAAGAAGGTGGCAAGAAAAAAATCCAGGTGACCGACAACGGAAAGGGCATGAATTCCGCCGACCTGGACCTGTGTTATTTACGCCACACGACCTCTAAACTTTTTAGCGCCGACGACCTTTTTCACTTACAGACGAACGGTTTTAGAGGCGAAGCCGTTGCCTCCATCGCCGCGGTATCCAAATTAACGATTACAAGTGCAACAGACGAAGGCGACAGTGGCCGACTCGTTTTGGAAGGCGGAAACGTTATTCGAAAAGAAGACGTTCAGGCAAGCCGCGGTACCACATTCTTAGTCGAAGACCTATTCTACAACACCCCCGTACGCCGCACATTCCTAAGCAGCGAAACTGCCGAAAGCACGCGCATTTTTGACGTTGTCCTAAAGACCGCTATTGCACATCCTGAAATTCGCTTTGACTATAAAGTCGGCGACAAGTCCGTTTTCACGGGAGTTCCCGGAGAACTCCGCAACCGCATCGCCGAGGCAATCGGTTCAAAAATCGCAAAGGTACTCCTTCCCGTCGATTACACCGAAGCGGGCGTTCATATCTGGGGGTACATCTCCCCAACCACCGAAACGAACGGCAAGCGGAACCACCAATTTTTATTTATCCGCAACCGCCCTATCGAAAGCAAGATGATCAGCAAAGCGGTGCAGCAGGCTTACGAACCTTACGGGGCACAGCGCAAACCGGTATCTGTCCTATTTATGGACATGCCGGATATGGAATTCGACGTAAACGTACACCCCGCCAAGAGGGAAGTCCGTTTCGCCAATCAGAACCTAGTCTTCTTGGTTGTCGCCCACGCCATTCGCGATACGTTTACAAAGAATATGGAGTCGAATTCACCGTTCATCGACTTAAGCGATGAAATCGCGGGCATTTCGCAAACGAAACCGACCGAAGTACAAGACAATCCCAAAGTTCCCTACGGCTTCGAAGAACCGATTTACAAGCCATCATCGAATTTTGCCCCAAGCCCCTCTGATTTTGCTACAAAGGAATCCTCGGGCGACATTCCTGAAATGTCCAACCGCCAGGCAACGCCTTTTAACTACGAAAGACATCGCGAGACCCACCCCGCCGAAGACCTTGCACAGGACATGTTCAGCCAGCCCGAAGCAGGCAAAGTAATTTCGCTCGAAGGCCATGTAAACGAAACGCCCGCCCCCACACCACAGTGGGTTCCGCCGACTTTTTTTCAGATTGCAAACACCTATATCGCAGGTGAAGATTCCAACGGGCTCTTAGTCATCGACCAACATGCGGCACACTCGCGAGTCCTTTACGAACAAGCTCTAGAGACTCTAAAAAACGGTTCAGCCCTCGACAGTCAGGAACTTTTGTTCCCCGAACTTCTGGACCTTTCCAAAATAGAAGTCGAAGCACTCCGAAGCGTCGAGGATCAGTTCAAGCATCTGGGATTCTACATCGAACATTTCGGCGGCGAAACCTATCAGATACGCGCGATTCCAAGCGCACTCCCCCTTTCGCGCGCCATCAAGGCGGTCAAGGACTTTCTGGATAGCATCGGCGACGAAGGTAAAGGCGAAGGCGACATGGTAAAGGTGCAAGACACCATCGCGAAAGCCTGGGCAAATACGAACGCCTACCAGGCCGGCGACAAGCTAAAGCCCGAAGAAATGGCCGCACTCGTAAGTCAACTGATGCTCACCGAAGAGCCCCTCAAATCCCCCTACGGTCACCCGACGCTACTGCGCTTTACACTCGACGAATTGGCCAAGAAATTCAAGCGCTAGCCCTTCGAGCGTTTTGCCCACCGAGAGTTTTGCGTAAAGATTCGAGGTTTCGGGTTTCAGGTTACAGGTTTCAGCCCCGTGCAAGTGAGCATTTTCCGTTCCATTCAAGCAATCATCAATTTTTTTTGCCAAGGCACATTGTTGGAAAGGGCCAAGAATATACTCAGGATACACCTGTTTTCCTAAGATGATATTGGGCAGGGCAAAATACTTTGTCCTAATAAAAATTCGCCCTAGACAATAAGTCAGCAAATCCGGCTTGGTGCAAACAACGAACGGAATGCCAGACAAGGCAAGTTCTAAAGTCGCCGTACCTGGACAGGCAAGAGCAAAGGAATAGCTGCCAAAGAACGCCCTTCGGGCTGAAATTTCCGACGGCACCTCGACCACCTGCACATTCGCAAGATTCTTTATACAATGCGAATTACAAAAATCAGTGACAAATTCTTGAATAGGCACCACAAGTTCACTGCGGGCACAGGCAATCGTGACCGACTCTGGAGGCTGATTCAGATTCGCGACGGTATTCAGGTAAACAGGCAAATTACGCAACGCCTGCGACTTACGGCTCCCCGGCAATAACAGACAGCTTTGACTAGAGATTGCCGCGGTCGCAGAGTTCCCTCGCAATGACGTATTTTCCTCGATGTACAATTCCGAAATCCGAATTCCGAATTCCGAATTAACGAACGGATGTTTTACGCGCACAACGTTGCAGAGAGCCTCTGCGTAAGCCCGCTCTTCAAAATCAAAGAATACCGCAAGTTTGACATAAGGGTTTTGGGCAAGAACTTTCGCACGCCCGCGTTTCCACGCCCATATCTGCGGAGGCGCCACATATAAGGCAGGCTTATGCAACTCCCCCGCCCGTTTAACCAGTTTCATGTTGAAGCCGGGATAATCAATCGCAATTAGCCCCATACATTCAGGCGATTCAAGAGCCGATTTTAGAATTCTAAAGCTCCGACGCAGTTTCAAATATCTGGGCAACACATCGCCAAACCCCGAAACGGGCAAATTTTCAAAATCAACCAGGGGAATCATTCCCGCATCTTGCATCCGGTGCCCGCCCGCCCCCTGAACAAAAATATTTCGAATGGCCGCATTTTCAGAAAGAAGCGCCCTTACCAAGGGTTCTCCGATAACATCACCGGAATCTTCTCCAGCGCAAATCAGAATGTACGGCTTACACGCCATATTCCTTTACCGTTTTGCGCGGTTAGACACCCAAATTTTCAGGACACCCAGGTCTTTACGAAGGAACTGCAACAGTTCGGGCGTATACACCACCTTTTTATTTTTCAGGGTGAGCACATGGACATTTCCCGATTCAGTTTCGACATGGGCCACAATTTC
>JAEEGG010009135.1_pt1 | contig 22308 bp, 15 predicted proteins | sample 9134161 | NCBI WGS metagenome assembly JAEEGG01 (sample SAMN16246543, study PRJNA631951) | gut metagenome | biome: gut microbiome; feature: rumen; material: CR-attached | host: Bos | place: Iran: Karaj | collected 2018-10
GACGGCAAGGACAAGACCTTTTATATCTACAACGTATGTGATCACGAAAGCTGCTACAAGGAAGTGGAAAGTCAGGCTATCAGCTACACCACGGGTGTTCCCGCAACCTGCGGCGCGCTGATGCTGCTCACCGGTAAATGGGCCATTACCGGTGTTCACACGGTCGAGGAGTTCGATCCCGATCCCTTCCTGGATGCATTAGACAAATACGGACTGCCCCGGAGCATTAGCACTTCTCCGGTGCTGGTGGACTAAATGGCAGGCGTATTTGACAGACTCGGCGAAGAAGCTGTTGCAAAGGCCCTGCGAGAGCTCCCGACGCCCTGCTACATATTAGATGAAAAAGTCATAAAGGAAAATGGAGAAATTCTCTCTGAGGTTCAGGAGCATACGGGATGCAGAATCCTTCTTGCCCAGAAGGCCTTCTCCAATTATGACCTCTATCCCGCCCTGGCACCCTACCTTGCAGGTACGGAGGCCAGCGGACTCTTCGAGGCGAGACTTGGCCGCGAGGAAATGCCGGACAAAGAGGTTCACGTATTCAGCACGGCCTACAAGGCGCGTGACATGGAAGCGCTCTTTAACTATGCGGATCACATTGTATTTAACTCCATCGGTCAGCTGGCTGTCTTCGGACCCGCTGCAAAATCCTCCGGCATGAGTCTTGGCCTTCGCATCAATCCCGAGTGCTCGACGCAGGAGGAAAGCCACTCCATCTATGATCCCTGTGCTACCGGAAGCCGCCTTGGCGTGACGCGCGCGCAGTGGGATAAGCTGATGACGCCCGATGTATATGCCCTGCTGGATGGCCTGCATTTCCACACGCTCTGCGAGCAGGATGCCTATGACCTCGAGACGACGCTCGTTGCCGTGGAAGAAAAATTTGGGCAGTTCCTGCCTGACATGAAATGGCTGAACATGGGCGGTGGCCATCACATTACGAGAAGGGGCTACGACATTCCCCGTCTGGAGAAGCTGATCAAGACCTATACGGAAAAATATGACCTTCAGGTTTACTTAGAGCCCGGTGAGGCCTGTGCGCTGAATGCCGGTTATCTCATTACGACAGTGCTCGACGTCACGGAAAACAATAACATTAAGAATGTCATCATTGATGCCAGTGCCGCCTGTCACATGCCCGACGTCATTGAGATGCCCTATCGTCCGCCCCTGTATGGTGCCGGCGAGGCAGGTGAAAAGGCCTTCCCCGTTCGCCTTGGCGGGCCCTCTTGTCTTGCAGGTGACGTCATCGGAAATTACAGCTTTGATCAGATGCCGCGCATCGGTGACCGCCTGATCTTCGGTGACATGGCGATTTACACGACCTGCAAAAACAATACCTTCAACGGCATGCCCCTTCCGGACATTCACGTCCTCCATCCCGACAACACGGTAACTACCGTTGCCCGTTTCGGATATCAGGACTTCAAGTATCGCCTTGGAAGTTCATAAAGCATGATCGTTTGAAGCAGAATCACTTTAACATGATCGTTTTAGCGATATACGGCAAAAATCCCTGGTCTCAAATGAGCCAGGGATTTTTGTTATCCATCAACGAAGTGATAAAGTTCTATTAAGCTTCTCAAAACTGCGCTCTTATCTAGTTCTTACTAAGCTCTCGCTGCCAGTGCTCCCGCGATGTCCTCCTTCATGTCAAGGACTGCTGCCCTGGAAGCGTCTGCATAATTCGCCTCGCCATACTTCGCATACTTCTCCTGCTGGAAGGCTGCGATGATGCCGCGGGAGGAATTGATGATGGCGCCAAGACCGTCCTCATTAAAGAAGTGAACGAGGTCTGCACCCTTTCCGCCCTGTGCCCCATAGCCGGGTACAAGGATGAAGGTCTTCGGCATCACCTTTCGAAGGAGCTTGCCCTGCTCAGGATAGGTTGCTCCTACCACGGCTCCGACGTAAGAATAGGAATCCCCCATGCACTCCTCACCCCATGCGCGCACCTGCTCGCCAACGAGTTCATAAAGAGGCTTTCCGTCGATCAGTCGATCCTGGAACTCTCCGCTGGAGGGATTCGAGGTCTTTACCAAAACGAAAATGCCCTTCTTTTCTTCCTTACATACCTTGATAAAGGGCTTTACGCCGTCGCTTCCAAGATACGGGTTCACGGTCACAAAATCCTCATCAAACCCATAGAAGGCATTTGCGCCAACGCTCACCTTGCCAAGATGTCCGACTGCATAAGCCTCGGAGGTAGAACCGATGTCGCCGCGCTTAATGTCGCCGATCACGACAAGGCCCTTCTCTTTACAATAGTCCACGGTCTTCTTAAACGCCACAAGTCCCGGAATTCCGAACTGCTCATACATCGCGATCTGGGGCTTTACGGCCGGAACCAGATCGTAAATGGCATCCACAATGCCCTTATTATACTGCCAGATGGCTTCGGCAGCGCCCTCTAAGGTCTCGCCATACTCAGCGAATGCCGCCTTCTGAATCTGGGAAGGCACGTACTTCATCATCGGGTCAAGTCCTACCACGATGGGTGCCTGCGTCTTTTGAATCTTCTCAATCAGTTTGTTAATCATGCTTTTTCTCTCCTGCCATAAATTGTTCTCATTTGTTCTATATCCATCGCATACCTTATGTCGGCATGCGCAACATAGCATCCGGGTTTATGTTTTATCACACGTATACTCTGTCAATTCCCTGTTTTTTGCTTAATTGCACTTCATTTCGTGATAGGCATTTAGTCTGCAAGTGCCGCTTCAATGGCGATGCGTATACGCTCCTTCACGCATTCCGCAAGCTCCCTCGTACTCATGTCTTTATACTCCTCATAGTATAAAGGCTTGAGAAAATAAATCCGCGCCGTTACCCGTCTTAGGCTGTTAAAATCAAAGGCCTTATAGGAATCTACCACGGCCACGGGCACGATGGGTACCTTCGACCAATGCGCCGCCTTAAAGGCTCCCGGCAAAAACTCCTGCAAATGATTCCCGTTATGATGATAGCCACCCTCCGGGAAGATGATAAAGCGTCTGCCATTTTTCACCTCATCCGCCATCTTCCGAATGCTCTTAAGCTGTTCCCGCAGATTATCCTTGTCAATTCGAATCCCGTCCAGCACATCGATAAATTCATTCGTCAAAATCATTTTGGAACGCTTCAGATCCATGACAATGGAACAGGGCTCCTCATGACCATTGACAATGCCAAGTGCATCAAACTTTCCCTGATGGTTGGGATACATCAGGTACCCGCCCTCCTTCGGCAGGTTCTCCGTGCCAAAGTATTTCGTAACGATCCGCGCATTCCGCATCGTATACTTCACCATGTTTCGCGCAACGCCATAGCGATACTTCTCACTATAATCCTGAGGATGCGCCATCATGAGCCTGATCTTAATAACATAATAAATGATCAGCGGTATGGAAATCAGAATCGCATAATAATATCGAAGCATATGCCACCACAACCTTTCTTGGCAAAACCCTTCCCTAAACTCCCATTACTCTAATAAATTATAATCGGAAAATGACTTTCTTTCAACCATAAAATTCATGTTGTACGGCCCAAAATTCCTCTCCCGATCTGATCCTTTCTTCCATCTGGCAGCATAAAAAAGTCCCTTGCGAACGACTTCTTCGTCGCAAGGGACTGTGTGCTTCTTCTTTTCTTAATCTCGGGAGAGCTCCTATACGCAGGAAACCTTTACCTGCTCCGCATATTTTTGAATCTTGGGCGCTCCAACGTACTTGGTAAAGTTATCTCCATTTACCTCAACCAGCGTCGGCGCCTGCATAATTCCATAGCGATTTGCCAGCTCCACGTTCTCCATGGCATCAATCACTACGTAAGGAATTCCTTCCAAGTAGCTCTTCGCCAATACGCAGTTCGGGCAGGTCTTTGTGGTAAACAGATATCTTACGCCATCAGGCTTTTCCACGTTCACGTCCACGTCCTGATCAAAACCTGACAAGGTAACCACGCTGCTCACGGGGCGCTTTAGCTCGGACTTTGAAATATCATATTCGGTTCTGTTTGCATACTCCTGAAGCTTACCATCGTTCCAGTTCTGTACGGGACGATAGTAACCGGTAATACGGCTGTAAACCTCGGTCTTTGCTCCGCAGTGAGGACAAATCTTTACCTCGCCCGCAAGATAGCCATGCTCCTTACAGATGGAGTAGGTCGGGGACAGAGTGTAGTAAGGGAGCTTATAATTCTGTGCGATCGTGCGAACCAAATTTGCTGCTGCCTTCCAATCAGGAAGCTTCTCCCCAAGGAATGCATGGAATACGGTTCCGGAGGTATACAGCGTCTGCAGGTCATCCTGAATGTCCAGGGCATCAAAAATGTCCACGGTATAATCTACGGGCAGATGGGAGGAATTGGTGTAGTAAGGGGTATCTCCCTCATGTCCTGCCGTCTTGATCATGGGATAACGCTTCTTGTCATGCTTTGCCAGACGATAGGTCGTGCTCTCTGCGGGCGTTGCCTCAAGATTGTAGAGATCCCCATACTGCTCCTGATAATCGGAGAGACGGTTTCTCATGTGATTCAGCACTTCCTTGGTGAATTCCTGCGTTCTGGGATCGCTCATGTCAGCGCGCAGCCAATTGGCATTCAGGCCAACCTCGTTCATGCCGATCAGTCCAATCGTCGAGAAGTGATTGTCAAAGCTTCCAAGATATCTCTTGGTGTAAGGGTACAGACCCTCGTCCAGGAGCTTGCTGATGACGCCACGCTTGATCTTTAAGGATCTTGCGGCAATGTCCATCATGCGGTCAAGCCTTGCATAAAACTCGGACTTATTGGCAGCCAGATAAGCGATTCTCGGCATGTTGATCGTAACAACGCCAACGCTTCCAGTGCTCTCTCCGGAGCCAAAGAAGCCGCCGGTCTTCTTGCGAAGCTCTCTAAGGTCAAGGCGAAGTCTGCAGCACATGGAACGAACGTCGCTGGGTGCCATGTCGGAGTTGATGTAGTTGGAGAAATAAGGGGTACCGTACTTGGAGGTCATCTCGAATAAGAGACGGTTGTTCTCCGTATCGGACCAGTCAAAATCCTTCGTGATGGAGTAGGTCGGAATCGGATACTGGAAGCCTCTGCCGTGGGAATCTCCCTCGATCATGGTCTCGATGAACGCCTTGTTCACCATATCCATTTCCTTCTTACAATCCTTATATTTAAAGTTCATCTCCTTGCCGCCAACGATGGCAGGAAGCTCCGCAAGATCCTCGGGAACCGTCCAATCCAGGGTAATGTTGGAGAAGGGAGCCTGCGTACCCCAACGGCTGGGAGTATTTACGCCATAAATAAATGCTTCGATGCACTTTTTCACTTCGGGATAGCTTAAGTTGTCCACCTTGACAAAGGGTGCCAAATAGGTATCAAAGGAAGAAAATGCCTGCGCGCCTGCCCACTCGTTCTGCATGATGCCAAGGAAGTTTACCATCTGGTTGCAGAGTACGGAAAGGTGCTTTGCGGGTGCGGAGGAAATCTTTCCCGTGATGCCGCCAAGGCCTTCCTTGATCAGCTGCTTTAAGGACCAGCCTGCACAATATCCGGTTAACATGGAAAGGTCATGAATATGGATGTCCGCATTGCGGTGAGCCTCTGCGATCTCATCATCATAGATCTCAGAAAGCCAGTAATTTGCAGTAACTGCGCCGGAATTGGAAAGAATCAGACCACCTACGGAATAGGTAACGGTGGAATTTTCCTTCACGCGCCAGTCCTCTACCTTGACATAGCTGTTTACGACATCCTTATAGTCCAAAATGGTAGACTTCATGGTACGCATCTTCTCGCGCTGTCTTCTGTACAGGATGTAGGCCTTGGCAACCTCCTCGTAGCCAGCCTGGCCCAAAACCTTCTCCACGCTGTCCTGCACGTCCTCGATCTGAACGGTATTATCCTTAATCTTTGACTGGAAATCCGCCGTCACGCGAAGCGCAAGTAAATCTACAATATCATTATTGTAGCTCATCTCCGTCGCGTTGAATGCCTTCATAATTGCGTCATTGATCTTTGACAACGTAAAATCTGCTTTCGTCCCATCCCTCTTAACGATTTGTAACATGTAACAACCCCTCCAATTGATTGACTCTTTGGTTATTTTCGCGGGAAATGCCTCTTTTCTACATTTTCCCGAAAGGCAATACCATTTTATCATTGATCGCTTGGGAATGTCAATGTCTATCCACTATATATTGTGGACAAATTTTTGTGCAAATCGAACATATTGTGTTTTTAATAGTCTGAATAAACCCGACAATTCAAAAAACGGACACCCAAATACGGGCGCCCGTTTTCCATTTTTCTATGATTCTATTGTCCTTTTTCCTAACAGACTTATTTCCATGGCTCAGCCGATATTAGTTCGCTTCTTCCTGCCCGGCCGACTCCGTCGCGAAAGATCCATCCCTTGTTGAAAGAAAGATTTCCTCCCTCAGGGCATCCTCATCCGTTGGATAGAGCTTAACATAGGTCTTCATACGCTCCGCCGCCTTCTGGAAATTCCCAAGGAATTCATACGCCACAATCTCATTATAGGAAAGAACCTGTTGCATCTCCTTGTCTTCCAGATCTAGTCCTGACCGAAAAGCCGCGAGCGCCATCTCATAATTGCCGCGCTTCATCTCGCAGATGCCAAGCTGATTATACATCTCCGCGCTGTCACCATGCTTATCCAAATAAGAGCGGTATACGTTACATGCGTAGTTATAATCCCCCGTTGCTTCATATGCCTTGCCGAGATAGAGGCTACTCTCCGCCTTATCGTCAGACTTTGCATCCTCGAGCTCCACATATGCCTGCTGGTAATTCTCCATGAAATAGTAAATCCGGCCCTTGTCAAAGGAACTCAGCGTCTTCGCACCGTTGTCCAGCGCGGTCTGCAGGTACTCCTGCCCCGCTGCCTTGTAGCCAAAACGGGAAAACTTCTCGTAAATGGTAAACAGTCTGTCGTAATTTTTCGGATCCATGGCCACAGTCTTGTCGAAGTCTTCCTTGGCTTCATTAAACTGATCCAGCTGAAGCTCCACGCCGCCGCGCAAGTAGTAGGCTTCCTTCTCCTGAGGCTTCAGGGCCAGAATGGAGTTGTAAACCTCCTTGGCCTCCTGATACCTTCCTGCGCCCTCATAGGCCGACGCCAGATAGTAATTCAGGTCATAATCCACGTCCTGCAAGAGACCATTGCTCCCTGCCAATGCCTTTAGAAAGCACTCGATTGCCTCATCGAACTTCGCCTGCCCCAAATAGGCAATTCCCATGCCCCGGGCGATCAGCCTCGCATCTTCATTTTGTTCGGCGGCCTCCTCAAACGTATCCAGCGCTCCTTGGTAATCCATGCTCTCAATGAGATCCATGGCCTCCTTGATCTTTTCCGTCTTGCCGCCGCATCCGGAGGCAAACACGGTCATCATTAGCGCCAGGGCGAGGCAGATGCCTTTTCTCTTCCATCCGCGCATGCCTTGTTCCGTACCTTTCACGGCAAGCTGTGCCTGCCTCTTAAGTCTAGTTACAGATTCCTTACTTGTTCTCCTCAAGAATGGAGGTGCAATGAGGACATCTGGTTGCATCAATGGCGATCTCCGACTTACAGAAGGGGCACTTCTTGGTCGTGGGAGCCTTCGGCGCTTCGGGCTTCTTGCCAATGCTCATGGCCTTGTTGACAGCCTTTACCAGAATAAAGATCACAAGAGCCGTGATCAGGAAATTGATGATCGCGGTGATAAAGCTACCATATGCAAATACGGCTGCGCCAGCTTCCCTTGCTTCTGCAACGGAGGCAAAGGTCTGATCCGTCTTAGACAACAGGATAAACAGGTTGCTGAAATCCGTGCCGCCAAACAAACCTAAAATAGGAGAAAGCAGGTCATTATTCAGCGACGTAACAATTGCAGTAAATGCACCGCCAATGATGACGCCGACTGCCATGTCCATTACGTTTCCACGCAAAACAAACTTCTTAAACTCTGCAAAAAATCCCTTGTCCTTACTCATTTTCGTACTCCTCCCTTTTCAATCCATATGATGATGAATAACAAAAATCTTTGTTTGGGAATCTCCCGCACTTCCTGTTTATCATATCACAAACTGCTTCCTTCCTCAATATTTTTTATTGGAAAAAGCACATAAATTTCTATGCTTTGCGTCTTTCCAAAATGCCCTGTTTCGGGTATACTAGTCATAAGGAAAGCTCCATTAGGGAAGCCTGAAAGGAATGGAAATACCCATGCAACGCATTCTCAGTGCCATCAAGGAAAACCGCTTTGCCAACGTCTATCTGCTCTATGGGGAAGAACGGTATTTAAAAAAACAATATACGGACAAGCTCCGAAAGGCCCTTGCAGGCGACGATGAGATGAACTTGCATTTTTTTGAAGGCAAGGACATTTCCGTCACGCAGATCATTGACCTTGCGGAGACCATGCCGTTTCTTGCAGATCGCCGCGTGATTTTTCTCTCTGACAGCGGGCTGCTTAAATCCGGCGGCGAACAGATGGCAGACTATCTTGCCGCTCCAAACGAGACCACCTTTTTTGTCTTTACGGAAAGCGAGGTCGACAAAAGAAGCAAGCTGTTTAAGACCATATCCTCCAAGGGCTGCGCGGTAGAGTTTACGACGCAGGATGAAAATACCTTAAAGCGTTGGGTTGCATCCCTACTGGCAAAGGAGGGGAAAAAAATCACGGAATCCACCGTCATGCTCTTTCTTTCCAAGACGGGAACGGACATGGAAAACATTCAGTCAGAATTAGAAAAGTTGATTTGCTATTGCATGGACAAGGACGTCGTGACAAGCGCGGACGTCGAGGCAATCTGTACCACAAGGCTGCAGGATCGCATCTTCGACATGGTCGAGGCCGTTACAAGACGCCAGACCACAAAGGCCTTAGAGCTCTATTATGATCTTCTGGCGCTTAAGGTTCAGCCCCTGCAGATTCTCGCCATGCTGGCAAGGCAATACAATCTCACCTATCAGGCAAAGGAGCTCAAAAAAAGGGGAGTGCCTGATCGTGAGATTGCCTCCAAGATTGGAGTTCCCCCCTTTGTTGTTGGAAAATACCTTTCTCAGGCCAGTCAACAAAAATCCTCTGATCTTCGAAGGGCCTTAGAGCAATGCGTGCAGGCCGACCAGGACATCAAATCCGGCCTCATCAATGACAGAATGGCCGTAGAAATCATCATCTCCAGTCAAGGCAAAGCCTAACGTAAAACACCCATGACAGTAGGTCCTCCTATTGCCATGGGTGCTTTTTTTTAGTATTTCCAAAATACTATTTTTGATTCATTAGTGCCAAAAATCTTTCAAAATCAAAGCTTCGAATCCACTCTTTTTGTGCTTCCGCGGCATTTCCAAGACTGGTCTCGCCCTCCGTTGCCTTTTCCCAAACCGCCCGATCGTCCGTAACGACAATGTCTGCCTCCTTGGGATCCGTCACCAGCTCCGTTGCCATCCACTCAAAGAAACGATATACGTTCATCTTCTCCGTGACGTCAAAGTAGTCTAACAGAAAGGCCAGGCTGGTCGTTCCTGCTACCGTTATGCGTGCATCCCTGTTAAGGTTCAGCCAGACAAACTCACGCTTCTCCAAATCGATGCCAAACAGATAGGCAAACATGCTGGGGCAGTTTACGCGAAAGGCCGACTCTACGGTCTTTGGCTCATAAATCTCGCCGGAGTCCAAAAGGTCGCGCATCATAAAACCCGCCGTGCAAAAGCAGCTTTCAAAGTTCACGCCCGTAAAAACATTATCACAGAAGATGAGCTTCTTGATGGCAGGATACAGCTCATGGAACTTCTCCAGATCTATGTCAAAATACTCGGAACCGCCGTTATATCCGCTGGTTTCATCACCAGAATAGGTGATTGCCCCAGACTGATTCATTGCCATGGTTCTCCAGGAGAACTCCGTCTGTAAGCCTTCCTCATCCATGCCGATAACGGACAGGTCGATGTCATCCACCTTCTCCCAATAGGTAAAGGCACGAAGCTTCTTTCCCGAAGGAATTGCAAGCCTGCTGCCCTTGGCAAGAACGCCAATGCCGCCCTGCGCCGTCGACTCCTGCAAAGGAAGCGCGATCTTCTTCATATCCTCGCTGACGTAGACCTTTCCAAGCCTTCCACGAAGGTTCTTCCGAAGGTTTTCCTCCACAAAGCGGGCAACCAACGCTGACTGCCCATGGGAAATCACGGACTTTCTCCGCTTTACCTCCTTCGGCAGCTCTGCATGCACGCGCATGGTATTATGACGAACAAAACGGAAGGCCCTTCCGTGCCCTTCTTCTCCTCGCTCTCCCGCATAATGCAAGAGCTGCTGCATGAGCATCACGTTATTCTTCGTATCGATATTGTGCAGGACAAAATTCAGATCCTCCGGCTCCTCAATTCGGCTGATGATATAGTCCAGATTGCGGAGCAACGCACCGGACCCCTTTCCGTCCTTCAGGGTCGTAACGGCGCCGCGAATGTTTCCAGAATTCATCAGTCTCTCAAAGGAGGCATAGACGGACTTGTTGCCCTTTGTGCGCATGTCTGCAAGGAATTCCCGCGCCTTATCACACTTGGGCTGATAATGCAGGTGATGCAGCAAACCGCACCAAATGTCCTTCTTCTCATAACAGGTGATGACGTCCACGTGAGAAATGGCAAACAACTCGTCAATGACGCTCGTCAAAAACTTTCTGTCTTGATTTCGCAGGTTCAGCTTTTTCAGGTTCTCATTCCCATAGCAGACAAAGTTAATCTCATCAAGCACCTTAATGGCGTCAGACAGATCCAAAAATCTTGCAAAACGCAGGTCGCGAAGTGCTACCATCAGGCGAACCAGCGTATTTTTCGAAGCACACTGCTGCACCTTATAGCGATAGGTCTGAACATAATCGCAGATCATGGCAAACTGCACGTCGCTTAAGGGTCGGCTGGAGGCAAGCAAATTCTCGACATACTCCGCAAGCTGCTTGACTGCAGCCGCCTCCTCCACGATCACAAATTCCTTGACTTCAACATTCTCCTTGAACGCCATGCGCTCAAAGGTTTCCTCGAACAGGGAATGCCCCGGCTCAGAAAAATGTCCAAAGCCGTAGGTGACCGTGTAATGCACCAGCTGATCAAACAGCAGCTGATCCGCGGAAAGCTTCCTTACGCTTTCAGGAAAGCCCTGATAAAAAGGCGCCGGAACGTCCTTTCCGAGCATCTCCGACGCGAATTCGATCATCCCCTTTTGGGCAAGCTCCTTGCCCTCAGTGATGCTAATGCCAAACAGGTTTGCCAGGGAAAACAACGTCTCAAATACGTGAGGCTCTTCGTTTACCGCAAGGCCTGCTTCGGCATTTTCGCATACAAACATATGCTTTTGAAACAAATACTCCTTAAAAATCTTCTTCATTGCATCTCCTTATGATGCCCGCGATATTGCAACACTAATCATAGGCGAGAAGTAAGCATTGCTAGCTGCCGGCAAAAGGCGGCGAAATTGTCAGATTGCCGAAGTGCTCTACCAACTGAGCTACGGTCTCTTACGAGACTGGCGGGATTCGAACCCGCGACAGCTTCCGTGACAAGGAAGTAAATCTGACTAGCTGCCAACCAAGTATTATTATAACCGTCAGCTTCTCATAAGTCAATGCAACTGCTGGTATACATTGCGCTTACTTTTGTTCTTTTAGGTAGAGTTCTGCGCGGTTTTGAAGGATTTTGCAGACGCTTTCGAGATCCTTGTCACCGCTAAAATAGCCTTCTGCTTCCTCCATGAGCATCTCATAGATCACGCGTTGCGTCTTCGTCTCAGGGATCGCCGAATCAATCAGAAAGCGGAGCTGGTCCTTTTGCTCCTCCGGCAGATAATACAATTTCACGTCGGTTGGCTTGCCGTTTGCATCCAGCGCTCCAAAACTCATAAATACGTCGTCCCACGCGAAAATATACTCATCCAGCAAATGCTGATATACGGAAAAGATTGCTTCCGTACTGCTATTCTTTCCATAATCCGATTCGGGCCATCCAACCTGCAACAGCTCCCCAAGGGAATTGTAATACATGAGGAAATCGAAGCTTTCTGCTTGACAGTCCGACGTTGCAAGAATACTCATGGGATAATAAAATCTGATGACGACACGGCGCTGCCCATAGGGGTCTGGCAAGCCTTGTAGCCTTGCGCCTGTCTTTGCCATGGCCGTACTTCGATAGCTTGCATACCAAAACGGTCCTCTAGCAATTTCATCCGACGTATAGCCCTTCTTCCATTCTCCCTTGTGATGACTTCTCACCTCTAGGTAGGTTTTTAGAAGTTCCTCAAACGCTTCTGAAGTAAAATCGGCCCATGCCGTCTCCTCATCATAGAAGGACAGAACCGCATCATACAAAAGGTTTTCGATCTGCCCGATTCCCTCCAGTTCCTGCTCCGTCAGGTAATTGTCATACCACTTGAGATATTGCACGGTATCGCACTGTCCATCTGCAGCAACCTCCGTCCCGTCAGAGGGATAAAGCAACAATCGAAACCGCCCCGCCATTGCATACATTCCTTCGTCTCCGCTGATGCCAAGCACTTCCTTTGCCTTTGGAATAACATCATCCAGTGAGTAGGTATCCTGCTCTTCACAGAGCTGTAAAAGATCAGCCAAGAGGTTCTTTTGCACAAAATTTGGCAGATCCGTCTGATCCTGAAACATGACAATGTCCGGCCGATTCCCCTTCCCCAGATAATCCTCCATGCTCTCGCTGATTCGCTCGACCTTGATCATCACCTGATCGCTTGCCTGGTTATATTTCTTCGCATGAAACTCCACGGAATACGCACAGTTTTTGGGAATCGCAACATAAACGATCCGCCTGCCGTCAGGCGCATACTGCTCCCGCTTCTTTACGGTAATCGCATTCTTGTCCGAAGCACTGCTCGCAAAAGCATCGGTCTCCTCATGGATTCTTAAATGATATCGATATGCCTTGTGTTCCTGATCATAGGGATCCATGGAGATGAGATTGATTTCTCCGTTCTCGCTTTGAAAATACTGGATTTGGGATGCCATCAGCTCCTGCCGATCCAAATCGACGATGGCTTTCTCCGGTTCCTTCCCTGCCTGAAACAAGGTGATCCTGTCATGATAAACAGCAGCAAAGCCCTCCGAAAGTGCAAACACCTTCATCAGATCCTGTGGGAGCTCGCGCAGGTTCTCTGCGTTCGCTTTCTGATTCAATCTCACTAACAAACTTCCGCTGCCCGCATTCGGATTGCGATAGACGGTGGCAAACATCCCCTGCGATGACGCATACAATTCCTGCACCTGGCCCTCCAGCTTCACCTCTGCCGAAACCTTACCCGCTGCGTCCAGAAAGCTTACCTGGTCACCCACGGCGATCACATAGCCCTCCGGCAGCGCCAAGAGCTGCTCCTGCGATTCCATCTGTCCAAAGCGATCGTCCAAGGTAATCTCTCCGCAAGGCTTTCCGTTTTTATCAAACTCCATAATGCATGTGGTATCGCCAGCCACTAAGATAGAAAGCACCATTTCCCCTTCCCGCGTCAGACAGGAAAAATCCCGCACATAACCATCCTGCACCGTACAAAATGGTATCGCTTCCTTACCGTCATAGCCTTGATAATAAAATTGATACGCCAAGGCCAGCTCTGTCTCATCGTCATCTATGCCCTCCGGGTTGTTCCTTGAATTCTTCGCATTGCCTCCAGTAACAGCCTTCGAAGTCAATCCTTCTTCGCCCTCTTGTATGATTTCTCCATCTTCGCTTGCACCCATGACAAAATAAAAGAATCCCTCTGGCCCAAATTCCATCATATATGGGTTGGCATCCTCCGCGAGCTGATACTGCGTCGTCGTTCTGTCGTAGAGCGGTGCATCCTCTTTCTTCGCACCGGGGACCGCACCCATATCGGTGCTCTCCTGTCCCGTCCCCTCCTTTGTACCACAGCTCGTCATGAGACAAAACATCCCTATCATCAAAAGGAAACGAAGAATCCCTAGGTTCCTTTGCTTCATCTTGCATTCCTCCCCAAATATTCTATATAAATCCATTTTTTATAATTTCTCTATCTTCATTTTACTACCTAGCCCTTTGGTTTCCACAAAAAAATTGTGAAGATTTCTTAATTTCAACCCAATCCTCCAAAAACATGATAAGATGAGTATAAAATAGCGGCATCGTATACTTGCTGTGAAGGATCTGATGAGGGAGAGATTTACGATATGTCAGAGCAAAGAAAAAAACAAATGGAAATACTGATCATTGAGGATGATGCAGACATTCGCGCCGCCGTACGCATTCTGTTAGAGGAAGAAGGCTATCATGTCACGGAGGCCTCCTGCGGCGAGGAAGGAATCAAAAAAGTTACGGAATCGACGAACCTCATCATTCTTGATGTCATGATGCCTGGGAAGTCAGGCTATGAGACCTGCGAGGAGATTCGTCGCTTTTCCTATGTTCCCATCCTCTTTCTGACGGCGAAATCTAAGGAGAATGACAAGCTGCTTGGATTTCACGCCGGTGGCGATGATTATTTGGTAAAGCCCTTTTCCTTCTCCGAGCTCTCTGCCAGAGTAAAGGCCTTGCTTCGTCGCAGCAATGCTTATAATGCCCAGCTTCCTTCTGCCTCTGCAACGGAGGATTGGCTTTCCTTTGAGGACCTGCGCGTGCACAGCCAAATCAATCAAGTGACTATCAAAGAATCCATAGTCAACTTAACGGAGACGGAGTACGAAATTCTGCTTCTTCTCATGCAATATCCGACACGGGTATTCAGTATCCCAGACATTTACGAAAGCATATGGAAGGAGCCCTATAGAAACAGCTATTCCAATTCCGTCATGGTTCATATTCGAAATCTGCGGGCAAAGATCGAGCCAGATCCGCAGTCACCTAAATACATTCTCACCGTGTGGGGGAAAGGATATCGATTCGGAAATGTATAAAACAAATAGAATTTCCTTACAAGCAAAACTCCTGATCGCATTCTTTATCGGCATGCTCTTTGCCCTTGCGAGCTTTCTTCTCCTCTATTCCATTTCAAGAAAGCTACTGGATGATTACTTCACCACCTCCTCCTTCGTTATCGACAAGGAGCGTGAAGCCATGACCTCCTTACAGGAATATGTGGACGAAAACCAGATTCCTGCCACGGATTCCTGGGCGCTTCGAACCTGGGCCAATGAGAATGACATCACAATTTTCTCCGTGATTCGAAACAAGGTCTTATTTTATGACAACTCCTATACAGGAAATGCTCCACTTGCTGAGACGGATTCCCTGCAATCCTACAAAACCTGGCAATTCTTTTATCAGGTGAACTTTGCTGATGGCGTGGCAGATGTCTATATCCACAAGAATTTTCAGAAAAACTACTATCTGCTCGCCATCATGATTTCCGCTGGCATTAGCGCCTTCCTCTGGGCACTATTTCTCTTGGTGCTGACGAGTTCTAAGGTCAGATACCTGCGCCTTTTACACAAAGAGGTACTACTGATGCAACAAGGAGAGCTGAAGACGTGCTTCACAAAGAAGGGCAATGATGAGCTTTCAGACCTCTCCGATGCCTTGAATCAGCTGCGTAACGCCCTTTTTGAAAGTGAGACAAAGCGACGGACACAGCGGCAGGAGCAGGAAGCCTTGGTTCTTGGCATGGCACATGACCTTCGTACGCCGCTGACGGGCCTCCTTGGCTTCCTAGAGCTCTGCCGCCGGGAAGCCGTAAAGGTCACCGGTCCCCTGCCCCAGTATGTCGACAAGGTGATCAGCAAGACCTCACAAATCCGTGATCTGTCCGATAAACTCTTTGATTTTTTCCTTTCAAATGAAGAGTTGCCCTGCGTTTTGGAAGCCCCAGCCAACGCCGAATACCTCCTCAGCGATCATCTGTCAAGACTATGCTCTGAGCTCACCACCAGTGGCTTTACCATGGATTGTGACAGGCTCATCTGGTCCAAAGCGCAGCTCCAAATCAATACCGATTTCCTAGGACGCATCATCAATAACCTTGTCTCCAACATTGAAAAATATGCAGATAAAAATCACCCTGTTTTGCTCTCCTGTCAGCTCTCACAAGACTTTTTTACGCTACAGGTGGCAAATCGGGTGAAGCATGATACGGAGCATGAAATTCAGGGCACGCGGATCGGCAATCATAATATGGTAAGAATGATGCAGAAAATGAGCGGACAGGCCAAAATGAAAACGCAACATGGCAATTACATCGTAACCCTATCCTTCCCAATCGCGGTCCCGCAAACTTCTATCGAATCCGCAACCGTTTTCTCCAATTGATACAGGCGGCAACCTGACTACTCATCAAATCACCGCCCGATACTAAATTTACGTCTGTCGCAGGTTCTTCCTGCATCAATTTTTTTGATCATGAAATACCTCCTGTTTTAATTTCAAACCTACCAGCACAATGAGAGCTGCCAGCGGGGGGAAGATGGAGGTGATCGTCACGGCAACAAAGCCGATCGCTGCGATCATGATCCAAAGAGCTCTTTTTCCAACATACTTGTCGTAACTCATCATATTGCTGCCCCCTTTCTAGGCGAACATGAAATTGTCAACGAGTTGTATGACTGATTGCTGGGTAACTATATTTCTTTTGTTGTAATCATTGTAGCATGAAATAGGCCCGCCTTACAGATGCAAACAGCGCACCATACCTTAATGTATCGTGCGCCGTCCGTCAAGTACCTCATTCACATATCTTTCCAGATATGGATCCATCCCTCTGCTAAGGCCATTTTCCCGAAGCAGTTCGAGAAGTATGGCGGCAATTCGCTCAGACAAAAGAACCGTGGCATCATTCAGATTCAGCCTGTCCGTGTCATAATTCCAAGACTTCCACGCGCCCACGTCCGTTCTCGATTTTGAAAGCATTTCCAGGAGCGGCGCAAGTCTCTCTCCACCCCTGATTTCCCTTAATGCATGATAAGTCCACTTGTAATAGGGTGCCGGAATCCTCTTTAGCAAGAAGAATAGCTGCATGGCCGCTTCCATTCCCCGAAGGCGGCAAAGGTCGGCCGCTACAATGTCTCGCCTTACCATGCAGCGCGCATAATTGACCTGAAGGGCAGCCGAGTACGCATGCATTTCCTCTGCAATTCTAACCCGCCAAGGTCTGTCCGGATAATAGGCCAAAAGCACCTTCCGAAAAGCACTGAATATGCCAAGGTCATCACGGAACACCTCTCCATTCACGGCAGTTGCAAGACAGGTCTTGTCAAAGCGAAGCCAATCGTCATCTGAAAGATTTCCACTCTCTGCATCGCAGGGTGCTCCAAGAATATTACCATAAAAGTCATTGATCGTCATAACACCGCGTCTCGCCCGAAGCCTCTCGGAAAGGACGATCCCCTTTTTGTCAAGCAATTCATTGTAGGCTACGGACAAGGGAGAACCTATCTTTGCGAAATCCTCCTCCGTGATCCAGAGGCATACGCCCGTCCCATAATCATGATCCTTCGAAAGTACATCGTCATATCCAAAGCAATCCGATCCCTCTCCAACAAGTCCCACTGCAATTCTTTTTTCATACTTAGGAAACAGCTCCCGTATCATACCCCTCACATCTTCTTCATAAAATCTTCTGCTTCCTTCAAATGCCTTTTCCATGTCTTTTCCTCTTCCGTTCCGCGATCAAATACCCTCTTATCATATACCATTTTTTCATCTGATTCAATGAAAACAATTCTTCTCTACCTTTCGGACAAAACAAAAACGGGTGACTATTAGCCACCCGTTTCCCTATGTCTGATATGCATTTCTCTTCTTTTTCCTGACATTATTTTGTACAGCCGTTTTGTCCACAATATGCGACCGCGTCCGCCTGGAAATGTAATCCATCAGAGCCGCCCACGTGTGCAAAGTTTGTCTGGATGGATTTTCTCGCAGGATACTTTCCGTGAAATCTCTCCTTGATCACCTTTTCCATCACGGGGATATTGTACACGTCCCTAAAAAGACAATCCATTTGAACGACATGCTCCAGCGTCAGTCCTACCATGGCAAGACGCTGCTCCATTTGGTCAAAGGCACCATTGATCTGCTCTTCTATCGTTCCGCCGATATTACCGACACAATAGCTAAGGAAGCAGTAGTCACCTGCCTTGACAATCCCTGAATGCGCCCAATTCTCGTTTATGTCATATCTTTGGATCTCATCTGAACCTCCTGACACGGTGGTATCCTTAGGATCAGTTTCCGCAGCCAATGCGCCTTCTTTGTTAGGTTTGGGATAACATTCCTCAATCTTCTTGAGGATCGCCGTGCGCTTACCGAAATAAAAAAGGATTTCGGAATTCGTAATGTTTTTCAGTTCCTCCGCCTTTCCAGGATCCGTCAGATCATCCGTCACCACGCAAAGCACGGAAGCATCATACTTGTCAAAGGAAATGGGAATGCAACAGTACTGTATCATCTTCTCTCTTGGAATGCAGCCCGTCACCTTGGGATCTATGGGCATACGTTCCATTTCACAATACGGCACGTTCCAAATGGCAGACTTTGCCATGATCATTTGCGTTTCCGTAACGAGACCTTCCTCTAAAAGGAGCGTTTCAAGCGTTATGTCATTCCGCTCACTGGCCTTTTTTGCCAGCTCCTTCAGCCTTTCATAGGAGACCTTCTCATCCATCTCAAAATAGTTTTCCAGCTTCTGATTCCACTCTTCCCTCGTCATAAAAATACCCTCCTTCGTCGAATCGGTCTATAACGATTTTCCAATGCCAAGATTATTATACTACAACATTTGACAAAAACATATGCTAAAGTTTTGATTATCTGGCATAAATGGTGATGGCACCCAATTGATCGGTGCGAAGGATCGCGGTGCCGTCATCAGAAAGGCGCTGCAAAAGCTCCGCATGCGGGTGACCGTAGGTGTTTCTTCTCCCGCAGGAAATGACCGTGAATCTGGCATCGAGCTGCGCTAAAAAATTAGAGGAGGTTGCATATTTGGAACCATGGTGTGCACATTTTAAGATGTCCACTTTTTCAATTTCTCTACTTTTTAATTCTGCGAGTAAATCTTGTTCCCCCTCCTCTTGTGTGTCACCTGTTAATAAGATTGTCATGCTCCTTCCATGTTTCCCCAGCTGGACAAAAAGACATAACGATGCTTCATTTTCATCCAATTCCGCAGGAGATATTAATTTTTGGGGATGCAATGTTAGGAAAGAGATCGCTTGTCCGTCCAAGCTGTCTCCTGCTTTTAATACATGGATTTGCATTTTTTTCATGCTTTTCGCAAGCTCCACCAAACTTGCCTCATTCTTTGAAACCTCAAATTTAGATTCCTCGCCCTTCATGGCATCTAATGAATTGCTCCTTTCGTTTTCAGTCTCCATCAGCACAGACTTCGTTTCCTCATCAGTTGCTTCCTCCGAGTACATCCATGCCGGCAGATAGAGATGGTCAATTTTGATTTCCTCCTGTCCTGCCATCTGAAGCAGCTCCTTCAGTCCGCTCACATGATCCCGATCACCATGAGACACAAAGATGCCATCAATATGTCTGATGCCCTCATGTTTCAAATACGGAATGAGAATGTTTTTGCCAACCTCGTTTCTGTTCGAACTGCCACAGTCATAAATCCAGGTTTGACCATTGGAGAGTCGCAGCAAAATAGAGTCTCCCTGTCCTACGTCAAGAAAGACCGCGCCCGTCATACGTCTGGCAGGGAAAGCCAGAATGAGAATGGGCAGAATGAGTAGTCCCCAGGCCAGCCAACCTTTTCTGCTGATGCAGTTTCTTAGCCATTGGATAAGCTTGCTTTTACCTACCGGCCGCGCATTCCCTTTGACCCGCACTCCTACTCCGTCATCTTCCCTTTGTCTTAAGCCCCCGTCTTGTATCTCTTCTCTTTTACGAGCAAGCTTCCACAGAAAAGTCAATACCATTGAAAGCAGCGCATAATATGTCATCATTTGCCATTGCTTGGGGCAACCTGGATTCCATGAAGAAAACGGGAGGTCACGCACCTGCTCGCACAGCCATGCAAATGCCTTTAGAATTACGACGTCTGCCGTTCCAAGGATTCCTAAGCCTGGGATCAGCATTGCCAAAAAGCCAAAGAAAATCACAGGCCCCATGGCAGGGATCACCAGAAGATTTAACAGCATGGAATAGGTCGGCACCTCATAGTAGAAATAGAGCGTCACGGGAAGCGTGGCAAGAAAAACGGAAAGGCCAGCCCGTATGCCCTGTCTTATTGCTTGCAGCATGTGGTGAAACCCTCGATCGATCAAGAAAAGTATTTTCCTGCCAAGGCGCGGATCATCACATGCCTTGGAATGCCCGGCCATAGCATTACCGATCTCTAGCATTGTCAGATTGCGACCTGCCTTCTCCAAAATGGGCAGGACAACGCCAATGCCAAGGATGGAGCCAAAGGAGAGCCAAAAACCCGAATTCATGCCATAGGTCGGGACTAGGCAGAGCATCCCGCATGCCAGGACGGCCGTTGCCGTCAAAAGGTCGTAGGTGCGTCCCCAAAGGACTGCCAGCATTCTTAACAAAAACATGCCTATGGCACGGCAGGCAGAGACACTCATCCCCGTCATGATGCCATAGAGTACCAAAACCATTCCGGCAAAGAGCGCGGCAACATCACTCCGCACGCTAATTCTCCTGAGGAGCTGATACAGCCCCATGCCAAGGAGCGTTACGTGAAGTCCTGAGATGCTGAGCACGTGAATGATGCCGCCGTCCTGATATAATTCCCGAACCTGCGGGGAAAGCTCCGTCCGATCACCGAGCAGCATGGTGCGCAGAATCCCCGCCTCTTCCATGGGAAACACCTTGTCCAGGCGCCTGCCAAAATAGCTTCTGACGGCATATAAGCCTTCCCGTAATCTGTTGTATTTCTTCGTCACGTCAAGCAGACTGACATCGGAAAGCTTTCCACCGATTTGCTTTCCCTGATAATACCTTGCATAATTAAACTCGCCTGGGTTGGTACTAACCTGAAAGAGCGAAAAAATCCCCTCCACAACAACCCTGTTGCCAATTTTAGGCAAAGCTCCGCCCGTCTCCTCTGCCAAAAAGCATTGGAGCTTCTCTGTTTTTAACTGACATAGCTTGGAAATGATTTGCCGCGATGCTGCGGCGTTTTGATCTGAAGAAAGATCGAAAGAAGGATCCTCCGATGAAAGATCCGTCAAAATAAAAAACTCCTTCTCCCCTTGCGTGCCTTTCTCGCACACCCGCCCGGAAAGCCGTACCGTCTGCCCTTCCCATGGGGGATCCTCAGAGAGTGTCTGCTTTAATCTGCCTGTCTGATTTGCCGCACCGCTCCATACGAAATTCAGCACGGCCAAAATTGCCAAGGCAGTGCAGACCCAAAACAAGGGCCTCTTCATGCCACCCCTCCTATTTCATTTTTACTGACGCCCTACTTTATACTAATCCGAGGGGAAGGGCTGGACAGTCTTTCTTTGGCGTGCCTTACGGCACGTCCCTCTCTTCGTTCGGGATCGCAAGCATAGCTTGCGACATGGTCAAATGTCTAGTAGAAAGACTGTCAAGTCCTCGCCCCGCGTTAGGACTACTCCAGGGTCGTCACAATATCCATGTTTCTTTCGAACATGGCGCTTCCAAAGACGTCAGGCACGTCGCCATCCACCAGAATCTGCACGCGGTTTACGCCCTGCAGCTCCGTCAGGGAATTGACGATGGAATAGATCTCCACGTCCAAATTGACGTTGTTCACGACCGTCAGGAAATTCGAATCAAAATTCAAATAACAGATTCCATCCTTTGTCATAACGCTTAAGATCTTCGTTTCGGGACTGATGGTCGCATACAAGCCGGCAATCTTACCGCTCGGCCCTGCCAAAATCTCATCCACGACAAATCGCTCCAGGGAGGTATTTGTGGAATAAAACTTCTCACGATAGGCCGCGATCAGTTTGTCTCCCGCCTCATTCGCAAAATAGAGCTTTACGCGGATCTGCTCGTAGGAATTGATCTCGCTTCCGTCATTATAAATAAACTGTCCATCCGTCATCCATCCCACGGGATCTCCCGCGCCGTCAATCAGCTGGTTGCCATTCACCAAAATTTCCACTCTGTTCACACCGTCCGCCTGTATCAGGGTTCGAACGATGGCCGCCCGCACGAGAACCTCCGTCGTCGAGCTCAGCTTGGAATAATTCTCATCCATGTTGAGAATGAGGCCTCCCTCCTGGTATTCCACGCCAAGGACCTGAAAGCCCATGGCCAGGGGCGATTTATATGGCGGCTTTTCATAAACGGCTGCGAGATACGCCATCAGCGTCTTGACCTGTTCCTCCGTGGAACCGACGGGCTTCTCATATTCATGAGTCTCAATCTTTTTCTCCATATTGGAA
>JAEEGG010009139.1_pt1 | contig 22306 bp, 15 predicted proteins | sample 9134161 | NCBI WGS metagenome assembly JAEEGG01 (sample SAMN16246543, study PRJNA631951) | gut metagenome | biome: gut microbiome; feature: rumen; material: CR-attached | host: Bos | place: Iran: Karaj | collected 2018-10
TCCATCAGGCTGTCATGGACGTTGACCTTCTGGCGTCTTCCGTGAATCAGACGCATTATGAAGAGCATGAGGCTCTGGGCAGGGGAGTCAGGGGTGCCGCTGGTTCCCTTGAGGAAGTACCTCTTGATGAAGAACCAGATCAGGAGGAAGAGCAGGGCGGCAAGGAAAACTATGATCAGCACCAGGAGCCAGATTGGAAGGGAGTTTGACATGAACGCACGTCCTGCGGCTCCCATGAGGTTGCTTGTGATGATTGAAGGGACAACGCCGGTCGCGACCGTCAGGATGTATTTCCTGTAAGGGAGCTTGGTGCCGCTTCCGTAGTAGCAGATCGCACCGAACGGGACAAGGGGCATGAAGAACAGGAGGTAAATCAGGAACACCGTGTTCCTGTCATGCATGTTGGCGGAGATGCGGTCTATCTTCTTGCGGTTTCGCTCGGCTGCCCCGCTGATGACATGGAAGACCCTGACGAGCACGAATATGATCGTGGCTCCGAGGCAGACTCCGAAATCACAGAGGATCAGCGCCATGTAGAAAGGATAGCTCAGGCCGCTTGAGATCTGTATGAACTCGGCCGGGATGAAGACGACAAGCATCTGGAGCGCCTCGACGAGCGAGACTGCCAGAAAGCCCTTCCATCCGCGGTCTTTGAGAAGCTGGGCGGCTCCCTCCACATCCTTGGCCGACTGCAGACGGATGAACGGGATCATGATGTCGATCAGAAAGAATGAGAAGAGGCCCACAACCGCAAGCACGATCAATGCCACGGCAACGGGACCGAATTGTCTGGTGCCCTGAGGCTTCAGTTCGGTGGCGTTGTCCATTGCGATTATAATAATGCTCAGGGCATTTTAAGACAACAGGTGCGTAAAAAACAGAGGCCGCCGCTATTATGCGACAGCCCTCTCTAAATTGTCAGTGTGATAATTTGCATTTCAGCTGGAATTTGTGGATAATTCCCGTATGAGACTATTTGATTGCTATCCGACACTTTCAGACAATGACGATCACAGCGTCATGGAGAACGCCTACGGCATAATGCGTAAGTGGAAGGGTTACAGCTACATCATGGGAACCGGTCATCTGGACAAGACGGCTTCTCTTGTGAAGCGTTTCGGCCGGCGTGCCCTTGTGGTGGCCAACACCGCCCATATGGGGCAGATTGTGGAGAAAGTCCTCTCAAGCCTCAGATCCGGCGGCATTGAGATCGCAGGCGGGGAGGTGTGTCCCGGAGCAAGACCCAATGCCCCGAAGGAGGATGTCTACAGGATCAACGCGGCCATCCTCAGGACAAAGCCCGACTGCATTGTGGCAGTGGGTGGAGGCTCCACCATAGACGCCTGCAAGGCCGCAGATGTCCTTGCCACATTAGGTGACTGCTGCGGTGCGGAGATCGACGGTTATTTCGGAACAGGCAAGGTCTCGGCCGCACTTGAGAAGACGAAAAGGCGTCTTCTTCCCCTTGTCGCAGTCCAGTGCTCGGCATCATCCGGCTCACATCTGACCAAGTACTCAAACATCACGGATCCTGCGCTTGGCCAGAAGAAGCTGATAGTGGACCAGGCCATTGTGCCTTCCTGCGCGCTCTTTGATTATGAGACAACATGCTCAATGCCGGCAGGCGTGACCATAGACGGAGCCCTGGATGCGCTGTCGCATACCTTTGAGGTCTTCTGCGGCGCCAATAGCGCCAACTATGATCTGGCGCAGGAGCTTGCAGAGTGCGCCTTCAACCTTGTGATAGCACATACCAAGACTGCCATAGAGAAACCTGATGATATTGTGGCAAGAGAGGCCATCGGTCTGGCCACAGACCTTGGCGGTTACGCCATAATGATCGGCGGAACCTCAGGCGGCCATCTGACAAGTTTCTCATTGGTGGACATAGTCGGTCACGGTACGGCCTGCGGGATAATGAACCCGTATTACGCCGTGCTATACAGCAAGGCTATCCAGAGGCAGCTCAGGGTGGTGGGAAGGATCTTCGCGTCACACGGCCTTCTTGACGGAAATGCAGAGGAGCTTACCGACAGGGCACTGGCAGAGGCCGTGGCAAAGGCCTGGATGAACTTCGCTCGCTCGATCGGAGCTCCGACAAAGCTCTCAGACCTTGAGGGTTTCTCGGAGAAGGTCCATGTCGAGCGTGCCGTTGCCGCCGCAAAGGACCCTGACCTGAAAATGAAGCTGCAGAACATGCCGGTCAGCATGACGGCAGACGACATTGAGCCGTACATGAGGCCTCTTCTGGTAGCGGCCTCAAGAGGAGATCTGTCACTTATCAGGGAGATGTGAGCTCATATGCACTTATAGGCTATGTAGGTGCTGTTGTTCTTTCCTGATGTCCTTATGACCTCATAACGGGTTGGAAATGCCTCGAGAAGGGTTGAGAGCTTTGAGTAGCCGTAGGTCCTTGTGTCAAAGTCCGGTTTTGCCCTCTTGATGTATGACCCTGCGGCACTGACATCGGCGTAGCCGTCATTGTCCTGATAGGTGTCATAGGCCTTGACCAGAAGGCTGTGGACATCCTTCGGGACCTTGGGCTTCTTTGTGCTCTGTTTCTTCTCGGTATCCTTTTTTGTGGATTTCTGCTCGGGTTTCTCAGAAGTCTCCTGCACTTCCGCAGGCTCGTCATCAGTAAGGTTCTCCAAAAACAGGAAGTCATCGCATGCGTTGCGGAAAGACTCCGGGGTTGTCAGGACCCCGACTCCTATGATGTTAGCTCCGCTCTCATGGAGACGGATAGCAAGCGGGGTGAAGTCACTGTCGCTGGAGACGATTACAAAGCTGTCGAATGCGTTGGAGGAGAGAAGGTCCATTGCGTCTATTACAAGGGCCATGTCCGTGGCGTTCTTGCCGGAGACGTAGTCGAACTGCTGCTCGGCCTTGATTCCGAGGCGCTTGAGCTCGTTCTCCCACTTGTTCAGGTTGCGCTTCTTCCAGTTGCCGTAAGCGCGCTTGACCACGATGCGTCCGTGGGTCGAGACCTCTGTCATTATGGCATCCAGCTTCTGGAGCTGGGTGTTGTCCGCGTCTATGAGTATGGCTATCTTGTCTGAGTCGTTCATGGGTGCAGTATATGGGATTATCAGGCGCTTTGCAAATGCGGGGCGGCCTGACTCAGAACATATATGAGAAGCCTATGGTCGCCTTGGCACCGAAGGAGAATGCGAAGCCGCTGGACTCAGTAAGCTCGGTCTCTGTGAGCGTCGAGTAGTTCTCGCTGTCCTTCTTGTCATAGTCCACATGTCTGGCGATTGTGAAGAATCCCACGTCCGGCATGGCCGTGAGTACTACGGAGATCCTGTCTGTCAGGTCGTATCTCAGGTTGGTGTAAAGTCCCACGGAAAGGGTTGTGACGGTCCTGTAGTCGGCGTAGTAGAAGGGCTTGTTGTCCTGCTTCATGACCATCTTGAAGCCTTCGCTGATCCTTCCTACACCGAATCCGGCTCCTGCGGTGAACTCCAACGATCCGATGCTCAGGTTGAACCTGTGCGCGAAGCCTATGTGGGCGGAGAACGCCCTGAAGAACGTGTGTCCTGAATGGAACTTGTAATCCGGATCGGCGCTCTTGTCGGCCTCCATGCTCTGATTAACATCCTCAGGTGTGATCTGGTCGCCGATGGTGACTTTCTCAGGGAATGCCATGGAGAGGTCCATGTACATCTGGAGGTTCTTCGTCAGGTCCAGCTCAAGTCCGAACTCGAATCCCAGCCCCAGGGCATCGAACTTGATGTCGCTCATCTTGTCGGAGTTCTTGGCGTCGATGGATGTCTTTCCGGAAAGAAGAGTCATGGCCCCGCCTGCGCGAACGGCCACATCATAGGTGGCGAAAAGCGTCATGGGGACAAGAACCAAAGCAATGACAAATAACAGTTTCTTCACGGCAAACCTCACATCTGAAGCATTTCAATATTGTTGAACAGGATATGGCTCTGCATGTTGTAGATCAGCATCTCAAGCTGATCCATCTCCACCAGATGCTCTATCCTCATGTAATCCGCGACAGTGGATTTTCCCTGGTCGAACAGCTCCGTGGCCTGGGCAAGAGCCTTCTTGTCGGCCTCGTATTTAATCAGGAACAGCTCCTTCTTGTTCTTGAACTGACGGATGGACTCCTGAAGCTCGCTGCATTTCGCCAGGTATCCGTTCCTGGCCTCACGCCATGCCATCTCGGCTTCAGTTGCCTCAAACTCGAGCTTCTCAAGCTCAAGAGACTCCTTCCTCAGACTGTCGTTGGTGATGCTCCTGACTGTCTTCTCATACTCGGTCCAGTTCACCTTGCCGGTCATCTCCTGCGTGGTCTTGTCGTAGGAGTAGTTCGTGTACAGGAGCTTGAGCCTGTCCAGCTCGGCAGAGGAGAGGACCTGCGGGGTGTTGCTCCATGAGAAGCTCACCGATAATGTGGGGCCGCTCAGGCGGGAGCCGACCTCGCCCCTGAAGTCATAAGCCGTGTTGAATGACATGTCCACGTTGATGTTCCCCGTCTTGTATGTGGCGCCTAACTCACCGCTCAGGGATGTGGTCTTATAGGCGAAGTTGTCATCTAGCGTGACCTTTGGCTCGAGGCTGGCCTTGATGCTGAACTGGCTGCTTTTCCCGGTCTTCTCATCTATCTGCTGCAGTATTGTCAGGTACTCGTAGTACTTGGACAGGACTTCGGAGTTGCCCTCCTCATCCGGGGAGAAGTCCAGCTTGTACTCCTCCGCCGCATCAACATAGACCGGATCGAAGCCGTAGTTGTTCTTGAACTCGGAGAACTCCTCCTCTCCGGAGTTCAGCGCCTGCTCGGCCTCCTTGTTCTTCATCTCGACTTCCGCATAGCGGATCGTCGCATCAGGGGAGCCTTCCACAAGCTTTCCGCTCTTGATGTCAGACTCATATGTGTTTTTCAGGAGCAGGGCCTCTGAATTTACGTCACGGACTTTCTGCGACCATTGCACGATCTTGATCAGATCCTCAATGAAGGCATTCTCCAGCTGCAGGATGGATGTGCGGTAGCTGTTGGTCTTCAGCAGGTCTGACATGCCCTGCTGGTAGTTGGTGGTGTCCCAGCTCTTGAAATCGAAGCTCTTTGACAATCCGGTCCTGAGTGAATAGCTGAACCCGTCAAGCTTGTACCTGTCCGTATCCTTGTCCCAGTTGAAGACAGGTCCTCCGATTGACAGCCGCGCCTCATAGGACAGATTGTCCGGGTTCTCCGGGGAGCTCACACCGACCTCAAGGGCCGGGAGAGTGACGGACACAGGGCTCCGCAGGTCATCCTTTCCGGTGATCTCCAGGCTCTGGAGGCTGATGCTCCAGCTCGGACCGCTCATTGATGAGATCACCTGCTCAAGGACCTCGTTGCGCCTTGTCTTTTTGATTTCCTGGGCCTTGGGGCTTTTTTCAAGCACCATCTTGAACAGCTCCTCCTCGCTCAGGGCAAGGACGGATGCGCAGAGGACCAGGGCAAGAGCCAATAGGAGAAGTAACCGTTTCATGGCCGTATTATAGCATCAATTATATGGTCTTTAAAAGAAAAACGGGGCCGGATTTTTGATGTTCCGGCCCCTGAATCCTCAATGATCCGATCAGTTTGCTATGTAGTAGACTGCAAGAGCGAGCATTCCCCTGGTCGCCTCTGACTCAGGATCGATTCCCAGCGCGGTGACGTCCGTCATGATCAGCTCGTCAAGCTGGACACCTGCGGCAGCGGCAAGGAAGTTGCAGCTGAGCATGTCCAGGTCTCCCACGGTAAGCTCTGTCTCTGCAGGAGCTGCAGGGACAATCCCGTACTGTGCCAGGTAGGCGATTGAGTCCTCCTGTGTGAAGGCGCCGCCGAGCAGGGTGACCATGACCTGTGAGAACTCTCCGAGTGTGGCGGGCAGGTCTGTTCCGAACTCGGAATCCGCGACCGCCTCCATCAGGCTGCTCTCATAGACGAACCTGAGGGCATCGAAGAACGGGTTGTCCTCTGTGATGTCAGTGATCTCGACCTGGCTCTTGTCCTGCACTCCGAACGGATTGAGCACGGTATCAAATGCGTTTTCGACGCCTGCAATGGCAGATGCGCTTCCGGATGTGTAGTACTGGTAGTTGTCCACAAGTGCCTGGAAGAGCGGGGCATAGGTCTCGGCGAATGTCTCGGCCTTGATTGACTTGAGCTGTCTCATGTAATCGAAGATCTTGTTCTGGTCCTCATGACCAACGGCGTTCAGGACTGCGTTTGTGGCTCCTGTCAGCTCTCCGGCGCTCTGCGCATAGCCTGAGTAAGAGGAGAGGATGTAGCCGTCAAGCGTCTCCTGGTCGATGCTGATGTTGGCGACAAAGTCGGCAAGTCCGTCCATGACCTCATAAGACTCGGCGATGTTCGGATCCCTGTATGTGAACGCATAGATTCCGTCATCTGTCATGTAGAGGTAAGCTCCGTATGCGCCTCTCTGGTCACGCAGCTGAGGCATGAGGTACATGTCGTCGATGAGGGTGGCCACCGCATCCATGTCTCCTGTTGCCTCCTCGTAACCCAGGGTCTCTGCCGGGGCGAAGATCACATTGTAGTTGATGTTGGTGTCTACGATCATCGCCTCGCTGGCATTTGCCACGGGAAGGTCATATACCTGCTTCTCGATAGGCCTCTTGTCGAGTGATGCCATGAAGGCGTCTGCCGACTTGAGGTAATTCGCATAGCTCTCCTCGTTTCCGCCGAACAGGATTATGCCGTTCGTGGAGTTGTTGAAGTAAGATGAGATCTCCTCAAGATTGGCCACAATGACATCCGGGTTGGTCTCCAGCGTTGCCTCGACAGCCTCCAGGAAGGAGTAGAAGTCAAGGTAACTGATGTAGCTGGCATAAGCGTTGAGCTCAGAGGCCGTGGAGAGCGCGCGGTAGATGAGGGTGTTGTAGCTGCTGGTGTTGATTGACTGTTTCTGCGTGTTCTTGAGCCTTGAGACAACCTCTTTCAGTCTTGAGACATCAAAGACGCTCTCGAACAGAAGCTCGTGGATGAGGTCGAATGCGGCAGGCATGTCCTCGTCCATCGCGATGAAGCCTGCCCTGAGTCTCGGAGTCATTTCCTTTGTGATCTCATCTTCGATGAGGGAGGTCTTGATTGTCCCGCTGTAGAGGTAGCGGTTCACCAGGCTTGAGAGCTCGGCTCTTGTGTGTCTCTCGGTGTCAAGCTCGCTGAGAAGTGCTGTCCAGAGCTTGAAGAACATGATCTGGTCCTGTCTGAGGCCGCTTGCATCAAGGAGAATGCCGGCATAACCGACATCTGACACATCTGCGTCTGCCCAGATACGGCGGATGCCGTCTGAACCGGTCTGATCCTGGACATCATAGATCCTTGCCTCCTCAGGAAGGGTCTCAACGCTGACCACCTGGATCTGACGGACCATGGCTGCGGTGTCTGCATTGCTTGTCTCAGGGCTGTTGGTCGCATTCACTATAGCGGCGATCTCATCTGCGGACATGCTTGCCTTGACCTGTGCCAGGTGCTCTGCAAGGGCGGCGTCCTTCTGCTCCTTGAGTCCTGCGACTGCCTTTGTGGTCACAAGGGCATTGCGCGGGTTCTCAATGATGTAGCTTCTGATGACATCCTTGAATGAGCCGTCATCGTTCCATGACTGGAAGTTGTCAAGGCTCTTCACATAGTCCATGAAACCGTAGGTGTCTCCTGTTCCCGCCCAGTAGTACTGGATGCTCGGCATCATGTCCACACCTATGCTTGAGCTCTCGACTGAGAGAAGGATGTCAAGCTTGAAGGCGGCGACAATGGCGTCCACGGCTGCAGGATTGAAGCCCTCGGATGCGATCTGAGCCATTGAGGAGTCAACTATGCTCTTGAAGACTTCGGCATCCTCGGCATTCACATTGTCCGCGGAGAACTCCACTATTAGCTCCGGACCGGAGAAGTCAATGCCTACACCGAATGAGCCGTATGGGAGGGCAGTCTTGAGGTTCTCCATGAGGACCGAGCTGTTGTCTCCGGCAAGGGTCGTCATGAGGTCGAGCTTGTTCATTGTGTCCTGGTCGGCATCCTTGCAGACGAATCCGTAGTAGATGGTAGCGGCGTTTGAGGTGTCGCTGCCGGCCTCTACAGGATACTCATACTCTGCAGTGACAGGAGCTGTGATTGGTTTGTAACCCGGGTCTGTCAGGTCGAACACCTTCTTGTCATATGCTGAGAAATAGGAGTCGAGCATCCCGAGGTAATCCTCCCATCTGTCCAGCTTTCCGTAGAGGATGGAGAGTGAGTTGGACGGGTGGTAGTACTTTCCGTGGTACTCCTTGATGTCCTCCCATGTCATCTCGGGAATGACATCCGGGTTTCCGCCGCTGTCATTTGCGATATAGCTGCCCGGGAAGATCTCGCCCTGGAAGTTCTTGCTTGCCTTACGTGTCCTTGTGGTGGCTCCAAGCATCTCGCTGTAGACGGTACCTGCGATAGTCAGGGCATCGTCCGGGGTCTTCAGGACATAGCGCCATGCCTCCTCGTCGAAGATCGACTTGTCCTCGAGCACCATCGGATTGAAGACGCTGTCTGTGTAGAAGTCGGCGAGTGTGAGAAGCTGGTCCTCTGAGAGAGATGACACGGGGTAGATTGTCATGAACGGATATGTGCTTGCGTTCATGTATGTGTTGTAGGTCTGGAAGCTGAGATTGAACCACAGCTCCTTTGACGGGAACTTCCTGGATCCGTCCAGGGTTGAGTGCTCAAACACGTGAGGGATACCGGTATCCTGCTCAGTGGGTGTGCGGAATCCGATGTCGAAGAACCTGTTGGTGTCCTCGTTCGCGACATAGAGCACGGTCGCACCGGTCTTGATGTGCTCGAAGCGCACGACTTTTGCGCCGAGCATGTCAAAATCCGAGATCTCCTTGACCTCGAAACCATTGATGACGGTTCCTACTGCCGGAAGTCCCGATTCATCCTCATGCTTGACCTCTTTGATCGACTGCGCGAACAGTGAGGTGCAGAGAAGAAGGGCTGCCAGAAGAAGAGCCATGATCTTCTTTGTCATATTTTCCTCCAAATAGGTTGCTAAATACCCGGATATGATAATTCTTTGTGAGAGTCTTCTTCAAGATGTAGGGCTGTTCACGAATTTCACGGATGACAACGAAATCAAAAGGTTGTGCACATGAGTGAATTGGAGTAATATTCAATTGACTTCACATGGAGGGAAAAAATGAAAAAATCACCGGTAATCTTGGTTGTTGCAATCGGCATCGGTGCCGCATTGTTCTTTGTTCTCGGACGTTTTGTCGCAATCCCGACTCCTATCCCGAACACAAACTTCTCACTGCAGTATGCGCTTCTCGGATTCATGGCTGGGCTTTTCGGACCGATTGCTGGTCTTCTCATAGCCTTCATCGGTCATGCGCTCATCGATTTCTCCTATGGATGGGGAATCTGGTGGTCATGGGTCATCGCATCAGCTGTTGCCGGATTCATCATGGGTCTTGCATCAAAGAAGCTCGCGCTCTCCGATGAGAAGTTCGACGGAAAGAAGATCATCATCTTCAACCTGTTCCAGATTGTGGCCCATCTGGTGGCCTGGGGTGTTGTGGCCCCTGTGTTCGACATCCTGATCTATGCCGAGCCTGCGAACAAGGTCTTCACACAGGGTCTTGTTGCCGGTGCTTCCAACATCGTCACAACAGCTGTCGTTGGTACACTTCTGTGCTTCGGCTACACAAAGGCACGTCCCGCAGAGGGAAGCCTTAAGAAGGAAGACTGACCTTATTCTGTCTCAGATGCGCCAGCGTGTTCCGCTGGCGTTGTTTTTTTGGTAAGGGATGCAGGAGCGCGAGCCAATAATCCAGTTCAAGGATTTCGGATTCAAGTACAAATCACAGTCCGAACCGACTCTCTATGACATAAACCTCACGATCTGCAAGGGTGAGAAGGTCCTCATCTGCGGACCTTCGGGCTGTGGAAAGACAACCCTTGCCCACTGCATCAACGGCCTGATCCCCTCATCATATGCGGGAGATGCTACAGGCGACCTGATCATCGCCGGCTCCTCCTTCAGGGACCTGGACATCTTCAAGCTCTCAAAGACCGTGGGCACGGTGCTTCAGGACTCCGATGCCCAGTTCATAGGCATGACAGTCGGAGAGGACATAGCATTTGCGCTTGAGAATGACAGGATCCCGCTTGACCAGATGAGAGAGCGCGTGGCAGAGGTGTCCATGAAGACCGGAGTCTCCGCATTCCTGCGCCATGCCCCACATCAGCTCTCAGGAGGTCTCAAGCAGCGCGTCTCCCTTGCCGGGGTGCTGGTGGATGATGTGGATGTGCTTCTGTTTGACGAGCCTCTGGCGAACCTGGACCCTGCTACCGGAAAGACCACGATCGAGATGATCGATGAGCTTCACAGGACAACCGGGAAGACTGTCATCATAATCGAGCACAGGCTTGAGGATGTCCTTCACAGAGACATTGACCGCGTGATCCTGATGGGTGAAGGCAGGATTCTGGCGGATATGGGCAGCGCGGAGCTGCTTGCCTCGAATCTTCTTAAGAAGAACGGAATAAGGGAACCGTTGTACATCACCGCATTAAAATATGCTGGAGTTGAGATAAATGAGGACATCAAACCGCAGAGAATAGATACCCTTGATCTCTCAGATGAGGATATCGCAAAGGTCCAGAACTGGTATCACAGCGTGCCTGAGAAACCGCAGCCTGCGGAGGCTCCTGTTATCCTTGATGCAAAGGGGATAACCTTCTCCTATGGCGGCAGTGCCATAAAAGCTCTGGATGCAGTTGATCTGACCATCCATAAGGGTGAGATGATGAGCATCGTCGGCAAGAACGGTGCCGGCAAGTCCACCCTGTCTAAGGTCATTTGCGGCTTTGAGAGGCAGCAGAAGGGCACCATCTTCCTGAGCGGAGAGGATCTTGCCTCCATGTCCATCAAGGAGCGCGCGGACCATATCGGCTATGTGATGCAGAACCCGAACCAGATGATCAGCAAGCCCATGATACGTGATGAGGTGGCGCTGGGTCTTGTGCTTGAGGGTAAGCTTTCCAAGAAGGAGATAGACAGGAAGGTCGACAGCGTCCTGAAGGTCTGCGGCCTGTATCCGTTCCGCAACTGGCCTGTCAGCGCACTTTCCTACGGGCAGAAGAAGCGTGTCACCATAGCGTCGATCCTTTCGATGGACCCCGAGATCATAATCCTGGACGAGCCCACCGCAGGCCAGGATTATAGGCACTATACGGACATAATGGAGTTCCTCAGGTCCCTGAACGAGATGGGGATCACGATAATACTTATCACCCATGACATGCACCTGATGATCGAGTACTGCACAAGGGCGGTCGTGCTGTCGGACTCCAGGAAGATTGCAGACACATCCTGTGAGGAGGTGCTGACTGACAGCGAGGTGGTGGAGGAGGCGAACCTGAAGGAGACGTCTCTTTCCTCACTTGCGCAGATGTGCGGCATCTATGACGCTCAGGATTTCATACGACGGTTCATAACCGCTGATAGGGAGGCAAGGAAATAGCCGGTCTTTTCAATTACGTTGACAGGAAAAGCCCCATACACAGCCTCAGCGGTGCGACCAAGCTCCTGTGCCTCATATTATGGTCGTTTGCCTCGATGATCACATTCGACACAAGGCTTCTTGCAGCCCTCACCGTGCTTGCGGTTGTTGTCATGATCGTGTCCAAGGTGAGGATCTCTGATGTGAAGGTGCTGTTCTGGTTCAGCTTCGTGTTCATGATCCTGAACACGTTCCTCATCTTTGTCTTCAGTCCGGAGCACGGGGTGACGGTCTACGGCACAAGGCATGAGATATGCCATCTGGTGTGGAAGGTGTATCTGGTCAAGGAGCAGCTTTTCTATTTGCTCAACATCGTGCTGAAGTACACTTCCACGATACCTGTGGTGATCCTGTTTGTCTCCACCACGGACCCCAGTGAGTTCGCTTCCTCATTGAACAGGATAGGCGTGAGCTACAAGATCGCATATTCTGTGTCCCTTGCGCTCAGATATATCCCCGACATCCAGCGAGAGTATCATGACATCTCAATCGCCCAGCAGGCCAGGGGCCTTGAGATGGCCAGCCGGAAGCAGAGCTTCCTGAAGAGGCTCAAGAACGCGGCATCGATGCTGTTTCCGCTGATAATCTCAAGCATGAACAGGATTGAGGTCATTGCAAACGCCATGGAGCTGAGGGGATTCGGCAAGGACAAAAAGAGGACCTGGTATTCTGCGCGTCCGTTCAGGGCCGCAGACATATTCTCCGTCGTGATGTGTGTCCTTATGCTGGCCGCCTCGATAGTGCTCGGGATCATCAACGGCGGACGCTACTTCAATCCTTTTGTCTGATCTCCTTGCTGATCCTGATGTGCCAGTGCTCGCCGGTTCCGATTGAGTATGCCTCGGCGAAACTTCCCTGGTTCAGCGCGATGCTCACCTTCAGGAGGCTGTTGATGTATAGAAGGGGCTGGCCTAAGGCCACCTCTGAGAAATTCCTGCATGCCTTCATGGTGTAGCCGTAGACGATGCGCTTGTCACAGCTGATCAGTACCCTGATGTCATCCCCGTAGTTCATTCCCTGTGAGAAGAACAATGTGTCCGGGATGTTTGTCCAAAGGCTGCCGTACCTTGTGTCCAGGATCTCGATCGTGCCCTCGATGTCATTGCCCCTGATGATGGGGCTGTCGACCCTGAGCATGACGGGTCTGGGGTCCAGAAGGGGACCCACGTCCTGGAAGTCGACAAGACCTGCTGCAAGGCGTGCTCCGGTGTATGCGTACACATCACGTCCGTAGAAGGTGTAGGACCTTTGGCTGTCCTTGAGACGGTTCTCAGTCTCTGAGATCCTGCGCCGCTCGAGGATTCCGATCTCCTTCTGCACATGGGACAGGGTGCCGTTGTCCGGGGTCACTATTATGTGTCCTGACTTTGTCAGCACGGCCACGCTCTCCCTCTCTGAGCCCACACCCGGGTCTATGACGCACACGAAGACCGTTCCCGCAGGCCAGTACGTGATGGTCTGGATGAGGCGGTAGCTTGCCTCCCAGATGTTGAACTGCGGTATCTCATGGGTCAGGTTCTCAAGCTTAAGCTCTCCGGAGACGCTTGAGGCAACGCCCCTCATCGCGCTGACCGCACCGTCGTTAGTCCCGAAATCAGACATGAAGACGATTGTCTTACGGTCCTTCCACGGGGCCATGCCCTTCCACTGTTCAGCTGTCCTTGAATCACTCATGCCGTACCTCTCATGCACCTTGCGCAAGGCTCTTGCGCTTTGTCTTTATTGTGGAGGCGAACAGGCTGTTCAGAAGCCCGATCACCGCCGAGATCGTGAAAAGTGTCTGGATTCCGGTCGCCCTCCAGACCCATCCGCCCAGAAGAGCCACGAAGATCGTGACGAAGTGGTTCACTGATACTCCAGTGGCGATGGTGGCCCTGGTTTCCTCAGGACCGTCGGAAAGTTCCTGCACATAGACGTTTGAGGCCATTGATGCCAGAGAGATGATTGAATCCATCACATACATGGCACAGCAGATCACAAACGAGACGTTTACCGGGAAGAAGTACTCAGAGAAGCCGTAGAAGAAGCACACAATCACCAGTAGCAGTGTGTCTGAGACCATGACGGTCTTGTATCCGATCCTGTCTATGAGCTTTCCGACGTATGGTGAGAGAATTGTGCCGCAGATGGCGGAGATGGCGAAAAGCATGCTCATGACAGATGCGTTGGCACCGTAGTGCAGAACCAGCAGATAGGGGCCGAACGTGAAGAACACCTGCTTCCTTGCCCCGTATGTGACCTCCAGGATGTAGTACTTGGTGAACTTCTTCCTGAAGTAGAAGCGTCTCTTGCTGCTGTCTGTCTGGCTGGTGCCTGTCATCCTGAGCGATGATACGAATCCTGCAAGAACAAGGGCGGCGGAGATCGCGAAGATGATCCTGAATGTCGTTGAGTTTCCTGAGATTATCCTGAACAGGACGATTATGATCAGGAAGCCCGCAAGCGTTCCCATGTCGTAGAAGGAATGCTGCTTGCCCAGGGAAAGGCCGCTTTTTCCGGGCTTGGCGTAATGCACGCCCAGGGAGTTCTTCATGCCAAGCTGGATATGCTCTCCCAGTGAGTAGATGCATATGGACAATGTGACAAGGACCCTGGATGCTGGAACAAGAGAGAGCATCATCAGGCCGACCAGGGCGACAAGGGCTCCGATCTTGTATATCTTCTCTGCGGAGAACCTGTACATCACGGCAAGGATGCCCACAAGCATCAGGCCGGGAAGCTCACGGAAGAACTCCAGAACGCCCCTGTCGAACTCCGTCATGGCGACGATCTCGGCAAGGTAGTTGTCCAGGATTCCTTTCTGCAGCCCGTAGGAGAATCCGATCACCAGGAGCGAGACCAGGTAGGGCTTATAGGGGGAATCCTCCCTGTATATCTTTCTCAAAGAGTCTCTCATAATTTGTAATGATATCCCTTCCTCATTCCTTGTTCAATTTGCATATGGGGTGAGTAGTTGAATAATCATGCATTTTTGAACATCATATCCTTATGCCGATACTGCTTCCGAAAAACTATCCGTATTCAGACAAGCTCAGGAGGAAGGGAGTCTTTGTCATGTCCAACACCCGCGGACGTGAGCAGAAGATCCGTCCCCTGAAGATAGGCATCCTGAACCTCATGCCCACGCTTGAGGCCACCGAGGTCCAGCTGATGGGAATGCTGGCAAACACGCCGCTGCAGGTCAGGCTTGTCCTGATCATGATGCAGACAGACCACCGCAAGGTGGAGGACCTGCCGCACCTCAAGGAGTTCTACGCCCGCTTTGAGGATGTCAAGGACGAGAAGTTCGACGGAATGATCATCACCGGAGCCCCTGTCGAGAAGCTCCCGTTCGAGAAGGTAGACTATTGGCAGGACCTGGCTGCCTTCATGGAGCACACCAAGAAGAACGTGTTCTCGACCGTCCACATCTGCTGGGGCGCACAGGCAGGGCTGTACTATCATTACGGCATTGAGAAGACCCTGATGGACCACAAGCTCTCAGGGATATTCCCTCACACACTGCTTCACAAGAGCTATGACAATCCGTTCACAAGAGGCTTTGATGACAGGTTCCTTGTTCCGCATTCAAGGTACACCATGATTGACATCGATGCCGTGAAAGCCATCGATGAGCTTGAAATCCTTGATGAGTCTTATTTCGCAGGCCCTCATATCAACGCATCCAAGGACGGACGTCAGGTGTTCCTGAACGGACACTGGGAATATGACCGAGGCACCCTGATGAAGGAATATGAGCGCGACAGGGCGATCAAGAGCACAATGCCTCCGTTCAACTATTTCGTGGCGGACAAGCCTGAGTTCGGCGTTGAGGTCACATGGAAGGCTCACGCGAACCTCTTCTACTCCAACTGGCTGAACTTCGTCTACCAGGGCACCACATATGACCTTGAGGAGATCTCGAACCTCTGACTTTTCCGGATTGACAAGATGCGGCCTTGAGTGGTATCATTAAAACCAAGTAAACCAGTAGGTTTAATATGCAAAGCAAAGTGAGGGAGAAAAAGATGGATAAATACAAGTTTGAGACACTGCAGCTTCATGTCGGTCAGGAGCAGGCCGATCCCGCAACAGACGCCAGGGCGGTACCGATCTACCAGACCACCTCCTATGTGTTCCATGACTCCGCTGATGCGGCAGCCAGATTTGCACTAAAGGCTCCCGGAAACATCTACGGCAGACTCACAAACTCCACCCAGGATGTGCTGGAGAAGAGAATCGCAGCCCTTGAGGGCGGCTCTGCAGCTCTTGCGCTCTCAGCCGGAGCAGCTGCGGTGACATATACAATCCAGGCACTCGCCAAAAAGGGTGACCACATTGTGGCGCAGCAGACAATCTACGGCGGAAGCTTCAACCTTCTGGGCCACACACTCCCGGAATTCGGAATAGAGACGACATTTGTAGACATCCACAACCTCAAGGAAGTCGCTGCAGCCGTTCGCCCGAACACAAAGGCCATTTATATAGAGACTTTGGGAAACCCGAACAGCGATATCCCTGACATTGACGCGGTTGCAGAGATTGCCCACTCAAACGGAATCCCTCTCGTCATTGACAACACGTTCGGCACACCTTATCTGATCAGGCCTGTAGAGCATGGGGCAGACATCATCGTGCATTCTGCCACAAAGTTCATCGGCGGTCACGGCACAACCCTCGGCGGAATAATCGTTGACACTGGCAAGTTCGACTGGAAGAAGAGCGGAAAGTTCCCTCAGATCTCAGACCCGAATCCGAGCTACCACGGGGTTTCATTCGCCGATGCCGCAGGACCTGCAGCATTTGTGACCTATGTGCGTGCAATCATCCTTCGTGACATGGGAGCGGCTATCTCACCGTTCAACGCCTTCCTGCTCCTGCAGGGCGTTGAGACCCTGTCTCTCAGACTGGAAAGACATGCCTACAACACAAAGAGGGTGGTTGAGTATCTGTCAAAGCATCCGCTTGTTGAGAAGGTGAACCATCCGTCACTTCCTGACCATCCTCAGCATGATCTCTATGAGCGCTATTTCCCCAACGGAGGAGCCTCAATCTTCACATTTGACATCAAGGGCGGCCAGGAAGAGGCCCACAAGTTCATCGACAACCTGAAGATCTTCTCCCTTCTTGCCAATGTGGCGGACGTGAAGTCACTTGTCATCCACCCGGCAACAACAACCCATGCGCAACTGACAGATGAGGAGCTTGAGCAGCAGAACATCCACCGCAACACAATCCGCCTCTCAATCGGAACTGAGCATATCGATGACATCATCGCTGACCTGGAGCGTGGTTTTGCCGCATTGAAGTGAAATAAGTTTAGCAACAGAAGAATATGGCTTCCCCCAATAATCAAGGGGGAAGCTTTTTTTCATCGATGATTATAACTGCTTAAAGTCTTTTTCTCTTGCAAAATAAGACACACCTGATTATACTGAAAAAAAATTCACTGAAAAATTTTTCAGTATTATTTGCCGGAGGCCATATGTTCATTGGAAGAGAGAAAGAACTGACCGAACTCAGGGAACAATTTGCCTCAGATAACAGAAGTGTCATATTAGTCTATGGGAAACGCAGGGTTGGAAAGACCTGCCTAATTCAGGAGGCCCTGAGAGAATATGATGGCGTTGTTGTCAATCATCTATGCATAAAAAGCAGTTATGATGGCAATCTGAGACTTCTTTGTAGGAGCGTAGCCCTGTCTCTTGGCTTGTCCTCATCATTATCATTTTCGACACTCTTTGATCTATTTGACTTCATCAAAGCCCAGAACAAAGATATGGTCATAATCCTTGATGAGTATCAGTATTTCAAGGAGTCCGGGAAGGACTTGGAGGTGGATTCATACATCCAGGCAGTGGCAGACTCACTTCCTGCCAATGTGAAACTTGTTCTTTGTGGCTCATACATCACCATCATGAAGGAGCTTTTGAGGGAATCCGACCCGCTGTTCGGCAGATTCACAAAGATAATCCATCTGGAGGAATTCGACTATCTGGATGCATCGCGCTTCTGCCCTGAGCTCCCGGTAAGAGAGAAAATCAGATTCTACTCGGTTTTCGGAGGTTCTCCCTACGTTCTCACAAACCTTGATTTCGGGAAATCAGTAGAGCAGAACATAATTGACCTGATGCTGGAGCCGAACAGCATTTTAAGATCCTATATTGAGAACATAGCCTTGAGGGAGATACAGAAGGCATTTGATATCCGGATCCTTGAGGTAATCGGTAATTCAAGAAAGCGCTTTAATGAAATCTGCTCACTGATAGGATTTGAGGATTCAAGTCTGCTGGATAAGCAGCTGAAGAATCTGCTGAACATGGAGACTATTACAAAGGTTGTTCCGATTAATGCCCAGAATGACAGGAAAAAGCAATTCTATGAGATAAGTGATAATCTCATGCGGTTCTATTTCACATATGTGTTCTCATTTGACAGTCTCATATACAAGTTCGGACCTGAGGAATTCTTAAGAAATGCCATTTCAGGAACATTGAACACCTTTATCAGCTACCGATTTGAGAAGATTGCCAATCAATACCTCATCCGGCAGGCTCATGATGGTAAGCTTGAAGGTGTACTGGATTTCGGAACGTTCTGGTATGATGACAAAAAGAACCGCAGGAACGGACAATTCGATTGTGTCCTCAAGCGGTCTGACGGCTACGACTTCTATGAGGTGAAGTTTTTCGAAAGTCCTATGACACTTAAGGAATGTGAGGAAGAAGAGAGGCAGGTCAGATCAATTGTTGATCTTGCATGCAACAGGATAGGCTTTATCTGCTCGGCAGGATTTAACTTCACAAATGACCGTTATGATCTGATTGAAGGAAGAGACCTCTATTGATATCTCCTGGCCTGATACTCGGCTCTTGCGACCTCCATCAGGCGCTCTGAGGCATACTCGAAGAAGAAGCGGTATGCGGGGCAGAAATAGTTCTCGGGTATTTCAGCATCATTGAGACTGATGTCCTTCTTGCAGCCTCCGTGGCAGATGGGAAGCCAGGAGCAGGTCTTGCATTGCGCAGGGAGCCTTCCGCTGTCACTTCTGAAGTTCTTGGCCTTCTCTGAATTGATGGCCTGTATTACAGATAGTTCTCCGATTCTTCCGAGATTCCATTCATCCAGGACATAGAAATCGCATGGATAGAGGCTGCCGTCAGCCTCCACAACCAGATATGACCCGCACTTTCCCAAGGCAGCGCATGATGACGGCAGGACACCTGTGAGGATGTGGATGTAGTCATCGAACTGCCTGACGCTGGTGAAGTGTCCTTCCTTCCAGTCCTTGTACCAGTCATCGAATGTGGCGCAGAGAAAGCGCCCGTAATCCTCCGGATTGAGCGAGTAGCTCTGCTTCCCGCGCTCTGCTCCTATGGGGTCCAGGCATGCTATGAACTGCAGGTACTCAAAGCCCATTGCCTTGAGCCTGTTGTAGACCCTGTGCGGACGCTCCGTGCACTGTCTTGTCACCACGCAGAGGGCATTGAACTCGACTTTGTGTTTCTTCAGCAGCTCCAGATTGTAAGCGATCCTGTCAAAGGAGCCCTCTCCTGACGCTGTGAGCCTGTGAAGGTCGTGAAGGTCCTTGTAGCCGTCGACTGAGATCCCCACAAGAAAGTTGTTCTGTGCAAGGAAAGATGCCCAGCTCTCATCAAGGGCATAGCCGTTGGTCTGGATGGAGTGGGTGAACCGCCTGTTGGGGTACTTCTTCTCCTCCTCGATGAAGTGCCTGAAATAATCAAGCCCTGCAACGGTGGGCTCTCCGCCCTGGAAGCCTACTGAGATCATGGCCCCGTCACATGTTGCATCCACAGCAGAGGCGATGAGCCTGTCCGCAGTCTCTGCGCTCATGATGCCGTAGCACTTCTGAGCCCTGTTCTCCGACTCATCCTCATAGAAGCAGTACCTGCACCTGAGGTTGCAGAGCGATGAGGCGGGTTTGATCAAAAAAGAGAGCTGGCTGAGTTTCTCCATCACAGATAATCCTATCAGAGCATGAGGTGTTTATGTAAGTACTGCTTATGAACTGAAAATAGTATTGATTGACTATTCTTTCATGCAGCAAACGGGGTTATCTTAGTCTCATGGACAAGGAATTCGATGTTGTTGTGGCCGGAGCCGGCAATGCCGGGCTCATTGCAGCCATCAAGCTTCAGAAGGCGGGAAAACGTACTCTCATAGTGGAGCAGCATAATGTTCCCGGAGGCTGCGCCACATCCTATGTGCGCGGCAGATTCGAGATAGATCCTTCTCTTCATGAGCTGTGCTCGGTCGGAAGCAGGGAGAAGCCAGGCTCAATAAGGCGCATGTTCGATGAGCTGGGGGTCAGGGTCAACTGGGTTGAGCTCAAGGACTGCTTCCGTGCGGTGGGACGTTTCTCAGACGGAAGCCCAATGGACATCACCATGCCGTGCGGCAAAGAGGCCATGATAGACGCTATGGAGAGAGAGGTCCCGGGCATCCGCAAGAAGATGGAGAGGCTCTTCAGGCTCTTTGACGAGATCAACGAGGGTCTGGGCTATTTCTCCGACGGGACCAACTACAACATCCGTTATGCCTTGAAGCATTTCTCCAACATGCTGATTGTCGGGTCCCACTCATGCAAGGTCGTGTTCAAGGCCCTTAGGCTCCCGCAGAAGTGCATCGACATACTTTCCACCTACTGGTCATATCTCGGAGTCGACATGAGCCGCATGTCGTTCCTGCACTATGCCATGATGGTCAGTTCCTACATGGAGGAAGGCGCCTACATTCCCGCGTTCACGTCCCATGAGCTCTCCGTGGCCCTTGAGGACCGCTTCCGTGAGCTGGGCGGCACGATCTGGTTCAACTGCAGGGCTGAGAGCTTTCTGTTCAATGACGGCAAGGTCTGCGGGGTACGCACATCCTACGGTGATGTGAGCTGCCGCTATGCCCTGGCCAACGTCAACGAGGACATAGTCTACGGCAGCATGGTCCCAAAGGAGATCGTGACGCCAAGGCTGAGACGGCTCTCCAACGCCAGGAAGCAGAAGTTCGGGGCAAGGATGTTCACAGTCCACCTGTGTCTTGACGTGACAAGGGAAGAGCTGGGGATAAACGACTACTCAATCTTCATGCTGGGCAGCGCGGATTCCGAGAAGGAATACGCGAACATAATGAGAGGAATGGAGCACAACACGTTCGCCATCTTTGTCTGCTACAACGTGGCGAACCCCAAGGCAAGCCCGGAAGGCACATGCATGTGCTCCATAACGACATTCGGGTCTCCCGTGGACTGGGACAACCTAAGGCCCGAGGATTACGCTGCATTCAAGGAGAAGTGCGCAAGAAAGCTCATCAGGCAGCTGAAGGACAACACCGGAATAGACCTTGAGAGCCACATAGAGGAGATCTCCATAGCAAGTCCGTGGACGTTTGCCCGTTATCTCGGGACTCCAGAGGGCTGTGTCTACGGTCATGAGACCGCGGACTGGGACGACATAATCTCAAGAAGCCTCCAGATGGGGAAGGATTATCCGGTCAAAGGCCTGAAGCCCATAGGGGCAGGAGGTCCGAGAGGTGACGGCTATTCGTCCGCATACCAGTGCGGAGAGCTGATGGCGGGCATGGTGCTGCGCGAGCTTGAGGAGGCAGCAGTATGAGAGAGAGGCTTCAGAAACTCAAGATAAAGATCAGCAATTTCAAGCTCAAGGACATGCTGTCCTTCAAGAACCTGCCGCTCCGGCGTGACAAGGCAATTGAGTCAGCACCCGACAGTGACATCAAGACAAGCTTCCCGATAAACGAAAACGCAAGAAAACTGCATCCTCATACACAACATATGACCGTTTTAGGAATAATAGAGCATCCTGATTCGGGGGCAAGGACCCTTGTGCTGAGGAAGGCGGACGGGACAAGCGCCGCCTGGTTCAGGGCAGGACAGTACGTGTCCGTAAAGCTCAGGATAGGAGAGAGCCTTGTCTCCAGGCCTTATTCCATCTCATCCTCTCCGAAGGACACAGAGGACGGAAGGCTCTGCATCACCGTGAAGGAGAATCCCGGCGGCTTTGTCGCAGACTACATGCTGGGAAAAATCAAGGAAGGGGACAGCCTTCTTGTCTCAGGTCCTGAGGGGCAGTTCTGCCATGACAGTCTGCGTGACAGCAAAAACGTCATTGCCGTGGCAGGCGGAAGCGGGATAACACCGTTTTTATCCATGGCGGCGGCCATACGTGACGGGATAGAGGACTTCAACCTGACTATCCTCTACGGCTCAAGGACAGAGAGCTCAATCCTCTTCAGGAAGGAGCTTGATGAGATAGCCTCACAGACAGACAGGGTCAAGGTCATCCACATCCTGTCTGAAGAGAGGAGGCCTGGCTTTGAGAACGGCTTTGTCACAGCTGACCTGATCAGGGCTCATGCTCCTGAGGATTACTCACTCTTCATCTGCGGACCTGCGGGACTGTACCGCCACATGGAGCTTGTTGTCTCGGAGCTGGGGCTTCCGGCAAGGAAGGTCAGACGTGAGATCATAGGAGTCTCAGGTAAACCTGTGAGTGCGGAAAACGAGGCCCCTGAGACATATTATGATCTGACTGTCATCCAGGGTCCTGAGACGTACCGCATCAAGGCCTCATCAAGGGAGACACTTCTGGTGGCCATGGAGCGCGCGGGCATTGCCGCACCTGCAAAGTGCCGAAGCGGTGAGTGCGGGTGGTGCCGCAGCAAGGTCATCTCCGGCTCATACACCGCCTCAGGGCAGAATGACTACAGGCGTCACATGGACAAGGAGACAGACCACATACATCCCTGTGTCACTTTC
>JAEEGG010009140.1_pt1 | contig 22304 bp, 23 predicted proteins | sample 9134161 | NCBI WGS metagenome assembly JAEEGG01 (sample SAMN16246543, study PRJNA631951) | gut metagenome | biome: gut microbiome; feature: rumen; material: CR-attached | host: Bos | place: Iran: Karaj | collected 2018-10
TGCCAGCCTTGGCTTCGGCAGCTTCGAACTGAACAACCGGAAGACCGTAAGTGTTCGGGAAGAGTTCCTTGATCTTGGCCTGGTCGCTAACGGATTCCGTAGCTGCACCCTTGTTAATCTTCACGCTGAGGGCGCCATTCTTGAGGGACACCGGGAGCTTCGGCTGATAGGCCTGACGGGCCTTGGTCAGTACAGAGAGATTTTCGGACATTGTTTATTCCTTTTGTTAATCCCGCAAAAAGGCGGGTTTTGGTTAAAATTTACATCGCCAAATATAGTAAAAGGCGAGAGCAGCGACAAAACAATTTATTGTTTTGGCATTGCCGAGCCGTATTTTATGCACTCTGAAAGAGTGCCATATAGTAAAAGTGTGCAAGGCGAGAAAGCGCGAAAGCTTGCTTTCGCATTTTTGAGCCGCCGCCACGGACGCCGAAAGCGTCAAAAGTGTGCAAGGCGAGAAAGCGCGAAAGCAGGAATCTCTTATAAAAAACTGATGCATAGTGATATTAAAAAACTATTGCAGTCTTGTTTTTATAAAAAAATTGTATTAAAATTTTATTTTCGCTCTTCTAAAATTGTAAAGTTTTTTCTATATATGCGGCACGTAACAAAAAAGTAACGATTGGCTGAACATATTTTGTAAAGGCTAAGAAGGAGTGTGTATGAATGTTTTGATTTGGGGATCAGATACGATTTTCGGTCATGGACTCCTGTCCATGCTCAAGGAAATTAAGGAGGGAGTCTCGTTCCACGCCGGTAATTTTGAAATTGGCGAAATTTTTGTTTGTGACTCCCATTCGAAAAAAGAAGAAATTGACGAAGCTTGCGCCAATGCCGATTTTGTATTCAACATGTCCTACGGATTCAAGTCTGACGAGCTGATAGAAAGCCTTAAAGCACACGGCAATACTTGTCCCATCCTTTTAAGCCACAATCTGCGCGAAGCCAGTCTTTTTCGTGAGTACGGCCAAAAAAATGACGTGCCCATCTTTGAATGGTCGCCTGTTTATGACATGGAACTTTTGAGCGTCGAAGCCCAAGTCTATGACATGCTCGGTGCACTGCAATGTGCATAAGTTAGACGAGAGAACGAACCTGCGGTTCTACAGACGAGAGACTAAAGATATTTGGCGGCTTCCCTACTTTTTGGGGTCGCCTGTTTTGTATCTGTTTAGTATAGGAAAAAGAGCCTTGTGTGAGGCTCTTAGATAAGAATGATTTTGGAAAGCTAGGAATTTGGATATAGACTTATTGATTTGCCTGTAAATACGGACTTTAATAAGCCCATGATAATTGAGTTTCAAATAAAGAACAGTTATGGCTGGACTTTGATTGTTAAACCGCATAAGCCTGATTCTTCAGGAATTACCCCATTACTCGAATATGAAATTGTTAATGGTGATACTCTTGCTTTAAGTAAATTTAGGAATCCACGTTTCGTTATATGGACTGGAAATTAAATTTTTTATTATTTTACCAAATCAGTCTTACTATTAGGGAATTCTTATGTATAGAAATTTGATTTTGGTTTCTTTGTCTTTTTTGCTATTTTCCTGTTTTTATTATGATCGTGCTGAAAAACAGAATTTTTATGGCATCATTGATGGAAAAAGAAACGATGTCGAAAAATATGATTTGGTGTATCTTTTCAACAGTGATACAGCAAGTGTTTTAAGTTTGAATTTTTTTTATGATAGTTCTTTTGAAAGAAACGATAATGGACATATAAAAACGTTTGGTAATGGATATTGCAATGTGCTGTTTAGGGATTCCTTTATGGGCTGCCCTAATTCGTTACGAGGTGTTGTCGATGTCCAGGTGTATTTAAAAAATAAAAAGAGCGGTAACAGCTATCTTCTTGCAAAAAAGATCATTGATATGAATGCTTATCGACGAGCAGCAATGCGTACGCAGGTGTATATTGGTTCTGATACATCATTGTATGAAAAACGGACAAAGTATAATATTGACTGGAGTAGAATGGATGCTCTTGTACTAAAGGCGGATAACGACACGGTATATCATTATACTATAAATTATTGGGAAAAAAGGGATGATGATAATTATGTTGGTTGGGATATTGATGAAAAGTATTTTGTAGAGGTTCCGTAGTATGTGAATGCTTGGTGTAATTGTTATTTAACTTGCCATGGATTATGTAGGTGTTTAATAAGAGGGTAGCATAAGCTACTATATCCATTGCTCATCCCAAAAAAGGTAATGAATATGGCCGTTCATGCACCCGCTATTGAAAAGGCTACAAATCCAAAAATGTTATTCCAGCATTAATTCGTTCGGAATGGCTCCCTCCATGCAGAGGAGCCTTCTTTTTAGGCCAACGCCGAGTGCGTAACCGCTCAAGCGGCCACGGCTGTCTATGACGCGGTGGCAGGGGATGATGACTTGCAGCGGGTTCCTGTGCAAAACGTTTCCGACGGCCCTAACGGCTCCGGGAGCATCCACGGCTTTAGCAACTTGTTTGTAAGTCCGAGTTTTGCCATAGGGAATTTGACGCGTGACTTCGAGAACTTTTTTCTGGAACTCGGTGCCGTAAATTTTTATGGGTACAGAAAACTCGCAGAGCTTGCCTGCGAGGTACAAATTAAGTTCGTTTACCGCCTTGCGGTAGGCGTTGCGAGTACGGTTCTGCAAGTTCATTTCCTTGTCGGGACTAGCGTAAGCGCAAGCCTGCATGTTGCTCGATGTTGCCTTTACTTCGTTCGAAGTTTCCCAAAATTTTAGACCACAAAGTTTATTACCTTCAAAAATAAAGGTCCATTCGCCCCAGACGTTCCGGTGGCTTATCTTTGTGAATTTCGGGTCATCGAATTTCATGCCATGAGTTGTCTCCTAGCGCAAAGGATATTCCTTGTATTCCTTTACGCCGAATTCTTCCTTGAGGAAGTCCCAACGCACAAGGCGGTTCTTCCAGTAGTATTTGCGGTACAAACGACGTGCCACACGGCTCGTTAATTCGTACGGAATCGTGTGGTGGTCGTCAGCGACGCTTTCCATCGAAATGCGAAAATCGAGTTCGCCGTTCACGACATCGACCGTTTCGCCAACTTGCACATCCGGGATGTGGCTAACGTCAACCATGGTTGCATCCATGCAGACGCGTCCGAGAATCGGACAGAGCTGACCGCGTATAAAGACGAACCCTTTGTTGTATTCGCCGCGAAGGTAGCCGTCGCCATAACCGATAGCGATGGTCGCAATGCGTGTCACTTGCTGGGCAGCCCAGTAACCGCCATAGCTGACCGTTTCGCCCGGCTTCACGTCGTGCACGTGACGGATGGTAGATTTGATTTTCATGACAGGCTTGATCGGCAGTGGGGAAGGGGACGCTCCCATGCAGTTGTAGCCGTAAAGCGTAAGCCCCGGACGCACCATGTCGAAGTGGCTTTCGGGATGCGTGAGCGTTCCTGCGGAACTGGAGCAGTGGCAGATTTCCGGGCGTAGTCCGTCTGCGTCGAGCACATCGACAAGTCGAGTGAAACGTTGAATTTGAATTTCCGTTTTCGGGTTCCCCGGCATATCGGCGGTCGCAAGGTGCGTGAACATGCCTTCGAACTTGAGATGCTTGAGGGTGAGTGCCGCACGGATGTTGTTGAAATCTTCGGCATCAAAACCGTAACGGTTCATGCCCGTGTCAATCGCGAGGTGAGCCTTGCAGCTTGTGCCCGTATCGGCGAGGAACTGGTCAAATGCAACTGCTGTACGCAAGTCGGTAATAGCCGCAGTCAGTTGAAATTCGACAAAGTAAGCAAAGTCAGAGGGCGTACATGGACCAAGCACGAGGATTGGCAAGTCCATGCCGTACTGGCGAAGCAACATGCCTTCGCTGATGTGAGCGACTCCGAGATAGTCGGCACCGCCGAATTTTGCGGCAAATGAGCAGGCGAGGCTTCCGTGGCCGTAAGAATCAGCCTTTACGGGGACAAGAATCTTCGTTGAAGAAGGTATTTGGCTTCGGATAAATTGGATGTTGTTGCAGAGAGCGTCTAGGTTGATTTCAATCCAGTTCGGGCGAGCAATCTTATTTAAATCGGGAGGGGTAGGTAAAAGTTTCATGATAATGAAAATATAGTCAAGTTTTAAGAAAATGGCTTGCGATCGCCACTCATTGCTCAAATTCATTCCACTCACCACACTACTCCACGTTGGAATAAAATAGGTTGGGCTAAGTTTTGTAAAATTCGAAAGCTTGAATTTTTCCCAAAAACGTACGCAAGCCCAATAACTACGGACATTGTCTTTTTTTGTCTGAGTTTACATTCCTCTGCATGAAAATTTGTTTACTATTTCTCGCTTTTTTTTCAAATTTTTTATTGGTACTTTATGGTTGTGTAAGGGTACAATTCACTTCACGATTCGAATAAAGAAAAATGAAATGAATAAAGTAATTCTCTTATAGGATGGTTTTGAATTTCTGACACTGTGTGAAATCGCAAGTTTATTATGACTGATAATTTATAGTAAATAGATTGCAACATAATTCATTTGCGTACGAACTTTGCGTAATAGTTCAATAAAAGGCTAGCCTTGATAGCCTTAAGGTTCTGTTGCGATGTTTGTAAAAAACGCTCCGCCATGGAACGATATCCAAACTATTACCCCTCATTTAACAAACAACAAAAAACACCAACCCTTCAAAAGGAGGATAGAATCATGAAACCGATGAATAAAAATGAGGAAAAGTTCATCGCATCGCTGATGCCAGATTCCGACAAGAAAATGGTGCGCATTGCCAGTGCATCGTTTCTTACCGCGATAATGCTGTGCTTCTGGGCGACGACGTATGAACAGATTGTCGGGGAGGTCATGTTTGAACCGACCCCGCTCCATGAAATCACAACAACGTTAAACATTGAACAGAAGGAGGTAAAAAAGCCTGACCCACCAAAGAAAGTTCCGACGAAAGAAGAAATCATGCGTAAAAGGCCCGGTGGCGGCGGTAAGCAGGCTGGAAAGGGTGACCCGAAAGCTGCACTCCAGCGCGGTGTCCTTGAAATCCTTACGGCTATGACGAACAACGCTGCCGCGCAAGCCTACGACCTCGCAAAGAAAACTTTCGCGAAGGATATGGACAAACAAATGAAAAAACTGAACGGCTTGCAGTTGAATGGCAAAACTCAGCTTGCATCTGTGCGTCGTGGCAAGGCTAACGCTGGCTGGAACGATGGCGTTGCAGAAGGCGGCCCTGGCGGAATTGGCGATATGCTCGGTTCCTTACTGGGCGGTGGTTCTGGAGCCATTAAAACCAAGGCGAAGGGAAGTATAAAGGAACCTAAGATGAATGAAATCGACATGGGTTCAGCAGGCGGCTCTCGTTCTGCTTCTGAAATCATGAAGGTCGTTCGTCAGCGCATGTCTGGACTCCGCCATATTTACAACACTCACTTGAAGAAGAAACCGGGATTCCAGGGGAAGGTTACGCTCCGATTTACGATTGCACCGGGTGGTGAAATTATAAACATCGCGATTGTATCTTCTTCGACGGGTTACAGCGAATTCGATAGTGATGTGAAGAATGCCGTCAAGCGCTGGACTTTCACAAAAATTAAATCGGGCAATACGACAGTAACGGTCCCGTTTACCTTTACGGAGTAACCAAATGGAGTAGAATTTTATCGTATAGATTTATAAATTTAAGTCGGCGATTCCTGTCGCCGGCTTTCTATGCTATTATAAGGTAATGAAATTATGAAAGATCCTCGTATTACTCAACTTGCAGAAAATTTAATCAACAACGCCATTGCTCTTAAAGCGGGCGAAAACATTTTGATCGAAACGACCGATACGCCGGACGAACTTTCGACGGAACTCATCAAGGCTGTTGCAAAAGTCGGTGGCAACGCATTTGTCCACAATTACAATAGCCGCGTCCGCCGCGAAGTTATCCGCAGTGCATCCGAAGAACAGATGAAACTTTCGGCAGAACTTGCGATGGACGAAATGAAGAGAATGCAAGCGTACCTCTCCATCCGCGCCATGAACAATGCGATGGAAAACTGCGACATCGACGACAAGAAGATGCTTGCCTACAGAACCATCACGCAGGACGTTTTGAACTACCGCGTGAACAATACGCGCTGGTGCGTACTCCGCTGGCCAAACCCCTCCATGGCTCAGGGGGCAAAGATGAGCACGGAAGCGTTCGAAGATTTTTACTTCAAGGCATGCCTTGCCGATTACCCGAAAATGCAACGAGCCGCCCAGGCGTTGGTCGATCTCATGAACAAGACAGACAAGGTGCGTCTTGTCGCTCAAGATACGGACATTACGTTCAGCATCAAGGACATTCCGGCGGTGCCGTGCTGCGGCAACATGAACATCCCGGATGGCGAAGTCTATACGGCTCCGGTGCAGGGGAGTATCGAAGGCGTTATTCATTACAACACGCCGACGCTTTACGAGGGCAAGCAGTTCAGCAATATCCGTCTCGTCTTTAAGCAAGGCAAGATTGTCGAAGCGACTTGCGAAACGGGCGACAACAAGAGCCTGAACGCCATTTTTGACACCGACGAAGGTGCTCGCTATGTGGGCGAGTTTGCCATCGGCTTCAATCCGTTTGTGCTTTCGCCGATGTGCGACATCCTGTTTGACGAAAAAATTGCAGGGAGTATCCACTTTACGCCGGGCATGTGCTACGAGGACGCCCCGAACGGGAACAAATCCGCAATCCATTGGGACTTGGTGCTGATTATGCGTCCGGAATACGGCGGCGGCGAAATCTGGTTCGACGACAAGCTCATCCGCAAAGATGGACTCTTCGTGGTCGATGAACTCAAGTGCCTGAATCCAGAAGAATTAAGTGGTTAGTGATTAGTGGTTGGTGGTTAGTGGTTGGTGGTTAGTGATTAGGGCATCTTCGATGCTGCTGATTTAGACGGAAAGACGAGAGACGAAAGAAAGAGCTGTGAGCTATGAGGTCGGTCGCCGTTGGCTCCCTTTGAGGTATGGGCAATGAGTGTTGTCATCCTGTAGGTGAAGCCGCTTTTTATGAGAATTTTCTTTTTTTTTCTCAAAAAAAGTTTGTCTTCACGTTGCGATATTTATATTTTTGTTACATCTAAACCTTTTTGCAAGGATATTTTATGAATTTAAAAACTACTTTTGGTATAGGCTTGGTGAGCCTTGGCATTGCATTTGCTCAGGAAGGCTCTTACGAATCCACTCCAATGGCTCAGTCTATGAGTGAACAGGAACTTCAAAGGCAAGAAGAACAGGCCGCATCATCTGAAAATCTCACTGCTCCGGTTCCGTTTGTCAAGCCGGATATTCCGAAGGATTCCAAGCGTTCTTCTTTCAACAGTATTTTGCATGGCAAGTCCTATAACAGGAACAGCAACATGGCTGCCGCGAACAATACGGACCTTTTGCTCACGTACCCGAACTTGTTTGCAAACCGCAAGTTCTTCTATATTGAACCGACGAACAAGCTTGGCATCCTTTCTCTCGGTTCGTTCTTCACTGCTTTCGATATGTCCACTCATGATTTGGGCAGACTCACTCTCGGTTATGCCGTTCCCGGCTTCGGCTTCTACGCAAGAGCTGGTCTTGGTCGTACTCGCGTCAGTAACGATGCTGGTGTTGTTAGCACAACTTACGCTGGCGACGACTGGGCGTTTGCCATTTCCAAGGGTTTCTTGGGTATGAATGTCGCTTTGAGTGCTGACTGGCTGACCAAAAAGAATCAAGTTCATCGAGACCCGGATAATGGCCAAGAAAGAGAAGAAAAATACGATAGTCTCACTGTCAACTTGAACTTGACCAATGCTCCGACCGCAAAGAACTTCACCTGGACCCTTGGTGCAAGATTAGTAAACAACCGCGACGAAGTCTTTATTAATGACGATGTTGATGAAGCAACCCAAAATTCTTTTATAGATATTGCTCCGTACATCCGAGGCGGTCTTTCAGTTCTTAAAAATGAAAATGCCAGAATCCTCTTCGGTACTGCTGCGATTTTCTCTTATAGAAATTTCTATGATCCTAAGGAAGTTTATGCACTTACCACAATTCTCCAACCGAGTATGCTTGGTGAAGTGTTCGTTGGCGAAGAAAAGAACTTCATGTTCTATGGCGAAGTTGGCTATGATTGGGTTCTCTTCCGGTACGAAAAGAATGGGGATAACAAAACAATTACGGATCGTATGAATTCTGTGAATACATCTGTCGGTTTCCGTTACCAGTACAAGGATTTCCTCTCTGCTGAATTTGGAATCGGACAGCAAGTATTTACTAGCACGAAGAGTATCTTCAACGGAGACAATACGTTCGTTGACTTCAGTGCGATGGTACGTTTCTAATCAACGGTTACTTGTGTAAAAAGCAACGCCTCCCGAATGGGAGGCGTTCTTTTGCTTATAAAGGGGATCCCGGCACAGAGGCCGGGATGACATCACAAAAAAAAAAGAGCCTAGCAAAATCTGGGCTCTTTTTTAATTGCGCGAATCGCGATTAGAGGCGTTCTGCAATCTGGACAGCGTTGAGGGCAGCACCCTTGCGGATCTGGTCACCGACAATCCAGATGTTCATGCCGTTATCGCAAGCGAGGTCCTTGCGGATACGACCGACGTAAATGTCGTCCGTGCCCATGAGGTTGAGCGGCATCGGATAGACGTTGTTTGCCGGATCGTCGCAGAGCTGGAGGCCTTCGCCGTTCTTGATGGCGTTCTTGACTTCTTCGACAGAAAGTGCGCGTTCCGTTTCGAAGCTGATGGCTTCGGAGTGGCAGCGGAGTGCAGAGACGCGGACGCAGGTAGCAGCGCAGCGGACGTCGCTGTGCATGATCTTCTGCGTTTCGTTGAACATCTTCATTTCTTCCTTCGTGTAGCCGTTGTCGGTGAACACGTCGATGTGCGGAATGAGGTTGTATGCAAGCTGGTGTGCGAACTTCTTCACGGTGACCGGCTTGCCTTCGACGATTTCCTGATACTGCTGCTTGAGTTCTGCCATGCCTGTTGCACCGGCACCGCTTGCACTTTGGTAAGAAGAAACGTGAATAGTCTTGATCTTGCTCAAGTCGTTGATCGGCTTCAAAGCGACAACCATCATGATGGTCGTGCAGTTCGGGTTCGCGATGATGCCCTTGTGGAGCTTGATGTCTTCCGGGTTCACTTCCGGGACGACGAGCGGGACGTTCGGATCCATGCGGAAGAAGCTCGTGTTATCGACGACAATAGCACCAGCATCGACAGCGATAGGAGCGAATTCCTTGGAAACGCTTGCACCAGCAGAAGAGAGCACGAGGTCAACACCCTTGAAAGCATCCTTGCAAGTGAGTTCAACTTTGAGTTTTTCGCCCTTGAATTCATATTCGCGACCGACACTGCGTTCGGAGGCGAGGAGCTTCAAGTTCTGAAGCGGAAAGTTACGTTGTTCAAGAATCTTGAGGAGTTCCTGACCTACTGCGCCGGTGGCGCCCATGATCGCTACGTTACGAATCATAGATTTAACCTTTTTCTTGTTGTTACGGTTGATTGTTCGATTTTAAACTTTTGATGATTTTTTGGAATTGGTCGATGTGTCTCTTTGCGTCAACCATCTGCTCGCGTGCTTGCGTGTATTTTTTCATCTGTTCGCTCGGATCTTCCAAAAGACAGTAAGCATACAACGTATGAGTCGCACTGCGAAGCATCTCCGTCGCCTTGACTAGTTCTGCATGGGCATCCCTCGTCTCAAGCGGATGGAAGAGTCCTATCGCCTTGCGATTTACGGAAGTGGCTTTATTGTTGATGGCAAGAGCCTGCTGGCTTCTCTTTTCGCGTTCCATCTCGCTAGCACTTGGTTCTAGCGGTCCAAAGGAGTCTATGGAATGCATGATGTCGAACATCTTGTTTACAACATCATCCGCTTTTTCATCATAAGATTCTAGCCTGTCCAAGACCTCGGGTGTGATTTCAACATCGTCCGAATCATCGCTGGATTTGTACTTCTTTGCTTTGGTGGCTGATTTGCCCCGCTGCGTCTTTTTATCCTGCTGTTGATCGAAAGACGAAATGTAATCCTCGTACTGCTTGTTTGCTGCCACAAGTTCAGCGGGGGAGTAGGCCGACGTGAATACCAAAGTCGGATGTTCAAAGCAAGCTGTTCCGATGAAACCAGTCAACATGCACATGGCAAAGAGAAGGAACGAAATTCTGTTAGACCATTCTTCACTTTGGACCAGACAAAGAAGACCGAATAGAAAAAGCAAAAAAAACGAAAGCAGGATGCCGCCTTCTACATTCTGAACAATGATGGTGTCCTTCACAAAGTAGAACAAACAATCAACCACTATAGTCAGTGTAGAGAGTATGGCTCCAATAACTTTCGCATTACGCCCAGGATGAGCCGCTGTTGCGAATATCGTTATAAACGATATTCCTAGCGGCAGCGCATAGATGAGCGTTATTTCTGCAATTCCTTGATTCATTCAGACCGTCTTGAATTAGAACGGAAGATCGACGTCTTCTTCCGCCATGCCGGCATCGTAAGACGGAGCACTATTCTGCTGCATTCCGTTAAAGCTGTTGGGTTGGTAACCGCTGGTCTGGCTGAATCCTGTTGCAGCGGGTGCACCACCCTGACCACGCGGAGTGAGGAGCTGGAATGTATCCATATTGATTTCGGTGACATAACGCTTCTGACCGCTCGTCTGGTCTGTCCAGCTGCGGTTTGTGAGGGAACCTTCTACATAGAGGCTCATGCCTTTGCGGATGCCAAGTTGTTCGACGATATCTGCAATCTTGCCCCAGCCGATGATATTGTGCCAGTCGGTCTGTTCTTTCTGTTCGCCGTTGTTGTCACGGTAACGGCGAGAGGTTGCGAGAGAAAAAGAAACACGCTTACGACCACCGTTAGGATTGACACGAACTTCCGGATCCTTGCCAATGTTGCCGATGAGCATAACCTTATTCAAATAAGCCATATTATTATCCTGTTTTATTTTTTGAATTTTCGCAAACAAAAATACAAAAAGAATATTGACAGTTTTGTGTCAAAAATTAAAAAAAACGAATTTTGCTCATTTTTTTTTGCATTCAAATAAAAACCATGCGGCATTTGCCACATGGTCTTTGCGATATAGAGAATTTTTGAACAAAATGGACATTAATTAATATTCAAAGTTCACGCGGTAATGCTTGTGACCGTTCGGAGACACTTTTGCGCCCTTGGCATTCACAAAACCGTGGCGTTCCTTTGCGACCGTGGGTGTCGTGCGGATACCATGAATGGCGTTCGTTTCGCTTGACGAACTAGGCGGAGTCACCTGACTGCTCGAAGATACGACGCTTGAGGAACTTTGCGGAACGCTAGAAGAACTAGCCGCAACGCTACTCGAAGACTTTACGCTGCTAGATGATGCAGGAGCTTCTTCGTTGTCTTTCGGAACTTGACCGTTAAAACCTTCCTGACCTTTCTTAGTGAGGGCGATGATAGCCATGCCGTCCTTGGTGAATATGTTGTCCGGGCTGATGTCAACGCGGTTGCCGTCAAAAGTCCAGTCGCCCTTGCTCCAGCGGCCATTGTCAAACTTATCGAAATTGTCGGTCCAAAGGAGCTTGAAGTCAGTGCCGTTGTCGCCTTCGCCCGGCTTGTATTCATAAACTTTCACCCAGTTGATGAACTGATAGACCGGCAAAATGTTGTCGTTCCAAGCGCCAACCCAACCCGCATCTTCGTGAGACCACAGGTTAAAGCGGAGACCTTGCGGTTTTTTGCCGAGATCTTGCACCTGGTTCTTATCATTTTGTCCCTTGACCGTTTTACGAACAACTTTACCATCGAGAGTCCATGCAACGTAATCGGGCGTCCACTCCATGCCGTAAGTATGGAATGACTTGTTTGACGCTGGATTGATGGTGTGGTGAGCTTCGCTAGTCACTTTGCGGTCTGGCTGGCCGTCGCCGGGGCCGAAACCTGTAATGATATTGGACTGGAAACTGTTGGGATTCTTGCCCAAGATTTCGATATCCACTTCAACCCAGGGTTCTTTACCGCCTAAGTAAGAATCATTATGGTAAAGAAACATGGAACTCACTGTTCCCGAACCAGCAGCCATCTGCATGCGAGCTTCGAACTTGCCGTACATCCATGTATCGTTAGTGTAGAGTTCAGCCCCGCTGTACTGTTTTGCACAAACTGTTGTCGTAAGAGCTGCTGCGACAAGAGCACTTTTAAGGGCCGTTTTCTTGATATTCATTATTCCTCCACGAGAAAGCTAAAGATACATCCCATACACCACCAAGACATCCTATCTCACTGAACATAAAAATACGTTTGTTTAAAGCATCAACCAACAGTTCTAAATAATTTCATATTTCAATCCGTATCAACTGTATCGTTTTTATCCAAAAAAAATCCCTGTCACGCTGATTGCGCACAGGGAGTTCAATAAAGGAATAGGGGAGAAAGCAGTTTATTTGCTCAGTCCAAAGCGGATTGATGGTTCGCCCTGCACGCGCAGCACATAAACGCCATTTTTAAGAGAACTCAAATCTACGGATTCGCCCGCAGAAACTCTGCCCGACATCGATGTACGTCCACGAAGATCTACGACTTCGTATTTCAACGCATGGCCGCGAGAAACGGTGAAGCTCTTGTTGCCATGCAGCATTTGAATGCCGGATTCACGAACAATGGCTCGTTTGCCGATAGATATTGGCGAATCTGCGGAGGCTAGTTTATAAAGGAAATCGAAAACTTTTGTACGTACCGGCTTTTCATATTCAGCTTCATCGTAAAATTCGTGATAAGCCCTTTCTACAAAGTAAGTCTCATGATCGATTTTCTTAGCCTTCAATACGGAGTCGATAACAAAGCTTCCGTAAAGCGTCGGCGTTCCGATATCAAGCTTTATCAACGATGCCAACGCCGCCATGCTGTTCGGGAGCATGTTCGCTATCATCTTGCTTGCATTTGCGAGTGGGCGGCCCGTCTTGAAGAGCACAGTCTCGTCATCAGTCCCGTGAACGAGGAAAACCGGAGTCTTGTTATCGCCGATGATGTTCGGATTATGCACGGCTCCCCACAAAGCGACAACACCGTTCGCATGGGCATCTACGCCTTGTTCGCCATAAATATTTAAGCTGCCGAGGTCCGGAGCCCCATTCTTTTGGACGTAACTCGGAAAATCGGTTTCTTTCGCTGTATAGATATTTTCAAGGGAGAGGATAGCTCCGGCACTGTTACCGACAAGATAAATTCGATTGGGGTCGATGCCGAGCTTGTCCGCGTTCTTGCGCATGTAGCGGACCGCGGCATTGATGTCCTGAACGCTGCGATAGACGGCACGGCCAAAGTCAACGCTGTCGATACTGTAGTTTATGCCGCTACCTGCAAGCGTCACGCCCATGCGGTATTCAATGGATGCGGCAACGAAACCACGTGCGGCAAGGGAATCGCAATATGTGACAGTCTGCTGGTCCGTATCGTCCTTCGCGCCGGCCACAAAAGCTCCGCCATGACTGACGATGACTGCGGCACGCTTCTTTTCTGTATCACCCTTCGGCGTGTAGAGGTCCATGAGCAGCGGCTTGAGTTCGACATCTTTTTCGTTGGTGTAAAAATAGACGTACTGGCCTACTTCTTCAATAAGCGTACTGGATAGTTCGTGCAAAGAACTCAAATGAGGGACGTTCGTCGCATAAGTAACATCCTTGGTCTTTTCGACTGTGAATTGACGATCCTTGTAACGTTCTGCCGCATTTGCGGAAACCGCTAAAATTCCCAAAGCGGCAAGGGCTAATGGTAAAGCTTTATTGCGGGATAAACTAAAGTTCATGCATCCCTCCAAATAAAAATGATACGGATAATGATACCGTATCAAATATAAATAATTGAAATTTTTTTTCAAAGTGGGGGAGACCGCCCCCATGCACAAATCATTAACTTTTGGCGATTTTAAGGCCGTCGCTAAACGCCTTGCCGACTATTTCGCCAACAACGCGATAAGCATGAGCCGCCGAATCATACGAAATCGGTTCGAGTTTGCCCAAATCGACTTTTCCGTCTGCGCCAAGGACGCTCTCGTCTGCGCTGGTGTTGACGACTTTGCCTACGATATAAGTGCTTCCGTCAAAGTCCGGGCTGCATTCCAAGAGTTCGCATTCAAGAGTCAACGGATATTCTTCGAACATCGGGGCATCGACATGTTCGCTTTTGACAACATGAAGGCCAGACTTTTCGACTTTGTTCGCCATCTTGTTTCCGCTGACCACGCCAAAGAAATCCGAAACGACAGCAGTCTTGCGAGTGCCGAAGCTCACGGTGAACGCTTTGCGGGCTTTGATGTTTGCGGTTGTCTTGTGGTCTGTACCCAGGCATATCGCAATTTCGTCTTCTTCGCGCTGGCCGCCCCAGGCTGCGTTCATGGCGTTAGGGGTGCCGTCTTCGTTGTAAGTCGCGATAATGAGTACCGGCAGGGGAGTGATGATTGCTTTTTTTCCAAAATCTTTACGCATAGTTAAGGTATTTGATTATAGGGTTAGGGGAGGGGGTTATTCTATTCGTCGTCGTCAGGAATGACGCCGGTCTCTTGAATTTTGTCACATTCGCCAATTAACGGAGCTGCAATCATGGGCATAATATTCTTTGCACTTTGCATCGATAAAGATTCCGTTATTACATGTCCTTCGCAACTGATGGCGTATTTTGCATCTACTCCAGCTTCTTCAAATTCCTTTATTTCGTCAGCGGCCTCAGCCTTTGAATCCGTGCATTCTTGATCAACTGAACTTTGTGCAACTTTGGAATCAAATTCGTCCACTTCCTTCATTGTGAAAGAACCATTTTGGAAAATAGCTTCTACAGTCGCAGTTACCGAATCTTCTACTACAACCTTCATCTTGAACAGGTTGTCCGTATCTTCGATGATTTGGCATGTCGCCTTGGCTGGGCCTGAAGGTTTGGCTACAGTACTTGTGTCTTGTGGGGGGACTGGAGGATTGTCAACAGGGGGCTTTACCGTTGTATCAGGAACGTTGGAGAGGTTCATGGCGTCACAAGTGGCCTGTGATGACTTTATGATATCGTCGATGCTATGATCTCCGACGGGTTGTTTCATTTTTGCAGTGATATTTCGCTTGCTGCAAATTACGGTCGCATCGAGTTCTGTAGCCAAGCTTTTGCTTTCTGCGCATTGCTCTTCGACAAAAGAATCGGGGAGAGTGGCGTCGTACGTCATGCTTGATTCAATTTCAACCATATCCCCGACAAAAACCATCGTAGTCTTTGTTGCTGCTTGACCTGCCACGACTGTATTCGCTTCGACAGTATTGTCAGACAGTTTTTTTACCGTACATTCATTTTTGGAAAATGTTTGTGGGGTAGAAAGCTCTGAAGATGACGATTGTGGGGTAAATAATTCAGAAGATGAAGAACCTGGTGTTTGGAGATTCGAGTTGTCTGAATTTTGCCCGATGTCTTGAACCGATGATGAAGAAACGATTTGGCTTGAAGATGAATTATAGGAAACATCCTCAAATGGCGCTGTAGAATTATCCGGAGAACAAGCGACAAAAGCGATTGCCGACGCAGCGGAAAATGCAAGAAACTTTTTATACATGATATCCTTTAAAATTTATTCGTTTTAATAATATATACAAAACAGAAGAAATTTTTTTTATAAAAAACACGTTTGTAAATATAAAATTACCAAATATTTATTTCTTACAAAAATTTACAAAATATTAGTTTGTATATTGAAACACAAACAACGAGGTAATCATGAAATATTTATTCACCCTTCCATTGGCTGTCGCGGCCTTTCTTGTCGCCTGCGATTCTGGCAGTACAGCTCCAGACCCTTACATCAAAGGGGATTTGATTTACGAACGTCATATAAGTCCCAATGGAGTCGGTTCCATGAAATGCAAGGTTTACGCAACAGATGATGTCATTACAGTAGAATCTAGCGTGAATTCGATGGGGGACAATTCCTATATAGTGATATTGGAAAGCAATTTTGGAAAAAATCCTGCGACGTTTCGTGGCGAATACAACATGTCTGGGAAGTATTTAATGTCTAGTGAGCAGACCTGCGAAGGAGCAAAGGAAGTTATTGCCAAATTAGAGAACCAAAAGATCTCTTGTTCTAGTAACAAAGTCTCCTTTACTTCAACAATGCCGCAGCACGTCAATGAAACGAGCAAAAATCTTTATATTTTTATGTTGGAGAGTAAGATGGAATCCAGTTGTGATGAAATGTACGAAGGAATTGCTCAAGGGTTCGCAGAACTTAGCAGCGGAAAGACTTTAGAAGACCTGCAGGCTAACGAAGAATTGTAAGAAACTTCTTCAAATGGCGATGTAAAATTTATTCTTTAATAATTTATTCGTTGTTATTTTAGTCTAGATATTTTTTAATATACGAACAAACTTTTTATATTTTTGTAAATATAAAATTACTAAAATATTTATTTCTTACAAAAATTTACAAAATCTTACTTTGTATATTGAAATTCAAACAACGAGGTAATCATGAAATATTTATTCACCCTTCCATTGGCTGTCGCGGCCTTTCTTGTCGCCTGCGATTCTGGCAGTACAGCTCCGGATTCCTTCACTAAAGGCGATTTAATCTACGAACGTCATTTTGATAGCAATTTGGGGAATGGGAAATGCTACGTCTATGCAACAGACAACAGCGTTTCTGTAGATTTTACAGTCAACGCGATTAATGACAATACCTATTTGAAACAACAATTAGAATGGAGTTTCGGCAATAAAGCGAATTACCGTGGAAAATCAGAAGTGTCGGGGCTCTTTGTCATCATGAAAGATGAATTATGCGAATCAATGAAGGAACTCGCAAATGAAATGGACAATGGACGTTATACATGCACAGAAAATGGTGCAACCATTAGTGCAAGTCCTTCGGATTACGATGAATCGCAAAAGAAATTGCGCATGGCAACATCAAAAAGCATGATGAAAAGCCAGTGTGATTCTTGGCATGATGATTTTTCAAAAAAATTTGGCGATATGGCTCAAAACGGTAATTTAGGTGAAAAAGCAGAGTCCTGCGAACCCGTCTTGAACGGAAACACAATAACAACGACTATCAAGTATCCAGATAAAAGTGCAATCATGAAAATGACGAAAGAAAATGGCGGTTACACGATGACTGAAGAATATACAGGGATCGATGCCGCAACTTTGGCAAAAGTATGCGAAGCCTACAACAAAGAAAGCGTCATTAAGAATGTTGTCTGCTCAGGTTCGACAATCACCTATCAATCCAACACTTCGAAAGTGCCTGAAATCGCAGATTATTTAGAATACGATCAAAAATATCAATGCCCGAGGTTATTGAACGGGATGATGACTCTTGAAGACATCTGGTATAATCAGGAATAGTTTGAATATGAAAAAGAAAGTCGGGCGAAAGTCCGGCTTTTTTATAAATTAGGGGAGGATGTCTTATGAAGCTCCTTAAAATTATACCTATAATCGCCATTGCGTTCCTGGCGGCTTGCAAATCAACCGTTCCGCAGTCCGAAAGCCTGCTCGAAGAACGCGTTTCGCCGGTGATTGAAAGCGGTGATTCTTCCGCACAGGAGTTCACACCAGAAAGTAGTTCATGCTCGAGTTCTAGCATTACAGGACTTCCCAAGATGTGGTATGAAGACCCCATAGATACGTCTTTCGACGAAATCGATTTAAGAGATTTCGAAAATTCTTTTCCTTTGTGTTGTATCAATTTACCAGAAGACGATAATTCTCAAAAAGACTCATTGAAGTCTTTCAGGCAGGCTGAATGTTCTTTAATGCACGCCATATATTATGTACTAGCAGATGATCGTTCTATTGATCCTTGGGGTTGCGATTGGCATAGTCAAGTTGCAGACTGTAAAGTTCAATTTAATGACAATAAACTGTTGTTCAACGTTCTGTCCGAAGCGGAACACATAAAAACATCGGTAACTATAGCAGACGGAATAGCGACAATTCAAGAAAATTTAAGCGAAACGAAAATCGCAGAATTCTGTAATTTTCACAAAAATGATCCAAAAGTAGCGCATGTTGAATGTTTCAACAGAACCATAATTTATACCATGAAAGAAAAATTCATCATTGACAACATGAATAATCTTTTTGATGATTTTAAATATCTATGCGGTTTATGGCTAACAAAAGACAAAGCACATTGTGAAATTCCTAATGGGGATAATTAGTTCCTTTGAAGAAACAGTGGTTTAAATGAAATTTATCAATATTATATCGCTAACATTCATTGCGTTCCTCGCGGCGTGCAAATCAACCGTTCCACAGTCCGAAAGCCTGCTCGAAGAACGCGTTTCGACAGCACAAGAAAATAGTTCGAGTTCTTTAGAATTGCCTGTAAAAAGCGATAAAGATTCTACAGTTATTTTTGAACGTATAAAAAGCTACGTCTTTGATTCCGTTATGACGGACATGACTACAAACTTTACCGTTATGGAACATATTTGTTGTGGCGAAGTTCCATCTGATCTCTTATCATGGTGCGAAGTTAAATATGACAGTACGCAAATCCATTTAAACATGACAAGTCGTGATGAAACATATCAATTTAACTTGAAAATTGAAAATGGAACAGCGTTTGCCCAAAAAACATACAGCAATCTCGATCAGGAAAAAATAAAAGATTTATGCACCCAACACAAAAGCGACTCAACAAAGAAAAACGTTGCTTGCGAAAATAATGCTATAACATTCGCATTCAAAGATGACTTTAGTGGTTATGACTTACGTCAACTTGGTAAACAAGATTTTGAACTTAGATGTTTCTTAAAGACTATTGGAGAACGTTATAGCTGCGATATATGTAATTACGAATGAGATTAAAAAGTAAAACAAAACCAATGGTTCGCTTCTTCACATTAGTTTACATAATCCGCATTATCGGCAATATTTGTTTAGAAAAAGGGGAGAGAGGTTTTCGCTTTTGTTTCATTATTAAACGTATTTGTTGATTTGATAATTGGCACGTTTTTTGCTAAATTTGGGTCGAAAATGTAAAACACTCGCCCGAATGGCTAAAATATAGGAATTAAATTATCATGGCAGAAGAAATGAATCCGGAACAGAACGCAGAACCGACAGAAGCCGAACGTGCAAAATTTGAACAGGACGTGCTCAATGCCGCCCAGGAAGCGATGAATTCAGACGCAAGCTCGCCAGCCGGGCAAAATGACGAAAGCAGCGCAACGCCAAACGAAGGCGATGCTGGGAATTCAGCCGAACAGTCCGCAGAAGAAAATCAAGCCTCCCCCGCAGATGACGCCGCCAAAGAATCCGATGCCCAAAATGCGGAAATCGAATCCCTTAAAATAGCTCTTGCAGAAGCAAACAATCGCCATTTGCGTTTGATGGCCGAATTCGAAAACTTCCGTCGTCGCAGTGCCAAGGAACAACTCGACCTCATCGAAACCGCTAATGGCAAGCTCCTCGAAAAACTTTCCGAAGTGCAGGACAATTTCGAACGCGCTTTTGCTGCCGAGAACAAGGCCCAAGACCTCGAAGCCTTTGAAAAGGGCATGCAGATGATTTACAACCAGTTCGCCAAGGTCCTCACGGACGCAGGCCTCGAACAAATCGACCCGACAGGTAAGGAATTCGACCCGAATTTGCACGAAGCTCTGATGCAGCAGCCCTCCGAGACGATTCCTGAAGGCCATGTGGTCACTGTTTTCCAGAAAGGCTACAAGCTCAAGAACAAGATTTTGAAGACCGCGAAGGTTATTGTTTCCTCTGGAAAGTAAGCAATTTCGCGACAAGCAAAGCGCCCGCATCAAGCGGGCGTTTTTTTTGTTAGCCCCTCTCCCCCACTAAAATCGTCAAAGAAACTGGAATAGCTCATGAAATAATAGCCACCCTTGATGTCCTTGATAAAGCCATTTCAATAACGAGCAAAACCCAAATAAGATAGCATAACATACGTTTCATAACAACCATGACAACCAATAGCCAATAACCAAACCCATATTTAAAAATTATAAATAAAAGATAAAAAAATTGTTTTTTGCAAAGTTTTTTTGTAACATTTCCCATTGACAATTTTCTATATTACCGCTCGGTTGACGATTTGATAAACAAACCGCCACGTTCAACATTTAACGCGAGGCAAAAAATTTGGATTTGAAAATACTTCCTCAGCCAGACGATGTTACGTGCGGACCGACTAGCCTACACGCAGTTTACTCTTATCTTGGCTATAAAATTTCCTTGAACAAACTCATTTCTGAGATTGAGTTTTTGGAAGAGGGTGGAACGCTTGGCGTATTCCTTGGCATTGATGCCCTCAAGCGCGGTTTCAAGGCTACTATTTATTCTTACAATTTGAAAATTTTCGACCCGACGTGGAGCAAGCTCAAAATGCCTGAACTTCGCGAAAAGCTCGTCGCGTTGCACAAGGCAAAACACGCTCCCAAGCTTAAAAAGGCGATTGATGCCTATATCCGGTTCATTGACTTGGGCGGAACGGTTGCCACGGCGGACCTCCGTGCAAGCATGTTCGAAGGATACTTCAAGCGCGGCATCCCCGTGCTTTGCGGCTTAAGCGCCACGTATCTTTACCGCAGCCCCCGCGAATACACGAACGATAAAGACCAGTCCGTCTTTGACGATATCCATGGCGACCCGATGGGGCATTTCGTGGTGCTTTACGGACTCGATGAAAAAAAGCAGTTCATGGTTGCAGACCCGGACTGTACGAACCCCATGAACAACGGTCCTTATTACAAAGTAGATAAGTACCGCCTGATTCACAGTATTTTGCTTGGCGTCATGACGTATGACGGCAACATTCTTGTAGTGGAGCGCAAATGAAAAACACCCCGGCACTGATGATTACCTGCGAACACGCGAGCAACGCTCTGCCGGGAATTGTCGTACGTGCGTTTCGTGAATGTAATATAGAAGAGGCAAAACGTCTTGGCCTTGAATCCTGTAATACCTTTGGGATTCCCGAAGAAGTCCTCGCCTCCCATCGCGGCTACGATATTGGTGCGTACAAAGTTTTTTTCAATTTGGTCAAGCGTCTAAAGCCCGATTTTCACTGCCTGGGTTCATTCTCAAGGCTTGTCGTCGATTTGAATCGCAGTTCGACAAGCAAGTCCTTTTTTTCGGAATATACTGTTCATTTGCCACAGACGGTCAAGGAACACGTAACCGGTCTTTGGCAAAAGTATCGCGATAAAATCGAGAACTTTGTTGCAAAAGCGATTCCTGAAAAAATGCGTAAATCCGAAGATGAAATTCCGCTCAAGGTCATTCATCTGGGTATCCACAGCTTTACGCCGGTATTAAATGGTGTTGAACGCGATGCCGATGTCGGGATTCTTTACGACCCAAGCCGCCCCGCCGAAGCAAAACTTGCAGAAATTCTCATCAAGAGCATTCACGAACGGGAACCGTCGCTCCGTATCCGCCGAAACTATCCGTATTTGGGCAAGTCCGACGGCCTCACCACCACACTCCGCCAAAAGTTCGGAACTGCCTACGTCGGGCTTGAAATCGAAGTAAACCAAAAATTGCTAACCAAGTAAAGAACCCCGATTTTCGCTTTTTTTTTGCCAAAAACTTACAGTTTTTCCTACCAATCTTATTTAATTTTAAGCATGTTTTGGACTTTATGCGTAAGCCTACGGTCTTGGGAGAAGATGATTCGATTTTCGAACATAATTCTAGCGGTTTGCCTTTTCTTGATACCCGCAAAATCATTTGCCGGTGGTATGCCATTTCCTTAGGATTTGTCTGTTGGCGGTGGATCAAACATGTTAGCCATAGGCGTTAATTGGATGCTATTCGGTTTCGACCGCAATGACATCCCCCGTAATATACCGGTTTGCTCCTGGTAACGTGATTACTTGGACTGTTAGAACCCGATAGTTTTAGGCGTACCTTTTGTCGTATTATTTGGAATGCTTTTATCTAAATAATTGCTCGCCTTATTCTTAAAACGAAAAAAGCCTCTTATTTCAGCATTTTTTCAAAAATTTATTGTTCCAACGCTTTAATCTTATTTAATTTTAAGCGTGGATTTTTGCCCTTCATGCGTGTAACGCACGCCGAAGGTGTATATGATCAGATTTTTTTCGAAAAAACCTAAAAATTGGAGACACACATGGCAAAAAAGATGATTGCGTGTGATGGTAACGAAGCCACCGCTAGCGTAGCGTTTGCTGTTAGCGAAGTTGCTGCTATTTACCCGATTACACCGTCTAGTCCTATGGCTGAGCACGCCGACAACTGGAGTGCTGCAGGCAAGAAGAATATTTGGGGACAGGTTCCCCGCGTGTTTGAAATGCAGTCCGAAGGTGGCGCTGCCG
>JAEEGG010009141.1_pt1 | contig 22299 bp, 21 predicted proteins | sample 9134161 | NCBI WGS metagenome assembly JAEEGG01 (sample SAMN16246543, study PRJNA631951) | gut metagenome | biome: gut microbiome; feature: rumen; material: CR-attached | host: Bos | place: Iran: Karaj | collected 2018-10
GCATTAAGCATGTCGGCAATGTCGCAGTACAAAAGCATCAACATTTTCGGCTCATATACGAAGCCAATGGTTCCAATACATTGCGAAGGCGAGTTTAATAAGAAAGACTATTCTTCATGGGGTTACTCTGTAGGGATAGGAATGACTCGTATGTACAACGATAGGGTTGGAATTGATGTGTCGTTTACATTTGTCGATTATGTTTTACGAGAAAAAAAGTTCTTTAATAATAATTACCATAACGTTTTCATGTATGAAATAAATGTCTCGGCAAAAACCAACATTGTGAGTTTTGGAAATTTCACGCTATACACAAAGGAGGGGCTGTTTGTTTCGTACGATTCTGATCGTCATTCATTCCGTTCTAGATATAAGAACATGCCTAATATGAATATGGGTTGCACTAAATTTGGACATTCCCCGTTTTCGCTTGGCGTTTCGGCTGGGATAGGATTGTCGTATCTGGTAAAGGAAAGATTCCAGTTCGATGTGTATGCCGCATACGCACAAGGAATAATTACTCTACAAGAGATAAACTTGTATTTATATCGTGATGAAAAATTGTCGGGCAATATGAACTGCAAAGTGAGGGGCAGCAGCCTAAGGGTGGGGCTAGGATTTAGCTATCGTTTCAGAGAAAAGAAAAATTAGGAGCTGACTTGGTATTGTTAAAATATAATGTCTTTACGGAGAATCCAATTTGCAAATTGAAATTTTCCTTACCTTTGTTTCGCAAAAATTATATCATGAATAGGTTGTATATTACAATGATACTTGCAGTTGTGTCGGTACTTGTGTCGTGCCAGACAAAGGATCCTTTGGCGGTAACCGATGCGGAGTATGCTGTTGTAACTGCTCCAGATAATGAATTTAGGATATTGAATGTATTTGATCGTTCCGATTCTTTGTTGTTGCGTACACCTTCGATTGACGTGGATCTCAGTGACACCATTTGGAATTATCTGGCGCACAGAATGTGCAAGATTGCACAGGTGGACGGCGTAGGCATAGCTGCTCCGCAGGTAGGGATAAACAGACGTATAATATGCGTGCAGCGTTGGGACAAGAAGGTCTCAGATGACGACGCTCCATGGGAGTTTTATTTCAATCCGCAGATTGTTGAATATTCCGACTCTGTCGCTCGTCGCAACGATGGCTGCCTTTCGGTGCCCGATGGCGATGTGTATCCGCAAATCGACGGCTTCTCGTATCGTGCTACTTGGGTGAAGGTGGCTTATTCCGATGCCGATGGCGTTTCCCATGAAGAAAAAATAACTCATCAGTACACTGCACATATTTTCCAGCACGAAATTGACCATCTGAATGGAATTATGTTTTTTGATAGGCAGTCGGTAGAGAATGCGGTGCGAAATTTGCAGAGGAATTAAGTATGAGATTGTGTAGTGTCATATTGTCGATTTTTGCCGTATTGTTTTTCTCGCAAGTGGCATTTGCGCAAAACGATGGTTTTGTGCAGTACCGCTACCCCGATGGCGCAGTGTCGAGCGAAGGTACTTTGCGCAATGGCAAGCCCGATGGTTTCTGGAAAAGCTACTACGAGGACGGAACCCTGAAATCGGAAGGCTTGCGCACAATGTTCGAACTCGATAGCATCTGGAATTTTTATGCTCAGGACGGAAATCTTGAAAAGTCGATAACTTATCGCGACGGCAAGAAAAACGGCTTTTCGTATGGCTACAAGTTTTATTACAACGACGATTCCGTAAAGGTTTATTACTTGGATTCCAAAGAACTATTCCTTAATGGTATGCGCGAAGGAAATTCGTATTTTTACAACAAGGATGGTTATTTGCAGTACGTTTACAAGTATGTGGGCGACAAGCGCGACGGCGAAGGATACGAATTCGACCGCGATAGTACCATAATTTCAATAATAACATATCGGAAAGGCTATTTGGTTCAGACACAAAAGATTAATCGTACCGATGAAAACGGTCTGAAGCAAGGTCGTTGGGTCGAATTTTACCAATCGGGTGCAAAAAAGACCGAAACGCAATATTATAATGGTAAAGTCAATGGTGTTCAGCGTAATTTCGACCAGTCGGGAAGGCTTGTTGACGAACAGAGGTTTGTCGATGGAAAACCGTTCTCGGTGGAAAACGACACCACTTTGGCAGAAATTGAAATGGCTGAGTACAAAAAAACGTTCTACGACAATGGAAAAATAAAGACCGAAGGCTCATTTCTTCACAATATGCCAATAGGAATTCACAAGGAATATGACGAAAACGGCAAATTGATAAAATCGAGGGAGTATTCTTCCGAAAGTGTTTTGGTTGGCGAGGGGCTGTTTGACGAGAGCGGAAAGCGAACTGGCAAATGGCGTTTGTACGATGGCTACTGGGACTACTTCTATGCCGAGGGTACGTATCGCAAAGGCAAGATGAATGGTGAATGGTTGTATTTCTATTCGAGCGGCAATCCAGAAATGCAGGGTGAATACGAAAACGACAAGCCTGTTGGCGAGTGGACGTGGCTGTATCCGAATGGGGCCAAACGCCGTGTCGAAAACTATTACGACGGACTTCTCGATGGTGCATACGAGGAATACGATTCCGTAGGAAATATGCTTGTTAAAGGCTCGTATTCGGAAGGATTGAAAAATGGTGATTGGGAGCAGCATATTGGCGATGTGGTGCAGTATGGCTCATATTCAGCCGATGAAATGACCGGCGAATGGAAATCGTATTATGTTGATAGTGGAAAATTGTGCTTTTCAGGCAACTATCGCGATGGCGATGCTGTGGGATTGCACAAGTGGCTGTATCCAGATGGTCAGATTGAGACCGTAGGCGAATATCGTGGTGGTTTGAAACATAAGGTTTGGTACAAATATAATCCCGATGGAACAATCTATATGACACGAACTTACCGTTTCGGTAATCTCATCAAGATTGACAATGTAAAGGTGCAGAAAGCGGGGAGAAAAAAATAGAGGCTACGGGATGCGTCAAGGTTTGATAATTCGATAATTTGAGAATTTGAAGATTCGAAGATTTGAAAATTCGAAAATTGTAGCGATGCAATGCTTTGCATCGGGTTCAAAGATTCAATGTTTTGCAAACAGAGCGTTATAAAGGTGGTTAATTATCAATTGTCAATTATCAATTATCCATTGTCAATTTGAATGTCATTATCACCGGATTGTGGTCGCTGTACATGAAGTCGGCATCGTAGTTGACGGCTTCCGCTTCGATGTTGTCCGAAACGATAAATCCGTCGAGCACTGCGGTATAGTTCACGCCTTTGGTGTATGGTATATCGGTGCTTCGGCAAGTTGGCACTTCTTTGACATTCTTGGCTTCCACGATTCTGAAATGTTCGGGAATTTCGCTTTCTTCCATCACCGAAACCCATTCGGGAATCTGCTGCTGGCTGGCGAAGGCTTCTACGGTTCCGCATAGCGCGTGGTTGAAATCACCGCCAACGATGACATAGTTGCCTTTGTCGTATTCTTCGGTGAGAACATTGCGCAAAAGTTCAAGTTGCTGCTGCCTGATGAGTCCGCCTTCATCGTATGCCGACATGTGGCTGTTTATCAGCACAAGTTCCTTGTCGGTGTTGGTTGGGATGCGTGTTATGACGAAGCATCTGTCGAGGTCTAAGAACTTGGTTATGAAGCTTTCGTCAACGGGATAGCTGCGGCGCACGGCATTGTCGATTTTGTAGCGGCTTAGCGTGAGAAGTCCAGCGCGGACGCTTCCGTGCGGGTCGTTAATCGGGTAGCAAAGGTACGAGCTGTGGAAGTTTTCGCCATAAACGCTGCAGTAGTCGTCGAAAGCCGACTCGATGATGTTGCGCTGGTTGATGAAGAAACTTCGAGTCGATGCGGTATCGACTTCCTGCAGTATGCAGAAGTCGGGGCTATGCTTTTCGATGTGGGCTTTGGCTCCGTGTGTGTTTGTCTCCACCGATTCCTTGCTTCGTGCCTTGCCGTAGGTGCCGCACACTTCGCTGCCGTCGTTCATGCGTCCCTTGTCCATAAAGAACGAATATTCGTGGTCGTATGCTCCGAATCCGATGTTGTAGGTCATCACCGTGTAGTCTTTCCCAACTTCGATGTTTTCGGTGCGCTGGTTGCTTATTGGCAGTTCTACGCCATCGTCGATGCGGTAGTAGTTTATTTGCAGGTATGCGATGTAGCCGCCTATTGTGAGCACTGCAATTATTAGCAGTATTAGGATTGTGCGGAAGAGGAATTTTATTGCTTTCATGTTCTATCTCTCAAATTCTTCAAACGAACCGTTTTTCTCAATCTCGTTTTCAATATCGTCGGGGAGGACGGAGAAAAAGTCAAGACCAGTGAGTTTTTCAACTTCATCTATGGACTTTGCGTAGGTGTCGAGCGGTTTGTTGCCTGCCTTGTTTGCAAAGACAAACCCGAGCGAACGCCAGCTACCGTCCCTGTACATCAGCACTACCTTGAAGAACGAATCGGGTACAGCGACATTGTTTGCCCCGACGGTCGCGTAGTTCTTCTTCACGATAGGTCCGCACACCACATACACCTTTTCGTTCTTGATTGCCCAGTCGCGCACCTGCTCTTCGAGTTCCTTCCAGTCGCCAGCGTTGAGGTTGTGGTTCTGCGGGCAGATGTTAGTGGTGTAAAAACTTTCTTCCATTGCAGTCTCATCCCATTTCATATCGCCGGCTGGAGCCATGTGGCCGCGGTCGTAGCCCGAACCTTTGTAGTCGTCGGTGGTGGAGCAGCGGCCTGTGATGTCGGGGTCGGGGACAAACTTGTCGGCTCGTGAAATTTGTCCGACAACTTCTTCATCGGTAAGTTCATAGGCCACCCAGTTGGGAATGAGCCAGGTGGTGTTGTAACTGACGGTGTATCCCTTGTGCTCGACGACCTGTTCCTTGAGTTTCTTTTTCGACTGCGGAATTTCAAGTTTCTCGTAGTGGGGGACTTGGCTCGAGTCTGGAGAAATATGTTCTTTGTAATAATCGCGGGCTTTGTCGAAGACTATGTTCAAGCCTTCTTCCAGTTTTTCAACGCCCTTGTCTATTGCCTTTTCAATGATTTTTTCTTCTGTTTTTTCGGCAGCGTGGTCGTTGCAACTAATGAGGCAGATTGCCACTGCGAGAGCGAAAACAAGTGCCGTTTTTGTGTTCTGTCCCTTCATTTTTTTATGTTTGTAAATGTTTTGGCAAAGGTAGGAAAAATTGAGGACGGGATAGAGTGTTGTCGTGAGATTTTTATAATGTAATGAGAATTTTCAATTTGTGGATAATATAGAATTTGTTTATTTTTGCATATGTGTATTAGTAATAAATAAAAGATTCTGGGTATAAACATTAATGTATGGCACTCTGGAAAATAGAAATTAAGCAGTCTGGCACTATTAATAGTGTACGCATTGAGAAAGGAATGTTTGTGGAAATAGTTACAGCAAACTCTTCTGCACCACCTTTAAGCATGATGAAAAACTATGAGGCAATTGGTCAATTGTTTAAAGCCAAATATGGCGTAGATTTGATGAAAGCTCATATTATTGGTCCTGGGCGTATGTCCTGTACAAAAATTAAATAATTATGTAATATGAAGAATAATAGGATTTTATATGTATCGGTGTTTTTGGCATTAGTAGCATTTGCAGTAGCGGTATTATTTCGTATCTACTCTATATCTGATGTTTGGATATAGATGTTTGCTGCTATGATAGGTGCTATAATTACGATGATTATTACATTTCTTTTGTTACGGGGGCAGACGTCAAGCGAGGAAGAAAAGGATCGTAATTCTAAAGTGTTTGAAGAAAGACTTCGTATTTATCAGGAATTTCTGCATAAACTATGTGATGTAGTAAAAGATTTGAAAATTGAGCCTGAGGATGAAGTGGAACTGGAGTTTCAGGTCGCATATATAGCTATGCATACAAGTCCGCAATCCATATCTGATATTAGTGCCCAAGTAAAAGATATTATTGTTGCCATAAAGAAAGGCGATAGTAATAGTAATGAGATGTTGAAGCAATTGTTTGCTATTGCAGATACATTTTCAAAGGAATTGTATGGGAAAGAAAAAGATGGTAGCGATGATAAAAAAGATAGTGAAAATTATAGAAACAATGCCATAGAAAACTTCAAGTCAATTATAGTTGCGCAAAAGAATGTAACATTGTATGAAAGAGCTATTAGGCTTCAAGAGAAGATAGAGGCAAATGGCTCAAAACAATGGATATGGAAAGAAACCACTTTAGTTCATGAGTTCTATACTGACATTGACAAGAAAACAGGGAAATATATAGATGGAAAAAATACGATTGCTGTTGATATGTTACCTGTTAATAATGAATATGAAGTGACAGTATTTACTCGTAAGGATGATGAGCAACAAATCAAAAAGATAGCAGAGGATATTTGGGGTACTTTCAATGCTTTGAATAAACGACATCTTTATGCAAAAATACCATATACAAAGTCAGATGAAGAAATAGTCGATGTTATGTCTAAATTGTTATCGGATATTAGAAAATATCGTGATAATAAGTTCCCAACCAAATGAGGTAGTCCATAATGAGCGAAATGGATTACAGAGAGAACTTACTGCGCCTTTTTGATGAATGGCAGAAAGATACTGGAATGTCCATAAATAAAAAGACCTTTTCTCCAGATGGAATTGTTAATCCCAATATTTGGTTTGGCGAGGCAAACAAAACGAGAATATTATTTGTCCTGAAAGAAACTAATCGTTGGTGTGATATCTGCGATTATGTACTTAGGCGTAAGAAAGATGGAAATCATGTAAATTGGCAGACTTGGTACAATGTGACACGATGGACATATTTGTTGCGACATATTCAAGACCAGTCGTTTGACGAAATGTGGAATCATATAAAACATATTGATGAGGGTAAACGAGTTTATAATCTTGAACGAGTTGCTTTATTAAATATAAAGAAACAACCAGGTGGTAAAGCAACAAATACAGACGATTTGATAGGTGAATTTGAACGTAACAATCAAGCATATATTCTTCGCGAGATGGCATTGTTTGGCTCTATTAATTATATCATCTGTTGTGGTAAAGGGGTTTCTCATTGTTTGTCAAAGTGCTATGGAAATCTTGTTTGGAAAAACAATCATACCATTGCTCGAACTCCAGAAGGTTTTTTAGTCATAGATTTTGTCCATCCACAATCTCGAGAGAAGAAAAAGGATTTGTTTAAAAGATTATATGATATTGTAAGTCAAGTATAAGAATGCGGATTGCAAAATATTTAAGATATGCATCTCTCATCCCACCGCCACCACTCCGCAGCACGAATCTTTTTTTGCACCAGTAATAGATGAGAGACAGTTGTTTCTGCCACAGATACGCAGAAGTCCGAGGAAGGCGAAAATTATTGCTTCCTTGTAGTTTATTGTGGTGTCGTCGGGGATTATGATTTCCGAATTGCAGTTTCGGCGGATGTTGTCAATAAGGAACTTGTTGTACGCGCCGCCACCAGTTACCAGAACTTTTCCGCAACTGCCTATTGCCTTGCCTATTTCGGTGCCAATGTGTACCGACAAGGTGTTGAGCATATCGGCAACGGTTTCCGAGGCACACTCTGCTAGGATTGGCTTCATTTCCAGCTCAACCCATTCGCGCCCGAGCGATTTCGGCGGTTTCTGGCTGTAATATTTTATAGACGAAAGTTTTTTCAGTAGGGCGGGAATCGTTTTGCCAGAGGCTGCAATGTCGCCGTTTGCATCGTAGTTTTTGCCAAGAATGCGAGCGTACTCGTTCATTATGATGTTGACGGGCGAAATGTCGAAGGCAATCCGATCGCCCTGCTTGTTGCGTATCGAGATGTTTGAGAATCCTCCGAGGTTGAGGCAAGCATCGTACTCGCCGAACAGAAGTTCGTCGCCAATAGGCACAAGTGGTGCGCCTTGTCCGCCAAGGGCAACATCGCCGCTGCGGAAATCAAAGACTGTGGTAATCTTGGTTTTCTTGGCAATGACATTTCCGTCGCCGATTTGCATCGTGTAGCCTTCGTTCGGGTTGTGGAAGACGGTGTGTCCGTGCGATGCCACGAGGTCGATGTGCTCCGCTATGTCCTTGCGGAACTCGTTTATTGCATCGGCGGAAAAGTTGCCGAACCACACATCGGCTCGCTTCAGGTCTTCTGCCGAAAGCGTGTGCAGCGAAAGCATCTTAGCCTTTGTCTGGCTGTCGTATTCGTAGGTTTTTGCCTTTATCGGCGTGTATTTCCAGTTGTAGTCGCTGCCTTCGAACTTGCACAGCACGACATCGAGTCCGTCAGCCGATGTGCCCGACATTAGGCCTATTATGTTGTATGATTCCATTCCTGCTTGAATTTTAGACTACAAAAGTAAACATTTTTGGCGGATGATTGCATGGCAGAAATTTTTGAATCTTTTAATTATTTATTTTTTGCTGTGAGAAAATTTATTATCTTCGCACCCAATAAAATTTGTATTTATGGAAAGGATAATTGTCCCGATAGATTTCTCCGAGGAATCAATGAAAGGTTTGGAATTGGCTATAATTTATGCCAATAAGTTCTTCTGCGACATACAGATGGTTCACGTTCAGTCGAAAAAGCACGGACGTCTGCAAATTCATTTCGAAAACCAGTACAATTCAATTGTTGAGAATTTTGAAGATTTGGTAAGGGAATACGGTCAGAAATTAAATTCTGTAAGCCGTCTTTCGTACATCATAAAGACTGGTAGCGTACACGAAGAAGTTGTAAATCAGGCTAACGCGTTCGATGATTCTATGATAATCTGTTCTACAAATGGTACATCGGGTTTGAGCGACTACATACTTGGTAGTAACGCATACCGTATTATTCAGAGCACTACAAAGCCTGTTATTTCGGTTTACTCCGACAAGTACATCGGCGATGTTAAGCGCATAGTTCTTCCGCTCGACATTACAAAGGAAACCCGCGAGAAAGTTCCGCTGGTAGCAACTATCGCAAAGGCTTTCGGTGCAGAAGTTCATATCGTAAAGGTTGCTACTTCCGACAGCGAGGGCATCAAGAACAAACTTGAAATTTATGCTGCAACGGTTCGCAAGTACTTCGATCAGGAAGGCGTTAATTATCAGACATCGTACCTTATCGGTGACAACATCACCGACATTACAATCGAGTATGCAAAGACCGTTGATGCCGACCTTATTGCAATAATGACCGAACAGACAACTGCTTTCTCGAACCTCATTCTTGGTTCGTATGCATACCAGATGCTTAACACTTCGCCGATTCCGGTACTCAGTGTTACACCGAAGAATATTTTCTTGGCTGGCTACAGGGTGACAGGTGGAAATTAAAAGAAATTTACGAAGGACGATTTACGATTTTAGATTGTAAGTTGTTTTCAAACAATACTTTAGGAGGCAATAGCCTCCTTTTTTGTTTTTGATACAATAATATGCAATATGCTCCGTTATTATGAAAAATGCTTATGAGAGGGACATTTCTTGTAACGGTTATGATGCTTGTGTCGGCATTTGTGTTTGCCCAGAATGGTAAGGCAAGCAAATATCTGGTGTACAAGGAAATTTTTCCAAGAGGCGATGTTTATCATGTCCATGTTCTTGCTGGAGAAAAATTAGCTTTGACGTGTTCGGATTTGAAGCTTCCCAATACCATTCCGTTTCTGGACTGCAATTTGGTAAGCCGCAAGCCTGCGGGCTGTAAGTTTCTCAATGTGATTGCCCGTCCCGACGAAATTTATGTTAGCGATGTGGCGTATTCGAAATTCGAGAAGTTGAACAGGAAGGCAATTATTGAGCACTCTACAATTGATTCGGCATTTTTAGCAGTGCTGAATAAAATAATTGCAGAAAAATATCCCGATTCCATTATTGTAGAGAAACCTATCATTATGAAGTTTACACCGAATATAGGTTCGGAACGTATTGGCGACTACGACTGCACTATTGGAAAGATGCAGATTACAGAATCTGAGAGTTGCAAGATATGGTACACCAAAGAAATAAACTATAACTGGGTACATCTTGATGAGTTTTGGCTTGTGCCGGGAACGGTAATTCGTGCCGAATATTCCGATGGTATGACGTATTGCCTCGAAAGTATTAGCGATTCCGAACTTGCTGTCGGTGACAATACCAAATCGGTAAAGGCGGCGTTGCATTTGTTTTTTGGCAGATAACAATTTATAAGTTTTTCATTATAACAGAAGAGAAGCCACCGTGAGGTGGCTTTTTGCGTATGTCCTGAAACAAAGAGAACGAAATCAGATTTTCAATTATATAGAATATGAAATGGCAGAGTGGTTTGCTTTCGGCGTTCTGAATGAACTAATCATAATGGCAATTCCTTCGGTTAGTGTTTTAAAAGTTGAATTGCCAAGTATTGCCAAGCGATGCGACGGGTCGCCAATGAATCGAACAACATCATAGTTCCGTTTTTCTCTTATTTCGACATTGAGTTTCTTGCCGAGATATGTTTCCAAACATGCAATAATGTCTGTGATTTTGTTTTCGTTACCCGGGCTGATATGTATTTCTTCTGTACTTATTGCGCCTTCTTGCAGTAATTCGGCAACCTTTATGATACTGTTGGTAGTGTCGTCTATATGTGTGAAATCAATGATCTGGTTGCCGCCTTCAAGAAATAAGGTTTTACCGTTTGTGGCCCTTTTGAAAAAAGCAGGTATAACGCGACCGTCTATGTCGTAACTATTGCCGTAAACATTTGAGAATCTCAATATAGCATATTTGTTTATTAACTCTTTGACCAGCAATTCTCCTTTCAACTTACATTCTCCGTAAATATTTATAGGTTTCTTTGCTGCGCTTTCTTTTACTGGTAATAATTTCTGCTCTCCATAAACTTCGCGGCTACTTCCAAAAATAACCCAGGTTTCGGGTGTCAGGACAATATTCTCAAGCAAATATTGTGTTCCATACAAATTTGTCCGTATGCAATTTTCTTTGTCGTTTTCTGCATCAACAACGCGGCTTACGGCTGCCAAATGGATTACACCATCAAACTTTCTGGTTGCGAAATATTCGGCAACAGCTTTCCGGTTGCGAATATCCACTGTGTCGAAAACGATGTTCTCCAGATACTTTGAATCATTGAACCGAGGCGGTTTGATGTCGATGCCGTGGATGTTCCAGGGTAACTTGGAGTCAACAATTGCTTCAACAAGACTTCTTCCAATAAATCCCGAAATGCCTGTGATTAAAACATTTTTCAGATACATAATACTTTTTCTCCCTTTTCGTTGATAATCATTTTATTGCCCAAGAAATCCGTTACCAATGCGAACCCATTGTAAAATGGTTCTACAATGAGATAGCGTTCCGCATACACGGGATTTCCCGACTTGTCGATGTGGAACCAACCTTTTTCGTCCTTTGCTGTGGCAAAACCTTTGTGATAGACACCAAGATCAAGAAACTTTTTCCCGTTGAGCATCTTGCCGTTTCCATCGATATGAACAAAGCAACCGTCTGAAAGCCTTACGCAGGCGTAATTGTCCTTGAAATCACCGACATATTTGTAATTTTCGGAATACAAGCGATTTCCAGAAATGTCAATATGAAAATAGCTGCCAGAAAAATCCCTGACAACGCATTTCTTCTCTTGAAAATTTCCGCAAAAAGCATAGTTCTGACTGTAAATGCGTTGACCGTTGATGTCGATGTGGAACCAATTGCCCGAAGCATCGGTAACCGAGGCAAGGTTGTCGTAGAAACCGAATGCCCGCAGGTAACGTTCTGGATATATGTTGTTGCCTTCTGTATCAATATGATACCATCCCGATTCGTCTTTCACGGGTGCCAAACCCGGAGTGTGAAACTTCAGCGCTTCCGCAAACCTTTTGAAAATAGGTTTGCCTTCGAAGTAAAATTGTGTATTATCGTCGGATAATACGATTTTGTTGTAATTCATTGTTTATTAGTTATTTAAAGTTAATAATTTACCGTTTAGTACAAGTCCGTCAATGCACATCCTTTTTGCTGATTCCATGGCCTGTTGCGGGGTATGGACAATTGGTTCACCTTGCGCGTTGAACGAGGTGTTGATGAGTGCGATTACACCATGTTTCTCGTTCAGATATTTTAAAAGGCGGTACATAAACTTATTGTCGTTTTCTGTTTCGATAGTCTGAATTCTAGCGGTTTGATTGGAGTGAACAACGCCTTCCATCTGTCTCTGAAATTCTGGTTTTATAGTGAAGTCCATCAGCATAAACTTAGCTAGGCAGTTTGGTCTTTGGAATGAAACCTTTTCGGCGTTTTCTTTCAGCATGATGGGTGCAATGGGGCGGTACCATTCGCGTTTTTTCACTTCCATGCTCATTTTTCGCGCCAGTTCCTTGCTGTCGGCAAGGGCAATGAGACTGCGATTCCCTAGCGCACGCGGACCAGTTTCGGCAGAGCCATTGCATACACCAACAATCTTTCGTTTCAGCAGAAATTCCGCAGTTGCTGCTATCTCGTTGTCTGATATTTCATAGTCGGTATTATCCAGCCCTGCATTGCACAAATAAGGATCGTGAATTTGTATCTTGTTGCCTTTTTGCATTTCCATAAACGCTGCAGCTCCGATGCTCAAGCCGCTGTCGTTGCAGCAGGGTGCGATGAAAACATCCTTGAACATTCCGCTTTCTATGATTTTAGTGTTGGTAACGATATTCAGGGCACAGCCACCACCATAATACAGATAGTCGCAGTGGAAACGCTTTTGAAGCAGAGAGATCTTTTGTAAAATGGCGTTCTCAAAAATCCTCTGCATTGTGGCAGCGATGTTTTGCATAAATGGGTCGTGAGTGTCGTATTTGGCGACAATACCAAATTCTTGATTTATGGAGTTCAAGATAGAGTCTTCTTTTTTCCAATATTCTTTGAAGTAATTGTGTTTGATGAGCCAATCTTCGATTTTTTTGTCGTAGTTGCCCCAACTTGCAAATCCCATTAGTTTGCCGGGTACAGAGCAATGTTCTCCTGGTTTTGCGTTCAACATTCTGAAAGATAGCGAATTGTCGTTGAATAGTTTTGATGCGAATCCTAAATCGGTCCAGTTGTTTTCGATGTGGCTGATTTTGCCGTCCTTGAACAAGAAGGCCGAGTAATTACCCAGTGATGATCCTCCATCTATAGAAATCAAAAGGGAGTTGTCCTTAAATTCGCCATAAAACGGCAAATTGGAGCAGATGTGAGCTATTTCGTGCTGACAGAGAAAAGCGTTGAGTTCCTTGCCGTTCCAGCCATCGTATTGATAATAGGCATTTGCCTTGACAGAATCGAACGACAAATTCTGCATTCTGTCGGCTTCGAAGCGAAGCCGTCCGTTTTGGGAAATGAAGGCGTTGCCAACAAAGTCGTTTACGCATACCAAGTCGAAATCTTCGGGACAGTCGATTACCTTTTGTTCGATCAGCTGTTCCAAAAACAGGTCAAGGCGGTTGTCGTATTTTCGGCGCGAGAATCGCTCCAGTTGCAAGTACTGCAGAACTTTGCCATCTTGCATTATACATACATTGTGGTCGTGTACGTATGCCGGATATTCAAAGAGGTTCCGGTCTTTGATGCCGTAAATTGCTAATGTCGGTTTAGTCATGATAAGTGCTTTAAAAATTAATAAACTCTTTTATTTCGTCTCTCCAGGAGCACCAGAAATGTTTTCTGTTGCCCCAAAAAATCATTCCCTCGAGCATCATTGGCCATTGCTGATGCTTTAGTGTTTCGTCCATTGGATCGTAGTCGAAAAGGTAAGCATACAATATTGCCATTTGGAAATCGTGAGTGCAAAAAAGGTCAACGGTATTTTCTTCGTTTCCGTTGGAAAAAATGAAGTCCAGCATTATTTGGCTTGCCTTTTTTATCGTATTGAATCCGGGTAGCCCTTCTGTCTTGACTTTATGGATTATTATGTCGCTCTTAAAGTTGTATTGTTCAAATATTTTACCGCTCAATTCTTTGTCCTTTGCTTGCGGACATTCCAGTTCTTCTGAGGCGATGACAATGTCTTTATGAATGCCTTTGCCAGCAAGAATTTCTTTGCATGTGTGTATGTTCCTTTCGCACGAACTGGAAGCAAAGAACCCGATGTCGTATTTAAGATTCTGGCCAAACCATTGTGCCAATGTGATTCCTTCGTTTGTGAGTGGCACTTCTCTTCCAACACCTGATACGATGCTCTTCCGGATTGAATGACGGAACACGATTTTGCAGTTTGCTTTTTCGGGGACGGCTTGTGCGCCCTTTTCCATGTGATGATAAATTGATTTTAAGTTCATATTCTTTTCCTCCTCATGTTACATTTTTTACAATTTTCACTATTGCCCCAGTTTTTGATGAAGTCAAGGTATTGGGGAGAGTTCCACATTTCGAGTGGAGAAATGTCTTTGATATTGCCAAAGTCGCCGAAGTCTTTGCGCACATCGGACGGACAGCAGCAGATTTGATAGGACCCATCATATTCGATCCATAGTTCCTTGCCTAAGAATTGACAGTAAGTGTCTGCGCTGTCCAGATCGGGCATGCCAAGGTCTATCGGCGTAAAGTTTTCCAGACGTATTTTGCCTGAGGCAATTTCGTTGCATCTGGCGCATGTCTCGTTCCAAAGAGCTGCGTTTTCCTTTGTCCTAAGCATCTCGCAATCCAGCGAATCGGATGTTTTCCACAGATGATGGCCTTTTACGCGATCAACACCATGGTCGATTGCCCAGCGAATAATGTTTTCCAGTTCGTTTAGGTTCGATTTCATGAAAGTGCATTGGAGTGTTACTGTGCTTTGGTTGGCTAGTTTCTGACGGCGATTAAGGTAGTATTCGATGTTAGCCAGTTGCTGTTTGGTGTTGATGCCACACATTATGGCTTCGTTGATTTCGGGTGCAATGCCGTTGATGCTGAACTTGACGTCGGAAGCTACTTCCAGCAATTTGTCGGCCCAGTACTCTACGCCCTTGGGAAATGTGCCGTTGGTGGTAAGGTTCATTTTGACATTGTGTTTTTTGCACAAGTCCAGAAGTTGTTCAAAATGAGAGTATAATAGTGGCTCACCCATTGTCGATGGAATAATTTCCTTCAGTCCGTGCGGCGCGAGTTGTTCCATGGTATGTTCAACAATTGAGAAATCCATTTCGGGGCGGCGGTTCTCTTTTAGACGATGCCTATTGCTTTCGGAGAAGGTGTCGCACATTTTGCAGTGCAGGTTGCATTTGTCGGGATTTGTGATGAAAGTTATTCTCCATGGGCTCGGCCTATGAGGGTATGTCACTTCATTTTTAGCGACTTCCTTGTATTTCTGGATGCAGAATTCGGCATCGTCGGTTATGGAACGCACCTTTTCGATGGGCGACTTGAGAGTTAGGAGTTTTTCAGGATTGTCAACAATTTCTTGCATCTTCTTGCGCAAGTTTTCGGCATCGCCAAGTTCGAAGGTAAAGCCGTCCTCTCCGTCGTGTACTAGTTCTGCCATGCCACCTTTGTTGCTTACAAGTACGGGTAGTTCGGTGCTCTGAGCTTCCTGTATTACGAGCGGGGCGTTCTCTAGCCAAATGGATGGACAAACCAGTATGTCGAATGAATCCAGGACTTCTTGTAGCTGGTCGTTGTGATAAGCACCCTTGAATTCTATCTGAGTGCCAGCATATTTTTCTTTCAGTTCGTTGCCGTAGTCGCTCTCTGCATCGCCCCATATCAGGAGTTTTGCCTTGCCTTTTAATCTGCTGAAAGCTTCGCACAGGACATGCACACCTTTAGTATAGATGATTCGACCGGTAAATCCAAAGGTAATTTCTTCGTGCAAAGTCTTCGGGTGCTTTTTGATGTCGGAGACCTTGAATCCATATTTGGAATAGAGGATCTTATTCTTGTCGACACCCATGTCGATATAGAATTGTTCGAGCGTGTGCGAGGGAGCAAAGAAAACATCTATGCAGTCAATAACGTTTCTTATGTGTTCGTCGCGTTCCTTTATAAGATTGCTGCCAAAGTTTTCGTTACGGTAATGATAACGAGCGCATTGGGTACATTGGTTCACATTTGGCAGGTTGCAGATCCTGAAACCGTCCGGATTTATCAGCTGACCTCTGTGGCAGAACATCCAGAAGTCGTGGATTGTGAACAGAACTGGCAGCCCAAACTCTCTTTTGGCGATAATTGGAATCTGCGTGGAAAGGTGCGATAGGTGTCCGATATGCACCACATCGGGCTTGGTGATCTTTACATATTCGCGGAATGCCTCGTCTATTGCCGGGTTCAGGTACTTGTCGTAGAATGAGGCGTTTTCCGGTTCGTAATTGTTTATGTATCTGATGCTTACTCCCTCGTCCTTGGTGTCTGTGTATTTGTAGAGCGGCAATGACTTGTCCTCAATCCTGTGAAACACAAAGACATCGTTGGTTTTTGCGAGCTCGCGTGCGAGGTTGTAGGTGTAAACCTCAGACCCTGCCATGTAAAACGGTGGATAACCGTGGATGACTATTAGTATTCTCATATCTATTATGGTTTAAAATTATGTTTAAATTATATGGTAATTTCCGCCTGTCTTTCCGCTGAAAAAGAAAGCCGTGAGGTTCTCTATGTAGTACACTGTTATTACGATATTGCCTTTCATTACTATCAAAAGGTTCTCTTTCGGAACGCCCAGTCGTTTCTGAGTGTCTTTGCCGACCAGATAGCAATTTCTCCCTTTGTCGAATTTTGGTATTGTACAGCATACCTTATAAAGTAGACAATCGGAAATTCCTCTTTCCCATTGTCTTAATAAGCAGTGTTCCGTTTTCATTATCGTTGCTTTCATATCTTTTATTTTTTTTCGATGTCTATATATATGCTAAATTTGTGCCATAGATGTAATTTATTGAAAATCAGGTATATATAAATTGTATGTAGGAAATATTTGGTAATTATATAGAAATATTTTACCTTTGCATGTGAAAAAATAAACAGGTTAATTATGGACGTTTACATCAGTTGTCATTATACAACGCACGGAATAGCTTATTTGAAGCACATTTTGAGCTGTTTTTATAAGAAAAACACCACAGATCCTGGTGTCTTGGAAGGAAAAGAATACGACCAGAACAGTTGTAACAATATTTTTGACAATAATAATGGGAATAAAGTATTCGATAAGGTGTTCTATCTAACTGTAGATCAAGAAGCTATAAATAAAGTAACTTCAAGGCGTTATGATTATAATAGCTCTTTTGAGAAAGATGAGGTGTTGAAAGAAAAAGGTTTGATAGATTTGTACAGAAAAATTCGAGCGAACAATGATATAAGTTATGATATTGACAAGGAGTTGCAATTCGTAAAAGAAAATTTTGATGATCAATTCAATGATTTTAAGGAATATATGTGGCATGATATACACCACTATGAAATCAGTGAACAAATAAAATGGCTCAAGGAACAAAGTAATTTTTCCAAAGTTTATGATGAAAAAAAATTTCAAGAATTTAAACTTGAAATTAAAGATTTGCGAGATGAGCAAAAAATTGCGAAAGAAATTAGGAAATTTTTTTCTAGTGAGATAAAGCGTGACTATAATTGTGTTATAGATATTTCTCTTTGTGGACCTGAAGTACAGTCGGTATGGCATATACTGGCAAGCAATAACTTGTTGCCTCCTAAAACTAAATTCATAAAAACATACGACAAAAAAGAGAGAATTGATAAGCATTTTAAGCCTTTTACAATCAAAACAGTAAGTACAAAACTTATTGACGACATCAGTTCAAGATTGAAATTATACCCTCACACAAAATCTAAGAAGCGCGAATTGGTAAACAAAAAAATCGAAAAGTTTCTGAATTCGGGCTTTTCTGTCTTGCTATTGGGGGAAAGAGGTACGGGAAAGTCTTCGACAATCAGGGAGCTGGTGAAGAATAAATCTGTTCCGTTGTCGGGGGAACTTGTTGAGGCTAATTGTGCATCGTTTACCAATAGTGATATAGCAGAATCGGAGTTGTTCGGCTATGTACCGGGAGCTTTTACAGATGCTGATAAAAAAGGCAAAGTTGGACTTATTGAAGCGGCGTCAGACGGCATATTGTTTTTAGATGAGTTTCATCATCTGGACAAATTGGTGCAAGCAAAGTTGATGAAGGCATTTCAAACCGATAAAGAAAATAATTTCCGAATCATGCGTAAGGGTGACAAAAATGAAATAACTGTTGAAAATGTAAAATTGGTTTTTGCCACCAATCGAACTATAGGCGAACTCCATGAAATACTTTTGCCCGACTTTTACGACCGCATTGTGCAGTATGTGGTCGAGATACCATCTGTTAGAGAAACATTAGAGGATTTGGAAAATGATTGGAAAGATATTTTCAAGCGGCTTTATCCGAAAGAAAACGTAGAAGCGCCTACCGACAGCCAAATCATGAATTGGCTAAAGTCTTTGCCGTTGACGGGAAATTTCCGTGATTTGGAAAACATAGCCAAAGATTACAAAATTTTCGGTGAGTTTGAGCCTAACGAGCAGAAAGAAATTTGTAGAGAAATGAAAATTCCAGTTTCTCCCTTTGAGTATGCAAAGAAATGTTTTGAACTTTATCACTCTAATCCCGCTGTTGGCAATACAATAGAAACTAAGATTCCAGAAGAAATGACTGATGCTAAGTCAATCGAAAATGTCTTTCATCAAGAGCTTCGCAAATGGGCCGAAGAAAAATATGGTTCTCGCAAGGAGGCTGCACGGAAACTCTGTGTCAGTGAGAAGACCCTTGACAATTGGAAAAAGGCGTGAGATAGATAAGTATTATTGGGGTTAGTTGCAATGTGTCGTTTATGTAAGCAAGAAAGTCCTAATTTATAACGATTTTGCTTGTTTCTACACCATTGCTGGTGGTCAACCTAAGTATGTATGTTCCTGCATTGTAACCCGATAAGTCAATCGAAGATTCTGTTTCGCTGATGTTCTGTTGTAGGAGCATTCTTCCTGACAAGTCGAAGACTTGCAGTTCTTGCAGCTGTTGCGATTCTGCGCGAACATACACCATGCCGTTGGACGGATTTGGGAAAACCATGACATTTCCCGGATTGTGTTCCTCGATAGCTGCGGGCAGTTCGGGTCCGCGGATGCCAATAATGATTGCATGGTTGCTGTTGAATCCGTACGAACTGCAGTTTGTTATTAGGAAATATCCGTTTTGCTGTCCGCCCCAGCCCCAGTTGAAATGGAAATAGTCGTCATCGCGGTAGCCATCGCATGTCCAGACATGTCCGCCATAGTTTCCGCTTCCGCCGTACATAAATGGAGCACCTTCGTCGAGTTCGCCTTTCAGGTAGTTGAGCCATGTAGTCGAGGATGTGCTTCCGCGTTCAATGTACTGTACGGTAGCAGGATAACGGAAGTAGTTTGATAGTGCGGATACAATCTTGTTTGAATTGCATACGCTTGCAGATGGACCATAGTTCATATTGACGGCAACACCGCAGTGATACAGCAAAGTGGCGACAGCTTCTACGCAACTGTCGGGATGATTAGATGCGGTGAGTTGGTTGGGCATACTTTCGTAATGGTAGGTTGTTGCAGCGAAATTTGCGGAAAGTGAACCGTAATTGTTGCTGGTATACGAGTGGCTTCCGCGTCCGGTGGTTGGATATTGCCAGTAGCGCATCACCTGTCCCATGACTAGCGCACCGCATCCCACAGCAGCATGACCGCCGTATGCAGAGTTGCCACTTGCATCGTCGGGACAGAGATCGTTGTAGTATTTTGTCTGGTTCCATTTGTTATTACCTAGCAGCGGACCCACTACCACATTACCGGCTTTTGGTGTCAGTGGAGAGTCCGAAAGCAATTGATTCCACTGTTGTTGCACGGTTTCGTCGCTGTATTGCTGGTTATCAATTGTATATTGAATTTCTTCTGCATAACCGTCCAAGAAAAAGCGAATATTGGCTGGCATGTTTTCGGCAACAAATGCACCTTCGTCCGAGAATGCCAGAATTGGGTTAACTCTATCGTCGCCAGCTACGATGACAAAGCCTTTTGTGCTGAAATTTACGACATAGAAACTGGGAACTGAACCATTTTCGCCTCTGAGGGTGGGGGCTGTGTATGCTATTGTGGGAATTAGTGATTCTGGTGCAAGGTCGAATTTCATGGCATAAAAGCGCGATGCAACGGTGCGAGCAGTTGTTTCATCTATCGGTTTAGCGTATGCGGAACCCACCAGCATAACCACCATGGTTAGGAAAATGGAAAATTTCAATTTCATATTTATAAAGTTCATAAGTTCAAAAGTTGTGATGCAAAAATATGCAAAAATTAAAAATAAGAAGCACTTTTTTATTAGCCGGCAATAGAATCATTAAAAAAAACAATATCTTTGCGAAAGTAAACTTTAATTATTTTAACCAAATGAAAAAGACATTATTAATTATTGCAAGTGCTTTATTTTTAACACTTATGGGTGTGTCATGCTGCGATTGCGATTGTGGCGACAAGGGTAATGGCGAAAATTCTAACGCTACGACAGAAACGGTAAATGAAACTAAGGGTACGGATGCTGGTCAAAATGCAGAAGCACCAAAAACTCAATCGCAAGAGAAAAATTTACTTATTAAAAGAGCTGACATCGATAAGGTAAATAAATTCATTGATGAAGGAAAATGTGGCGATGCTGTAGCCATAATAAATAGCTGGACAGATAAGAGACCTGACGATGGCATAAAGCTTTTAAGAGACATCAATATTGGCGGTGCTTGCACCAAGGAAGTTGGTGATGCAATCAATGCACTGAATGCTAGCATAAATAAGTAAAACAATTCATTTATAGCAGATAATTAGCCACCGATGAGGTGGCTTTTTTGTGTATAAGGTTACTTGTGGCGTAGTTATCTTGGAACAGCCGACACATCGGGTGGAGTTATGTTATAACATAAATGTAAATGACTATCAGCTTTAACATTCCGCTCCAGCCGCGGGGGCTTTTACTTTTTTGTTGGCAAAAAAGTAAACAAAAAACCATGTCCGCTGAGTCTGCTTTGCTAAAAATCGGCTACACTTCGCTAAAAATCAGAAACTTACCGTATGTGATGGTTGCGTTTTAGACGCGAACCATCACAACGGTTTCAAACAGACTGATTTTTTACGCTTCGTTCCTCCGATTTTCTTAACGCTCACCAGCCAAGGCGGCAATCAAGGTATGCTCACTTCGTGTCGCGAGCTAAAGGTTCGCCAAAGGCGATGTGTAAAAAAACGAAATCCGTCTTCGAGAGATTCCGTTATTAACATTGCCACTATAAATCTCCACCCACTTTTTCCGCTGTCCCGTTATCTTGTGCGTCATTTGTAATTAAACCAATATCTTTGTGCTGAAATCGGTATAGGTATGAAGCAGATATTTTTGATTGATTACGAGAATGTAGGTTTGGCGGGTCTTACTGGCATATCCAAGTTGGGAAGCGATGACGAGCTGGTTATCTTTTATTCGGGCGACATTTCGGTAGTAAAGGAGCTTTTAAGCGCATACAAGGACAGGGGTGTCAAGATAAGTTATGAATGTCTTTCGTATGCTGGAAAAAACGCGCTCGATTTTATGGTTTCGGTGCGTGCGGGATACGAGTGCCGTGCCAGAAGCAAGAAGGAAATCCATATTGTGTCCAAGGACAACGGGTATAAGTCGGCTTTGGTTTATGCAACAAAGCTAAACAAAAATGTTGTGGTGGACTCGTGTGTGAATATAGCCAATAAAAAGCTGGAACCTGTCAAGATTGACTGGCAATCGGTGTTGTCGGAATCAAAAGAAGCCCGCAGGGAAAAATATCAGAAGCTACTTTCGGCTACAGAAGTTCCGAAAAAGTACCACGAGCAGTTGGTAAGTGCCTTAATGTCAAGCAGTACAATCGAAAGTTTCAAGACAAAAATATGGAAGGCACTGGGCAAAAAGAATCTAGAGTATGTTGATGCTGTCTTGAAGTGCTATGGTTGTGTAGAATAGGTTCAAATGAGTTTGCGCATTACAAATGCTGATATTCAAGCGTGTCGGATTTATAAATCCGACACGACAAGTGGCATTCAAACCCATAAACGTTGAACCATTTGAACTTTAAACGTTGAACCTTATATTTCTATTCGCTAAGCGTGCATATTGCCCTCACTGGCATGCCGCACTCGCGAGACCATGGGTACACTTCTGCATATTCGTATTCGGGACGCAAAGAGCAATGAAAAGCACAAGTCGGGTCTGTAGAGCTTATATCTGTTGCCAGCGTACTTGTCCAGTAACAACCACATGCATAATCGGCTAGACCTTCATCAGAATAGTAGCGGACGGCAGGCATGAATATCGAGTTCCCGTTTGTGGCCT
>JAEEGG010009143.1_pt1 | contig 22298 bp, 19 predicted proteins | sample 9134161 | NCBI WGS metagenome assembly JAEEGG01 (sample SAMN16246543, study PRJNA631951) | gut metagenome | biome: gut microbiome; feature: rumen; material: CR-attached | host: Bos | place: Iran: Karaj | collected 2018-10
CCATTCGCCAGTTCCCCACCAACCTCGTCGCAGGATTCGCAGGCGCCTCCCCCAAGGCACTCTTCTCAGCTGACGCCGGCGCAAGCACCGCCCCCAAAGTTCAGTTTGATATAAAGTAGAAAGGTATTAGGTTTTAGGGGGTAGGGATTAGGAACGTCATTCTCGACCAAGTGCAACGCGGGAGGGAATCTAGTCAAATCTAGACGTGCTAAAAGCATTTTAAAAACGGACATCGTGAAACAACACGATGATCTTTTTTTGAACTTCTCTAATCCATATTAGCGAATTAGGTGATTTTCCCGCTTTTTCGCAAGTTCCTTGGCTTCGTTAATTTCGTTGACTAGTTGCTCTGTGGTGGGCAGATACAATTTGTATTCACTGGCGAGGATAGTCTTGTTGTTTTCGGGCAAAGTCATTTTCACCGCAGTATCATTCTTGCCCGCGCACAGAAGAATGCCGATAGTCGGATTCTCATCGGGAAGCTTTTCGATGCGGTCATGATAATTCACGTACATTTGGAGCTGACCGATATCTTAATGCGTAATTTTGCCCGTTTTGATTTCAATAATCACAAAACAGCGAAGCAGCCTGTTGTAAAGAACGAGGTCGATGAAAAATTCATCGTCTTCGAGCATAATTCGCTTCTGCCGAGCAACAAATGAGAATCCCTTGCCCAGTTCAAGCAGAAATTCCGTAATATGCGAAATAATCGCCCCCTCCAAATCACTTTCATAAAAGGCGGGATTCCTTATCATTACTGAGCAAAAGGCGTTCGTACAGTTGGCTGTTGATTTGACGTTCGAGTTCGCGACCGTTCCAGGCATTGTTCACTGTCTCAAGTTCGTAATATTCACGCTTATCAGGATTAGGAATAGCAATAAATTTGAACACGGCAAAAATCAACGCTCCTGACCGCATTTTTCCGCGCAGTTTCGATGATTTGCCTGGCGTCTTGAACGAGTTTCGCCGAAATAACTTCTTTAGACTTCATACAGCCTCCATTAGCCGCTTTTGCGACCGGTTGATGTTAGAGGCGTCCCCTTATTCCAAAATTTCAGAATAAAAAAAGACGCGATTCTCCATTTGACAGAGAATCACGTGCTGCATTAATGTACCTAATATTTGATATACTGGCACAAATGCGTAAGGCGAGAGTCGCAAAAATAAGCTTACTTATTTTTATGACCGAGCCTAGCATTTGGCGCTTGCGCCACGGGGGACAGGAAAATTTTACATAAGTAGCTGCTGTGCAAATTTTCCACACGTGTGGAAAATCTCTTGACAAAACGCAACTATTTTCCAAAGCTTTTCAGCATCTTCCTATCCTTATTCTTCCAGAAGGTGTGGCCGTTTCGAGCGCCTCCGGCAACGAACGCTGCCGCCATTGACGGGACCACGGGGTGACCCAGCCGTTCGTCGTTGTGCGCGATGGACTGATTTGCCGAATGCAACGCAAGGCAGAAACACTAGCCGAAGAAACGATTCCGTCCACCTCGATTCCGTCGGAACAGATTTTTCCTTCGAAATGCGTCTTGGGTTTACCCTTCGGGCCATAATCGAAATGCACGACATCGCCCACGTTCAAAAGCCCCGCCTTCACAATCTCGTACAAAGCGTTGCTCTTGTCTGTCGTCTTCAAGGACTCCTTTTTCTGCGTCAATTCCAAATCCGGGAAGTCGTAAAGAACCTCGCCCTTGCCGTTCATATATTTTTCGATATGCTGAATCTGCACATCGACCTTCTGCATCGAAGCCCATTCCTCAAGATCGCTCGGGGAATAGTATATCGGCAAAGAGACAATCGGGTCCTTTTCCAGAATCTTCTGGACAAAACCGTGCACATGAATTTGCTGGATTTTCAGGTCGGATTCAAGAAGCTTCGAGAACTCCTTCTGCTTTCCGATTTCCGCGATGCAAAGTTCCGTAATCTTGTTCTTCGTCTCGCGATTCATCACCGCGACAAGCTGCTTGCTGATTTGCGGAGCGATGTGCCCCCACGTTTCGTGGTCGCCGCGTTCCACCTCCAAGATGAACCATCGGTTTCCCTTGAAATCCACGATGATGCCGTCAGGAACAGTCCCCTTGCCGCCAGAAGTCCGGATCAAACTTTTCGGCAGCAAGATGGAATAGTCACCGAAGAGAAGCTTAAAGTTGTCAACGACAACCTTCTCGACCTCTTCTTCGGTCTTGAATTGAACTTTGGAATAAAATGTGCCAGTGGGAGTGAAGAGCATAAAATAATTTCCTTATCTAAATTATATTATTTACACAATCCATCAAAAACCACTTTCATTTCCCCGTTTGTACTTTCTGTTGTTTCTTTGCTCCTATTTTTTTTACAGAATCTTTTGCAACGATTTTTGAACTATCAACAACCATATTATAATCACGAAAATCAGAATAACTTTGTTCAATCTTTGCTTCTACAGAAATATTATCTTTTTCGGGAGAGGATATGTTTTTATAAGCACCATCATAAGCAAATTCCGCTATTAATCCAGCAATCAGCAAGAGTATAAGTATACCCAAAGGGGCAAAAAAGGAAACGCCTAGTTTTCTTGTTTCACCCACGTTAAAAAAGAAATGAATTAGAGATGCAAAAATTATTATTACGCAAGAAAGTCCTACAATAAGAATAGAGGCTTTTAAAAACGTATCTGCAGCACTCACAATGCCTGCATTAACAACTAGCAAAGCCACTACAGAAGAAAAAACACCAACTATTTCAACAGTACGAAATACTTGTTTATTATAGGCCTCTTTATATTTTTCTAATTCTTCTTTTATCGCAGATATTTTTTTCTCCACACTTTCTATAGGTCCCTTTGTTGATGTTTCTATTTTTTCATCAATTTTGTCTTTAATTTCTATTTCTAAGCGATTCTGATAAGTTTTTATATCATCTTTACTATCCTTTACAGCATCTTTAATATATTGTAGAAAAGCCTCTAAATCCGCTTTATTTACATATTCACCAATTTTTTCCTCATCATCTTCTTCAATCTGTTCAGGACTTTCATCGTCTGAAGATTTGTCTTGTTTTTCTGTAGGGTTCGATGCACCATTTATTTCATCTTCTTTAGCGCTCTTTTCCTTATCAAACGGAACAATATCTTTATCCTTTGTATCTTCAGGAAACTTAAACTCTCTCTCGTTCAAATGCTGTTCGCAATCATTTTTATTTTCTTCTAAATCAGCCATTATTTTTGCTCCAGGAAAAACTTACGTTCGTTTGAAAAAAACATTTCTAAATATTCCAATCTATTCCTTCGAGTTTCCTCTATATTTAAAGGTAAACAAAACGTTTTCTTTAATTTCACCCCACTATTAACGTAGAATTCGTCTGAATCCCACCTAGTTATTGATTCACTAACCTTACAATCATTATAACGTAAAGGAAGTGATTTTTTAAATACAAATTCCCAATCACTTTTTTTATCAAATAAATCAATATTAAAACGATTAATAAAATCACTATATGATTTTCCAAAAATCGCCGTATAATTCATCCTAACAACCTGCATTCCCATTAATTCAGGAACATCATTAAAACGACCGATAAATTCGTAAGTATAGTGTTTAATCACCCTTTCTTTAATTCTTAATTCAATACTTTTTTTACTTGCTCTAACCTCAAACAAATTATTTTTCAATATTAGTTTAGGTAATATTGTAGGCAATTTATCATAAGGTTTAAGATTCAAAGCATTTGGCTTAAAAGTTGCAGATTCAGGGAAATATTTCATCAAATACTTAGTCAATGAATAAGCATCGTCATCAAAAATACTCCTAAAATTAAACATCAACCTAGTTTCTATTTTTTTCATTTCGTCAAACATCGTTTTCAAATCCTTTTTTGGGGACATTGTTTTTATTTTTGATTTTCTAAAAATTTTGATTAAATTTTCAATATTTAATACATTTTTTTACCTCTTCTCCACAGTTTCGATTTCTTCGGTATCGGTGATGCCGTAGAGTTGATAGACGAGGGTGTTGACTTGGGTTTCTAATTCTGTAGTATCTTCGTTGTTTTTCTTTGCGGTGATGATTTGGTCGGCGAGGGTGGCGAGTTCTTGCGGGAGTTCGCGGGGGACGGGAATTTTGGAGAGGTATTGCCAGATGAGTTGCACACCGTTCTGGATTTGGGTGCATTTTTTCTTCATTAGCCACCAAGCCATTTTAGAATTCAGCAGAGCGAGCAAAGCCTTGTCTTCTGATGGGATTATCCACATAGAATTATTACAGAACAATCCTTGTTTGTCATAAACAAAGCAGGGCTTTACTTGAAATGTTTGATACATGATTTTGGGCTTAGCAAATTCAGCATAATAATCACATGCTCTTAATTCCCACCAATAATCACCTTTGTCTGTTCTCGCTCTTCCTTTTTCTGCAAATGGTTCAAGCCAGTTTGCAACGGATGGATATTCATTTTTTATAAAGTTCCAAGCTTCGAATTCGCTTGTGGATTGCTTCGCTTCACTTAATTTCGCTCGCAATGACTCTTGAGTGGAGCCCTTAGCAAAAAGAATTAAATAATGGTTTACAGCAGGTTCTTCAAATTGTTTTATATCTCGACCTTGCAAAAATGGATAAATCACTTTTTCCGCATTTGAACTTTCTTCAATCAATTTCTTTTTCGTATTCTCATCAATAAGAAATGCTTTGGTCAAGCCAGTTTTAATACCATAATATGCTTCCCCACCTACATATTCACCCAGAGTAATCATTTCATTGTCAAGGCGACGTAGCAAATTGCTTTCCCATTGTGATGAAAGAGTCCAAGTGTCACTAGATAAATGTTCAAAGGCGAATTTTTCAGCAAACTGATTTATGGATTTAGCAAAATCAGCACGTTCCAAATCTCTTAACGTAGATACTGTCAATTCAGTAGCAGGAGCAGCCTTTTGAGCAACGAATATACAAGGGTATGTCGTAGCGTCATCAAATACTTGTATATCGCCGAAATCAATCAATTTTTCCAAACGGACATTAAGGAAAAATTCTCGCAATTCCTTGCCATAACTAGCCTGCATCCATTTATTCTGCATAATATAAGATGCAAAACCATTCTCTTTAAGCAGGCTCATCGCTCTTTCTACAAAAATACAATAAATATCGCCTCGCTTATTGTATGTTGTATAAACCGGACTTGCCTTTCCGCCCATAGAGCCGTATATTTCAGAAGTTTTCTTCATGTCTTCCAAATGAATATACGGCGGGTTTCCGATGATGGCATCGAAGCCTGTAAAGCGGCCTTCGTCGTCGAGGATTTCCGGGAATTCAAACATCCATTCAAGCGAGTTAGAATAATCGACGTCCGTCGCTTTATCAACATTTCCCCAAAAGTCCGTATTTGGAATTTCTTTGAGCTGGGATTTTAGTCCATTTATGTTTAAGCGAATTTGGCGTTTATCAAAATCTGAACCACCATTCTTGTAATTTTGAACATTCAATTTGTATTCTTTGAGCTTTGCTGCAAAACCATTTTTCCTATCAAGTTTATCTTCTTTCTTTAATCTTTCAAGAATACTATGACCATTCCATACGGGGTATTTGCTCAGCAACGAATCGCCAACCTTGATATTGATGTCGATGTTCGGGAGCGTCTGGAGTTGTTTATAGCCGCTTTCCTTGGTGTAGTAGGCGTTCTTCAAAAGTTCAATCCAAAGGCGCAAACGGCAGATGTTCACGCTGTTGGGGTTCAGGTCAACGCCGAAAAGGCAATTCTCGATGATGCGGCGTTTCTCGTTGAACAAGGCTTCTTGATACCGCTGGCTTTCTTCGTTGCCCGGCTTGTATTCAAACGGTTCGCCCTCGTCATCAACAACAGAAAGTTCGTCGTTATCCACTTTCAAAATCAGGTCGCGGCGTTTGATGCGTTTGCCGTCCGCATCGCACAAAATGTTCAATTCCGATTTGATCGCAAGCAGGCGATTAAGGGCCGACACCAAGAAATGCCCAGAGCCCACGGCGACATCGGCAACGCGGATATCATCAACAATTTCATTCGCTTCTGAAATATCTTCAATCTTGTCCGAGACATCTTCCAAATTTTCGCATTTCCAGGACTTTTTCTCGTTGAACTTCTGCACTACCGTCCGTTCCAGCACATCGCGGGCCATATAGTCGGTAATGAACCCCGGCGTAAAGAAACTGCCGTCTTTGTAGCCGTTGATTTTTTCGAAGATGAGTCCGAGAACCGACGCATTGATGAGCGTCTTGCTCGTAGAGGTCACGCCGCCTTGGGCATCGCTTGCGAAGTTGTACGCATCAAGAAACTTGAAGATGTAATCCAGATTCGGGAGCGTGCCTTTCGCACGTTTGCCGCGTTCGTCCTTCAAAACGGTCTTGTTGAAAATTTCCATCTGGGCATCGGGAATGCCGCGGATTTTCAGGTGCTTTTCGTCTTCAGTCGGTTCGAAAAGCGAGCTGTTCAGGTAAGGGACATTCGGGTAACGCTTGAGCACGTCTTCGTCGCGGTCCTCAATTTTCTTGCCGAGCACCTTGAAAAAGAAAATATTCAGTTCGTCGAAGTTCGCTATTTTGTCTGTACTCATGAACCGGTACGATGCATCGCCCTTTTGATACATGAGAATTTGCGATTCGACAAGTTTCAGGAACAGCAGACGGTTCACCCATGTGATGCAGAGACGGAGTGCCATCGCCTCGCATTCTTCCCTGTTCGGGAAATCGTCTTCAAGCTGGTAGATGGCACTTTCGAGGAGGCTTGCCTTGTCGCGATTCGCAGGTTTCTTGCGCTGAATGACTTTCTTGCCGCCCTTGTCTTCTTTTACTTCTTCGAGGCCGATGATGTGCAAGAGTTCCGCATAAAAGTTGCGGTCGAGACTGTTGCTGTCGTTTGCAAAAGGCTTCGCGAGGAGGGTTTCCGGGGAGAGGAATTTGTAGAGAGGGAATAGTTTGGACGAAGGAGATTGCTTCGCTTCGCTCGCAATGACATGTGTATTGTCGTTGCAAACGGGTTTCACCATCTTACCAAGATTAAAATGCACGACGTTGATGTCGCAGGAGGCGAGGAAATCGTCGATGGCGGGTTTCGCGATATCGTTGTAGAAATCGGAGGTCTTGTTGCCGCTCATCTGATTCGCCTTGAATTTCAAGAACTGATCGTATATCGGTTTTGACTTGTTGGCGAAATAACGGATAAAGTCTTTAACGTCGAAAAAATACCATTCGTCAAAATTTGTGATGGCGAGCCACTTGATTTCGTGATTGCCCGAATGCACGTATTCCAGCATAAAGTAATAGACGAGTTCCTGCAACGATTTTACGTTCGGATGCTCGGTCGAGAACATTTCAGCAACATTCGTCGGCGACTTCGCTTCGATAATCACCGCTGGCTTTGCGTTTGCTGTATTCCCGTTAAAAATCGCAAGATCTATCGGACGGTTGACTTGCACCGAATAATCAGGTTCAAAAATCTTGCGTAAAAAGTTCCAGATTTCGCCCTTGTGGTATTCTTCGTCCTGCGCCGGATTCCGCTTGCTGTACAAATTGGTAAGCGCTGCTTGAAATTGTTCCATCTTTTCGACAGGAACAGGCAACTTGAGGAACGCTGAATTTACGGACTTTTTCGGCGAAATTAATTTAAATGACATACAAGTGAAATATACCCTTATTTCGTGTCACACGAATGATTCCATTGGTTTTTTTTTGCAATTATTACCCCTTCAAAAAAAATCCAATTCCCCCTCTTGACAAATAGTGCACAAAAGTGTAGTTTTTGATAGAGCCTTTAACAAAAATATTCTGCGTCCCCGTCTGTTAAGCCCCATTCGCATGTACGCAGGAAGGAGCACAGAATGTACTGCATTGCCAATGGCGTCGCCACCGATGCCAAATCCGCCGAAAGCGCAACAATCCATCCGCTTGCAGAGTCAAGTGTCGGCAAGCTGATCCAGGTCATCCGCGGCAAGCAGGTCCTGCTCGACCGCGATTTGGCAACACTCTACGGAGTGGAAACTAGGCGCATTAACGAGCAAGTCAAACGCAATATAGAGCGATTCCCCGAAGATTTTTGCATTCAACTGACTATGGAAGAAACCAAGGCTCTAAGGTCGCAAAATGCGATCTTAGAGGCGGATTCGCCCAATTTGAAGGGAAAACACTCGAAATACCGATCCTTCGCATTCATCGAGCAAGGTGTCGCGATGCTATCGTCTGTTCTGAAAAGCGAAACGGCCATCAGAGTGAACATTGCCATCATGCGAGCTTTTGTTGCGGCACGGCAAATCCTGATGCAAAACGGGGGTCTGGTTCACCGCCTTTCTAACATAGAAACAGAGGTTTTAGACCAAAAAGCCAAACTTCTCGATCACGACCGTAAACTGGACGAAGTCTTCGAGGCGATGGATCGCGGCGAGCTCAAGTCGAAGGGATTGTTCTACAACAACCAGGAATTCGATGCCTATGTGTTCGTATGCGGTTTAATTCGCCAAGCGAAGAAGCGAATTGTCCTTGTGGACCGCTACGTAGACGAGAAGGTGCTCTCGATGATGCTCAAGCGCGCCGAGGGCGTGTCGGTGACAATCTACACTTACGACAAGAGCAAGGTCTTCGAGGTAGACCTGGCTACATACAATGCGCAGTACGCCGACTGTCCACTTGAAATCCTGCCAAGCTACGGTGTACATGACCGCTTCTTATTCATTGACGATACTGCCTACCATTTCGGCGCATCGCTCAAGGATCTCGGCAAGAACACGTTCTTCTTCACCAACGAAGAATTCACACTGGAGGAAGTGTTGAAAAAATCCGAGAATAGCCAAAGCATCTCTTGACTTAATATAGCATATATGCTATATTACTAATACTATGAAAAAGACCCAAGTCCTGGATTTCATGGACTCCCTTGAAAAGGGTGACAAAAAGTTGGCTGCGTACGTGAAAATGTACGAGGCGCTGTCGGCGTTCCTGACGGATTTCGACTTCTTGAAGGATTCCCTGAGTTTGACTCAGCAGGACATCGCCGAGAAGATGGGCACGACGCAGAGCGCCATCTCGCGCATCGCATCGCTGAAAACGAATCCCTCCTACAAGCAGCTGCAGAAAATGGCAGAGGCTGTCGGCGGAGAACTCCTCGTCACCCCGATAAAAAGCATGACCGTCCAGGTGCCTTATGACTTGCAAGAGACGGTGCGCAAGCTGGCTGCGAGCGAGAAGAAGTCGACCAACGATTACCTAGAGGGCGTGTTGCGCAACGCCATAGAGCTGGAGCATTCCAGCTACATGCCCGGACACTCGCCTTGAGCAAGGTTTGCGAACCCAAAGTCGCATACGATTGCCACGGCAGAAAGCCGAAGCGGAAAACAAAATAATCGTCAAACAATCTAAAGGAGTCGGATTGCCCTAACACATTAAATCTTTGTATATTACTCCTAACACCAGAAAAGGTGGTATTAAGGATCGTTTCCGCGCAATGCGGGACGGTCCTTTTTTTATGCAAAAGGAGCCAAAAATGGAGAAAAACGTGACCCTCGCGCCGAAAAAGCCTGAATTTTCCCTGATAGACGAGGATTTGCTCAAGTCGCGGATATATACCATCCGCGGGGTCAAGGTGATGCTCGACGCCGACTTGGCCGAGATTTACGGGTATTCGACCAAGGCTTTCAATCAGCAGGTCAAGAATAATATCGAGCGTTTTGCGGAGGATTTCCGTTTCCAACTGTCCAAAAAGGAAGTCGAAGAATTGCGGTCAAAAAAATTGACCGCAATTACCGGTGTAAATGACGCAAAAATTTTGCGGTGCAAAAATTACACCACAAACATTAGCACAATGAGCCGCTCCAATCCCTTCGTTTTTACGGAACAGGGCATTTATATGCTTATGACCGTGTTGAAAGGTGATATGGCAGTACAACAGAGTATGGCCCTTATCCGCCTTTTCAAGCAGATGAAGGACTACATTGCGGCGGAAAACACGCCGGATATTTCTGCGGGGATGGTCGCCCTGGCGACGCAGACAAGCCAGAACACGCGGGATATCGCCGAGATTGCCTCGGATGTCCGCACGCTTTCTAACAAGGTGGAGCGAAACGAGAGTTTTCTCCAAAAGGTCATGTCGAATTTCGTCGACCCATCGACTTTCAAGCATTTCCTGATTCTGAACGGGCAGCGGTTAGAGGCCGATGTCGCCTACACGCAGATTTACGGCATGGCGAAGAAGTCAGTGCTGATTGTGGACGATTACCTAGATGTAAAGACCCTCGATTTGTTGCGGTGCGTGGCGAAGGGAGTCTCTATCAAGATTTTCAGTGAACAGCACGGCCGTACCCGCCTGACTGGGAGCATGCTTGCGGACTTCAGGGCCGCCCGCCCGGATGTGGAACTTGGCGATGTCTGCACCACGGGGAACATGTTCCACGACAGATACATCTACCTGGATTTCGGGACCGCCGGCGAGAAGCTTTTCCACTGCGGGGCTTCGAGCAAGGATGCCGGCAACAAGATCACGACCATCATGCAGCTAGAAGATATCGCAGTGTATCGCCCACTGTTCGAGAAGTTATTGCAAGATGAAAAATGAGGGTACGAAATCTCGCCAATTACACAGAAATCACCATCCCGCAGCGCATTTGCTGCACGCGGTCGCCCAGGATTTCGCGCAATATGGCGTAGGCGCGGTCGCCGGTACAGTGCCCGGTGTAAATCCTCTGCACATCCAGTTCGCGCAGCCTTTCTGCGAAGGCGCGCACGACTTCGTCCTTGTAACGGAAAAGGTGGAAGCCGCCTAGCATCGCGTAGATTTTCTTGCCGGGGAAGGTCGCCTCGATTTCTTTCACAATGTTATCTGCACCGGCGTGGCTGCAGCTGTTCATGATGAAGAGTCCCTGCGGCGTGTCAAAGACCAGGCTTTGTTCGTGGTCAAAACTGTCGTAGCGGTACGTGCCGTTTTCCTTGACGCTCAGGTGCGCCCGTTCGCCAATGCGGTCGAGCCCTGCGGTCTTGTGCGGCACCAGGTAGACATTCGGAGCAATCTGCATGTCGCCTTCGGCATAGCGAATACGGTCGGCAAAGCGCTTGAGCCATCCTTTATGGATTCCGATGTACTCGTGATAGGTCAGGCGCCCGAACAGTTTGTGTGCATGGTAGCAGTTCTCGGCAGTTCCTTTGCGCAGGTAAAAAGGCGCCGTCTTGTTGAGCGCGAAGAATCTGGCCATGCCGTTCGCGTGGTCGTAATGGGCGTGGCTCAAGATGCCGATGTCCATCTTCGTGAGGTCCACCCCCATGACGCCTGCGTTTTTTGCAAACAGGTGCGATGCGCCGGTATCCAAGAGGTAGCGCTTGCCCTCAAACTCCACATACACGGAAAGTCCCCACTCGCCAAAAAGCTTGCGGGTACGCGATTGTCCAACAGCATCGGAGCTGGCTGTATCGGGACGGGCGGCAAATTGCGTGCCTGTAACAAAGCCTTCAATGTTGTCTATGAGGACTTGAACTTTCATGGCGCTACAAAATTATTCGCAGTCGAGGCAGGTCCATTCCACGATGCCGTCGCAGCCTTCCTTGGAACCGGTGAGGCGTTCGCATGTATAGCTTTCGACGTCAATGAGGAATCCGAGGTTACCTGCGTTCTGGGTGCAACATCCTTCGCAGTCGCTATCGGCGCACTTGTCGTACACGACGGCGTCGATGGTATGGCCGTTCTGGCGCAACCTGAACGTCTTCCCGTTGTACTGGTCCCAATCTTTCTCGTGGATGGAGATGATGTTGTGCTCGCTGACCCACTGCTCGGTCTGCTGACCGTTGATGCCTGCAAAGTAGCCCGCCCACTCGCAACCATTGTACTTGACGCATTCCTCGCTGCCGGGGTCCGGCCAAGAAATGTACCAGGTCAGGTAAGCCTTGTTCCAGACGGTGTCGGCGGGAGCAGCTGCCGTGGTGGAACTGCTGGATTCAAGCACTGCAGAGCTTTCGGGTGCCGCAGAAGACGGATCAACTGTACCTGCAGACGACACAGCTTCACTTGACAAAGCCGTCCCGCTCGATGCCGGCGTATTCCCTGCGTTCACATCAGTGGAAACGCTGCTGGAACTGCTGTCGGCGCAGGCCGCAAAAAAGAACAATGTTGAAAAAATACAGACGAGAGAAAAGTTTTTCATAGGATACTCCGTTTCAGCGATGAGGTGTCAGGTATGAGCTATGAGCTATGAGCATTGAGCCCTGAGCTATGAGTAGATTCATCTCTAATTGCTCACTGCTCACCGCTATTTAATTTCTTTCCCGTCGCTGAAGGCGTTGCCGACTCGGCGTTCCATCACGTAGTAGCCGTGCCCTGCGGTGTCGTAGCACACCGGCGCAAGCTTTTCGACGGAGAGTTTTCCATCGCTGTCCAGCACGGATTCGTCGGCAGTCACGTTCACAATTTCGCCGAGCAAAAGTTCGGATTCGTCGTCGTAGCTCACCATCTTGCATTCCAGCGCGAGTGGGAGTTCGGCAATCAGCGGGGCGTCCACATTTTCGCTCTTGACGGCGGTGAGGCCCGACTTTGCAAACTTGTCTGCGACCTTGTTGCCGCTGGTGACCCCCAGGTAATCAATAGCCTTGATGTTCTTTGCCGTCGCCATGCTCACGGTGAACGCCTTGCGGGCAAGGATGTTCGGCATGGTCTTGTGACTCTTGGCCACGTAGATGGCAATCTGGTTCGTATCGCTGACGCTGCCCCAGGCGGCCACCATCGCGTTCGGGGTGCCGTCTTCGTTGTATGTCGCGATAACGAGCGTCGGCTGCGGGTAAAGGTAAGTCTTGACTCCGAGATTTTTGCGCATAATCAATTCTCCAGTTGGTCAGGATGTTCTATTGACAAGATACTAAAAATGTATTTACCGCCCTTCGCGGAGGCGGAAGGCAACGCAGGCGATGTCCACTTCGCGCGGCAGGCTCATTTCGCGGCTCAGGCCCTGCGGCAGGTTGCGGAACCCGACGTTGCGGATGCTTTCGCACAGCTTGCTTGCAGCGGCCGACACAGAATCGCTGGCCATGCTGTCGGCGTTGCTCGCCGCGTTTTGCAACAGGTTCAAAAGCAAAAAGCCGGCACCCAGGCGCTGCGACTTGTCCACCAGCGTGTTGAGGCGCGAGGTGTCCGAGACGAGGAAGCCGATTTGCAGCAGGGAATCTCCGGCAAGCTTCACCTTGACCTGGCGTTCCACGGCAGAGGCGGGGCGCACGGATTTTTGCAGGGGCTGCATGTAGTCGGCGAAGGCGCGGGGCGCTGGAAAGTTCGCTGAGCCTGCCGAAGCGGACTTGGCTGTTGCGTTCACTTCGGCAAGCTCAGTGAACTTTGCACATTCGGCCTTGTAGTTCGCCATTATAATAATGTTGTCCGCGAGGTCGAGATAGTCGCCGCAGGCGCCCGCCACCAAAATGAAGCTGTAACCCGCCTGCGCAATGGCGCGGATGCGGTCGGTCAGCGGTATCAGGGGTTCGCGGTCGTCGCCCAGGAGTTTGCGGACGCGGATGTCACGGATGAGGAAGTTCACCGCCGAGGAATCCTCGTCGATGAGGAACGTCCGCGAGCCCGCCTCGATGGCTTCAAGCAGGTTCGCGGCCTCGCTCGTGGAGCCAGAGGCCGAAAGCGTGGTAAAATCTTTGGTGCTCACGCCACCCGGAAGGTCGCGCACGAATATCGAGAGGTCGGTAGCGCGCACACTGCGCCCGTCCTCGACGCCGACGCGCAGGGCGGTCTCGTCCACGACGATTCCCTCGCGGCCATCCCCCGGCACATGCGGGAATACCGAGCGCGTGAGCGCTTGCAGCAGCGTCGACTTTCCGTGGAAGGCGCCGCCCGTAATGACGGTGACTCCCCTGGGGATGCCCATGCCGCGAATTTCGCGGCCACAAATTTCAAGTGTCACCGCCATTTCCGGCGGCGCCACGAACGGCACCGCGTCCTTGAGCGGGGCCTCGCTCAAGCCCGACGCCCGCGGCAGAACCGCTCCGTCGGGCACAAATGCACAAAGGCCGCGCTTGTCGAGTTCCGCAAGGATCTCGACGCGGTCGGCGAGCACGCCGTAATGCGCTTCCAGTTGCGCCGCCCGCGACGAATCGTTATACAGACTCGCCGACACGAGGTCGGGCAGCACCATCGTCAAAATTTCGGCCGCAGCCTCCGATTCTATCTTGCGGCCCTCTCCCGGAAGGCGAACCTGCAAGCAGACGCGCAAATCGCCGTTATCGATCCACAGGGAGTTCCGCACCAGCATCTCGGGTCCCGGATTCTCGATGGCCACGGGCGCATTTTTCTCGGGGAAATGCTCCTGCACAACCGCGCTCAGTCGGCGTAACAGGAAATCCGAAAGCGCAAGGCGCCGTTCAAAATTGCTCCCCCAAACAGGGGCATACCCGAGCTTTTGCAAACTTGTCTTCAAGAGCACCCTGGACGCAGGGGCAAACGGGTCGCCCTGAACATGCAGGAATTCTAGAACAAAGTCACCAAAATCCCACGATTTTTCGGCGAGGGACTTGTACAGACCATAATTTTTTCCGTTTAAAGCGCGAATTTTTTGGTAAAGGGCCTTCATAGTATGGAAGATAGTAATTAGTAATTAGGGGCTATGAGATGTGAGGTCGGCGCGTTGCGCCTCTGAGCAGTCAGCGATGAGTAGTAAAACAAAAAAATACCTCACTCCTCACGGCTCACCGCTCATAGCTCACTGCTCGTGCCTCGAGCCCCGAGCCTGGAGCCTAAATAGTAAACAGTGGTTGGTGGTTAGGGATTTGTCATTGCGAAGGACGAAGTCCTGAAGCAATCTCCGTCAGAGAATCTAGGGGTTAGGATCTAGGGACTAGGGAAAAATATCACGGCTTCGCCGTCTTATATTGACGCACGAAGTGCGTGATAATGAGCAGTGAGGTCGGGGCTAAAGCCCCTCTGAGCAGTCAGCGATGAGTAGTAAAACGAAAAAAATTACCTCTCTCCTCACGGCTCACCGCTCATAGCTCATTGCTATTTCCCCATTTTTTCCTTATAGTTACCAAACTTTTGCAAAAAAAAAATATAAATTCATAGAAAACTTTGTATTTTAAGAACAAACAAACAGGAGCAATCCATGAAGAAACTGTACATTTTTGCCCTTATGGTGGCTTTCCTTGTAACCGCAGCCGTCGCCGACGAAGATCCACCTCCTCGTGGCAAGGCCGCTACTATCACCATCATCACCAACCCGCCTAACAGCGAAGTCTACCTCGGTGGTGAACTCCTGGGCAACAGCCCCATTGAGAACCGCGCTGTCAAGTCGGGCCGCCAGACTCTCGTCGTGATTGACCAGGGTTACGAGCTTGTGAACCAGCGCGTGAACGTTTGGCCGGGCAACGACAAGCGCAACACCTTCGACTACGGTACCAAGATTCCTAAGGGCCACATCAAGGTGACGACCAAGCCGGGCAAGTGCCTCATCTTCGTCGACGGTGAAAACTCCGACAAGACCGACGGTGCTCCGCTTACCATCCACAACCTCGATGCCGGTGACCACGTGGTCCGCGCAGAATGCAGCAACCGCAAGTCTGCCGAAACCCTCGTGACCGTCAAGGGCGAAGAAACCATCGAAATCGAACTCGACGCCACGACCGGCAGCAAGAAGAAAAAGTAATCTTGCCGCTTACTGGCTAAAAAAGACTAGAGCCTCCATTGGAGGCTCTCTTTTTTTATATTTAAAACCGGAAATTTAACCAGGAGAAAAACATGTCCAAATTGCTCAAAATCTGCCTGTGCGCGTCCATCGCCTTGTTTGTCGGCTGCAGCGACAGCGGCAAGAAGGTCACCCGCATCGACACGAATTCCGTAACGGACCTTTCCGGCGCCTGGAACGACACCGATTCCCGCCTCGTCGCCGAGGAAATGATCAACGACTGCCTGGGCCGTCCCTGGTACGACAACATGATCCAGAACAAGGGTGGCACCGTCCCGACGGTCGTCATCGGCAAGGTATCGAACAAGAGCCACGAGCACATCAACATCGAAACCTTCATCAAGGACATGGAACGCACGCTCATCAACTCCGGCCGCGTCGACTTCGTCGCTAACGCCCAGGAACGTGCAGAACTCCGCAACGAACTCGCCAGCCAGGCCGGCAACGCCACGGCCGACACCCAGAAGCAGGCCGGCCAGGAAATCGGCGCCGACCTCATGCTCACGGGCACCATCACCTCCATCGTCGACCAGGAAGGCGGCGACCAGGTGGTGTACTACCAGGTTGACCTCGAACTCACCGACATCCAGAGCCACCGCAAGGTCTGGATCGGCGACAAGAAGATCAAGAAGTTCATCTCCAAGAACGGCGTAAAACTGTAATCCCGTAGTGAGTGGTTGGTGATTAGGGTCGTCATGTCCATAAAGCGACTTATCTTTCTGGCATTCTCGTTGTCACTCCTTGCGGGCTGTGCGAACAAGTCCATGACCCGCTACGAGGAGCTTGCGCAACCCCTCGAAAAGAAGGGCATCGACGCGACCATCGAGAAGATGAAGAAGGACCAGGACGACCTGTACGGGTCGAACAGCGAGTTCCTCTACTACTTCGACCTCGGCTGCCTCAACCACTACAAGCGCAATTTCAAGGAAAGCGCGGCAAACTTCGCCAAGGCGGAGCAAATCTACGAAGACCTTTATACGAAATCGGTAACGAACGAGGCCGCAGCTATTGTCACCAACGACAACACGCGCCCCTATAGAGCAAGGCCCTTCGAGCTGTTGCTCATGTACGAGTTCCAGATACTCAACTACCTCGCCATGATGGACATCGACGGCGCAATGGTAGAAGTCAGGCGCTCCCAGATAGCGATGAACGCCCTTTACCAGAAGGACCAGAAGAAGGTCAACGACAACGGCCTGCTGCGCTACCTCTCGGCCATGGTCTACGAGCTCGACGGCTCGTCGGACGACGCTGCCATCGCCTACATCAATACCGTCAAGGCCTACAAGGAAGGCAAGCTCAAGCTGCCCAACGAAGTGCTCGAATTCGTCACCGAGGGCCTCGTCCACGCCGACCGTGGTGACGACCTGAAGTCCCTCGGCACACCGATACCCGGAATTACGCCCAAGGCATCCGCCATCCGAAACGAAGGCCAGGAAATCATCGTCATCGGGTACGCCGGACACAGTCCCATTCTGGGCGAGCTTTACATGTCGGGCACGTTCATCAGCGGCGGCGTCATGAACCTCACCTACAAGGACGGCGAGACGGGCAGGCTGAGCACCTTCACGCTGGTGGCCCCGCCGGTCGCAGGCGCCGGTACCGGCGAATCCTTCCACATCGGGTTTTCGCTGCCCGAGATAAGGAAACTGAGGAACAGGGTGGACCATTTCGAGGTCTCGCTGGACGGTTCCCCGCGAATCCGTCCCGAAAAGGTGATGGCCGTGGACGAGGAACTCAAGCAGAACATGGAAGACGAGAAGTCCTCGACGGTTACCCGCACGGCCGTACGTGTCATTTTGCGCACCATCGCGGCACAAAAAGCCAAGCAGGCCATGAAGACGGACAATATCCTGCTGAACCTCCTCACGAGCATCGGCACCGACGTGGCGCAAAGCCAGATTGAGCAGGCCGACCTCCGCGTGGGGCTTTTCATGCCGCATTCCCTGCACATGACGCGCATCCCCGTTTCCGTCGGCACCCACAAGGTCGTCGTCACGGCAAACGGCTCCGCCGGCGAAACCGTCGAACTGTTCGAATTCGACAAGCTGAACGTCGCCAAGGGGCAAAAAGTCTTCCTCATCGTCCCCTCCATACGGTAGAACGCACCGACCAGGCGACCCCCGCCACCCCAAGCGTGGTCCCCTCCCGCATAAAAAAACAAAAAAATGCTGTATAGCATTACCAGCAAAGCATTCCCTAGACTTTTGCGGGATAGCATTATAGTCATTGAGAACTATACTTAACGTCTAGAGAATAAAGCGTCGGCCGGGGAAGGGGAGGGTGCAGGGAGGGGACCGGGCGGCCTTCGCAACTCTGAGCGTGGTCCCCTCCCGCATTTTTTCAAAAAAAACTCGCCGTTAGGCAACATTCCACAAAAAAAGAGGTATTTTTAACCCGGCCTGTGTTCCAGCCGACAATTTTTCTTTATTTTTAATCCAAAGAACGGAAAAATTTTATCAGGAGCGCAATATGAACTTTAAAATTATCGCCGCCGCGGCAGCACTTCTTGCGACGCAGTCGTTCGCAATCATTGGCGTTGGTGCCCATTATGCACCCGGTTTTGGCACAAAAATGAAGGCCGGCCCCAAGGCCAAGGTGGCCGAGAACATCAACTTCAGCCACGAAGGCTTCGACGAGATGATGCAGGGCCTCGGTTTCAAGCTTTGGATCGACCTGCTCCCGATTATCGACATCGAAGGTACCTTCAACATCCAGTTCGGCTCCTATGACGCAAGCCTCTACGTTATGAACCCGACTTCCAACACCGAATCGGAAATCCCTCTCGAAATTGAACTGGGCGGTACCCCGTACGGCAAGGCCAACCCGAAATTCGTGACCATGAACGGCGACCTTTCCATCACCTACCCGATTACATCGCTTCCCATTATCCGCCCCTACATCGGCGGCGGTCTCACGGTCTTCGCGAACAGCTTCGTGCTGAACCAGGCCTACGTTTCCGACTTGGTTGACGACCCGACTATTGCGGCTATGATTACGCAGGCCGCACAGGGAGGAGCAACTCCGGAAGAAATCAAGCAGCAGCAAGAAAAACTCCAGGAAGCCGGTGAAGCCCTCAAGAAGCGCGTCCAGGAAAAGGCCGCGAAGGAGAGCGTAAAAACGAGTATCGGCGGCCATGCCCTCGTCGGCTTCCGCCTGAAACTTCCTATCATCCCCATTGCCGCCTACTGTAACTTCAAGTACTACTTCGGCGGCGAATACCCGAAGGAAATCGATGCCGGACACATGACTCTTGAAGTCGGCGGCGGCCTAGCTATTTAGACTTTCTAGCACTGAGGTCACAATAAAGGAAAAAAAATGACACAGAACACGAGCAGCACGAATATTCTCATTATCGAAGACGAAATTGCAATCGCCGAAGGTCTAGTGGACCTTTGCGAACTGAACGGCTACAGCGTCAAGCACGTGGCCGACGGTGAAAGCGGCCTCAACGAGGCCCTGACCGGACAATACGGACTTGTCCTCCTTGACCTCATGCTCCCGGGTATGGACGGCTTTACCGTCTGCGACAAGATCCGCGAAAAGGACAAGAGCCTCCCGATCATCATCCTTTCTGCAAAGAACGCCGACGAGGATATCATCAACGGCCTCAAGTACGGCGCCGATGACTACGTGCCGAAGCCCTTCTCCGTGCCGATGCTCCTCGCCCGAATCGAGGCCGTGCTGCGCCGCAGCCGCCAGACCATGGAAAACGAGGGCAAGCTCGTCGCCGGCAACCTCCGCGTGAACTTCCGCGAATACACCGGCACCCGCGGCACCGAAGAACTCGCGTTCACCCGCAAGGAAATCGAAATCCTCGAATACCTGTGGAACAACCGCGACCACGCCGTTCCCCGCGCCGAACTTCTCAAGAAGGTCTGGGGCTACGAGAACGCCGAATCCGTGGATACCCGTACGGTGGACATCCATATCACGAAACTCCGCAAGAAAATCGAAGACGATCCCTCCCACCCGAAACTGCTCGTCACGTTCCGCGGCGAGGGCTACCAGATGCGCTCTACGCCTGAATGCGAAAAATCCACCTAATATTCGTTGCGATATTCGTTGCAATTGCGATACCGGTCATTATCCTTTTGACCCATTCGTATTCGCAGTTGCAGCTTAACGCGCAATACGCCTACAAGGAACACGCCTTCCTGGTTCTGCAGATGCTGAACCAGCGTTTTGTCGATGACATGACGATCGAGGACCAGCGGTCCTATTCCGAGTACCGCTTCATCCGCGCCGTGCCCGTTATCGGCGGCGAAGAGATTACGCTTTCCGAGCTGGCCAACTTCCCCCTCCGGAGCCACTTCAAGGGTATCGTCGGACATTTCCAGATGGATCCCGACGGCACGCTGCGCACCCCCATCCTCCCCGATGGCGTCCTCGAGAAAATCCCGATGGCCGACCGCAACAAGCGCGAGGCGGTGCTCTACAAGCTCCAGACCATCCTCATGAAGCAGAACTTCAGGATTGGCGAAATCAACAACATCAAGCCGCAACCCCGCGATTCCATCGAATCCGTGCTCGACCAGATTTACAAGCAGGATCTCGGGCTCAACAGCAAAGCCCAGAAGAAGGCTCAGCTCAAGAGGGAAAAGCGTTTTGAACAAACTTCCGAAAAGGAATCGTTCGCGTTCAACGTGGAATCGGCCAAGATGGACGCCTTCGGGCTTTTACGCACCAACCTCGACACGACGCACGTGATGGAAGTGGAAATCGAGCCCTTCCAGGCGACCTTCGACAACACGCACATCATCTTCTACCGTAACGTGAAGCGCGGCACCGAAATCTTCGTGCAAGGCTTCATCGTGGAACTGCGCACCTACCTCATGAACCTCGTCTCGAACGAGATCAAGTTCTACCCGCAGGAACAGAACCTGGTTATCGAATTCATGAGCCAGAACAAGACGCTCCTCGCCTACGGCGACAGCTACAAGTCCTCCACGTTGCTGCTGACATCGCCGCTGCCATCGCCGCTTGCAAACATCACCCTGAACATGTACGTCACGCAGAAGGAAAGCGCACCCGGTAGCGGCATCCTCCTGTTTCTCGGCATCGCCATGCTCGTCGTGCTGGGCGGCGGCCTCATCTGCATCTACAAGCTCACGCAGAGCCAGCTCGCACTTGCTTCCAAGCGCCAGGACTTCGTCTCTGCAGTCAGTCACGAACTCAAGACGCCGCTCACCGCCATCCGCATGTACGCAGAACTTCTGCAGAACTCCTGGGTGGCCAACGAAGAGAAGCGCCAGAAGTACTACAACCAGATTGCAAGCGAGACCGAGCGCCTCACGCGACTCATCCAGAACGTGCTGAACCTCTCCAAGCTCGACGGCAACCGCTGGAACGTACAGCTGCGCCGCGACCGGCCGAAGGGCGTGCTCGACGACTTCGTCGCGACCTACAGCAAGAACGTCGAGAAGCAGGGCTTCGAGCTCACCGTATCTTCCGATACCGACGTCAAGGACATCACGCTGATGATGGACCGCGACGCCATCATGCAGATATTGATGAACCTCGTGGACAACTCGCTCAAGTTCTCGAAGAACGCGGACTACAAGATGATCAACATCGAGCTGCGCCTCAAGGACACCGACCTCTACCTCGCCGTGCGCGACTACGGCCCGGGCATCCCGCAGGCCGAAATGACGAAGGTGTTCCAAGAATTCTACCGCGTCGAAAACGAGATGACACGCCAGACGAGCGGCACGGGTATCGGCCTTTCGATGGTGAAGAAGCTCTGCACGCTCACCAACATGAAAATCGAGCTCGAGAACGCGAATCCCGGCCTGCGCACGAAGATTCACTTCCCGCCCTTGTCCATCTAGGGCATTGCAGTTCCCGTAACAAAAAAGTTTCACTGGCATGGCGACACACGCCTGCCAAAAAATTTGTATTTTCAGTACGGCGTTTTTGGCGCCCGGCTTGTACAAGCCAAAGGATATTCGCATGACACAGGAAGACATTCTGCAGAACCCGGAAAAGTACGATCTCTCTATCGAATCCGTCGGACAGGGAACACTGAAGTCGCCCATGAGCGGCGTCCCGTTCGTCTCCGACACGGAACGCGTCGCGCTCACGGCCGACACGAAAAAGCTGCAGGCATTCTACAAGAAGGGCATCGACGTCCCCTCGCTCGAGACCGCCGGCCCGCGCGAGACCATTTTCCACGACCCAGCATGGACTCGCGCCGGCATCGTGACCTGCGGCGGACTCTGCCCGGGTTTGAACAACGTTATCAAGAGCCTCGTGACCGTGCTCTGGTTCGACTACGGCGTCCGTAACATCTTCGGCATCCCCTACGGCTACCGCGGACTCAACCCTTCCTACGGCTACCCGCCCATCATGCTTAACCCCGACGTGGTCGACGCCATCCAGGACGACGGCGGCACCATCCTCGGCAGTTCCCGCGGCAACCAGGAACCCTCCGTCATGGTCGACACCCTGATGCGCCTGAACATCAACGTGCTGTTCTGCATCGGCGGTGACGGCACGCTCCGCGGCGCACACGCCATCGCGCAGGAAGTCAAGAAGCGCAAGCAGCCCATCTCGGTCATCGGCATCCCGAAGACCATCGACAACGACCTTAACCTCATCGACCGCACGTTCGGTTTCGAGACCGCCGTGCTCAGCGCGACCAACGTCATCA
>JAEEGG010009162.1_pt1 | contig 22261 bp, 16 predicted proteins | sample 9134161 | NCBI WGS metagenome assembly JAEEGG01 (sample SAMN16246543, study PRJNA631951) | gut metagenome | biome: gut microbiome; feature: rumen; material: CR-attached | host: Bos | place: Iran: Karaj | collected 2018-10
AACATCGAGAAAGCGCACCGCCCCGACCTCAGATGGATCTACGGTTTGAACGGACGGGGAGAGATATCCGTTGCGTTGCAGTTCTGATTTGCGCCACCGTACTATTTTTCCATATTTGCAAATTACAGCGTTCAAAAATCACATTTTTTGACAAAAATAACGCGCGTACTTGCATATTCGAAAAAAAAGCAGTAATTTTGCAGCGCAAAATATGGGCGACACAAATCACCAACAGTGAGAAAGGATGTTAACCGTTTTAATCATACTTATGGCATTACTTGTTTCTTCTCCGGTTACTGGCGCGTCGACGGATGCAGATTCGGAAGCCGCTCCGAAAGTAATCATACTGAGTTATCATAAGACGGACGGCAGGAGACACCCGCAGGCGTGGTATGATTTCCAGCTGGAGAAAGACGGACGTTATATGCTGACCAACAGTACCAACAGGTCTCCGAAAGAGGCATTGCGTGCAGAAGTGCCCGCTTATGTAGCAGACAGCCTTGCGCAAATTGTGCGGGAAGAGAAGATGGGCAAATACAAGGAACACTACACGCAACCCCATAAGATACTGGACGGAACATCATGGTCACTCTATGTGCGGCTGGACGACAAGACTTCGTTTTCCTCTTCCGGCTACATGGCTTGGCCGCGAGGAGACGGACTGCAACGGCTGAATACCTATCTATGTAATTTATGGAAAGAAGTGGAAGGGAAAGCCGAGGTGATAGACTTGTGGGAATGATAGATTACAAATTACGAATGACGAATGACAAATTAAAAATTTATAAATAATTAAACACATGATTTATTCGAAAGAAGTACAAGAAATGTGCGTGGTAGCAAAGGGTCCGAAACACGGCCCGGCACCGATTCCTGAAGAGGGTAAATGGGTGAAAGCTACTGAGATCAAGGATATCTCGGGTATGACGCACGGTATCGGCTGGTGTGCACCGCAACAGGGTACATGCAAGCTGAGTCTGAATGTAAAGAACGGTGTGATCGAAGAGGCTCTGGTAGAGACCATCGGTTGCTCGGGTATGACTCACTCTGCTGCTATGGCCGCAGAGATCCTGCCGGGCAAAACCATCCTCGAGGCACTGAACACCGACCTCGTTTGCGACGCTATCAACACGGCTATGCGCGAGTTGTTCCTGCAGATCGTTTACGGTCGTACGCAGAGTGCGTTCTCGGAAGGCGGTCTGACTATCGGTGCAGGTCTGGAAGACCTGGGTAAAGGACTGGTTAGCCAGTGCGGTACACTCTACTCGACCAAGGCTAAAGGCGTTCGTTACCTGCAACTAACCGAAGGTTACATCACCAAGGAGTTCCTCGACGAGGACAATGAGGTTTGCGGATATGAGTATGTACACATGGGCAAGTTCATGGACGCTATCAAGAAAGGTGTTCCGGCAGACGAGGCGCTGAAGAGCGTTACCGGTACGTATGGCCGCACGACCAAAGAGCAAGGTGCAGTTAAATCGATTGATCCACGCAAAAACTAAGGAGGGACCACTATGATTCGTGAAGTAAAATTTGAGTCGCAAGACCGCCGCGAGAAACAGATTCTCGCCGCTCTGAACGCTAACGGTATCGCTTCCATCGAGGAGGCAAACCAGATTTGCGAGCAATACGGCCTCGATCCTTATATGACATGCGAGGAGACCCAACGTATTTGTTTTGAGAACGCCAAATGGGCGTATGTAGTAGGTACGGCTATCGCGCTAAGACGCGGGTGCAAGAACGCCGCTGACGCTGCCGAGGCTATCGGTATCGGTTTGCAGGCATTCTGTATCCCGGGTTCCGTAGCGGACGACCGTAAGGTAGGTATCGGTCACGGTAACTTGGCAGCTCGTCTGCTGCGCGAGGAGACCCAGTGCTTTGCTTTCCTGGCAGGTCACGAGTCGTTCGCCGCTGCCGAGGGCGCTATCAAGATTGCCGAGATGGCGAACAAAGTTCGTAAGAACCCGCTTCGTTGCATCCTCAACGGTCTGGGCAAAGACGCTGCTATGATCATCAGCCGTATCAACGGTTTCACCTACGTACAGACCGAGTTCGACTATTTCACGGGCGAGTTGAAGATCGTTCGTAAGAAAGCGTACAGCGACGGTCCGCGTGCAAAAGTGAACTGCTACGGCGCAGACGATGTTCGCGAAGGCGTAGCTATCCTCTGGCACGAGAACGTGGATGTATCGATCACCGGTAACTCAACCAACCCGACCCGCTTCCAACACCCGGTAGCTGGTACGTATAAGAAAGAGCGCGTACTGGCAGGCAAGCCGTACTTCAGCGTAGCTTCCGGTGGTGGTACAGGCCGTACCTTGCACCCGGATAACATGGCTGCAGGTCCTGCTTCCTACGGTATGACGGATACCCTCGGTCGTATGCACAGCGACGCACAGTTCGCAGGTTCGAGCTCCGTTCCGGCACACGTAGAGATGATGGGCTTCCTCGGTATCGGTAACAACCCGATGGTAGGTTGCACCGTAGCTTGCGCAGTCAACGTAGCATTAGCTTTGAATAAATAACTAGGTTCCTAGGGTCCTAGGTTTCCTAGGATCCTACATAAATTTTATAACAAACAATATGAAGAAATTTTTTGTAATCGCTGTTTTGGCTGTAGCTAGCCTTGCAGCTTATGCGCAACCTCGCGCAATCGGTGTACGTCTTGGTTACGGTGCAGAAGTATCGTATGAGCACCAACTTGGTCAGAACATGATTAGTTTGGAAGTCGGTGTTCCGGGTTTCGCTCTGTTGGAGGCTGCTTGTACCTATGATTGGATTGATCCGTTCGGTGCAACTGTTCCTTGGAACGAGAAAGGTGAATGGCACTGGTACATGGGTGTCGGTGGTGCTTTCCAGACCACTTGGACTAACCCCGGTTTAGGATTTGTTGGTGTAGCCGGTCGTTTCGGTATTGAGTACGACTTCTGGTTCCCGCTCCAACTCTCGATTGACTTCCGTCCGACGCTCGGTGCTGCATTTGGCTACAATGGTGGCGCAGCCTTCGGCTATGATTTATATGCCGGCGGTCTTGGACTCGGTATTCGCTACAAATTCTAATTACTAATCCTCAAAAAACGCGTGTGCCGAGACCGGTATACGCGTTTTTTGCAAATTAACCAATCACAAATTACCAATTACCAATGAAAAATGTAATTAATCGTGCCCTTGTGGCTAAGAAAAAGATTCTTCTTTCCCTTCTCGCCTTCGTGCTCTGCATGCCCGCCAGCGCAGGTATCCGTCAGAAACAGGCGAATAAAGATACGGATCAGTTCCGTTATGACATCGAGTGCGCCGGAAACGCTATCCAGGGCACCTATCTCGTCAAAGTATGGAGCTACAGCAAGAAAGCATCGGTGGCAGAGAACCAATGCCGTAAGAATGCCGTACACGGCGTGATCTTCAAAGGTTACGGCGGTGGTCAGGGTTGCGTTTCGCAACGCCCGTTGGCAAGCAACCCCGGTGCAGAGGCTCAATTCGAAGAGTACTTCAAGAGCTTCTTCGCCGATGGCGGTGAGTTCCAGAAATATGCGTCTATCATGGGTGGTACCACCGAGACCGTCAAGGTAGGCAGAGAGTATAAAGTCGGTGTGGTAGTCAGCGTGCGCAAGGACGACCTGCGCAAAGCGCTCGAAGCAGCCGGCGTCATTCGTGGACTCAATAGTGGATTCTGAAAACTGAATACTGAATACTTATGAAACGCTTATCATTTTTTATAGCCGCATTCGCAGCGATCATCCTCGCTTCCTGCGGAACCAAACGCTCGCAGGCTTACTACGAGAAGCCGAGTGTCGTACTGAGCGCTAATTACGACGGCAGTTATGTCATCCGTGTGCAAGTGCGCGCGAAAGATGCCGTACTGGCTTTCACCGACGGTCAACGCAAAGCCGTTCAGGAAGTCATCTTCGACGGCGTCAAAGCCGGCAGCAACGGCATCTCCGACCTCAAACCGCTGTGCTTCGACATGAACGCACGCGAGAAACATGAGGACTATTTCAATGCTTTCTTCGCCGACGAAGGTGCATGGACGCAGTTCGCTAACCTCAAGGACAAACGTGTCGGTTCAACCCGCTACCAACGTGACGGACGTCAGATGGTAGAGTCCGTGACCGTCACCGTCGATCGCGCCGGCCTCAAGAAAAAATTGCAAGAAGATGGTATCATCCCCGCCGAAGGACGCTACTAAAATCAAAAATCCAAAATCAAAAATCAAATATGAAAAGATGCATCTTTTCTCTCGCCCTGGCGCTGGTAGCGCTGGTTGCGAGCGCACAGATCAAGAAACCCGAACTGATGGTCATCCCGTCCGATGTTTGGTGTATCAATAACGGTTACTACACCGAGGTAGAGAACCTCGGCACGACCGTCAAAGTGCCTAACTACAAACAAGCCCTCCAAGAGAACATGGGTCTTAAGTTGGCCATCGCCAAACTGAACGACCTCATGGCAGAGCGCGGTTTCCCGCTCAAGAGCATGGAGCAGGAACTCAAGAACCTCGAGCAACGTCGTATGGAGGATAACCTCACCACCAGCAAGGCCGGTAACGAACTGGCAGAGTCTCCGCTGGATGAGGTAGCTCGTACGGCGAAATGCGATATCATCCTTGAGCTCAGCTGGGATGTGAAAGACATGGGTCCGAAACACTCTCTCTCGTACATCCTCGAAGGTCGCGATGCGTATACCTCCAAGACCATCGGTGCCGCTTCCGGTACAGGTGCTCCGTCCTTCACGGCAGATGTAGATGTACTGCTCGAAGAGGCCATCGTAGCCAACATGGATAATTTCAACAATCGCCTCCAGGCGCATTTTGAAGAGATGCAGACCATCGGTCGTGAGATCAGCCTCGACATCAAAGTCTTCGCCAACAACGAAGCCGGCATCGACCTCGAGACCGAGTTCGGCGACGATGAACTGATCGACGTCATCAATAACTGGCTCCAACTCAACACCATACAGGGTCGTTTCTCCATGCCCTACGCTTCGGAGAACGTAGCGAACTTCACCCAAGTGCGTATCCCGGTATACGACGAGCGTGGACGCGCTATCGACGCCAACGGTTTTGCCAAAGGCCTCGCTAAGATGCTCAAGAAAGAGCCGTATAACATCCCGTCCAAGGTGATGGTCAAAGGTCTTGGTCGCGCAGTCATCATCCTCGGTGAGAAATAAACTGATTACTGAACACTGAAAACTGAATACTTATGAAAAAATTCATTTTTTCGATAGTAGCAGCACTCATGAGTGCTTCCATGCTGGCCGCGGAGACGCAGTATCTGCCGATATCCGTCTATGCAGCCGATGACTCCGAGTCGTTCCCGCAGGGTGCCAAAGCCATGATCGAGAACAAACTGACCCAACTCTTGACACGTAACGGCATCGCCGGACTCGACTATACCGGTCAGTTCCTGCTCACCGTCACCACCACCCCGCTCGACAAGGACATCATCCCCGGTCCTCCCGCGAAGATCGCAGAGAAAATGGAGATGAACCTCTATATCATCGATGCGTATGCCAAGACCATCTTCTCCTCCACCTCCATGACCGTCAAAGGTCTCGGCGAGACGGAGAACAAGTGCTATCTGAACGCCATCAGCCGCATGCCTCTGCAGACACCGGCGATTGCCAAGTTCGTAGACGAAGGTAAGAACAAGATCATCGAGTACTACGACCACGAAGGCGAAGCACTCATCAAGAAAGCGCAGTTCCTCGCTTCCCAAAAGAACTACGAGGAGGCTATCTATTGGGTATCGCTCATCCCGCAGCAGTCCAAGCACTACGACGCTGCCCTCAAGGCCGGTATCGATATCTACCATATGTACATCGACAACGAGTGCACCATCAACCTCGCTAAAGCACGTCAGGAATGGGCTGCTCAGCAGAATAGCATCGGCGCAGCAGCTGCCGGTGAATACCTCGCGAACATTCTCCCCGACGCCAAATGCTACGGTGAAGCGATGGAACTCTACAAGGAGATCAAGGGTAAGGTGCTCGACGATTGGAAGTTTGAGATGAAGAAATACCAGGACGGTGTTAACCTGCAGTCGCAGCAGATCGACGCCATGCGCCAGATCGGTGTAGCTTACGGTAACCACCAGCCGAACAAAGAAATCAACATCGAGTTCTTACGCTCCGCACATTATTAATAGAGATGAAAAAATCTTCAATTTTCAATCTTCAATCTGCAATAGCGATCCTGCTCGCCTGCGTTGCACTGACAGCGCAGGCGCAGGAAGCGCTCTCTTATCGCCGTAACTCCTTGACCACCCTGCTCGTCTATCACCCCGAGGATGAGTTCGGAGGAGAGATATACAAAGCCTTCGACTCCCTGCCCATCCCCGATAAGTACGACGACCACTCCATCGAGGGCATGCGTGTCATCGACAACAGCCATATCTACGGCGTGCAGAAACGCGATTCCGGTTACTACAAAGCCACCTACGGTCACCAGCTGACCGCGGCTGAGTTAGCTAAGAACGCCAAGCACACCGAAGACCTGCTCAACGAGGCACAACTCGGCAAATGGATGGTCGCCAAATGGTTCGGGCTCTCCAGTACCAATCCCGAGGACGCCACCTTCAATACCGAACTCATCCAGACCCGCGGACAGTATAACGCCAACGATGTCGATGTAGCAGTCGCATTGCAGACCACACGCGGACTCGCCTCCCTCTCCGATGCCGGAGAAGAGTTGCTGCATAACACCTTCGTGCTCGTCAATGATATCACCTATATCACCGCCGAACAGGAAGCCGCAGCCGCCAAAGTGGCGATGGGCGTCATCGGAGGTCTGCTCGATGCGTTCACCGGAGGTAACTCCGGCCGACAGATGGCACAAGCAGCCGGCGCTATCGCCGACAGCTTCACCGGCTTTAAGGTCAAGACGCACTCCTACCTCTATCAGCTCGAGTGGAACGACTCCATCGCCGCCATCTTCTATCAGTTCCATTATACCGGAACACCCGATCCGGCGAAGGTGCAGGCTTTCCTCGATGACCAAACCACCTACCGCCTCAAGTACGTCGCCCACGAGTATGAGTTCGATAAGAAATCCGTGCTCAAGGGTAAGTACGAGCGTACCGAACTCGTGCGTACCATCTGCGCCCGCTCCATGGATAAGAACATCGTAGCGCTCGCCAAGCAGTACGAGGACTTCAAGGTCAAGACCCCGGTTTACTCCATTCTCACCAACGAGAAAGGAAAGATCGAAGGCTACGCCGCGAAGATCGGTATGAAAGAAGGTATCTCCGAGAACTCCAAGTTCCAAGTCGTACAACGTCTCCAAGACCCCGAGACCGGTAAGACGACCTACAAGTACGTAGCTACCGTCAAGCCCAAGAAAGGTTGTATCTGGGATAACCGCTACAACGCCGTGCTCGAAGAGGCCGATGGTGCTACCCTGCCGTACACTACCTTCACCAAGACTGCCGGAGGCGAGATCCTCCCCGGTATGTTGCTCATCGAAGGCAAGTATCGCAAAGTGACCGAGTAAAACTGGAAAGTGGTCGTCTCCCGACGACCACTTTTCACATAACAAACAATCTCTATTAACTAACCGGTAGAACCCGGTAGAATTTTCTACATTCTACCATTAGTAAGCAAATATCATGCCAAACTTGTTATATAGTTGGATTATTTCGCTTCCGATGATGATTTGCCTCTTCTGGGCTGTCTTTTTCATCGTGCGTTTTTACCGCCAAAGCGATGAACCGCGTACCACCGGCACGATACTCCTTTTCTTCCTCGCCTCTACCGTCCTCTACACCGACCACTGGCTCTATTTCTCCGAGCACCCGAGTTTCATCGGCGAATGGAGTTATTTGGTGGCTAACCTGTGCGTATATCCTTTATATTATGCGTACCTGCGCGCCCTCACGCGCACGAAAATCGACTTCGAGGTGACGCTGCTCCTCCTTCCTGCGGCACTCATCGCCCTCTTCTTCCCGATCAATACACGCTACGGCTGGATCGCGAGTGATGTCGTGTTGCTCTGCACACGCGCCTGCTTCGCCTTCCAGGTCATCTGGGTCTGGGTGCGCGGTTTCCGACTGCTGCGCGCGACCACGAAACGACTCGATAGCATCTACACCGACGACCGCAGTTACCTGCTCCAACCTACCCATACCCTCCTCCTGCTCATCGCTTTCACCGCCGTTGCCTCAACCCTTCTCAATGTGCTCGGACGCGAACTGTTCGACGGCAGCCTGCTCGTATGCATACCCGCGCTCATGATGTCCGGCCTACTCTTCTCTCTCGGATACGTAGCCGCGCATACCACCATGCCGAAAGAAACACTCACGATCGAAGAACCGCAGGAAGACAGAGCCACCACCGAAGAGACCGATGAACTGATGCATAAGATCGGTACCGTGCTGCGTGAGCAACAACTCTTTACCAACCCCTCGCTCACCATCCAAGACCTCGCCAATGCCGTGGGCTCCAACCGCACCTACGTCTCCAACTGTATCAACCGCCGCACCGGACTCAGTTTCTCCCAGTACGTAGCCCGCTACCGCGTCGAGCACGCGCAGACCATCCTCTGCTCACCCGACTTCGCCTCCGACCACGAAGCCGTAGCCAATGCCATGGCACTCAGCGGCTTTGCCGCCGACCAAACCTTCTATCGGATCTTCAAAGACCTCACCGGCCTCACTCCCCTCCAATACCGCCAACAGAATCGGCCAAAATAACACTTTTGTACGATTTGAGAATAGATTTGTACGATTTGAGAATGCTCTTTGAGAAAAAAGCAGTAATTTTGCCGTGCAAAATTGTTTATCATGAAAAAAATCCTTTTCTTCTTCGCCGCAGCGCTCCTGAGTCTCGGAGCCGGGGCACAAGATTACATTATTATTGATCGCACTTTCGATCTAACGTGCACCTATCCGGTGGACTGGAACGACATGACGGAAGAACACTTGTTCTCCGTCTATGGTACTTACTCCCATCCCTACGATCGCAGCGGAAGCATTGAGTTTAATGTGGATTATGGTGAGGACTGGATGGATATGACGGGAGGCATGCTGCAACCGGGCGATGAGATCATGTCAATGTTCTCGATCACGATAGACAGCACGGAGTGGTGGCATTCCATTCAGTTCCGTATCATCGATTCGGAGAACGAGACCATTTATATTGAGCCGTTCCAGTTTGTGGGCATTCAAGAGTCTGATTTTATCGGTATAGAGGACAAGGTCTATACCGGCGAAGCGCTGACGCAAGAGAATCTCAGTTGCTATAGTCTCTACTCGGATCAGTATCAGATCACCAATTACCGCAACAATATCGAAGTCGGTACGGCGTATTTCGATGTGATCGGCGTGTATCCCTACTCAATCGGTCGCGCTACGCTCTCGTTCCAGATCTTAGATGCGAACAATCCGGAATGGACCTTGCTGCAAGACCTTAGGACTGCGGTGGCAAATCAGGGGAACGAAGACTGGGTAAATTATTACTGGCCGACGAATAACGGCATCGCCGGAGTATCTCAATGGCAAGGCGTGACGATGAGTGACGGACATGTAACGGGACTCTCTCTGAGACATTACAGCCTACACTTGGACAGTATTCCGCAGGCGGCATTCCGGTTCCCGTACCTAACGGCGTTAGATGTGGCGGATATGGAGCTGACGGGAAATATCGAGGACATCGTGAATCCGACGGATATCCCTTGCGCAGCGAGTCTGACTACGCTCTATCTCGGTCAAAACCGCTTCACGGGTAACGTCGGTGCCTTGGCGCAGCTATTCCCGAACTTAATCAACTTAGATGTCTCGGGAAATAAGATCACGGATGTTGATCCGATGATCTCGCCGAATGTGACGAATATAGGGCTTTACAGCCAGCAGATAGACAGCGTCTATGCCATCGATTTCCGTGCGCCGCTCAGCAGAGAGGGACTAATGGCGTCCTTACCATCCCTCCTACTCTACAACCATGACGAACAAGCGTATGTGAAGGATGCGAGTCTCTACATCACACCCAGTACAGAGGATTACGATGCATGGTACATGTGCCTGTACGCCGGTATGGATCCGGAGTACTACGGGACAGAGTTTCGTATAGAGACATGGATGAGCGATCCGGCCTTCCGTTATGGCAACGGAGATACGCTGTATGTGCAAGGCAACGATGGTACATGTCGGGCAAAGATCCTTTTTACGATGTGCGACGCGAACTTCAACGCTATCGTGGATATCGAGGACCTGCAGGCGATGATCAATTATATCTTAGGCAACAACGGATCCGGCACAACCTTCAACTTGACCGCCACGGATCTATATCGCGACTCGATCCTAAACGTACAGGATATCGTTCGGATGGTAGATACGCTGCTGACGCACGAGGTACCGATGCTCTTTGAAGCGCCACGCCGTACCCCGGAATATGAAACGACCGACGCTTCCCTCTACTGGCTCAACGGCGACCTGCACTTATGTAGCAGCAAGGCGGTGGCTTCGATGCAGATCGAGATCGCTACCGAAGGAACAGTGAGCTGGGATCTGAATAATGAATGGATAAAGGGTGAAAGGGCGAATGGCACGAAGGCGGTGATCTATTCGCTCAACGGCGCTGCGATGCCGGCTGAGACGGATATCGTGCTGGCACATTGTACCGGCGAAGCCTCCGTTCGTGCAGCTGTCCTTTCTGATAAAGCTGCCAAGCGCATCAGCGCACAGCTGAACAGTCCGGCGGTGGTAACGGGAATTGATAATGGTGAATGGTTAATGGTGAATGGTGAATGTCAGAAAATGATTCGCAGCGGCCGCCTTATCATCATCCGTGGAAACAAGATGTATAACGCACAAGGAATAGAATTATGAAATCGATGCTTAGATATGGTTTGGGAGTAGTAGCGGGATGGTTACTCTCCTTTAGTGCGCTTGCGCAGAATAGCTTAACGGTGTCGGACATCAGTATCCAACCGTACGGCAACGTGCAGTTACCGATCATGATGAACAACACACAGTCGGTCGTAGCGATGCAGTTCACGCTCACCGTACCGCAAGGTGCGAGTATAGGGTACGAGGTGCAGCTGTCCGAACGCGCCACGGATCACCGTGCGACCATGCGACGGGACAATGACTCGACCTTCCTGATCATGATCTTCTCCCCGACGAACGATGCGTTCATCGGCCGCAGCGGACAGATGATGTCCATCGAACTGTGGGTATACGACAGCTTTGCGGAAGGTCAGGAATACGATATCAAGCTATCGGACGTGATCTTGTCAGCGCGCGACGGAAGTAATATCTGTTCGGGTTGGCAAGACGGTAAGATGCATATCCGCGTGACGCCGGACTTGTATATCCATGACGTGCAGATCGATCGCTTTGATTATATGCCTGGCGAACAGATGACGGTCAGTTGGATCACGGAGAACGTCGGTGGAGACAACCTGCGCGCCGGATGGAACGCGTACGTCTCGCTGGTGAATGACGCAGGCGAAGAGACTCTGATAGGCGTGCTGCGTAAGGATCTGCAGGACAATGTCTTTGCGCCTTCCGCTACCGAAGCACAGACCGTAGTATGCCAATTGTCGGAGTGGTTGGGTCTGGACGGCGAAGCCCAAGTTCGGGTATTGCTGGACGCCGACTACGACTCGGGCGAGACACGAGAGCACGTAGCGAACAACGTGGCTACCAGTGAGGCCAGCGCGAACATCGGACTGAAGATGTACCTTGACGGTCCGACACGCATCGAAGAAGAGCGTGGCGGTTCGGAGCATTATTATATCTCCCGCAGCGGAAGTAATGCCGCCGATGAGACCTTCTCGATTCAGGTATACGACAGTCGTCTGGCGGTGCCCGAGACCGTGGTCATTCCGCAGTACTCCTCGGGAGCGTATTTCTCCATGACGGTCACGCCGAATGGCGTTACCGATAATGACTCGATCACCACGCTACATGTGGCTTCAGATAAGTACGGTGAGTTGAACCGCACGATCATCATCGACGACGATGTGCTGCCGAGTCTGCACATGAGTTGCGGCTACGCGCAGGTGACGGAAGGCGATGCGTTCCAAGTGACGGTGACAGCTGACCGTGCCCCGGATACGGATATCACATTATCCATACTCTGCTCGGCATCGGATCGGTTTGAGTACCCGCGAACAACGGTGCTGTCCGCCGGATATACAACCACGGCATTTAACGTGACCGTAAAAGAAAACACGAACGTCGATCCCGATATCGATGTGAACTTCGAGGCGCTCTCCGCACATTACCAATCTGCCCGTATGCCGCTTCGTCTGCTGGATAACGACATGCCGGAGTTCAGTTTCGAACTCAGTCCGCTGACAGTGACCGAGTCGTCCGGTACGCAGGCTATATCGGGTTACCTGACCCGTGAGACCATCTTCGACCGCGAGATCATTTTCCGGCTCTCGGATGACAGTAACGATCGTTTGACCTATTCGACCTATGAGATCACCTTGCCGAAGAACGCCCGTTCGGCCCGCTTCACCTTGGGTGTGGTGGATAACCAAGACGTGGATACAACGCTCGATGTAGCGGTGACAGCCTCTGTGCTGATGCCGTACTGTTGGTGTCCTGACACGTCGGCTGCCGGTTCCCGCACGCAGATCATTCACGTGCTGGACGATGACGGTCCTGCCTTACGCCTGAGTGCGCCGTCAACGATGTTGCTCGAGGGCGATGCAGAGGGCGTGAACCTCATTGTTACGCGTAATACCGCGCCGGAAGGAGCGTTGACCGTAACCCTCTCGGCGGATAACGAGAGCGGTTTGATCTTTGACCATACTGTGACCATACCGGACGGCGAGAAGAGTGCGACCGTGAATGTTCGGGCACAAGCAAATGATATCTCCGGAGATGGACGAACGATCGCTTTCATGGCGCAAGCCGAAGGCTATAGCATGGGTTCGACCTGGTTGTTATTGACCGACCAAACCCTGCCCGATGCACAGATATGCACGATCTCAACTGACACGGCAGCCGCCGTAGCCGGCGAACAGGAGATGCAGCTATCCATCGTCGTTTGTAACCGCGGTGTAGCCGATCTGCCCGCCGGTACGATGGTGAAGGTCTACATCCAGGGAGACGACCGTACCTGGGTGCTCCAGACGATGGAGGCGATCGCGCCCAAACAGCAAGATACCCTCTCGCGTGCCATCAAACTGCCGGCTAAACCCGGTACGTACGAGTTATACGCCGTAGTAAACGAGACACGCCGCATAGAGGAATTGCTCTATACGAACAACACGTCCGAGACGCTGAGTCTGGTAGCACTCCCGCCGTTCGGTGCGACGATGCAAACGGACAAAGCGGTATATACCCCGAATCAGATGATGCATATAACCGGTCAGTTGACCGGTACAGACATCGCCAACCGGACGATCGAGTTCTATGCCATCAACTACGAAAAGCGTTATACGCAATCCGTGACAACAAACGCAGACGGCAGTTTTGCCTTGGATTACCTGCCACAGATCGGTCTGAGCGGTCATTTCGCATTAGGTGTCTGCAAACCGGGTTCCAAGGACGACCGGGAGATAATCGGCGTAGAGGTGTACGGTCTGCGTGCGGCAGCCCATATGAACTGCTACCCGATCGTGGATGTCGTCTACACCGATGCATTGCTCGTAACGAACACGGCATCGTCTGCGCTGCATAACGTTACGGCACATGTCGATCCGACGAGCGAACTGAGCAGTATCGTTACCCTCTCCTTTGAACCGATAGACCTGGAAGGCAACGAATCGAAATATATCCCGTTCAGCATGCGGGTAACCGAAGCGTCCACCGGTGACGATTGGATTCCGCTACCGATCATCCTCACCTCCGACGAAGGAGTGGCTGTAACGGAACATCTCTATTACTATGCCCGTATTGCGCGTGCTCAGCTCTCCGTTCATGTCAAAGGCGACGGACTCAATACGTCCATTACCGAAGGTACTACACGCGATGTGACCATCGAGATACTGAACGAAGGAGCCGGCGCAACAGGCGATATCACGTTCGCTTTACCGCCGTATATCACGACCGTGACGCCAAGTACGATGGCTTCGCTTAAGGCCAGCCAATCGACCGAAGCGACGCTGCGTATCGTGCCCGACGAGAGTTTCCAACTCAATATGCCGATTGAGGGACAGTTGGGTATCAACTGCACCAACGGCAACGGCGTAGCCGTACCATACCGCATCGAGATGGTATCCGGTTCGACGGGTACACTGACCGTCGATGTGTGCGACCAATATACCTATTATACCGACGAAGCACCACACGTACAAGGCGCTTCGGTTGTGGTCACCCATCCGGCTACAGGCGTCGTGCTGGCGCAAGGTACCACCGGCGCGGACGGTCATTATACCGTTGAACTGAACGCCGGATACTACGAAGTGACGGCCACCGCAGACAAACATGACTCCAAGACCATCACGGTGCTCGTCAGCCCTGACCGCGATAACCTTAAGGTCTTCAATCTCAATATCTCTGCTGTAACTGTCGATTGGCGAGTAGAACAGACCGAGGTGGACGATGAGTATGAGATCGTCTCTACCGTGACCTATGAGACCAATGTGCCGTTACCGGTTGTCATCCTCAAGATGAGTCAGGACAGCATCCCGGTGGACTCGATGCGCGAGTGCGAGCAGATGATCATCTACGCCACAATCTACAACAAAGGTCTGATTCGTGCCGATGAGGTGACCTACAGTATACCGATTGATGATGAAGAATTGCTATTTGAACCCTTGGCCTATAATTACCCGTTCTCATTAGCTGCGCAAGACAGCGTCATTATTCCTATCCGCGTCACCAAATACGGCGAGGAGTGTCCGAAAGTCTCCGGCGGCGGTGGCGGCGGAGGCGGCGGCGGAGGAGGTAGCTCTTCCGGCGGCGGTGGCGGCGGTAGTTCTATCGGCGACGATGGTACTCCCGGCTGCACAGATTGCATCATCACCAACTGGTGTGACGGCTGCTCCGGCGGTGGCGGCGGTGGCGGTGCTTCCGGTGGCGGTGGCTCCGGTGGCGGAGGCGGTGCTTCCGGTGGTGGCTCCGGTGGTGGAGACGGCGGCTCCGGTGGTGGAGACGGTGGCTCCGGTGGCGGTAGCGGCGGCTCCGGTGGCGGAGGTGGTGCTTCCGGCGGCGGTGGCGGTGGCTCCGGTGGCGGAGGCGGTGGTTCCGGCGGTGGAGGCGGTGCTTCCGGTGGCGGTGGCGGATCAAGCACCGGCGACGACGACACCTTCACCAAAGACTGCATCACCTACCACTGCGTCTCCTACAAAGTCAAATGCGGCCCCGAAGAGAAAAAAGTACGTTTCTGCGGCGGCGGTACGCTCAAGCATAACTGCGGCAACGCGCCCGTCTTCCCCGGCATGCCTAAAAACGAAGGACCGAACGGAGGTAAGACCGGCTCGGATGAGGTATCGACTATCACCTTCAACGAGTTCGGCGGACAGCCTATGTTCACAGATAACTGCGATACCTGTATCTCCCGCTTCAAGGGTGATTTCAAGGATTGCTACGAGACGATCATCACCTTCATCGTGCCCAACGTGACCCCGTGGGGTGATAACATATCCGCTGCGATCAATGCCTATAACTACGGACGCAACATGTCTTCCGACGGTATCTACTCATCCGGTTTGTTGAACTGTTTGGGTAGCCTGTTCGCTCCGGTGGATATCGTGGTGACTATGACCAAGACGGTTTGGCAATGCGGTTCGTCCATGCTCAACTTCTGTAGCGGCACCCCATTTGACGGCGGATCATCCGGCGGCAGTGGTGGCGGCGGTTCAGGCGGTTCAGGCGGAGGTAGCGGCCCGGATCTGTTCTCGGACCTCGGCGACCTGTTCGGTGCGCCGAGTGCGAAGCGTGCCGCTGCGCCCAGAAAAGCCACGTCGTTCCTTACCGGAAAGAACCTCTCGATGTATCCGTCGAACATACGCGCTTATGTAGATCGTTCCGACCATGCGTGGGTAGCCGTAGCGGCAATGTACGCAATCGAACTGGAGATATACGGCGACACGACATTCTGGTACATGGAGCCTTCGGAAGGCGAAGCCTTGGGTAATTTCATCAAGACTTGGGACGGCTCCAGCGACGATATCTGGAATTATAAACCCGATACCGTTCCGGTAGGCGTTTATTCGCGCTTCATTGACCGAATCCAACATACGTTGCTTGGCGACACGACGGACGGCAACTATATCCATTGGGATAAGGTCACCCGCTGTGCAGAGGTCTATGCGGAGCAAGTCAATGCCGCCAATGAGTTAGGTTACGTGGACTTGTCCTCTATGCTCAGAACGGAGGTGAATAACTTGGTGGAGGACTTCCAGGAAGATCCGGGTGACGGTATATGCGCTTCTATCTCGCTGCAGTTCAGCCAGAAGGCAGTCTTCTCTCGTCAAGCCTTCCGAGGTACACTCACCGTGACCAACGGACATGAGTCCGCCGCGATGGATTCCGTGGTACTGACCCTCAAGGTGATCAACCAGCAGACCGGCGCCGTAGCCACCATGCATGAGTTCCAGATCAACCTGGAGTCGCTCGAAGGCTTCACCGGAAATATGAATCTGGAGGACGGCTGGTCGCTGGCGGGTAACAGCACCGGTGTAGCTACCGTGCTCTTCATCCCGACCAAGTACGCAGCCCTCACAGCCGACGTCAACTATTCGTTCGGCGGTGAACTGACATACAAAGATCCGAACACGGGCCTCAAGATGACCTATACGCTCATGCCGCAGATCCTGACGGTCAGCCCCTCGCCGAACCTGCAGTTAACCTATTTCATGCAGCGCGATATCTTAGGCGATGACGCGTTGACGGAAGACGAGATCGAGCCGATGGAAGAAGCCGAGTTCGCTCTCTTGATCAATAATATCGGAAACGGCGATGCGAAGAACATGCGTATCAAGACCGAACAACCGCAGATCGTGGACAACGAGAAAGGTCTGTTGATCAAGTTCCAACTCACCCGCTCGCTCCATAACGGCGAATCGGTATCCTTCGGTCTCGACGGCAGTATCACCAATAGCTTGGGCGACATCGCGGCGCATAGCACGGATTACGTGCAGTGGTTCCTGACGAGCACCTTGTTAGGTCATTTCACGAACTACAACATCTCTGCGACGCACCTGACGAGTTATGGTAACCCTGACATGTCACTACTCGATACCGTGACCATCCATGAGCTGATCCGCAGTGTGGATATACCGAGCGGTATCGCATGGCTCTGCAACGATATCGAGGATGCCCGCGACATGCCGGACGCGCTCTACGGCGCAGACGGTTCGATCTTCGATGTGCGACCGGCAAGCACCGCGCAGATGTCGTGGGTAGATGAGAAGCATTATCAGCTGAGCATCAACGGCCGCAGCGGATGGATATACGGCAACGTACAGGATATGACGAACGGTAACCAGCAGTTGACCCGTGTCATACGTAGTAGCGACGGCAAAGAGATGAGTCTGCGTAATTTCTGGCAGACGCATGTCACCTTGCGCGACGGTAAGAAACCGCTGTACGAGAACAAGATCCATTTCCTCGACTCGATCGCTTCGAGCGATGAGATCTATGATCTCTATTTCGAGGACCTGCCGGGAGAACGCCTGCTGATCGATCATATCGACGGTGTGCCGAGTTCAACCAGCGACAGCCTCGTGACCGCACTCGATGTGACCTTCACCAAACCGGTAGCAGTAGTCAGCTTCACCAACGAAGACCTGCGTCTCACGCGGGACGGCATCGCAGTAGATATGTCCGAAGTGACGGTACAGGCGATCTCCGAATCGATCTTCCATATCGACCTCAGCAAGGTATCCAACCGAAACGGCTACTACGTACTGGAGATCGTGATGAGCGGTATCGTCGATACGGAAGGCTTCCCGGGTTCAACATACGGCTCCGAGCATCGCGTTTACTGGTCGCAACTCGTCGAAGGTCTGACCACAGGGCTGGATTCCGTAACCGGTAACCCGTCCCCGGAAACCTATAAGATCATCCGTGACGGTCAACTGATCATCATCAAAGACGGCGTTCAGTACAACGTCCTCGGCATCGAACTGAAATAAACCAAACAATCTCACTTTCCGCTGCACTCCTTCAGGGGTGCAGCTTTTTTTGCAGAAAAAGCAGGATGACAATATGACAATTTGGCAATTTGACAAAACTACACAAGACGCTGTAAACAAGCAGATTATAACAGAAATTGTCAAATTGTCAAATTGCCACGATGAAAATTTTGTCGAATACCATTCGACCTAATGGACGACGGGATGGTTTTCGCAAGTATGCGAGAAAGATGCAAATTAGGGAGAGAGGCGGGTAAGTGATGGGAAGGGTAATAACTAACGAACAACAAAGGAAGAACGAACGAACAACTAACGGTTCCTAGCAAGGAAATAGCATTTTTGTACGATTTGAGAATAGATTTGTACGATTTGCGAATGCTTTTTGTGAAAAAAGCAGTACTTTTGTGCGCAAATTTGAAAATTAACGCATAAAAATGATTGCACAAATGAAAAAAATCTTATTCTTCGCCTTTGCATTGGTAGTTACTGCATTGGCATTCACAGCATGTGAGAAAAACGGCGCCAGCGCACTCGTTGGCACCTGGTCCAGAGACACCGAAAAGGATGCCTCCGGTTACTATGAGACCCAGACGCTCATTATTAACGAAAAGGACTTTGTTTTCCAAAATCAGCAACACAATCCCGAATTCCCGAAATCCGTGGATATCATGCTCATGGAAGGCAATTATGATCTGGAGGGTGACGTCATTATTGCGCATTTCCTCAGACACGGTTGGAACCATGACGGAGAAATCGAATACGTGCCCGGATGGGAAGGCTTCGATGAAAGAATCAAGTACTCCATCGATGGCAAGAAACTCACCATCATCCGTTACTACGGAGAGGAATACCAAGCCGACCCCGAAGTATTTACAAAAGAATAATTTGTTATGAAAAAATTCTTATTCTTTGCCCTTGTGCTGGCAGCCGGCATGACGGTATTCACTTCTTGCAAGAAGAAAGACAAAATTGACAGCCCGATCGTAGGTACATGGATGCGCGTCGCAGGCGAGTCTGACTTTTTCTACACCTTTGGTGAAGACGGTACGTACCAACGAATTGAGGATTATTACATGAACGGTCGCGACGTAGTAGCTCACGAGCATATCGTCGGAGACGGTACGTTTAAGATTGAGGGCGATGTAATCGATGCTACGCTCAATTCCATCCTCGTCTATATGGACGGCAGTAAGGACGGTGATGATTTCAGCGAGTTCTGGCCGAAGAATGAAAAACTGAAATTCAGCCTGAAAGATGACTACCTGACGCTGATTCATAACGCCGGTACAGAAGAAGAATGGCCGGAACTATTACTCAAGCAATAAATCATTCCCTTATGAGAAAATTCTTATTCTTTGCCTTTGCGCTGGTAGCAAGTGCTTTGGTATTTGTCGCTTGTGACAAGAAAAACGAACCTACTAACACGGAAGAGATCACAACGGATGTAAATCCTGCTGATTACCCCAACACGATATGGCGTATCGACTCCTGCTTTATGGAAGGAGAAAAAAGTCGTCCGCCTCACGGTATCATTCGCGTATTGGATAACACAATGGTCGTTATCAATGGTGATACTACCAGCTACGCCTTCCAAGATGGTAAACTTGTTATCGGTGGAGGTGATGGATTTGACATAGCGGGTGTGAAAAAAGGCTGGGCGCATCTGTCTGACCGCGGTGGAGATATCTATCTGAGTCAACTGCCTGCACTCGACATGGATGCTATGATCATGGAACCCAAAGCCGCTGACTTCGTTGGCACATGGAAACATGCGTACTACGTGAGAGACAGCCACATACCCGGCGAGCCGGTATGGCACATCGAAGGTAGTAATCCGTGGGTTGAGACCTGGGAATTCAAAGAGGACGGTACCTGTATCTACAAAGATTGGTTCTCCGGAGAAACTAAGACCGGCACATGGCTTTATGACTACGGAATTCTCTTTGTTAATAATCCATTGGAGTATTCGCTTGTAGACGAGAACGACCGTATCACCGTACAGCCGCTCACCAAAAACTGGTTCCAGATCCTTCGTGGCGATGGAACGAACTACAGTTACTGGTGGTTCGTCCGCGTAAAATAATGAACAATGAATAATGAATAATGCACAATGAATATTATGAAAAAGATCCTATTCTTCGCCTTTGTGCTGGTAGCACTTCCGCTGATGGCTCAAAATGAGTATCCGAAGTATATCGATTCTGGAATCGGATACGAGGTGGATGGCGTTCTTCGCTCCTCTGTCAACACCACTATGCTCCGCATGGTAATAGATGCGGAGGCTGCTGCATACGCCGGCAAGTTGGACGTGGTAGCAGACCGTTGGTATAGCAATATTTCCAGTTACGACACGATTGCTCGTATGCACTTTGAGAACCATGTAGCGCTCAGCAAAGACACAACTCGTCTAAGCTCAGACGAGTACAAGAATGTCCGTTGGAGTGTTTATTGGAATCTTGACGAAGTAGCGCCTAATGACACCGTTAAGACCTTGCATTTCTACTATGAAGGAACAATCTTCCTTTCTTTCAATATGGAAGTTGACACTTCCTATACTGCGTATGCAGGTCGGCCGTACAGAATATTGGAAACCTATAACCCGCTGATGGTACCTCTGACATACACCTCGGAGAATCAGAATGTAGGTACAGTAGATGAGCGTGGATTCATTACTGTGGCCGGTAAAGGAGAATCTATGATCACCGCTACTTATCCCGGTGATAAGAGACTGGGTATCGACTCGCTGAGTGCATCCTGGAAACTAGTGGTCAAAGAGGGCGATTATTTCGCTATGCAAGTGATGGCTTTAGAGCGCACAGAGCATCCTTGGGGAGGCGGCGGCACGTATCTCGGCTTCGATATGGTCAAAGTGACATCCGAGAACTGCAACGATATCCTCGGAGACGGCAAGTTATCCTTCGATATTGCAACCCGCACCCTTACGATGAACAACTTCCAGAAGATCTTTACTGAGGAAGAAGACAATTCGATGGGTTGGATGGATTGGTTGGACTACTATAGCGGCCCGCTGCCTTTGAATATCAGAGTAATCGGTAACTGCGCCGTTAAGAACAACTCTGCCGGTATCTTCGGTGGATGGGAGCTCTATCTCACCGGTGATGCAAACAGCAGCCTAACCTTGGATGGTCGTTTCCCGCAGTTAAATGCAGAGAGCAAGATCACCATTGATGGCACCAAAGTGTATGTCACAGGTGATACGCCCCACCCGCTTATGGCGTGTGAAACGCTTGCCGTGCAAGATAACAGCTATTTGGACGTAAAACTGGAGATTGAAGCAGCTCCGGGTGAAGATCCGAGACAATGGGGTGCGATGGCTGTGGTGTTAGGAGACCTGGAATTGGGCGAGCACACCGGTATTCTGACCGAAGGTGTTCATGTAGCGGACGGCACATTCGTACAATCTGACGGCCTTACGGCCTTGCATGTAGAGATCGGTCCGAAGGACAAACAAGCTTTGGAGAACCTCCCTGTGGTTGACAAAGCACAGAAAGTCCTCCATAACGGTCAGATCCTCATCCTCCGCGCTGACCACATATACACCATACAAGGACAGTTAGTGAAATAACGATTTCCTATAAATCCACCGTACAAACAATCTCACTTTTAGCTGCACCTCCCACCGAGGTGCAGTTTTTTTTTGTCAAAAAAGCAGTACTTCGACCGTAAAAAAACACCTAAAATCTTGCGTATGTGCAAAAATTGTAGTACCTTTGCACCCGCAAAGGTTTTATGAGAGAAATACCCACATACAATCCGGACTTTGAGGAGTATATCCGTCAAGGTGAACCCGGCCAGAAAGAACGTGCGCAGATATGGCGTACCGCTATCGGTTTGCAACAAGTCGATGGGCTCGAGACCTCGCAATACATGAAAGAGACCGTCAAACGTAATATCGAAGGCGAGATCTCTATTGACGAAGTGCAGCAACTTGTCCATGCCTATTACATCAGCAAAACTGACCACGAGCCTGGAGATGAGGAGCGAGAAGAAGCGGATAAGGTAGCCGGAAACATCAGTAAGATTCTTTCATCACAAGCCATGGATTTCAGTACAAACGGTTACATCTCTCTCCACCGCCGTATTTTTGCCGGAGGATTCAAACATGCAGGACAAATACGCACTTATGATATTACGAAGAAAGAGTTTGTGCTTCGTGGCGGAACGGTCAATTATCTGAATCACGAAGATCTGCGTGCAGCATTGGACTAT
>JAEEGG010009163.1_pt1 | contig 22259 bp, 16 predicted proteins | sample 9134161 | NCBI WGS metagenome assembly JAEEGG01 (sample SAMN16246543, study PRJNA631951) | gut metagenome | biome: gut microbiome; feature: rumen; material: CR-attached | host: Bos | place: Iran: Karaj | collected 2018-10
GTTGTCCATTTCGAGGTGGCATGAATCAACTTTGGAGAAATCAGTTACTTGCCTTGGAGCTTGAGAATAGAGGTGCATTTGAAGATGTCTATTTCTCGGTTGTCTCTCATCCGGAAAATTCTTTTCTTGACAAGACAATGAATGAATATCGGGCACTAACAAATAACTCTCCCAAGTTCTATGACTTCAAGTCTAATGCTCTTGTAGAGGCATCAGTTGAATATCTACCAGATTGGGCAAATTGGTATAAGAAAGTATATTTGGAAATTGAAAAGTAAATTACTATGAACTTAGCGACTTTGCGTCTTTGCGTTCGGAGTATTGTTTGAAACGGATTTATCCGATTTTATCTGATTGGCTGGCGCAGTAATGGCATGGGCGAATGGGTTTCAGATACATCGGATAAATCCGTTTCTTTTTATTCTGTTGGAGAATTAGTTAATGGTTCTTCTGTCGTGACATTTATAATCTCGGCATTGGAATCTGTGCTGAAATAGATATCGCTTGGAGCTGCATCACCTATTGTTGAATTTGATAGGGTATAGCTCTCGTTAGGGCGTAGTATATTATAGCTGTTGTTCCTTTTTGTAAGACTATCATTCTTGGCTTTTGGGTTATTACTCTTTTCTATAAGATAATAGTTAGGGATAGAATCTAATCTGATACATTTGTCACCTTTATGACCATTTTGACATCTTATATGATAGTAGTCTTCTGATGTATCGACGTATAGAGTCCTTATTTCGTAAGTGGAATAGGCGGTTTTGAGTTTCGGAGATATAAATATATCATTTCCGTGACATGAAACCATTAAGGATGCCAAGAAAATAACGATGGCGTAATTGTTTATAATCTTTCTCATAACAAGTGATTTCTTAGCTCTATTCTACTGGATAAAACTGATTGTCGCACGATTCGATTGTCTTTCCCTTGAGACTGCGATATTGTTCGGGATGCCCTAATTCTACGAATTTCGTTTCTGATGTCTTGAAATCATAGACCATTTTGATAGGCTGCTCACCATAGAAGAAAAGATATGACTCTTTGCTGTTCTTGGGATTAAGGCACATGCTATGCTCATAATCGTCTTGTTGTATTTTTCCGTCAATGACTTGGAAGATTGTCAGTAGTCGGAAATGCTGCCCACGACCACGCATAAAGACTAAGCATTCCTTATATCTTCCTTTATATGAAGGGAGAAAAGATTCGCCATTCACTTTTATGTAGTCGGCTTTTGTCGAGAGTCCATTAATTGAAACACGAAGCTCTATTGTACTGTCATTCGTTTCAACAAATTCATAGCTGCAAGTATCGTTCGCGTTTTGCGCCCTTAATGAAGGTATAGCTATCGCTATTATCGTGAGAAGGATAAATAATCTTTGCTTCATGAATATGATGTTTGTTGTTTCGTGATTTGCGAGGGCTGTAAGCCCGACATATAAAAGGGTAGTGCGATAGCGCTACCAATAATGATATGGTGGGTGAATGAGCGCTGTAAGTGCGATACCTATAATAAGTTATTGTTATTTGATTGGCGCGATGAATTTTATTGATGATCTAAAGAGGTGGGTAAAGTTCTGATTGTTGTCCTCTCTGTATTGAAATGTTAAAGCTTCGCAACTGTCAATTTCGTTATAGACAACGAGTACTTTTGTAGTTATGTCATCTGAATAGCCTCCTTTGTAGTCGATCTTGTCGAAAACGGATTTGAGCTTTTCCTGATCGTAGAGATTATCGTCTCTTGAGTGGATGAAGACGTATTTCTCGCCGATTTTGATGTATCTGTGAGGGTAGCAATCTACGATTCTGAATTCTCCACCATCAGCAAATGAATTTCTGAATGCCACGTCTATACGGAATACCTCGTTATCCCTGTTCTCGTATTGTTTATCATCATCTTTTTGCTTTGTTTGAAAACAATACTCTGGCCATATTATGAAGACACTGCATGAATCATGTTCTGTGACATAGTTTCTTATCTCGCGCAGGAAGCTACGTTTCATGTATGTGGTATCAACCTCTTCCAATGGGCTTGTCGGCTCTGTTACGGGCTTGTTTTCTTCCTTGCATGAGGCAAAGATAAGGCATAGTAATATTGGCAATATTGTTTTTGTTCTCATTGTTTTAATCTTTCTGATCCCAATACAGGTAATAATCGCCATCATCCTCTTTAGTGATTTTCACATATCTTTTTCCTATGATGACTCTTTGTTTTGCTCCCCAACTTTCGCACCAGTCGTAGGTGGTTGCAAGAAGTTGGATGATTAGGCGATCGGGTTTCTCGGCAAAACTAATATCCAGAAAAACATTAGGCTCAGGATAATCCTTCTTGAACACATCAGAGTTTATATGTTTGAGATATCCTTCCATTTTATCCATTAAGGCTGTCTGCATTTCTCTGCTTCCATCAAGAAAACCTGCTACACACAGAACTAATACAGCGGCATCCTCTTCTTCGCTACGATACATTACATCGATTAATTTCAAGTCGCCGAGATGTTCTTCTATTTTCTCATTTATATCTTGATTCATGACTTAATTCTTTTGTACGTTCTGTTCTTATTACCGCCATAGGCTTCAAGGTATCCGAACTCTGTCAATTGACGTAGATAACGCTTGGTACTTGTTTCCGAGAAATTGAATTTTTCAACAATCATTTCGGTGGTTATCACATCATTATCATTCGTGAAGAAGAGAATTTCGACCAGTTTCGTGGCAAGTGATGGCTTTATCGACCATTTATCGACCATTTTCTCGCATAATAATGATTTATCGACCATTTTCTCGTCTATTGAAAGCTCATACTGGTCGATATCATTCTTTAGGTGGTTGCAATGCAGATTTGCCATGCAATCAAGGAAGATGTTAATGTCTTCCGCTTCTCTTGTATCAATCAAAGATTGGATATACTCAGCTTTGTCTTCTTTTAGTACCTTTGTTGGCAATACACCATATTCCATTTGGAGTAGGTTCATAAGCAAACGACAGGTTCTGCCATTTCCATCAGCCCATGGATGTATGGTGACTAATTCAAAATGCGCCCAGAAACTAAGGTCATAGATAGCTGCAACGTCAGTTGTGTCAATGTTTTTCCTCTTTTTGTTTAGCTCTTCACAAAAGGCTTGTAGCTTCATCGGAACTTTCTGATAGTGCATGTACGACTTGCCTCCAAAGCCTGCGGTTACATTTAGTTTTCGCAATTCACCCTTAGAAGCATCAAAGTCGCCTCCGAGGGAGTGATACTCACCGCCAGTGTGTTCCATAACCTTAGCAGAAAGCGAGATAAGCCAATCTATGGTTATTGGTTTATGCTGTTTTATCCATGCCATTCCATATTCGTATGCAGCCTTCAGGTCAAGGTTCATCATTTGCTCCACCATGGTACGTTTGCTTGAGGTGATGCCTTCATCAAACAATAGTTGAGCCTCTACTTCTGTTACGGTAGAGCCCTCAATAGCTGTGGAATGGGTAATAATAGAGTACAGATAGAATTTCTCATAATCTATCTGGTCGGCAATACCTAATTCCTTGTATTTCTGGAGGTATTTGTGAAGCAAATCCTTATATTCCTTTTTCATACGAATGAATATTATTCCGTTGGCAAAGATAGTAACTTATTTCGGAATCGCCAAATATTTGGGATGGAAAATAAAGGGGGGAGGTTAGAGGTTAGGGTGGAGAGGGGGAAAGAGGTTAGAGGTTATGGGTTAGAGGGGAGAGGAATGAAATTCTTTGTAAATGTGCTTTGAGTGAAGAAAAACGACGGTTTTTCTGCTATTATTGACATAATAACGTCTTTTGAATGGAGAAAAACGATTTCTTGTTTGGAATGTCAGTTTTTTTATTTATTTTTGCATGCAAAAGTCAAAAGGTCAAAGGTCTAAAGTCTAAAGTCAAAGGCTGAAGGTCAAATGTCGAGACCATCCCCCTTAGTCCTTAGACCCTAGTCCTTAGTCCTTCGGCCTTTGACCTTAGTCCTTTAAAAAATATGAAGAAGATAATCTCAACTATTATTCTATGCGCTGCGGTTCTGGGAATGAACGCACAGGACGCAACATCACCAAATGGTAAATTGTCGGCTACGACAGCCGATAATAAGTTGGTAATCAGTTACGATAAGAAGAAGGTTCTGGAATTAGCCGATGTACAATTCTCTAAGTTGGATCTCGCGAGCAAGGTGAAGACCGACTATAAGATGCTTGAAGGTAAGCGTTTGCATTGTTCTAACGAGGCAAACGAATATCAGGCTTCTATTGGTCAGAATGCAAAGGTTGTGGTGCGTCTGTACAACGATGGCATCGCTTTCCGCTATGAATATACCCATTTGAAGAATCAGAAACATCCGGAAGAGAATACTGTGTATATGATTCCTGAGGGAACGAAGCGCTGGTTCATGCAATGGGCGGAGTCATACGAGGGATTCTTCCCTGAAAACACCACTTATAAGGAGACACCAGTACCGTCATTCAGCGGTGTGTTTAAGTCGGCTGACGGCTGGTGCAATCGTTGGGCATATCCTGCCCTGTTAGAGCCTGCTGATGGGGTTTTCGCCCTTATCTCTGAGGCAAACATTGAGCGCAAGCAGAGTGCTTCGAGCCTGTATAACGACGGAGAGCGTTATAAGGTGGTGCAGGATAAGAACGAGCTGGATTTGACAGGCGACTGGCATACGCCTTGGCGCGTGGTAATCATCGGAAGTCTGGCAGACATCGTTCAGTCAACGCTTGTAACGGATGTTAGTGAGCCTTCAAGACTGACCGATACGAGTTGGATAAAGCCAGGTGTTGTGTCATGGATTTATTGGGCATACAACCACGGCTCAAACGACTATGAGATTATCAAGAAATACGTGGATATGGCTGTTACGTTAAAGCTTCCATACGTGCTCATAGATGCTGAGTGGGATGAGATGAATAAGATAGAATCAAACAAGGGCAAGACCATTGAGGATGCCGTGGCATATGCTAATTCCAAGGGCGTGAAGCCACTTATTTGGTATAACTCATCAGTAGGTTGGATTGATGGTGCTCCTACTCCTAAGTTCCGTTTGAACAAGCCAGAGGACAGGGAGAAGGAGTTTGCTTGGTGCGAGAAGATAGGAGTGGCAGGTGTTAAGATTGACTTCTTCAGCGGTGATAATCAGGCGAATATGGACTATTGTCAGGACTTGCTTGAGAGTGCTGCCCGTCATCATCTGTTGGTTAATTTCCATGGTGCTCCTATCCCTCGCGGATGGCAGCGCACTTATCCGAATCTGCTCTCAACAGAAGGTGTGTATGGTGCAGAGTGGTATAACAACGTGCCTACCTTTACAAAGAAGGCAGCAAGCCATAATGCAACTTTGCCTTTCACGAGAAACGTCATAGGTCCTATGGATTATACCCCTTGTGCCTTTAGCGATTCACAGCATCCGCATATCACTTCCAAAGGACATGAGCTTGCACTCACCGTACTCTTCGAAAGTGGTTTACAGCATCTTGCCGACCGTCCTGAGAGTTTCCTTGCACAGCCAAATGAGGTTCAGGCATTCTTAGGCGAATTACCAAGCGTATGGGACGAAACCCGCTATGTAAGCGGTTATCCGGGCAAGAGTGCGGTATTGGCTCGTCGTAGTGGAAACACATGGTATGTGGCTGGTATCAACGGACTTGACGAGGCTCAGAAACTCGCTACAGACCTCAGTTTCATAGGAAAGGGAAAGGCACAGCTCATTACTGATGATTCTAACGGAGAATGGAAAATAACTACCACCGAACTGCCTAAGGAGATTGAGTGTCAGGCACGCGGTGGGTTTGTGATTGTGGCAAAAGGTAAATAAAAGACCCACCCCCTTACCCCTCCCATAAAGGGAGGGGAGTAGATAGTATTTATCCCTTGAGGAGGTATTTTTTTTTAGTTATTTTATGACTTACCCATGATTTGAGATACAAACCACTCCCCTCCCTTTATGGGAGGGGTAAGGGGGTGGGTCTTTCATGCAAAGCTTGAATAATCATGGCAAAGAGATATGTTCAGACGCTGGATCTTCGTGACGATCCTGATATGATTCGTGAGTATCGGAAATGGCACTCTAAGGAGTTCCATTGGAAGGAGATACGTGACGGGATAAAGGCGGTAGGAATACTTGAAATGGAGATTTACATCCTTGGCACTCGCCTTGTGATGATAGTAGATGCACCAGATGATTTCGACTGGCAGACAGCTATGGATAAACTTGCCACTATGCCACGTCAGGCAGAGTGGGAGGCGTTTGTTGCAAAGCTTCAAGGCTGCCGTCCCGATGCCCGAAGCGATGAGAAATGGCAGATGATGGAAAGGATGTTCTATTTGTATTAAAACAATAATTCGTCCTTCGGGTACTCTCCCTTTCTCATAGAAGTGGAGAGTAATGAGTCTTTAGAAGGGTTATTACCTTTGATTATGAAAAAACTGTTATCTATTATTTTATTATGCATTGCCGTTACGGATGTTAATGCTCAGAGTCTTAAGCCTTGCGGTCCGGTGCCTACGGAGAATCAGTTGCGTTGGCAGGAGATGGAGATGTATGCGTTTATCCACTATTCTATGAACACGTACACCGATCAGGAATGGGGCTTTGGAAATGAAGACCCGAAACTGTTCAATCCAAGCGACCTCGATTGTAGGCAATGGGCTAGGGTATGCAAGCAGGCAGGTATGAAGGGTATCATCTTCACCGCCAAGCATCATTGTGGATTCTGTATGTGGCCTTCAAAATACACGGAGTATTCCGTGAAGAACTCCCCTTGGAAACAGGGCAAGGGTGATGTGGTTCGCGAACTCGCAGACGCATGCAAGGAGGAAGGGCTGAAGTTTGCCGTATATCTCTCACCATGGGACAGAAATCATGCCGACTATGGCAAACCTGAATACGTAACCTATTTCCGCAACCAACTGCGTGAGCTACTAACCCAGTATGGCGATATCTTCGAGGTGTGGTTTGACGGAGCCAATGGCGGTGACGGCTGGTATGGCGGTGCGAACGAGACACGCAAGATTGACGGCAAGACATACTACCAATGGGCAGAGACATTCCGCATGATACGTGAGTTGCAACCTAAAGCCGTGATATGGAACGATGGTGGCGATCGTGGCGACCTGCGCTGGGTAGGTACGGAGGCTGGCAACGTGGGTGAGACTAACTGGAGTCTGATGCCCGCCACGGGAGATACGCCTTGGCATATGCTGCACTACGGTGTGGAGAATGGCGATGTGTGGTGTCCGGGCGAGACCAACACCAGCATACGTCCGGGATGGTTCTACCATGATGCAGAAAACGAGCATGTGAAGAGTCTGTCGAAACTGATGGACACTTATTATAAGTCTGTAGGGCGCAACTCTACGCTCCTCCTCAACTTCCCTATAGCCCCTAACGGTCGTATTCATCCAAATGACAGTCTGCGTGGCATAGCCTTCAAGAAGATGATAGACGAGGTGTTCAAGACCAATCTTGCCGAGAAAGCCAAGAAAAAGACCTCTGACTATGAAACCATAATAGACTTCGGAAAGCCTACAGCCTTCAATCGTTTTTTAGCAGAAGAAGAGATAAGTCAAGGTCAACGAGTAAAGGAATTCTCACTTGAGGCATTGGTTGATGGTGAGTGGCAGCAACTGAAAGATGCATTGGTGGATAATGGTAATGGTCTGACTACTATCGGGCATCGTCGCATCATCTGTTTCCCAACTGTAAAAGCCACAAAACTGCGCTTTACTATTACCGCAGCCAAATGTCTGCCAATCATCAAGAAACTGGGCGTATATCTTGCCCCTGAACTGACTGCCGACATCCCAGATTCGGGCGAAAAGAAATCGTCAAGCCTTCATTTCTTTTTCAGTAATCCAAAGCAGATGATGATAGACTGGGACAAGGAACAGACCATTACATCGTTTCGTTACCTGCCACCGCAGAAAACGAGGGATGGACTCATCACCCACTATACACTTTGGGCTTCAAGCGACTGGGCAAACTGGACAAAGCTTGCTTCGGGCGAGTTCTCGAATATCGTAAATAATCCAATCTGGCAGACAATCAAGTTTCCTGCCACCAAGGCTCGTATCCTAAAACTCGATGCCGACAAACTGGCAGAGGGAGAAAGGATGAACTTTGATGATATAGAAATTGTAATAGAATAAGCAATTTGAAGGAAAATGAAACATATTATTCTCGTAATATCCCTGATGCTGAGTGTTTCAGCACAGGCACAGCAACCTCGTGACTGGGAAAATCCGCACGTATTAGGCATAAATAAACTACCGTATCATGCTACGCTGCAACTGCCTTCAAAGGAGGCGGAATGTAAGGAAATCGTGTCGCTTGACGGTCAATGGCAGTTTCGTTGGTCAAAAGACCCGGAATCACGTCCTGTTGGCTTTGAGCGTGACGACTACGACGTGAGCCAATGGGATAAGATTGCCGTGCCTGGTAATTGGCAGTTGCAGGGCTTCGGTAAGCCTATCTATGTTAATATGCAGTATCCGTTCCACCGTGATCGTCCGAGTGTGACGGGAGAGCCTGACCGTGATTGGTATGCTTACGACCACCGTAATCCTGTGGGTTCATACGTGACGTTTATAGACATCACGAAGGAGATGCTGTCGCAGAACCTCATACTTCATTTCGGAGGCGTTCACTCGGCTTTCTATGTATGGGTGAACGGTCAGAAGGTGGGGTACAGCCAGAACTCCATGTCTCCAGCTGAATTTGATATTACAAAATATGTTCATGAGGGAAAGAACCGCCTTGCCGTGGAGGTGTATCGCTGGAGTGACGGCAGTTATCTGGAATGTCAGGATATGTGGCGACTGTCGGGCATTTTCCGTCCGGTACAGCTGTGGGTTCGTCCGCTTGTGCATATAGCCGACTATAAGGTGGAGGCAGTTCCTAATAAAGATTTCTCACAGGCACAGGTAACGGCAGACATCACCGTTTGCAATGTGGGAAAGGCTCGTGCAAAGAATCTATCCGTAGCCCTTAATATAGACGGAAAGACTATCGAGGGTAAGCTGAAAAGCCTTGCTGCTGGCGATACAATGCACGTTCGATTGTCGCATACCATAGACAATCCAAAGCTCTGGTCGGCTGATATTCCTAACCTCTATCCATTCAGCATCGAATTGCCAGACGAGCATTTTGACTATCATCTTGGAGTGAAGCGAGTGGAATGTGTTGGTGAGGTATTGAAATTCAATGGAAAGAATATCAAGCTGCGTGGCGTGAACCGTCACGACCATCATCCCGTTACAGGCCGATATGTTGACCGCAAGACCTACGAGCAGGATATAATGCTGATGAAGCAGGGAAACGTGAATTTCCTGCGTACCAGTCACTATCCTGATGATCCTTACCTCTATGAGCTTTGTGACCGTTGGGGTATATACGTGATGGATGAGGCTAATCAGGAATCACACGGCTACGGCTATGCAAACAAGGTGATGGGAGAAGATCCCGAATGGCGTGATGCACACGTTGACCGTGCTGTTAGTCTGGTACAGCGTGACAAGAACCATCCGAGCGTTATATTCTGGAGTCTTGGCAATGAGGGTGGGGTAGGTCCTAACCTGAAGGCGATGCGCGATGCCGTAGTGGCACTCGACACCATAGCCCTTCCATTCTGCGATACTGACCGCGCACAGAGCGATATATATGACGATAGTTATCTTACTCCTGAAAAGTTCGCAGAAGAGGCACGCAAGGTGACTGACCGTCCTTTCATTATGCGAGAATATGCCCATGCAATGGGAAACTCTGTGGGTAATTTTCAGGAATACTGGGATGTAATTTATGCCGATAGCAGTATCTGTGGAGCAGCTATCTGGGACTGGGTGGATCAGGGTATTCTAAAGAAAGAAAATGACAAGGAATTCTGGGCTTATGGCGGCGACTTCGGTGATAAGCCTAATGACGGACCTTTCTGCCTTAATGGTCTTATTGCTCCAGATCGTACTCCGCATCCGCACTACTATGAAGTGCAGCATGTGTATCAGCCGTTCTTGATAGAGCGTGACGGGGATAATCTGCGGATTACGCCTCGATACACATTCGCTAACATTGATGAATATGATATCACGACAGATACCGTTACTATTGGCTCAGAGCGCCTTCTCAATGTCTATGTACGCCTGAAAGAGGATAAACCGTGGGCAAAGAAAGGCTTTGCCGTGGCAAGTGAGCAGTTCGTGTTGCAGCCATATCTGTTTGAATCATCATTAGGCGGTAAGCCTGCCAAGGTGCAGAAAACCGCTAACGGACTTGTTGCCCATACAAATCGCGGAACGATTACCGTAAACAGCATAGGCGCACTTACCAGTTGGATTGTAGATGGTGAGGAAATGCTCAATAGTCCTTTGGAACCATATTTCTGGAAACCGGAGAACGACAATCAGCATGCAGCCCATTTCGCAGAGCGACTGGTAGCATGGCGTGATGCCTTGGATAAGCGTACATATAAGTCTTTCCGCACAGAGGCGGCTTCTGACGGCGTGAAAATTATCAGCGAAACGACACTTCCTATCGGTGCTGAGCTAACCATAATATACACGATAACAGACGAAGGAAAAGTGAAGGTTGACATGGATTACCGTCCTACAGCAACTAACCTTCCGCTTCTCCCTAAGTTCGGTATGCGTATGCGCCTTCCAAGCGACTATGCAAACATTGCATACCACGGTCGCGGTCCGTGGGAGAACTACCCAGACCGCAAGCGTAGTGCCTTTATCGGGCAGTATATGATGCCGCTCAGTCAGTTTGAGACCGAGTATATACATCCGCAGGACAATGGCTGCCGTACTGATGTGCGTTGGTTCGATATCGATAATGGAAAGAAGAACTTACATATCGAAGGCTGTCAGCCTCTCTGCATTCGTGCATGGGATTATGGAGAGGAAGACCTTGAGCGAGCTCAGCATCCGCACGAGATACAGCGTGGGCGTTTCGTGAATCTGAATATTGACCAGAACATCCACGGTGTGGGTGGCATCGACACATGGGGTAGTCGCACCCTTCCGCAGTACACTATCGACGCTAACAAACCATATCACTACGCATTCGTTATGAGTGTGTTATGAGGTTAGTGTTTAGAGATTAGAGTTTAGTGTTTAGAGTTTAGTGTTTAGAGTTTAGTGTTTAGAGATTAGAGTTTAGTGATTAAAAAGAGCACACGGGCGCATTAAATGGTATGCGTCCGTGTGTTTTGATTATCGATAGAGGGGTATTACATTAAATGTTTCTACAGACCAAGGCTTTAATGTTATGGTACGCTTGCTGTTTGGAAGGTGATAGGTGATTGTGACTGTGTCACGAGAGTTGTTGAGGGCAACTATGACGGTTTCCTTGCCATCGGGTGATATGGCGGCAAGGGTTTGTCGGTCATCCACGTTGAGAATGGTGTAACCTTTCTTAATGTATTTTGTGACATGCTGACGAACATAGTAGTTGTCGTGGCGATACATGGTCTGCGACTTAAAATCGCCTGTTACCAAGCACCATTGTGTATCGTGTTCACCATAATACTGCCAGTCGAGCCATGCAGCAGGCTGAAGGTATCGCATATCATCAAACAAGCGTTGCAACATCTTCAGATTACCCTTGATGCCACGACCACCATCGCCAGTCTCGCTTTGCCAGAGGATTAGGTTAGGGGTTAGAGTTGAATGGTTAGAGTTTAGAGAGAGAATACTATCACGAAGTGCGGTTTTCTCTTCATTACTGCCGTAATATGTGTGGGTATTCCATTGTCCTACCATTGGCATGATACCAGCTTCAGAGTATGCCTTGAGGGCGGTGAGGGAGTGGGGGAGACAGGTCTCGTCAGAGGCAGAGATAACGGTATTAAGACCGCTAGCCTTTAGCTTTGGGTATAGAATTTTGATGAAAGCTATCTGTGAAGAAGTATCGAAATGACAACCCTCTTGTGAACCATTCTGATACCAGTAGTCGGTTAATGGTTCGTTGAAAGGTTCAAGGGTACGGAATTCCAGTCCGTAGGCATCCTTAAAATGCTTGCAGACATCTATGAGATAGTCGGCAAAGGCCTCGTAGCAGTCAGGACGAAGATTATCCTTCCACTTATCCTTATGACCGCCTACGCATCCAGAGACGGTCATATACCAGGGAGCGGAGTTACTGAAAGCCTCAAAGATAGCATCAGGACGACGCTCACGGATTTTGAGCATTATCTTGATCTGGGCAGAGTCTGCTTGCCAATCGTATGCGGTATCTGTGGGATAGTGCTTGAAACCAGGCATCTCTGCACGTATGCCTTTGCCACGCGCCATGTGATGAAGGTCACAGTTACGGTTTTGCGGGTCATCACCGCCACCTATGTTATAGCGGAAGATGTTATAGTTGAGTCCGTCGGGAGAGACGAGCCAGTCAACGAGAGAATCAATCTTGCTCTCTTCCCATTTGCCGCACATGTGTGCCCACCAGCATAGTGACACACCCCAGCCCTCTATGGTTTGTAAACGGTCGGATGTATCAATAGTGACCTCGCGGGAAACGTTCTTCCCGCTTTCTTCTGGAACGGGATGCCTCTGTGCCATTAGGGGTAATGATATGAGGAGGAGAAAGAGCCCCACCAATCCCCCAAGGAGGAGTTTTTTATTTAGTATGAAGTTCATTTAAATATTCATTTGCTTGTCTGCTTCTTCCCTTCCTTTATCACCACTCCCTTCTGATTCTCATTTACCCTGCGGCCTGAGAGGTCGTATGTTGGGGTAGTGGTTAGAGTTGAGTGGTTAGAGGTTAGTGAGCTGATGCCTGTTTCTACAGCCTCTGAGAGTGGGAGGGTAGTGCCGTTCCATTCATTTACTACTGGCAACTGCGTTGTCTTGTAGATGAAGGCAGCGAAGTTTGCCTGGGCGAAACGCTCTGTAACCTTGTTCCATACGCCATTCTGGAGCACGAAACTGTTGAGAGGGTATCTGCTTGCTCCTGATACTGCGAAGTTGCCACGCAGACCGTTGGCGTTAGTCTCAGCTGAAGAAACCGCCTTACCAGTCTCGTAGAAGGATAGGATAGCGGTGGTGTTGCTATGGAAAACGTATGGGGTGCCAGCCTTCGGTTCGGTCACTTCCTCAAGGCAAATCTTTGTGCCGTCCTTACTGATGCCTACGAACTGATAGAGCTTCACTCCGTCAGGAATGATGAATGAATAAGGCAGACAGATAGTAGCCCAGCCTGATGCGTCGGTAGCGGTCTGATAGACAGGGATGAAACGCAGACGGAAATCGGTTGCGCTCCACCAGCCCTCGCGGTTGTCGCCCTTGCCCGAACCTTTGCCATACTCCATCCATTGTCCGTCCTTCGCGCCCTTCTTCGAGCCTGTGAAACCAACGGTGATACTGCCTCTTTCATTGACATACATATAAGATGTAGCCAAGGTAGTCCATTTATCCTCGAAGCATGGAAGGTCGAGCTTACCTATTGGGAGGTTCACCGATACGAGCGTCTCATTTGTTTCATTATTAGTGAGATAAGCGTGCTGGTCGGTCTCACAAAGATGTTCCGTAAGAGCCTTGCACTCAAGGGCATAAAGACCATGGGAGAGTAGGGTAGTGGCATCCGATGAATTATATGTAACTGTCTGCTTCACCTCCATTGTCTGAGCCTCGTTGCCTGTGGCAGAGATATTCCACCACGCATTCCAGCACTTCTTTCCGTCGTGTGTGGCTGTGCGCTGATCACCGTTTTTGTAGGTGCCGCATTTGGTAGTCCATGAATATGTGCTTCCGAAGTCACCATCCTTTATTGCGGTGGTGTTATACACATACTCCAAGCCCTCCGGAATGGCACGTTCGGCATCACTTCTGATAGCCTCGTATGCCGCATCGGTATTGCGCGTCTTAATGGTCTGAAGAGCCGCGATGATAGCGTTCTCAATCTCGTTGGCTGTGGCATTGCTTGCCAAAAGACCGTCAATCTCCTCGTTGAGGTCGCTATGCTTTGTGTTGAAAGCCTTGAATGCCTCCGCACGTTTCTTCTCCCACGCGAGGGCATCAGCCATAGCATCCTCTTGGGTATCGAACAGCTTGCACACCTTGAAATCATCAAACTGCGCCTTACCGCCAAGCTCGAATAGGGTTATCCAGAGATATTTCTGCGTGGTGGTGGTGAACGATGTTGCGAGCTTTGCCCATTCCGTCACGTTCGGGAACTTCACTCTTGCCAGAGTGCCAGGGGCGGTGTTGCTTGTTGAAACGCTAATCTGCTGCTTGTCAGGATTGTTATAGCATCCCGCAGCACCCACGTAATATGAGGTATTCTCCTCTATGTCGATAACCTTGCGTATAGCCATGGCATCAGCGTTTGAAGAGCCGTTGCCGTAGCATTGCAAGAAGGCTGAGTTATTGATTCCTGCCTCTGGAACAATCTGGAAATAAGGGGCTGTAATAGCCTCGCCTTTACCGTTAGTCCAGTCGGTTGTCCCAAGTTCGAAATCACCGTTTATCAGCATATTACCACCGAGATACATGGTCTTAACGTCCGAGCCGTTCACTACCGAAACCTCATCGCCGTACTCCTGTTTCTCGTTTACGGCCGTAGCCTCGTTGGTGTAGAGAGCCGTCTTGTTGAGGTCTGTAACACGAATCTTATACACATTGCCTGCGATGCCGTCAACGGTTACGCTATAGTCTGCCTCTTCTTCTTGAAGGTCAACGGTTTGCAGTTTTGTGAATACCACGCTACCCGGAGTCTTGACCATGATGTCCATCGCCTGATTATACTCACCGTTCACCTCATGCCATTGCAGGGTGACCTTCTTCGTAGCCTTATCGAATGAAGCCTTCAGATTGCGCGGTGCCTTCATCGGAGGATTCTTTGGTATATACTCGTTTGCAGGGTTATATCCGAGGTCATCACCCATCGTTGCATAGTATTCTCCGAGGGTCGAAAGCTGACCGTCGAGGTATATCTTTGAACAGTTAGCCTCTGAGTTCCAGAAAGCGTAACGCTCCACCTTCGAATTGGCGTTGAGCACTTCGAGAATAGGCTTCGTACCGTTATAGTTGTTCTGCCAGTTACCCTTGAAGTCGTCGCGGTTGCTCACGGCAAATGCACCGTTATTACTCCAGCTTGCACCCCAAACCCATTCTGAAATCCAGATAGGACGACCGTTGCCGTAATGGCTGCTGTACCAGTCGAGGTTATTGAACTTATCTGTAGGCCAATAGCAATGCAGGTCGATAATGTCGCATCGCCATCCGCGTGCGTCGATAGAGTCGATGAACGCCTTCAGATGCCCCATGCTTCCGTCGTGCGAAGACTCAGAGCATAGGCGCATACCCGTGCGCATCAGGTTCTCCCAGTTGGCAAGCACGGTAGCCACATCCTGCGGGGTATCGTCGGCTGAGTTGCCCGGCTCGTTATTGGTCTTCATGTGGCAGGAATAAGTCACACGACCACATTCCCTCGATGTTGGCCAGTCTTCCTTGATATGGTTTGGCACGCACTCGAAGTCAGGGAGCATATTCTCGCCCAAGCCCCATGTGTAGCACCAAGAGGAGTTCACGGCTGCGTTGGCTTCCTTGCGTGTATCGCTTGCCAGACCTGCCTTCTTCGCATTCTGCCACACGAATACGCGGTACGAGCTTATCGTCTTGTCGAGAATGGCTGGCAGGGTGCTTATCTCGAGGTCTTCCTTGTCGGCTATGAAGCAACGGCTATAACCGCGTCCTTCCTTTCGGGTGGAGAACGTGACCATATATCCGCGCTTCAGCTTAAAGGAGCGAATCTTATTGTTGAGCTTCGCATCCGTCAGCGTGTTCATATATCCGTCGCTGTTCTCAAGCCCGAAGTCATTGCAAGACTCGCCACCGAAGTTCTGCTCAGAATATACGGTGAGAGGCTTGATATTCTTGTCGTAAGGCAGTATGATAGCACCGCTTGCATACATCTTCACCTGACAGTTAGTGCCGTTTACCGCCTGATCTCCGTTAATGAAAACGTGTGTCTTCAGCCAAGACGAGATCACCTTACTTGGCTTTATGCTCTTTATGATGAGAACTGCGTGCTCCGTATTCTTTATGTTCACGCTACCCGCCGTGGTGAACGGCGTTGCATCCGTGATGACATAGTCCACGTCATCGGTCAGGGTGACGCTCTCTGAAACCTGAGAGACGGTGGTGACGGAATTACGGCCTTCAGCCTGAGACATCGTGAAGAGGGATAAGAGCAAAAGACCCACCCCCAAGCCCCTCCCATAAAGGGAGGGGAGTAGATACCTCTTCCCGCTCTTGGGAGAGATATTATTATTTGATAGTTTATTACTCATAATTTTATTTTCTTTATTAAAACGCAAAGTCGCAGAGACGCGAAGTTTTATAAAATAACTCTGTGTCTTTGCGTCTTCGCGTTTATATTTGTTTTTAGGGTTCGTTACTAACTACTCCCCTCCATTTACGGGAAGGGTTAGGGGGTAGGTCTGATTTCTACTATCTTCCCGCTCTTATCAAACGTCATCCTGTCGATGCACACCTGTCGATGTGTGCCTGGTGATAGCTGACGCTCGCGGAAGTTAGGGTTGATGCGATGATATACGATATACCACTCATCCTTGCCCGGAATCTGGAGGACGGAGTTATGCGCCGTGCCGTAGATCTCCTGCGATGGATCTTGCTGTATCACGATAGGCTCTTCTGCCACGGTGATAGGACCGAGAGGTGACTTCGCTGTGCCGTAGGCAACATGATAGTTGTCCGCACCTGTGTCGTCAACCGACCAGAGGAAGTAATACGTGCCCTTGCGCTTGAAGACGTATGCACCCTCACGATAGGCGTAGTCCTTCAGCGTGCCGCCCTTCGGAGTGAGGTTCACTTTCGTCTCCTGCTTAATGCTCGTCATATCGTCGTTAAGCTCTGCACCAGCCATGAAACCGTTACCCCAGTAGAGGTAGTATTTCTTCGTGGCATCGTCGTAGAACACATCCACGTCAATAGCCTGTCCGCCCTTGGCATCGGCAGGACGGTCGGCATCGGTTATCACAGGATGTCCGCAGTCAACGAAAGGTCCGGTAGGGGTATCGCTTATCGCGCAACCAATCTCCTTGCGGTTGCTCTTTGGGTTATGAGCCGAGAAATAGAAATAATACTTATATCCATCCTTCTGCTTACGCTCTATGATACAAGGTGCCCAAGCGTTTCCGTTAGCCCAAGCCACCTGATCCCCCTTCACGTTCAGCATCTTACCCTCATCCTTCCATGAAGCAGGATCGCAGAGTGCCTTTCCCGGATTCTTCGGGTCAGCCTCGCATGAGAATACGTTGAAGTCATAGCCGCCCCAGCCCGGAGTGCCGTCGGTGGTAGAGTAGATGTAGTATTTCTTCGTCAGGTTAGAGTAAAGCACCTCCGGATCTGCGTGGAAATCGGGTAGGATAGGGTTCTTTCCTGCACCCCACTTTGCAATGAGACGGTCTTTCTCTTCCTGTGTGATAGGCATGATAGTTCCGTGACGAGGTGTGAACTGCCCGTGCGTTTTCGTATCAGCCACCCACTCGAAGGTCTTGAGGTCGGCAGACTTACAGAACTGATAATGCCCTGCGCCATAGCAGTCGTACATCACCACCCACGACTTCCCGTCGAGGCTCTTGCACACGCCAACACCCTCTACGGCCTTCTTGCACACCTCCACATGACCGTCAATCTTCGTCCATTGAGAGCCGTTAGGCTTGCCCGGCTCAGCGGTCAGTTGCTTTGCCGTTGCCTGGAAGATACCGCCGTGAGCCTCACTCTTATAGAATAGATGATAGAGCTGGTCGGCATCGTTATACACTATGTCGCCGTCGATGGTAGCCGAACCGCTATCGAACATATACACAGGCTCGCCCTCAAGGTCGGTAAAGTCCTTGTTCACGTAAGAGTAGAAAATCTTGTCGTAGTTGCATTTCCCATCGTTGGTCAGGAGAGAGTAGAACACCATGTACTTACCCGTCTTATGGTCGTAGATAGTCTCAGGAGCCCACACGCGCGTCACGTTCTTCCACAGCTTCGGATACTTCGTAGGGAAGTTGATGGCAGAGTGAGTCCAATGGATCAGGTCGGTTGACTTCATCAGCACGATGCCGCGGTTACTTGCCCATCCGAGGTTCGACTTCATATCCGTCACCACCATGTAGAACGTCTTCCCGTCCTCAGCGCGGAGGATATGCGGGTCACGCACACATTGCGTATAGGCAATGGAGTCCGACTTAATGACAGGCAATCCCTGGTTCAGCAGCGTATAGTTATAGCCGTCGTCACTCAGGGCATAGCAAATCTGCTCCTGTTCGGGAGCGTTACCAGTAAAATATGTGAAGAGAAACGAAACTTTCTCCTGTGCTGTGGCAGGGACGATACTCAATGCCATAGCGATGGTTAGCAGTTGTTTTTTCATTTAGTTTTTTTGAGGTCTTTAGGTTTATAGGTTATAAGGTTTTCAGGTCGGAGAGCCGTTTTAGGGGTTTTCTGGTTCTATGGTTTTCAGGTCGGACTCGCTTTTGAAATTAAGATATTAAGAGATTAAAAAATTAATTTTCAATTCTCAATTCTCACTTGCTTTAGCTTGATGAGCCTCAGCGAAGAACTTGCGTAGCTTGTTGAGCCTTGCGAAAAATTTTCAATTGCTTAAGACCTTACAACCTCCTAACCTATTGATTTCCTTTGCAAAAATATAAAAAAAAGAGGAAAGAAAAGCATGAAGGGCAGAAAAAAATAGAGAAAAGCGAAAAAAAGGGGAAAAAAGAAGGGAAAAAGTTCAACCTGTACGGTTGAAATATTAATGTTTCAATTAATGTCCTAATTAACGTCCAAATTAATGTGTTATAAAAATACCTTACGGTGAAACATTAATTAGGACACAAATTAAGACGTTAATTCTGACATTAATATGTTTTCTGGATGCAGAAAAACAAGAATTAATGCGAGATTAATGTGGTATTAATGAGCATTATATGTTTTCACTCTGTGAACATTAATTCCCACGAACTACACATTAATTCCGCATTAATTTTTTAATTTACTGAAAATAATTTACTTTCCAAGCAATAGGCGTGAGCCTTTTCTTGGTGTAATAGTTGGTGTAATACTTTTTTCTAAAAGTTTTCAAGGCTGAGTATTACATCTTTGATGATTTGAGTGTGTTAAATAATTGAATGTCAGTTTGTTCTTCTTGGTGTAATACTCGTGAAAGTATTACACCACTATTACACAAAACTCCCGAAATTGGTGTAATACTTTCAAGGGTATTACACCAAAGATAACGTGCTGATAATCAATAAAAATATTGCACATAACGTCAAAAGGCGTAATACCCCCTCTAAAAACTTTTTTGTTTTTTTTCTTTTCAAGAGTATTACACCAGATTGTTTTGCCTTCGCTATGCTTTCGTTCTGCCTCCGTTGTAGGTCCGCTCTTCCTTCGCTACAAGTCCGTTCCAAAGCCGTTGCAAGTCCGTTCCTGAGAATAGGAGGAAAATGGGACTTACATAGGAGTTACATAAGACTTACATGGGAGGAAGAAGGTTCTTTCTAACAGCATTTATCGGATGCTTAACAATTTTTACTCTTGGCATAAGAGCTAAGCACGCTAATCCTAACCAAAGGAGAAGTATAAGGTCACTATTCATCCTCGCTTGTTCCTGAATATGTTAACATCATTTTTTCCACATTCACCTTGTTGAAAGGTATAGGTTCTTTGAGTTTATTTTCAGATTTCTTAAAATCGAAACCTTCCTCTACTTCAACTGAACGATAGTCAATAGTTTTTATCAGATAAAATTCTCCGTTTATGTATTCAAACACAAAGCTTTGCTCATATAGATTGCGAGAATGACCATAAGCGATGTTAAAGCTAAAGCCTTTTTCTGTGGTATTAATTTCATTAAAGTAAAAGTTTCCTTGTCCTTCCCTTTCTGGTAGATTAATTTCAGAGATTGGCTTTCCGTTTTTCATTAGTGTAATGTAGCCAAATGGTTTTCCAAATTCACCAGATTTCGTTTCTTTCTTCTTTACCGAATAAGCACTAAGTTCACCTTTCAATTTGATTGCTGACGTGTCATTTGATTGGACAGTAGATGTATCTGTTGGTTCTGTAACAGCGTTTTCTTGGGTTGTTTTTATGCTATCATAATCTCGTTTTAATATGACACTATCAGGAATGAAAATCTCCCCTTCCTCGCTTATAACTTTCCAAAGCAAGGAAGAATCATTTACCAAGCGTATTACGGCTTTTGCCGAAGCATCTTCCCATCGACCGCCTTTCACGTTGACATACAATGAATCGTTTACGAATTTTCCCCAAACATTAGTCGTGGCTTCTTCGTCTGCATTACTTCCATCGAGTCTTTCGCCGTTCAACCAAACAGAGCAAAAAACACCTTCTATGGAATCATTACCTGCGCTTCGCAGTTCCAAACCGAAATATTTGTTTTCCTCGGTAGTGTCATTTATCCATACTTCATACTTCCACTTTCCAATATAGTCTTGTGGGGATGGTGTATAGCTTTGAGTAGCAGGCTTATTGCAAGATGCAAAGGCTATCAAAGAGATAAGGAAAAATATTCTATGTTTATTCTTGTAAAGAAATGCTTTATGGAATTGATTCGAGATCATTGATGAAAATATATTTTATGTAGATAATGTTTGCTGTTTGCGAAATGTCTCGCACGTTTTTCGATTATTCAAGTGCAAAAGTAATCAATATTATTGAGACTTGCAAGCGATTAACTGTCTTTTGCTAATGTTTTTATCTTCTTGTTAAGAATACTTGTTTTTAGGTATTGCGAAAAACTATGAATATGTATAACTTTGCACTTGCAAAAAAACATTCAAATTTCACAGGCTTTTAAAAAAAAGTCGGAAACGTATTGAAAAAAATGAAATCTTTACTTAATATCATTTTATTGTGTATTTGTATAAATGTAAATGCGCAACAAGATAGTAATACTCAGTATTATTATTATTTTGATGATACGAAAACTATCAATGGGAAGAATCAACCCAATATGTGCGATGAAGTTATAGTGATGACATTTTCAGAAGATGCAACGAAATGCTATTTTTATGGCACATCTGATGAATTCATGGATTCGAGAGAAGGTTTCCTGCCTGGTTTCATAACTTTGGAGGCTACAAATGTTATGATGGAAAATGGTAGAATATCATTAACATTTAATTCAACAAATCATAACTTTTACAGTCAACCAATAGAATTATTTCTTCATACAGATAAAGATATAAAATCTGCGGGGTATAGGCTTTGGTTGCAAGCTGCAATTAACTGTTGGATGAAAATTGATATGGAAGGTACATATGATAATTCCACTTTATTGTTAACCAATAAAACAATTGCCCCCAATAAAACAAAAGTCTTTCGTAAGGTGTCAAAAGATTTTGTAACGTCAACATATAAACGTACTCTTATAACTAAGGAGGATGAGAGTGCAAATAATAAAGATTCCATGTTTTTAGAATAATATTTAATGAGGGAAGTATCAGAAAAAAATTAACAAACAAAGTTAGAGAAGTTCAAAAAAATGAGTAAAAGTAGAATTATTTGTCTTTTGTTTTCTTTATTCATTGCAATAATGGATGCAAGTGCTCAGACTTTTTCGTTATCACAATTACAAGGTAGAGTTTGGCATGCGAAATCTGGCTACAGTCTTGAGCCTCTTGTTTATTGGGATCTCAGTTTCGGTGGTAAAAAATGTAAATATATATATCGACCGAAAGAGATTAATAGTAATGCCCCGAAAAGCGTCACTAAAAAAATGGATTATTATTTGTGTGATTCTATACCTTTAGAGTTTGATGAAAAACAATCGTCAACACAAGGAAATTATATAGCATTCAGACAGAAACTGACTGGGAAAAAAGAAAAGAAATTTGTTTTTTGGTTTGCAAAGATAAAAAGTGTAAATAGTAAAGTTTTGATTCTTGAAATGGAAAATGAAACTATTACATTTGAATCAAATTATTAGTAGATACATCTGTAAAAAAATGTTTTTTCGCATTTAGGAGTACAAGAAGTACAAGGAGTGCAAGGAGTGCAAGACGATAGTATTTATCGCTTATTTGAACGTTTAGGACATTCGTCTTGTACTACTTGACTTGCGTAGCTTGATGAGCCTTGCGAATAACTCCTTGTACTCCTTATTACTTCTTACAAGTGGAGCTTGCGGAACTTAAATTATTTCACCGTCACCTTTTGGTTATTGCGCAGGTAGATGCCCTTTGGCAGACGGGTGAGGTCTGTGCCTACGTATTTGCCGT